>Ga0315294_10005388_pt1 | contig 14032 bp, 13 predicted proteins | sample YL17G13_40_MG_FD_203626 | JGI IMG/M metagenome (GOLD analysis project Ga0315294, IMG submission 203626) | Sediment microbial communities from Yellowstone Lake, YNP, Wyoming, USA - YL17G13_40 | ecosystem: Environmental > Aquatic > Freshwater > Lake > Sediment | place: USA: Wyoming | collected... | reverse complement strand
GAAGAACCACGCGCAAGATGCGCGTGTTACTTCCGGCGCATGGTTCCTGGGTATTGGCCCGACAGAAGAACCACGCGCAAGATGCGCGTGTTACTTCCGGCGCATGGTTCCTAATATCGGCCCGGCAGAAGAACCACGCGCAAGATGCGCGTGCTACTTCCGGCGCATGGTTCCTGGGTCTTCGTCAAATGTAAGAAAAGCACGGGCGGGATGCCCGTGCTGCCTGTTTTTGTGAAAAGAACCACGCGCAAGATGCGCGTGCTACGCTTACCAGTCGCCGTCAGGCGAGAATTTCGTCAGGTATGCGTCGCTACCGCCGTTGGACGTTAGCTCGGCCGGCTCAAGGGTCGGGTTGAAATCGGCGGTGCCGAGAAAAAGGCCCGCCACATAGACGCTGTCAAGGTCATAGGCCGCAACAAACGTGCCCACAAGCGAGTTCCATGCTCGCGCCCACACGAATGCTCCATCGCCGCTCAGCTTGGACAGGAACGTTCCATCGCCTTCCACGCGAAAAACGTCGGGACCCGGATTGAAGTCCGCCGGGCCCGAATAGCGTCCCGTTGTGTAGACATTGCCGGAGCTGTCAACGGCTATCCCGAAAGCTCCGTCGACACTCGGCCCTCCCCATGTGCAGGCCCCCAGGAATTCGCCGTTCGCGTCGAACTTGGTGACGAAAGCGTCAAGCGCGCCATTCGACGTGCGTTCGAACACTCCGGGACCCGAATCGAAGTCGAAAGTGTCCGCGAACGATCCGGCCACAAACACGTTGCCGGTATAGTCCGCCGCAACATCGAAGCTCCTTCTACTGGTATTGGCACTTGCGCCGCCCCATGTTCGCGCCCACAGGAATGCTCCGGTGGGATCAAACTTGCTCACGTATGCATCAAGGCTTGCGGACACGTGCTCGTCGTCGCCCGCACCGGGATCGAGATCGACGGCTCCGGTGTAGTCGCCGGCTACGTAGATATCGCCCGCACCGTCAACTGTGACCGCGTTCGCAGCGGCATTCCATGTGACCTCCCACAACAGGTTGCCATCGGAATCGAATGCCTTGAGGAAAGCAAGCCACGCCTGCGAGGCCCCTGTGACATAGGCATTGCCCCAGGAGTCGAGTGCGAGAGAGTTCACGCGATAGTCGCTCCAGCCGAGGCCTGCCCAGCCCTGAGCCCACTCGATCTGGCCGCTCGGATCGACCTTCATGAGGTAGTTGATCGGGCCGTCTGGCAGATCAATCGATAGTCCGGGACCCAGGGGAATCGTTCCAGTGGTGGCTACTCCCGAGACGAATATATTCCCCAGCTGATCCACCTTGACCGAATGCGCCCTTGTAAGGTCCGACGCGCCGGTTCCGCCCCAGGTGAGGCTCCAGAGATAGACCCCGTCCGGATCGAACTTGCTCAGGAAAGCATCCCAACTGCCGGTGCCGGCCTTCAGATCGGTCGACGTGCCGGGATCGAAGTCGACGGCACCCGAGAACTCTCCCACAACGTATGTGTTTCCGTATGCGTCCGCAGTCATGCCGTTCGCGGCGTCGTCCCACCCTCCGCCCCACGACACGGCCCAGCCGAAGGGAGGAGTGTCTAGAACGGCGACATCCAGGGTCCTCGTAACCGGATCCGAATGGTCGGACGACACTTCAACCCTGATAACGATGCAGGTGTCCTGGGTGACCCAGCTCGGCCTGAACAGCACGCTCGCAAGCGAAGGATTATCGAACTCGCCTGCGTCCGGGGGTTCGCAGGTCCAGTCGTACATGATCCCCGTGTCCCCGCTCGCACTCACGCCGTATGTCGCCCATGTGAGCTCGTCCACAGCGGTCGGACCGGATATTTCACCCACGGTGACAGGTTGATTCGACACGACCGCATCGAGAGTCTTCTCGATCGTGCCGCAGTGTTCCGATGTGACGACGACGGATATCACGACGGCAAGGTCATCCGCGACATCCGCCGCTGTGAAGTTGGCGGCCGCCGACGTGGGAGAATCGAACTGACCGGCGGACGTCGGACTGCAGGACCACTGGTAAGTGATTCCCGAATCTCCCGACGCGTCCACGCTGTAGGATGCGGTGGTGGTGTCGATGATGGCCGCGGGCCCCACGATATCGCCCACGGTGAACCCACACACCCTGACAACGATATCCTGTGTCCTCGTTTCGGGAGGGCAATTATCCGACACAACCGTGACGCTGAGGGACGCATTCGTGTCCTCGGTGACCTCGGATGCGATGAACACGGCGGTGGCCGACTCCGGCGACTGGAAAACCCCCGCACCGGGAGGGTCGCAGGTCCACTTGAAGTTAATGCCGGTGTCGCCGGATGCAGTCACGCTGTATTCCATCTCCGAGTTCTCGTACACGACCTGTGGACCGTCAATCGCGCCCACAGTCAGGACCGGCGTCGGCACATTCATCACGGACACGTCCAGCGTTCGCACTATCGGTCCGGATTCAAACGAGTTGACCTCGACGCTGATCCGGACCGTCGTGGCCTGGGCGACCTCCCCTGGCGTGAAAACGGTGTTCGCCGAATCGGGGGGAACGAACTCCCCTGCGTCGGCGGGGACACATGACCACCGATAGGAGATGCCATCATCGCCGCCGGCCGTCACACAGTATGAGCCGGAGGAGTTTTCATTCAGAAGATCAGGACCGAGAATCTCACTCACCGTGAGCTCCCGGGCAACCCTGACAATGACCTCCTGGCTCCTGATCTGGGGATCGCCGTTGTCGGAGGTCACCACCGCCTGGATTCTGATCTTTGTGTCCGACGTGACGTGGGCGGCGGTGAAAGTGATCACCGATCCACACTGACTTGTGATCGTCCCGGCGGTCGGGGGGTCCACGGTCCATTGGAACATTATTCCCGTGTCGCCCCTGGCGAAAATGCTGAATTCCACTGACGAGTACTCAGTGATGTACACGGGGCCCTCAATCGGGCTTGCATGGAGCCCCTTTGCGCCCCCGCTACCGTTACATCCCCCTGCAAGAAGCGGCACGAGCAATAGCGCGACGACGAGTGTTCTCAGGTTCATGGATTCCCCTCCTCGATGGGTCAAGTCTGTCTCAAATCGTTTTCACTCCAGGCTTCGAGTCACCTGCGCCCGGGGCAGGACATATCTACAGAAAGATGGATTTTCACCAATCCTTGGGGCATCCACCGGACCTGATTCATGACGAATCCGTCCCGGCATCTTGCCCGCATTAGTATCAATGGTCTGAGGTTTATCATTCTGAATGCAATCAGGCCTGGCGGGGACGGAAATGGGGGACAGGCACCCAGCTTTGTCCGCCGCGGCGGACAAAACTGTGTGCCAGTCCCCTTGTTCTTCGCGTGACGCGGGGGCGGGAAAATTGTGCCTGCAGCGTTCTCAATGGTAATATCTTATTCACTACAGTGAGAGACGGCGGCACATACTACCCCTCTATGGTTCTTCCCTGGCAGGAAGCTGCCTGGCTGTGCATGACCTTCCTGATTTTCCTTACATGGTGGGTCTGGTTTGCGAAAAGCCGGGCGGGACGGTTCAGTCCGGCCGAGAGACTCCTGGCCGCGTTCGTATGCATGATCGGACAGATCGAGGCCACGACGTTCGTCGCAGGTTTCCTGCACGCCGTGGCGTGGTGGCCGCTCGGGGCTCTGAATGTCGCCGTTACGCTGGCGGTCGGCATCAGGGCCCTGACCCTCAGGCGCCCCGGAAGCTTCACGGCCGAGGTGACTCTTCTCGGGAAGACGGGATTCCATCTCCTCAGATCGTCCTCCGGCCTGCTTATGATGTTTCTGCTGACGTTGTTTGTCGCAGCATGGTACACGTATCTCGGGCAGTTGCTGCCGCCCGTGGCCTTTGACGCCTGGGGCTATCACTATACATGGGCGGCTATGGCCCATCAGGAAAGACACCTTGGCCCCTTCGAGTTTCCCAGCGCCTATGTAAACAACTTCCCCAAAAACACCGACATCCTTTTTCTGTGGTCTATCGTGGGATGCGGGACAGAAAGATTCGCGAATATCGCGCAGGCTCCTTTCGCGCCTGCGGCGGCCCTGGGATCCTACCTTCTGGCCAGGAGGATCGGTGCGAGACGCGTCGACGCAGCTATCGCGGGACTTCTGGTCTTCAGTGTACCGACCGTCTACCACATGATGTGGAAGGGGATGGTCGACCTGGCCATGATGGGCGGGACGATCGCAGCCGCGGCATTCCTTGCCAGACGGAGGCTGAATCCGACGGCCTGCGCTGTCGCAGGCTGTGCCGCCGGATTTGTCTTCGGCTCGAAAGGCTCCAGCGTATATTTCTTCGTTCCCCTTGTCCTGCTGCTCCTGTACCGTCTTTTCCCGCTGGGAATGGACGGATTTCGTCATGCCCGGACGCAAAGGCTCAAGGGCATTGTCTGGGCGCTGCTGACGTTCGGCCTGATGTCGTTCCTCTTTGGGAGCTACTTCTACCTGAGAAACTGGGTCACGACCGGCAACCCCACCGGCATCTACACCGTTGACGTGGCGGGATTGAGACTTTTTGAGGGATCGGCGGATGTGGGCGAGGCGCATTTCTCGAGGGAGCTTCTGGGCGCCCAGCTTTACGATGCTCTGAATAGCGGACCCGAGTGGCCGATTGTTTTCGACGGTTTCTTCGATCCCCAGGAGGTGCTTTTCCAGGGGAACAGGATCGGGGGCTGGGGTCCGGCCTGGACAATCCTGCTGCTGCCGGCAATCCCGATCGCGCTCATCTGGGCGTTGCTGCGTCGCAGATGGAACGTTATCGCGATCATTGTGTGCTGTCTTCTGCCATTTTTCCTTTTCAAATACAACCACACCTGGACGAGATACCATCTTCCGATCATCGCCGCCGGGACGACGGCATTCGCCTACCTGCTGGCTCTTCTGGGACGAAGCCGCTATCGCCGCCAGTTGATCGCCCTGGCCGTGCTGTTCACATTCCTCGGTATCGTGATCTCAGGCCCCCAGAACATCGTCTCGGTGAAAGACATTGCGCAGGCTCGAAAGCAGCCATATCTGCAGGGCGACCGCTATTTCTTCATGGGCTCGTTCGGCGACCGCAGTTTTGTCAGGTCGCTCAACCTGGTGCGTGATCCCGGTACGACAATCACGCTGATGGACGGAGCTCCAAAGGGGAAGACGCTCGCGATGTGGAACCAGTCCTTCACCAACCGGGTGATATGGGTCGCCTGGCCGGGCTCCGGGGAAAAATGGGAGGGCGCGCTTCGCGAGACGGGCGCTGATGCGGTGTATATCAGGTCCAGGCCGGATGCCATCAAGTGGGCGACAAATCACCCCGACAGGTTTCTGAAGATCTACAGCTCGCCCGACCTCGGGGCGATATTCGTCTTCACGGGAGGGGACGAGCATGAGTGAGCAGAACGGTCCGATTGCCGATGTTGCGGCGGATTCCACAAAAGCCGCCGACACGAAGCCCGGGAAGGGCGCCTTGAGCCGAATCAGGCGAGTTATTTTCACCGTGCTCATGGTGTGCTATATGCTCGCTATCCTGGTGTCCGGCTACTGGTACTGGACGAAGCCGGTGAGATCGGACCAATTCGTCTCGGCATATACCTGGTGGACCGCCATTGGCAAGATATACGACCTCCCGTTTCCCAGGGATGAACGCTGGGGGGGCTGATCCAGTCAAACACTCCGCGCGCCCGTCGATGTTATTGAATAATGGGTGCTTCGAACGGCGAAATCGGCAACGACGTCCCCGAAGTGTTGAACATGGCTCTTGCGCTGGAGCAGGTAGGCGGGGACGGAAGCTTGCTGAATGACATCCTCAGGATTTTCATGGAGGACGCGCCCCGCAGGCTTGTCGATCTGCGCGAGGCGTTGCAGGGCGAGGACAGGGAGGTTTTCCGCAGGACGGCCCACACGATCAAGGGCGCCGCTGCGACCATCGCCGCTACACGCGTGCAAGAACTCGCGGCAACGATCGAACAGCTTGCGGATGACGATGATCTCGCGATCGCCGGGGAGTACATCGAAGACATCGGGATCGAGATCGAAATACTGGTCTGGGCGATTATGCGTGCGGTGGACTCCTGAATCCCCTCAGGATGGGGGCTGTTGAGAAGGCCTAAAACGGTAAGTACCCGCATGTGGGGCAGGCTTTCCAGCCTGCCATTCATGCGGCGTTCAGAGGCGGCAGGCTCGAAAGCCTGCCCCACAAAGAGACTCTCTCGATAGCCCCGATCAGGCGGTGCCAGTCCCCGCCCGATCATTCCCCTTTTACGGAAAGCGGCTTTGACGTACACTGTTGTCATGCCCTTTGACCCTGATCTGGAGCCTGCGCCGGAGGCGTTCCGGGCCCTCTTCACCGGACAGGCGCTTGCGCACCTCGACGAGTTCGTCCTGAGCTGGCGGACCGGGGGGCACCCGATATCCTGGTCCGAGTCTGTCGCGGGATTCGATGTCTACCTCGCAGAGGGTCGCGCTGCGCTTTTCCGGCTTCGTGCGCCCCGGGAGGGTGTGCCGGCGGGAATCGAGGTCGACCTTTCGGAAACCACTCGCGGCGGATTCCCCATAGAGCTCGCAAGGCGTCTGTGGCAGGAGCTGGCGTTCATCGGCAAGATCACCGAGAACCCGTACGTGCCGTTGTTCGTCTCCCTGGGGAGATTCTCGCGCGGCGACAGGAAAGTCTTTCTCGCGTACGCTCTCACGGTGGCGAGACAATTGGCGCGTCCGCCCGAGGACGCGCAATAACGCGCTCGGCGGGCCGGAGCATCCGCACGGCTATGCCTATCATCGACCTCCCATACGACAAGACGACTCTCCAGGCGACTCTTCCTGATAATTTGACCGTGCGAACGCTCGGACCGCGTGCGATGGCCGCGCTCCATGACCCGAAGGCGGCATTTCTCGCCGCTTGCGAATCGCCCAAGGGCATGCCCCCTCTCAGCGCGCTTGCATCCGGGACCTCAGGCCCGGTGCTGTTAGTCGTCAACGATCACACCCGCGTTTCCGGGAAAGAACAATCTCTCATCTGGCTGCTGGACGCGCTGAACGAAAACGGCATCCCGGACGATCGGGTGACGGTGCTGGTAGCGCTCGGTTCGCACGGGAAAGCCTCCGATGAAAAACTCCGGCAGACAATAGGTCCGGCGATCGACAGGGTCGAGGTGATCCAGCACGATCCGTCCGGGGCAATGGTGGACTGCGGCGCGACATCTCGCGGCACGCCCGTCCGGGTCAATGCAAGACTGATGGAAGCCGGGCTGGTGATTCTCTCGAGCGCGGTCGTTCATCATTACTTCGCCGGTTTCTGCGGTGGGAGAAAGATGGTCCTTCCGGGATTGTCGTCCCTGGAGACGATCGCCGCCAATCATTCCCTTGTTTTCGAGGGCTCGGGAGATACAGGAGGGCGGCATCCGAAGGTTTTGTCGGGCGCTCTCGACGGCAACCCGGTGCACGAAGACATGCTCGAGGGTGCGAGGCTTGCGCTCGGGGATCGGCCTTGCATCTCGGTTGTCGCCGTCCTGACACCGGACAAGGAGTTCGCCTGTTTCTCCGCCGGGGAACTCGATGAATCTCACAGGCGGGCCTGCATTTTTGTCGATGCGCACAATGTGGTGGAAATAGACTCGCCGGCGGACCTCGTCCTGGCGAGCGCCGGGGGTTATCCGAAAGACCTGAACTTCATTCAGTCGCACAAGGGTATGGACAACGCGGTCAAGGCTCTGAAACCCGGCGGAACTCTTCTCTATGTGATGGGATGTTCGGACGGCTACGGGAATCCGGCCATTGAGGAATTCGCTCCGCTCGACCTCAAGACCATCCGGGCGAGGCTGGCGAAGAACTACGTTGTGTACGGGCAGACCGTCTACTCCGCGAAGGAGAAAGCTTTGAGATACCGGATCGTGGTTGTCTCCCGCATGGACCCGGAATTTCTGAGGAGCCTCGGGATGGTCCCCGCAGCCGGTCTTGAGGACGCCATCGAAGCGATCCGGGAGGACATCTCCCGCGCTCAGCTCGCCTACCACATCCCTCGCGGCGACATCACACTTCCCCGACTCTCCACATCCCCCCCTTGAACGCAGGCACCTCAATAAGGTCGAGATGATGTTGCGGTTCATTGGCCCGGCCATCCGGATTTCCGCATCACGCCCAAAGTAGTAGTGGAGCGGTGACCCCGGTCACAGGCCGTACACGTTGTGCAAGACCAATGATGGAGTCCCCCCGGATATGTCCCAGACCTCGAAGTACCACCACTCGTAATACTCTCTGGAAACGACGATCTCCATGCAACCGTCTCCATTCGCATCTAGGAGAAAAACGTCGATGTCTACCAGGTGCCATTCCGGACCAAGGAGTAATTCACCGAGAGGGCGGACTTCGGTGTACTGGTATTCTGATAGCCCGGCAGTGTCAGTTGCAGTCCGTTGGGAACCTTGATCAGAGTCAGTCGCAACATATACGGCTTCCCGCTGCCTCGTGAGTACCAGCAAGTAGTCGGCACCCAGCATGACTTGATTGGAATTGCAGTCCAATGCACTACCGCGACACTTCAGGACGAACAGTGCCTCCTCGGAACCATCTCCGTCAATATCGCCAACGAGTACTTCAAGGACATCAACTAGCCCGCGTTCAATCAGGCTGGCGTCGACAACAGATTCCACCAGTCGTGAGTATTTGCTGTCGGTCGGTGAAAGAATCGTCGGTGTCCTTGGAAAGGCGTTCCAAGCAGCATCTATGCCCACGTACGTGGAGTCGGGTTCCAGTTCACTCTGGTCAGACAGAGGCGAAAGGCATAGGAAGGCATTTCCGATGCCATCAATCGCGAAGGGTTCGGAACCCAGCGCCGCGCCAAGTGAGCGGGTTTGCGAGTACAAGCTGTATGTTCGCGTCCCGCCGGGCATGAACGCATCCGTAGATAGCCATTCGCCGTTGCGCGAGCTGCCAATCACAAACCCATCGTATGGATACTGCCTGAGATCTTCTTCCCATGACTCCCCGAAGTCGACAATTATCAAGGGTGCTACCTCCCGCCTGTCCCTCCAACTGCCGACGGCAGCGCATAGCGTCTGAGACACGAAAATCAGAATCAGGGCAGCAATCGTCATGAGGATCACGGCGTCGACGATGAGTAGTCTGGTTCTGTTCACGGCCACACCTCCCAAGCCCTGCCGATGCAGAGAGTAAGAGCCCATTTTACCAAAGAATCAACTGCCGCGCGCTTGCACTGCTCGGCGCGCGCCTGGTCACGGCCCGCCTCCCATCCTGCACTAGCCACTGCGTTCCCTATCTTGGGAGGCCCTTTCGCGTGGTGAGATCCAGGAGTAAGTGAGAAAGGAGTCCCGCCAGCATTCCGCAAACTGCCCCTGCTGCCATTTGCCAGAGGGCTTCCCCGAGCTGATCCCCTCGTTCTCGTGCATCCTCTGCTTCCGTCATACAGAGCTCCAACAAAGAGAAAGCCAAGCATACTGCCGGCAACCCCAAGGCGAGGTTCGCCGAGATGCTGTGGGCCATTGCGCGATGGTTAGGGCCCGTTGGCCTGTCAATGAGGTCAGGCATCACAGCCCCCAGCGCTCCGGCGAGACCGCCGCCGACCAGAATCCATCCTGAGCGGTCATCCTCGGGTATGCTCACAAGGGGATAGAGAGCCGCACCAGCACCAGCTATGACTCCTACAGCTAAGTGTGTACTTCTTCTCGGCATTGTTTTGATGTCCTAATACTGGAACCCACAAAGTCGGATTCGGTTTGGGTTGAACATACACTATAATTGTGTTTAGGTCAAGGCCTCCAGCGGAATTGCGGGCTACCAGCTGGCACGGGGCATCTATTCCGGGGCGCGAGCGTGAGCGAGTGCACGCGGCCTTGCTTACACGCGCGTTTTGGAAGCGCGACCGTAATTGAGTGCGTATCCGATGGCGTCAGGCCTCGGGGCTCACCGACCGCATTGGTGAAACAGCTAGTACGTCAGCCAGATAGGAGGTGTGAATATGCGCGTGGCGACCTCTTTGTCGAGGAGGTAGAGCGCGTTCTTGTCCTGGCCCAGCATCTTGAGCTTCTGGACCAGCGTGTCGGTGTTCAGCTCCTCCTCGATCTGTTCCTCGATGAACCAGTTGAGGATGCCGTAGGTCGCCTCGTGATCGCCCTCTTTCGTGGCCAGGTCGACGAGTCCGTGGATGCGCCCCGTGATGTGCTGCTCGTGCTTGAACGCAGCCTCGCACGCATCCAGCGGCGACTCCCACTTCTTCGGCGGCTTCTTGATCTCAAGAAACTCCACCGCGCCGCGTCGCCCGATGATGTGATTATGGAACTTGTGCGCGTGCGTGACCTCCTCCAGCGCCTGGACCCTCATCCAGTGCGCGAAGCCGGGGAGGTTGATCGAATCGAACCATGCGCCGATCGCATAGTACAGGTAGGCTGAAAACATCTCCTCCTGGATTTGTACGTTCATTTCCTCCAGCAGTTTCTTGCTCAGTTCCGGCATAGTTTTCTCCTCTCAGATTTCACAAGGATTGCACAGAAACGAGCTCTCCCGAATCGGCCCGACCTGATGGGGTCAATCGCTCCTATTTCAGGCGACCGGCGACAATGTCCCAGTCGATATTTGCGAAAAAGTCTTCAAGGTAGGCGGCCCTGTTCGTGGGCTTGAGATACGCGGACCATGCGTGCTCGAAGAGGTCCATGACCAGAATCGGCCTTGCGCCGGCGGGATGGCCGACGTCGTGCTCGTTGATCCACATGTTGATGAGCTGGCCTTTGATTTCATCCAGGTAGCATATCGCCCACCCGATCCCCGGCATTTTGCCGACGCCGAGAAAATCGTTCTTCCACATCTCGACGCCGCCGAACTGCTCGGCCGCCGGCTTGCCGAACGCGTTACCTGCATCGAGCTTCCCCTTGCCGCCGGGAGTGAGGTTGTCGAAGTAATACTCGTGCAGACGCATCCCGTTGAACTCCCAGCCCGCGCGACGCTTGAGCTCCTGGTAGGATGAGTCGGCGGTACCTCCCTCCGAGAGCATTTTGGCGACCTTCTCCATCAAGGCCCCGGTGCGTTTGCAGTAGCCCTGGTAGAGCTTCATGTGTTCGGCGATCTGGTCGTCGGTGATTCCCTTCAACCCCTTCAGGTGAGAGTAGTCCTTCGGTGTGTAGATTTCGGAGAAGTGGTGCATGGTGATTCCTCCTTGGAACGTATATATCTATACCCCCCCTGTAGTCCCCCCCCAAGGGGTGGGACGGCTGGGAGACCAGTCTAGACCGTACTTGGTGCGGTCACTTCTTCCAGAGCTTTCAGGACAGCTTCGTAATTGGGCTCATTCGACGCCTCATTCACGATCTGCTTGTAGCGGACAATTCCCCCGGTATCAACGATGAAAATCACTCTCGCAAGCAGCCTGAGCTCCTTGATGAGGACGCCGTACGCGGTTCCGAACGACGCGTCGCGATGGTCGGACAGGGTGATCACTTTGTCGATCCCCTCTGCGGCGCACCAGCGTTTCTGCGCGAACGGCAGGTCCATGCTGATCGTCAGCACCTTGATCTCGTCGCCCATGTTGGCGGCTTCCATGTTGAACCTGCGCGTTTCGATCGCGCACACGGGAGTGTCGAGCGAAGGGACGGTCGAAATGACGAGGACCTTGCCCTTGAAATCCTTCAAACCCATCGGCTTGAGGTCATTGTCCAGCACCGTGAAGTCGGGCGCCTTGTCGCCGACCCTGGCCTCGTGCCCGAGAAGGGTCAGCGGATTTCCGTGCATCGTTACGATGCCTTTGTGTTCTTCCATGAGTCTCCTCCTCATAATCTATTTGCCGGGATCCTTCTTGAGACAAAGGAACCAGTCAAGACAGTAGTATTCGTCGCCGGCGTTGTCGACCCTCTCGCGCGCGGCTCCGCACGAGCCCGGAGGCGGAACGATGACATCCTCGCCGGGCTTCCAGTTGGCCGGTGTGGCCACTCCGAATTCCGTCGAGCGCTGAAGGGCGATCAGAAGCCGCTTGATCTCGTCCATGTTCCGTCCACAGCTCATGGGATAGTAGAGAATGGCCCTGATGGTCGCCTCGGGATCGATTATGAAAACCGCCCGGACCGCCTGGGTCGTCGACGCCTGCGGCTGAAGCATCCCGAATTTCCTTGCCACGTCCATCGTCAGGTCGCTGATCAGCGGGAACTTCACTTCGATATTCTTCATTCCCTTGAACTGGATCTTCTCATTGATGGTCCGCAGCCACGCGATGTGGGAGAAGGTCGAATCGATCGAAAGCCCGATGAGCTCGCAATTCAGAGCTTTGAACTCGTCGGCCATGCTCGCAAAGGTCATGAACTCGGTTGTGCAAACCGGGGTGAAGTCGGCGGGATGGGAAAAGAAAACCACCCATTTCCCCTTGTAGTCGTCAGGGAACTTCATCGGTCCCTGCGTGGTCTCGGCCTGGAAGGACGGCGCTTTTTCGCCGATCAGGGGGATTCTGTACTGTTCATTTCCGCACATAATTTCTCTCCTTCTACGCCTCACTTCGGACGGCGATTCGGTGTATTGAAGTCTGCAACTGGTATTCAGTCAACCGGGCGATTTCCTTCTCCGACGCAACTGTCGAGGAACGCCCTGGAGTCAAGCTCGTCTCTTATCCCGAAACGAGTGAGAGCGAAATCGTACTTGACGGGGTCCTCCGGCGTGAATCCCCTGAAGGACTCGGTTATCTCGACCGCGCAGCGCAGATCCGCCTGCCGACGCTGAGTCAACCCGAGCGCTCGGGATATCCTGAACATATGAACATCAAGCGGAACTATCAACCTGCGAGCTGAGAGAGTATACCATCCGCCCGGATCGACATCATCCCGACGGATCATCCATCTCAGAAACAGGTTCTCGCGCTTGCAGGCGCTTCCGTTCGACGGATGCGGAAGAAGATGACCCAGGCTTCCTCCGGCTGATGACGAGATTTCATCGACGAAAAAGCACAGCGCCGGAAGGATCGTCTCATCGTTGTCCGAAAGACCTTTCGCAAAACATGCCTGAAGCGATCCGTATCGACGCATCACGCTCCCCGCTCCGTACAGCATCGACGCGATCTCCCCGCCCGTAGTGAACCGATGCTTGAAATCCCCGAAAATTCTCTCGAGCTTCCCCTTTGACGCGATCCGCACATATTTCGCAGGCTCGGGAATGCGGTCAAGAACAGTGGCGACACTCCTGAGAATCTGCGCGACCCGTCCGTACGCGAGCGAGGACGCCACAAGGCCGACGATCTCTGAGTCGAGAGGGTCATCGTATTTGTACAGAAACTCGAGCGGGTCGGGATGCACGTACTCGCGACGGTTGTACGTGCAATACAGCCTTTCGAGCGTCGCCCGGTCGATCATGGGAGAATGTCCCTCCACAGCTTTTTGCATCGAGACTGTCATGCCGGTTATCTCTTCCTCTTCTTTCTGCAAGTCGGACAGATGCCGGTAAATTCAAGCCTATGTCCGGTGATCAGGAAATCCGTTTTCGGCGACAACTTTTTCATTAGACCTTCGGACGCGGTGCGCGCGATGTCTTCAATGCGTCCGCAGCGCTCGCAACGGATGTGGTAGTGCTCATTGACCGTCTTGTCGAACCTCTTCCGGCAGCCTGCGAATTCCAGCTTTCGGATGAGACCGGCCTGGTGAAGGTCCTCGAGGTTGCGGTACACGGTCCCCAGGCTGATTCTCGGCAGACGCCTGCGCACAAGCTCGTAAAGCTCGTCCGCGGTCGGATGGAGCTTCGACGCAACAAGGGTTTCGAGGATGACCCTGCGCTGGACGGTCATCCTGAGCATTTCGCGCGGCTGTGCCATTTGGAAATGATAACTATTCGCAAATAGTATCAGAGTCGGTGGGGATTGTCAAGCCCCCTGCCGCCTAAAGACCTCACCCCCCAACCCCCCTCTCCAAAATCCATCCCTCACCCCCCTGGCCCCATACGCGTTAACCTAAGAACCAGTTAGTCATGAGTTTAGTGAGGGTGATGTATTGGGATTGCCGTCGTCGTGGAGGCTCGCGGGGAAGCAACTCGCCGCTCACGGCGGCCTCGAGCATCGTGGTCAGCGGCGGCAACGGACAGATCGC
>Ga0315294_10005387_pt1 | contig 14032 bp, 10 predicted proteins | sample YL17G13_40_MG_FD_203626 | JGI IMG/M metagenome (GOLD analysis project Ga0315294, IMG submission 203626) | Sediment microbial communities from Yellowstone Lake, YNP, Wyoming, USA - YL17G13_40 | ecosystem: Environmental > Aquatic > Freshwater > Lake > Sediment | place: USA: Wyoming | collected... | reverse complement strand
TTCGTTTTCTTGATCGCCGACGCGATCCGGCACTACGGCTCGGATATGAGCGCGCTCGATCCGCCGCGCGCGCTCTGGCTCAGCGCGTTGATCGCCGCGCTGATCGCTCATTTCATCGAGATCCACTTTGGGATCGCGATTGTCGCGACGCGCACGTACTTTTGGTTCTACGTCGCGCTCCTCGTCATCCTAGGAATGAACAGACTCGTCGAAGCATCCGCGCCGATCCCCGCGCCTCCGCGCCCTGAACCCGAGCCGATCGCGCGCCCCGCGTCGAATCGGCGCAGGCAACGCCGCCGCGCGGCAGAGACCCAACGCGTCGCGCGCGCAAAGCCATTTGGTGGCTGGCTTGGAGCAATCATTACTTTAATTCTCCAACGCGTCGCGCGCGGAAAGCCACTCGAAGTCTCCCCAGTGCCAGTCGTCGCGTGGACAGCGGTGACGACGCTGATTGCCGTGACGCTCGCGTTTGAATTCGTCACGAATCAAGTTGGCACACCCAACTCACTTGAACTCGTGCAGTCCGCGCTCTTTACCAAAGGAGGCGAAGCGTCGTACGGCGTTGCCTTGCTGTTTGCGTTGACCTGGCTCGTCGCCGGGGTCGTTGGCTTGGGTGAAGAGTGCTCGCCGCGCGCGTCGCGCGAGGTGCTGGGGTACGAAATCGCGTTGTTTATCGTCCTGTCATTTACCGCGTGGCTGTGGTTCGTCTTATTTCAAACGCGCGGGCTCACCCAACTCGGCGATCAGACCGCCGCGCTGATCAATCTATTGGGGTTCTATTACGTCGCACTGTTTATTTTCGTCGCCGTCCTTGCGTTCGGTTTGTGGTTCGACGTGACGCCACAGCCGGTCACGTCGTTGCACTCCCCGCTCAGTCTCATTGTCACGCCGATTTTATTGGTCGCGCTGCCTGCGCTGATTTCCTTCACGAATTACTCCAGCGTCGCCGCCGACATTTACTACAAAGCCGGTCTCAACTACGACGGCATGGGCGCGTGGGATAACAGTATTAGCGCGTATCAGCGCGCGTTCGCACTGCAACCGACCCAGGATTTTTACGCGCTCTTCCTGGGGCGCGCGAATCTCGAAGCCGCCCGCGTCGCGAGTGACTCCGCCAAGCGTGCCGCCTTCGTCGCGGCGAGCGAAAAGGTTTTGCTGACCGCGCAGCGGCTCAACCCGCTCAACACCGATCACACCGCGAACCTGGCGCGGTTGAATCGCATTGTCGCAGGGTTCGCCGCCGATGCAACTGAACGAGCCGTGCGCTACGCCAAATCGTCCGAGTATTATCAGACCGCGACGCGGCTCAGTCCGAACACGGCGTATCTTTACAACGAATGGAGTCAAACGTATTCGCAGAGCAGCGATTGGGAAAAGGCGCGCGCCGCGCTGGAAAAATCGCTGACGATTGACGACCAGTACGCGCAGACGTACTTTCTGCTTGGCGAGTATTATCGCGCTAAAGGCGACACCGCGCGCGCGGCGGAAAATTATTTGAAAGCGATCGCGATTGACCCGGGCGCGCTCGCCGAGCCGGACGGCACGCCGTCGTCGGAAGCAATGAGCGCGTTGGCATCGTCCGAGTACGTCACGCGCGCGCTGGACGCGTTTCGCGCCGCGAGCCAGCGCGATCCCAAAGCGCTTTTCCCGCACTATGCGAGCGCGGATTTGTACAAACGCACTCACCAACCCGATCTGGCGCGGCGCGAATTGGAACAAGCCGTCGAACTCGCGCCGGGCGACTACTTGGTGAATCTCGCGCTCGTCAACTTTTTGTCCGAGAACGGTCAAATTGACGCGGCGGTGCCGGCGATGCGGCATTTGCTGGATTTACTTTCGCCGCAACGCACGCCGGATTTTCAGCGCTTCCAGGACTTCTACGGACAGTTGCAGAATCTCCAGCGGCAGATCGAAGCCGTCCGCAAATCACCGAACGACGCGAGCGCGCGGCGCACGCTGGCGCAAACGTGGAAGGCACGCGGTCAGGCGCAATTCGCGCTGCCGGAATACCAAGCCCTCGCGCGCCTCGCGCCGAGCGATTACGACGCCCAGAAGAATATCGCGCTCCTGAGTGTACAGACGGATCGGCTGGAGGACGCGCAGCGCGCGCTCGTCAGCGCCGCGGCACTTGCGCCGGAGAACGAAAAGCCGATGTGGCAGAACATTCAGGTCGCACTCAACGCGCAGAAGACCAATCAATTCGATGCCGCGTTAAAAGCCGCGCAAGCCACGCTCGCGCTCGCGCCGGACGCTGACAAGTCGGCGGTGCAGGCGTATGTGAACGCGCTGCAAGAGAAAATAGCGAATAGCAAATAGCGTAGGGTAGATGGCGTATAGCGCATAGCAGATGGCGTGCGGCAAATGGCAGATCGAGCCAGAGCCATAAGCCATCCGCGATAAGCCATCCGCCAGACCCCATCAGCCGCCTATGTCTACTTTGGTGCTTATCTTCGCCACCGCGCTCGTCTTTGCGCTGGGCGTCACGCCGCTCGCGCGGCATCTCGCGCTGCGCGTGGGCTTTCTCGATCACCCCGACGCGCGCAAAATCCACACCTCGCCGATGCCGCGCTTGGGCGGTCTCGCGATGTACGGCGCGTTTATGCTTGCACTGGTTTTGTTCGCCGATCGTTTTTACGTGCCGCAGATGATCGGCATCGTCGTCGGCGCGACCTGGGTTTCGTTTCTGGGCTTGTGGGATGATCGCGTCGGACTACACGCGGGGCTGAAACTGATCGGACAAATCGGTGGCGCGCTGATTCTCGTCGTCACCGGCGTCACCGTTGAACTCGTCCCGTATCCGTTGGTTAATACGGCGATCACGGTACTCTGGGTGGTCGGCATCACAAACGCGATGAATTTGCTCGATAATATGGATGGTTTGTCGGGCGGCAGCGCGGCAATCGCGGCGGTATTCTTTCTATTGATCGCCGCGCTGAATGGGCAATATCTGGTCGGCATGCTCAGCGCGGCGTTGCTGGGCGCGGCAATCGGCTTTTTGATTTACAATTTCAATCCGGCGCGAATCTTTATGGGCGACACCGGCAGTCTATTTATCGGCTTTCTGCTTGCTGCTGTGGGGATCAAACTGCGCTTTCCCACTCTCCCTGTGACCGTGACCTGGTTCATTCCGATTCTCGTGCTCGGCTTGCCGATTTTCGATACGGCGCTCGTTTTCGTTTCGCGCTTGCGGCGCGGCTTGAATCCGCTCACGCATCCTGGAACCGATCACACGTCGCATCGGCTCGTCGCGCGCGGACTGACGCGGCGCGAAGCGGTGCTGACGTTGTATCTTGTGTCTGGCGGGCTCGGCGTCGCGGCGATGTTTTGCACGCAGGGAAACCTTCTGGCGAATTATCTAGTGCTGGCGATGGTCGCGGCGGCGGGCATCGCCGCGCTGTACGAGTTCGAATTCAGAAAGCGCGATTGAAAATTCAGTCGCAACATAATCCTTTGGCATCGCAAGGTGGCGGGCTAGACAGCCCGCTATTTTTTGTTTGGAGGCGCAATATGCTCAACTCAATTTCCTTCATCGGCGGCGGCGTGATGGCAGAGGCGATGATCGGCGGACTGCTCAATCGCCAAATCGTCACGCCCGACCACATCACCATCAGCGAGCCGCGCGAGAAACGCCGCGCCGAACTCGGGACGCGTTATGCAATTCACGCGACAGCGAATAATCGCGACGCCGCGCGCGCGGGCGAGATCGTCATTTTCGCGATCAAGCCGCAAGTGCTCGCACGGGTCCTGCCGGAACTGAAAGGCGCGTTGCGCGCGGAACAACTCGTCATTTCGATTATCGCGGGCGGACGTATCGCGACCCTGAGCGAAGGTCTCGCGCACTCCGCGATCGTGCGCGCGATGCCGAACACGCCCGCGCAAATCGGCGCAGGGTTGACGGTGTGGATGACGACTCCGAATGTGACGGAGGCGCAGCGCGAGCAAGCGCGCGCGGTCTTTCAATCGCTCGGCAAGGACGTTTTCGTGGACGACGAAAAGTATCTCGATATGGCAACCGCGGTCAGCGGCACGGGACCGACGTACGTCTTTCTCGTCCTCGAAGCGCTGATTGACGCGGCGGTGCATCTCGGCTTTGGGCGTGAGGTCGCACACGACATCGTACTGGAGACGATGCGCGGCGCAATTCTGTACGCGGAGAAAACCGGCAAGCATCCCGCCGAACTGCGCAACATGGTTACGTCGCCCGGCGGCACATCGGCAGAGGCGATTTATCAGATGGAGAAAGGATCGCTCCGGACCGTGCTGTCGAAAGCCGTGTGGGCGGCGTATCAGAAATCGCGCTTGCTCGGTGAGGCGGTGGGGAAGGCGGAACCGCGCACGCCGGTGGATGCGTAAATCAAATTTGCCAAATCAGCCAAAGATGCCAACCGTGCCAAAAAGGGAACAGAGAAGTAGAATGATTTCGCCAAACGATTTGATTGATGCCTTCGCTCGCAATGTGAGTGTGATCAAAATGCAGACGAAGGATTTGACCGATGAAGACAGTTTGCGTCAACCACCATTTCACGGTAATTGTTTGAACTGGGTGCTGGGTCACATCGCCGAGAACCGCGACGGCGTGCTTGAATTGCTGGGCGAGTCGCCAGAGATGGGCGCACTCGGCGCGCGCTACAAACGCGGCTCGGAACCGCTGACCGATGCAGGCGACGGCGTGTTGCGATTGGACGAGTTGCTCGCTTGGCTCGACCGCGCGCAAGAGCGCATCGCGGCGGCAATCGCGCGGATGAACAATGCGGCGTGGGCGCGCGAGATCGTTGTGGGAAACAATCGCAAGACGACCGTCGGTCAGCGCGTGTTCTTTCTGTACTTTCACGAGACGTATCATGTTGGGCAGACGGAATTGTTCCGGCAATTGGCGGGGAAGGACGACAAGATCATTTAGCAGAATTGGGGGTTACGATTTGCGATATATGATTTTCGATTTGCGTTCGCGGGTTAGCCAAATCCTAAATCAGAAATCGTAAATTCCCTTGGGGATACACATGGCAACCGTTCGACTCATTGAATACGAAAACGCTACGCCGGAAGTGCGCGCGGTCTTTGACGACATCAAGCGGACGCGCAACGTCGCGGGTGTCAACAACTTTTGTAATGCGCTGGCGAATCATCCCATGACGCTCAAGCGAACCTGGAAATCGGCGCGCGAGGTGATGCAACCCGGCGCGCTCGATCCGCTGACGAAAGAGATGATTTACGTCGCGGTTTCCGTCGCGAACAATTGCAATTACTGCATCCACTCGCACACCGCGTCTGCGTTCGCGAAGGGGATGACGCCAGAACAGTACGCGGAATTACTCGCCGTCGTCGGAATGGCAAGCGAGACGAACGCGCTCGCGACGGCGATGAAGGTGCCGGTGGATTCACAGTTTTTGGCGGAGGCGGGCAAGTAGTCAGACCTGGGTGGTGCCCACCGTGAGGTGCTATTGTGATTGCGAATGATGAATTCAAGAAACACAAGGCCTGTTCACAATTGCTTGACGACGGGAAATACAAAGAGGCGTTGGCTCTGGCCGAGTCGCTGTCGATTCCAGCGTTTCGAGCTGCGATTTTCATTGATGGCGGCTTTGCTCTTGGCAAATCTGGCAAAGTTCGGGAAGGCACAGAAATATTTGAGAAACTACTCGAATCAGATCAACCTGAGCAACACTTCTCAAAATCCTCATTGCTTTATAATGCAGCGAATGGTCGCAGTTCTCTTTACACATTGAGGAGGCAAAGAAGGACAACCGTAATTCCTACTAATGATTTTGACCTGAGAATTGCGAAGAAGCATTATCGAGATGCAATATTTGCTTTGGATGAGAAAAGTGGATCATTCGTATCTCAGGTTTGGACAAACTACGGCAATTGCCTTTCACAATTCGGTAGATACATTGAGGCAATAGAATCCTATGAAAAAGCGCTCGATGCAGACCCTGCCCACGGGATGGCGGCAGGTAATTTGGGAATAGAACTGGAGCATGCCTCAAGGATAATCGGTCGTCATCGCCATGAATACATTGCTTTGGCTCATGATTATCTAACTCGTGCGCTTGGATCGGGAATGCACCTCAACTCTGGATCGCCTGGCGCGCCCCAATACTTTCGGTCTGCTCTAGAACGGCTACAACATTTCATTAATGCTCATAGAGAACCAATCATGCCTCCACAACCGGCTGAAGCTGTTGCGAGAAGCCATTCGCAGAAAGACTACATTCAGTTTTGCATAGAAAATGGACTCTTCTTGAACTCATGGGTCGGGAACAAGGAACTCAGTCCCGGAATAACTGACGATGTTTATTTTGGTCCAATCGTCACTCCGGTTGGTGATGATTATCTTGTGCCAGAACTTCTTCGGATTCTAAATGAAATCAAAGAATCCTTCACAACAGCCAGATACTTGTGCTACTTGTCGCAAAAACAAAATAATGTCTTGGATGCTATGTCGAAGATGACTCTCTATTATGGCACAGACACTTTTGCAATCCATGGGCTTTATACCGGTCTATGTAAGGCTGCTTATGCACGGGCATTCGATGTTCTTGATAAGGTTGCTCGGATTGTCAATGTTTACTTTAAGATTGGGAAACGCGAAGACTCATTTTGGGAAGTTTTTGCAGAAAAGCAATCACTCGGAGAGGCACACACAATTCGTTTTGTGGCGAGACCAGCAATCTGTAAAACGGAAAACCTTGGTTTATATGCACTAGCAGATTTATGCATAGATTACTTTGAGAGCGAACGTGCGGACCTAAAAACTCAAGATATGCGGCGAAATAGGATTACGCATGATTATCTCAATGTGAAACTTCATGCGACGGATGCAGAACTAAAAGAAACCGACACGGTTGACTTGGATGATCTGCAAGATCAAACAAGAAATGTTTTACACTTGGCCAAGGGCGCTATTCTGTACGCTGTGAGCGCAATCAATATGGCAGAAAGACAGAATGAGCCTACTGCAGAGCGAAGGTTTGAATTAGAGTATTTTAGCAACCCAGGGCAATCGTTTCTATGACAGCAAATACGCGATAACTATCTCAGTCTATCGATATTTGATTGGAGCCCAATGAAAGGTTTACTCATCACCTACCGCAATCATTTACCAATTACCAATTCCACCCCCGCGCTCTCGCTCGGCGAAGGGGACACGCCGCTTGTGAACGCGCCCGCAATTTCGCGCGAAACCGGCGCGGAAGTGTGGCTGAAACTTGAAGGGTGTAATCCGACCGGCTCGTTCAAAGATCGCGGGATGGTCCTCGCGGTTGCCAAAGCGGTCGAGGAAAAATCGCGCGCGGTGATCTGCGCGTCGACCGGCAACACGGCGGCGAGCGCGGCGGCGTACGCAGCGCGCGCGGGCTTGACGTGCGGGGTCGTCATCCCGTCCGGCAAAATCGCACTCGGCAAACTTTCGCAGGCGATCATTCATCACGCGCGCGTTCTGCCAATCGAAGGCAACTTTGATGCCGCACTGAAACTCGTGCGCGAACTCGCCGAGCAAGATTCGATTACGCTCGTCAATTCCGTGAACCCGTACCGCATCGAAGGGCAAAAGACCGGCGCATTTGAAATCGTGGACGCGCTCGGCGACGTGCCGGACACGCTTTGCGTCGCGCTGCCGGTCGGCAATGCCGGTAATATCACCGCGTACTGGCGCGGCTTTACCGAGTACCGGAAAATCGGCAAGGCAGCGCGCACGCCGAAGATGTTCGGCTTTCAGGCGGCAGGCGCGGCGCCCATCGTGAACGGCGCACCGGTCAAAAATCCGCAGACGGTTGCGACCGCGATTCGCATCGGCAACCCGGCAAGTTGGCGCGGCGCGACGACCGCGCGCGATGAATCGGGCGGCTTGATCGAAGCGGTCACCGACGACGAGATTCTCGCGGCGTATCGTTTGCTCGCGGAACGTGAGGGCGTCTTTTGCGAGCCGGCATCGGCGGCAGGCGTCGCGGGAATCTTGAAACTCGCGCGCGAGAATCGTTTGCCACGCGGCGCGCGCATCGTTTGCATTCTCACTGGCTCAGGTCTCAAAGACCCGGACAATGCGATCGCGCAGGCGGAAATGCCCAAGCCACTACCGGCGACGATGGACGCGCTGATGAAAGCACTAGGTCTGCAAAAATATTGAACCGCGAGGACGCAAAGGACGCGAAGATTTCAATTCCATTCTTCTTTGCGCTCTTTGCGTCTTCGCGGTGAGGTTTTGATGAAACTCAAAATTCGCGTTCCCGCAACAACCGCCAACCTCGGTCCTGGGTTCGACTGCCTGGGTCTCGCGCTCGATTGGTGGAACACTATCGAGGTCGAAACTATCGAACGTGGTTTACAAGTTGAAGTGGATTGTCCGCCGGGAGTTGACATTCCGCGCAATCGCAACAACCTGGTCGTCTATGGAATGGACGCCGTGTACCGGCTCGCCGGTCAAAAACGTCCGCCGCTTCGCATCCACATCACGACGCACATTCCGATTGCGCGGGGTCTGGGCTCGAGTTCCGCGGCGATTGTCGGCGGACTGGTCGCGGCAAACACACTGCTCGGCACTTTGTATTCGCGCGATGAGCTGGTCACGCTTGCCACGCGCATCGAAGGACACCCCGATAACGTCGCGCCCGCGCTGCTCGGCGGTTTGATGGTTGCCGCGATGGAAGGCAAACAAGTCACGGTCGCGCGCTTTCCCGTGCCGCGCGAATTGCGGTGCGTGCTGTTCGTTCCCAATACCGCGCTCTTGACGAAAAAAGCGCGCGGCGTTTTGCCGAAACGGATTCCGCGCGCGGACGCGATCTACAACGCAAGCCGCGTCGCGCTCTGGATCGCCGCGCTGCGCGAACGCCGGTGGGAGTGGCTCGCCGCGGCGACGCAGGATCGTTTACATCAACCATACCGCGCGAAACTCGTGCCGGGGATGTACGCGCTGTTCGATGCCGCGAAAGACGCGGGCGCGTGCGGCGCGGCGCTCAGCGGCGCGGGTCCGAGCATCATCGCGTTCGCCATTCATCACGGTGAGCCAGTCGCGCGCGCGATGATGCATGCGGCGCAGCGCATCGGGTTGACCGGCAGCACGCGCATCGTCAGCGTGAGTCCGCGCGGCGCAAATGTCCGGAAAGCGTAAGGGCGTTCAACTTAACGCCCCTACATACACCGCCATCACCCGTTCCACCATTTTCTCCAGCGTAAATTCTTGATGCACGCGCGCGCGTCCCGCCGCGCCCATGCGCGCGCGCAAATCGGCATCGTTCATCAGGCGCGTGAGCGCCGCCGCAAGCGCACGTGAAGCGCGCGCCGGCACGACGAAGCCTGTTTCGCCATCCACGTTCACAAAACTCGTCCCCGTTCCCAGTTCCGTACAGACGACCGGCTTGCCCGCCGCCATCGCTTCCAACAGCACCGCGCCGAACGCCTCGCTCCGTTCCGACGCGGGCAAAACGAAGATATCGCACGCGGCATAGTACGCCGGCAATTCCGCGTCGCGTACTTGTCCGACGAACACGACGCGCTCAGCCACGCCCAGTCGCCGCGCGAGCGCGCGCCATGCGCGTTCCATGGGTCCCGTGCCAACGACGATGAGTTGCGCGCGCGGCAGTTCGCGCAGCGCTTCAAGCAAATAGTTGAGCCCTTTGTAGTACCGCAGTTTGCCGACGAACAATAAGAGAGGCAAGGAGCGAGAGGCGAGAGGCGAAGGTTTGGTTTGAGGCAGCGCGCTCGCTAATTCAGTGACCGCGCGTTCAAACGGCGTCGGATCAATTCCAAGCGGCACAACCACGCATTTCTCTTTCCATCGCGACAGCACCGGCGACGACGCGATGTAATTCGGACTCGTCGCGATGATGCGATCCGCACGCGCGAACACGCGCTCCCTCAGCGGACGATAGAGCGCGCGCGTAAACTTTTGGCGAACAATGTCGCTGTGGTAGGTGATAATGATATGCCGCGCGCGTCCGAACAAATGATTTGCGATTTCGCCGAACGGGTACGGAAAATGGAGATGCGCGATATCGGGAGTCTCGCGGCGCACGCAATCGAAGAGCACGGGGCTGAGCGGCGCGGAGAGAATTGTCGCGAGCCGCGCCGCGAAGATTACGCGCACGCCGTTGATCGTTTCGACGTGCGTGTGATGATCGCGGCTCGTGACGAGCACGCTGACGCTATGCCCGCGCACGGCTTGCGCTTCGGCAAGCATCTTGACGTGATTCTCAATACCGCCGACGACGGGGAAGTAGTCTTTGTAGATGTGGAGGATTTTCATGCGAACATTGCAGGGGCGGGGTGACCCCGCACCCTACGCGCCGTTCCAAATCCCATCGCCCATTTGCACAGGTTTGCCCGTCCGCGCGGATTCGTAGATCGCCAGGACGAGCGCGACCGATTTGCGCGCGTCGCGTCCATTTGTGCGCGGCGCGCGATTTTCACGAATTGCCCCGAGCATATCGGCGATGACGTGTTTGTGGCTGGTGCCATACACCGATGGCGGATCCACCTGATCGCGCGTCAGCCACTCCCGTTCGTGTTCCAGTTCTCCTTCGATTTTCCAAATCACTTTGCGGTTGAGCGCGGTGCCGCCGACTTTGACCGAGCCGCGTTCGCCGAACAGCGCGACCGAACCCTCCAGGTTTTCCGGATACGTCACCGTTGACCCTTCAATCGTGCCCAGCGCGCCGGACTTGAAACGCAGCGCGACGACGCCGACATCTTCCGCTTCCATTTTGTGCGCGAGCGTCGCCGTGTACGCAAACACACTTTCAACATCGCCCATCAACCACTGCAGCGCGTCGATGTGATGAATGGATTGATTCATCAGCGCACCGCCGTCCATCGCCCACGTGCCGTGCCAGCCGTCTTCGTAATATTCCTGGGGGCGATACCACCGCACGGTCGCGTTGCCAAGCAGCAGGCGACCGAGTTTCCCTTCGTCCACGACGCGACGCAAATCTTGCATCGGCGGGTTGTAACGATTTTGCAGGATGACGCACAACTGGAGGCCCATGGCTTCCGCCGTCGCGATCATCCGATCCGCGTCGCGCAGATTCATCGCCATCGGTTTTTCGACGATGACGTGCTTGCCGGCTTGCATCGCTTCGATTGCCATTGCCGCGTGCATTCCGCTCGGCGTGCAGATACTGACCGCGTTGATGTCGCGCCGCTCCAGCAAGCGCCGATAATCGGCGTACGCCTCCGCGCGATGCTCTTTCGCAAAGCGCTGTGCGCGCGATTCAATCACATCGGCGACTGCGACGAGACGCGCGTCCGCGAGTTCGGCGAACGACTGCGCGTGACGCGGCGCAACACGTCCGCAGCCGATGAGACCGACGTGAATAGGATCGCTCATTGCTCAATGCTCCTCAAAGTACTGAGTCCGGCGGATTGGGCATCCGCCGCGTGCGTGCGGAATTGCGAATCCCGCCTACTCATTTCGAGTTCGGCGGATCGAATATCTTGGGATCGTACACGCCCGTGGCGTTCCAAAACATCCAGCCGAAACTGCCCGCGTCGGCGGCGGCTTTTTTCTGAAGGCGATATTGCGAGACGCCGAAATCGCCGCGACCCGGGTATGCCTGCAGCCACAAACGCACTTTGGCTGACGTTTTTTCGGTCGCGCGCTTGGAACTATTATAGACGACATCATACGGACATTTGACCGCTTCGGTGCAATCTTTGATTTGCAAACCATGCATCAACAAACTCGACGCCTCGACCCAGGTGTCGGGATACACCATCGGACAAACGTAATCCACGTACGGCCCCAGGTCGCGCAAACGCTGACCGGTACTTTGATCGTCGTCGGTCGCGGTCGTTAACCCGAAAACGTCAATGGAGACGAACACGCCGGTAGGGCGGAGTTCCTTTTGCGCGCGCGCCAAAAATCCAGCAATCGTCGCGATGCGCGTCTCCTCGTTGTAATCTGCGCCCCAATACAAAGTGCCGGCGCGACCGGGAAAGCGCACGTAATCGAATTGGATCTCGTCGAAGCCGAACGCGGCAACTTCTTTCGCGAGCGCGAGGACGTAATTCCAATTATCCTGCACGAAGGGATTGAGCCATGCCGCGCCGCCGCTTTCAGAAAAGACGTTGCCGTTCAGATAGCGCACAGCTTGGCTGGGTCGCGCCGTCGCCAGCAAAGTGTCCTGGAAGACCGGCACGCGCGCGATGCAATAAATATTCTGCGCGCGGCATTGCCCGATGACTTCAGCCAAGTCAATGCTGTATTGCGAGTACGCGCCGATCTGTTTCGCGAGCGGCACCGCGCTGTCCCAGGCGATGCGTCCTTTCTCCGATTTGACGTCAACGACCATGGCGTTCAATTCGGTCTTGGAAATCATCGCAAACAAATCGCGCACCTGGTCCATCGGCGCGGCGAATGGCACGTGAATGCCCTTGACGTTGAACGGGGTCAGTTTCATATCGCGGCGCGTGACGCTGCTCACCGTCAGTTCGGTTTTGCGATAACCCGGCGCTTTGAAAACGAGTGTCGTCTTTGCCGGCACGTTATCGAGATGGTACGCGCCTTGCGCGTTGGTCGCGACGTTGGTACTACCGAGATAAACCAGCGTCCCGCTGATCGGCTGACCGGTCGCCGCGTCCACCACGCTGCCGTCGAGCATATTCGGTCGCAGCGCGAGTTGAAGATCACTGCCACTAAACGCCGCCGTCGCGCTTGCGTAGCCCGGCGCCGACGCGCGCACTAGCGCGTTCGGTTTGACACGGCGCAAAGTACCCAGTCCATTCGCGTCGGTGACCGCTTTGAGATTATCGGCTTGCAGTTGCGCGCTGGCGATGGGCTGCTGGGTGTACTGATCCAGGACGGTGACGTTCAACGCGTTCGGCGGCAATCTCAACTCGACTTTGGTTTGCCCTTCGAATGGAACGACGATGGGTTGATAGCCCAATACTTGCGCGGCAATCGGCGTGTCCTGCTTCACGCCGCGCGCTTCGAGTGCTCCCGCCGCGTTCGTCGTCATGATCTTATCATCAACGCTCACCGGCACATTGGGCAACGGTTGATTCGTCTCCGCGTCACGCGCGACAATCGTCACACGATTTTGTTCCAGCGCAAGGTCAACCGCGAACGCGCGCGCGAAGAGATCGTCGCCGTTCACGTCGGCGCGGAGAGGCACATAGCCGTCCGCTTCAACGACGAGCGCATGTGTGCCGCGCGGAATGCCGACCACGTATTCGCCCTGCGCGTTCGTCGTCACACTGCGGCTCGCGATGCGGACGCGCGCGTCGGGAACGGGCGTGCGGACGGTCGCGTCGCTCACGACACCAGCCAGTTGCCGCGTCTCTTGCGCGAGATAGACGAGAACGGCGGTGACACTGCTGGCGATTAGGACTAGGGTAATCAAGATGCGTCTCAACATTGTGCGCCATTATAACATAGTTTCCACAACCAATCCACATTGACCATCCGCTCCGTCCACAAGTCTTGTGGTACTGCGCCGCGTCACACACAACATTTTGTAGTTTGATGTAGACAGAAGCCGCAATTCACTGACGATACACGGCTTGTCCACAGGAAAATTTTCGCCGCATTGATCTTTTAGGCGCGCCGGAATATTTTTTGTCAATCTTAAAAACCTGGCGCGCGTTTTCCTTTTTTAAGGTAAAACACTTGCGCGCGCCCACAATATTTGTTACAATGACCCCGCACTGGATTCCCCTGAGGTCAACTCCTATGAATGCAAACGAAATTTGGCACGCGACCCTCGGCGAACTGCAACTGCAAATGACGAAAGCCACGTTCGATACGTGGGTGCGCCCCACGCACGCGATCAACTATTGCGATGGCGAGATAACCGTTGGCGTACATAGTCCGTACGCTAAAGAGTGGCTGGAAAATCGTCTGCACACGACGATTGCGCGCACCGTGACCGGCATTGTCGGGCGCTCGGTAGCGGTGCGCTACATCGTGAAAGAGAAAAGCGCGGCGCAGGAACCGCGCGCGCTGCCGAACGCGCGCGCCGCAGAATCGCTGACGACGCGTGCGGTGGACCCAGACCCAGGTTCCGACCGCGCGGAGGAAGATCAATTGGTGCCGCCGAAA
>Ga0315294_10005386_pt1 | contig 14032 bp, 11 predicted proteins | sample YL17G13_40_MG_FD_203626 | JGI IMG/M metagenome (GOLD analysis project Ga0315294, IMG submission 203626) | Sediment microbial communities from Yellowstone Lake, YNP, Wyoming, USA - YL17G13_40 | ecosystem: Environmental > Aquatic > Freshwater > Lake > Sediment | place: USA: Wyoming | collected... | reverse complement strand
TGCATGGCTGAAATCTGCTCCATGAACTCATTCAAAGTGAACTTCCCTTCCACAATCTTTTTTGCAGACTCCTCGCTCACTCCAATCTCTTTAGCTTTCTCCAGCAGTCCCTGCAGGTCTCCATAGCCAATAAGCCTTGAAACAAACCTCTGGGGGTCATAAGCCTCAAAATCCTCGGGCTTTTCACCTACTCCAATGAACTTGACCTTGGATTTAGAAGCGGTGGAAGCGGCAAGCGCTCCTCCTCCCCTTGCTGTCCCGTCAAGTTTCGTGACTATAACCCCTGTTATCCCAACAAGCTTGTTGAATTCCTCAGCCTGCTTCCTTGCAGCCTGTCCTATATCTGCTGGAATCACGAGCAGGACTTCCTGCGGACTTATTATCTTCCCCATGTTCTCCAGCTCTTTGGCCAGCTCCCTGTCCAGTGCATCCCTTCCCGCAGAATCGAATATTAGCACATCCTCCTTCGCGGTTTTCATGGCATTTTTCGCGATATCCTCAGGATTCTTCCCATGGGAGTAGACAGGCACTTCCAGCTTGTGCCCAATCTGCCTGAGCTGTTCCTGTGCGGCAGGCCTGTGCGTATCACAGGCCACAAGGCCCACACTCATCCCCCTAACCTTGAACCATCTCCCGAGCTTGCCTGCTGTTGTGGTTTTTCCTGAGCCGAACAAGCCTGCAAGAAGGATTTTCTGCGGCTTCAGGCGCATCTCCCCTTTCTCCTGGCCCAGAAAAACAACCATCTCCTCGTAAAGGATTTTTATGAAATACTCCTTCAGGGTGAGGCCTGTGGGAGGTTTTGACTCAAGAATCTCTCTCTTGATTTTGCCGGAAAGCTCAGCCACCAGGCCCACGTCCACATCAGCCTGGAGAAGAGACCTCTGCAAATCCCTTACTATCACTTCCACAGTCTGCCTGTCCACAGTCCCCAATCCTGCTATCTTCCTGAATGTTTGTTTTAGTGAGTCCCCAAGATTATCTAAAACCATACCTTTCGCCTTGATTTTGGATGGACGGCTTTATTCAATTATTCAGGCCGTCATTCTTTTCGTTTGTTACGGAGAAGGCGACAAGAGTCGCCTTCAAATAACCAATCACTTGGATTTTTGATATAATCACTTAAAAAGTGGATTATATAAATATAGAGTGAGGCGCATGATAAAGGCCGTGCTTTTTGACGTGGATGGGGTGCTCCTGGACTCATTTGAAGGGAATCTGAGGTTCTTCAATTCTGTAATTAGGAATTTCGGGAAGAAGCCCATGACAAGGAGGCAGTACAGGAAGCTCTTTTACGTCCCTTCAGATAAGGTCCTGCTCCAGAATTTCCCGGAGAAGAACAGGAAGGAAATGAGGGAGATAATAAGATATGGCTCAAAGGTGGCCCCGGATTTTTACAAGCACATAAAGGTGAATCCCGGGGCGACTTACACCCTGGAGAAGCTGAAGAAGCAGGGTTTAAGGATGGGTATTGTCACGAGCAGGAAGAATATGAAAATCCTTAGCTATTTCTCCCTGAACAAGTACTTCAGGGTTAAGGTAGGCTATCTGGATGTGAAGAGCCACAAGCCCTTCCCGGAGCCTGTAATCCTTGCGCTTAAAAAATTGGGCGTGCAGGCTGAAGAGGCTGTTTATGTGGGTGACATGCTTTCGGACTTCCAGGCAGCCAGCAAGGCAGGAGTGAAAGTAATAATGTACAGGAAACATAAAGTCAGGGCGGACTATAACATAAGGGACTTCAGGAAGATCCTGCAGATAGTGGAAGGCCTGAATTCAAAACCCGTTTTCTTTTGAGGGAGCTATTCCTCAACCATCTTGAAACTACAGTCCCCTTTGCACCTGTTTATCTCCCTTGTTATGGATTCCGCGACCCCGGAGATTTTTGCCTCTATCTCCTTGTAGTTCTTTCCCCTCGCGATTATCATGTATTTTGGGGCAGAGATGTATTTGACCTCTATGTCATTCTCCTTAACCACCTTGGAAAGGGTGTCCTTTATTATCTCAACCCCGTTTGATGCGTAGCACATGAGATTCAGCTCTGCCTTGAGCTCATAAATCTTGTCAGAGTATGCCTTCTTGACTATATCAACAATAGGATTAATCCACTCGGAAGGAATGCCCTTTGCCTTTAAGAGCTCGGGATTCTTCCAAGCTATCTCGAATGCCTTGGAAAGCGAGCCGAACTCATCCTGAAGCCTGAATCCTGCCTCTTGGAAGGCCTGCTGCGGGGTTTTATTGATGGACTTTGCAGCCATCTCCAGAAGCTTCTCAGCCTTGTTCTCCCTCTTGAACTCGTTTATCTTGCTGCTGGCCTCCTCATGCCTCACCCGCTTGATAGAGAGGGCTACATGATCCCCTTCAACCCTTATTACCCTACACACAACGTACTGGTTCTCCTTTATGAACTCGCGGATATCCCTCACCCACCTTGCCGCGACCTCCGAGACGTGTATCATCCCTGTCCTCTCGTATTCCACCAGCTCAGCAAATGCAGAATTAGGGTTTATCCTGGTTATCCTGCACACCACAAGCTCCCCTTCCCTCGGGCTGTAATTCCTTTTCATATTTTACCAATATGCTGCCAGCAATGCGATATTATATAATCTAATATATTATATGCTTTTAATCGGGAAAGAATAAGTCACTCTTCCTTCTTCGCGGGCCTTTCCTTCTCATGCTGACCGAGAATCTTCACATTGAACTTTGCCTTTCCACCAGTGGGCTCTGCCAGCATCTCCCCGCACACAAGGCACTTCACTTTTGAGGCAGCCTTGACAAAAATCATCTGCTCGTTCTTGCACTTCTCGCACTTAACTTTCACGAATTTGGAGGTCATGCTTTTGCCTCTCTCTTCTTAAAATAGGCTTTTCTTATAGAAATTATATCAGATTCAATTGTTTTCAGAGGATCTTTTCCATATTTCTTTAGGAGAGATTTATCCTTTTTTGCTATCCTTCCAAAAATTTTCGCTGCATCCAAATTTCTGATATCCTTAACAGAATACTGTGATTTGATGAAAGCAGCAAGTTCGCGTTTCCTCAAATCTTCATTCTCCAAAGATTTCCTGTACAAAGATTCTGTTTTGTTTACATCTCTCTTTGTCCGCTCAAAAAACTTCCAGAATTCATCCTGGTTTGTATCATGTTTGGTATAAATTTCATTTTGTGTCTTACAAGAAGCTATTTGGCTCGCCTTTGTATCAAGCCATTCAGGAACCCCGCAAATTATCTGGAGTTTGTATTCTTTTCCTCCATATGTGTAAGGAATCTCCCCTCCTGAGATAAGTATCTCTGCTATTGTTTTGAGTCCTTCCCTGTCATAAGTTTCCATGGGGTCTCTTTTATATCCTTCATTCTTTCGCTTCATCTAAATCAACTCGAACTTCTTTACCCTGAAGCCCTTCTTTGTGTGGGATTTCCCGCACGTTTCGCACTTGAGCCTGAGGTCAAGCTTCTGCGTGGGCTTCTTGGAGACTGCAGGCTTTGAGAACTTCCCGTGGCCTCCATATCCTACTTTCAGCCGCTCCTTTTGCCTGTTGCTGGCTGACATGGGCCTGGCGCTGCCTCTGGTCTTCTTCTTGGCCTGCTTCACAGAGTGCTCCTGATGCTTCCTACAATATGGGCAATATGTCTTTATCTTTTTTGGAAATCTCATGAAACCACCGATTTTCGATTCAATCTGTCAATCTGAACTAATCTATTCTGAAAAGAGGTATTTAAATATGTTCTTTCGCCTCTAGCGGCCTTGCCGCGCCCTTCTCAATCAAAAGCCTGGTAACGTCTTCAGGCAGGTTGGCTATGTCACCCTTGCCGAAAGGCCCGTAATTGCTCATGTCAGAACCCACGAACTGGGGGACATCCTCAAGGAAAGCGATTATGGATTTTTTCTCAAGCCCCGGTTCAAGCACCTTCTTCCTCCCCGTCCTGAACTGCATTATCATGGAGGCGGCCTGGTCGAAAAGAGCCTTCTCGTCCGGAGTTAGGTTGGGCGGCTCCATACCGGAATCCGAAAAAGAAAACGCGGAAAGGACTATCTTCCTCTCCCTTATCTTCATGATATCTGACAAAACCATCTTGGCGTTCTCAAGCTCCCAGTTGTCGCCTCCTTCGTTCAGCTGCATTTTCTTGGAGATGTAGCTGGCCACACTCTCAAAGAAATCCTCAGGCAGCCTTGTCAGTGAAGGGGATGCTTTCTCATCCCTTGCTATCTTGCTGAGAGTTTCAAATGTTAACATGTTTCATACTTGGGAGAAGGTTTTTTAAGCGGATTCTTGGAAAGAAGGATTCGAGGTTGAAGGCGGCTCTTGCCACCTTCTTTCTAAATTCCTTCGCCAACTTCAATCTAAATAGCTCAGCGCCTTGCTTTCTTTTTTGTTCCTGGGGTTCTCATTCTCCTCCATGGATAGTTCACAGGATTCTTCACTGTTTTTGCAGGTCCCCCGCAATAATTGTCTGGCTTGCATACTCCAAATGATTCATACCAACCTGTGTTCATGCAGCCGGGCGGGAGAATATCACGCTTCTGCATCTTGTGCCACCTTATCTGCCCACGAATATAATTCTCCTTGAGCGGAGGCTTGTTCTTCTGGTTCCACTCGAATATAAGCTTCTCTATATCAGTCCAGCCCCATTTGACAGAGCGCAGGAAGGTGGATAAAATGAAGACAGAGCGTTTCCTCCCGTCAGGAAGCCCTTCAAGAATGTTTTTCATACACGGAGGGAACAGCTCCCTGGGAACGGCTTCGGTTATCCTTTCCCTGTAAATGGCTTTCTTCTCGTCCTTTGCTTTTCTTTTTGATGACCAGTCAATTGTCTCCGCAACAAGCATCTCAGCCTCATTTTCTTCCGCAGAATCCAGGAACCTCTGCTTGACCTTTATTATATGTGTCATAGGGTCTGCATCCTCTCTCCTGAAGGAATCAAGCTGGCTGGGCTTTACAGGAAGGGATACAAGGAAAGAATTCTTGTTGAGGGAGTAGGGCATCCTGAAAAGGTGCCTGGGCGAAATAAGGACAGTATCAAGGTCAACAATCTTGAAAGGGTCTAAGACAGAGTTGTCCCCGCTTATCTCGCCCACGCTCTTTTTGGTCTGCTCTGCAAGCTGTTCCATCTGGTAGGATTTGAGCAGCTCCCTCTCGAGCCTCTCTCTTATATACTGCTTGAGGTAAAGGCCCATGTTCCTTGGAAGCTCAGGGAACATCCTCAGGGCAGGCTTGTAGTCTATTGTCTTTGGAAGGGATTCCCAAGGAATCCCCACATGGAAGCCAATCCCTCCTGTGAACTTCATGGAATACCCCTTTATCCCGTGCTTCTCAAGGGCCCAGGAGAGGATTTTCGCGGCAATCTTCCCGTGCTCAAACATCTTGCAGTCCAGGTCAAATATAACATCCCACCCGATTCTAAGGGGCTCGTAATTATCTGACCTCAGGCTCATGGGCTGGGACCAGCGTTCTATCGAGCAGTGGAACTCGAGCGAGCCTTCCTTAACCATGGCAAGGATATCCTGCGGATAAACAAGGGTGTTTGGCCTTGTGCTGTATGAGCCGTTCTTGAATACACCTACAACTTCCCGATTCTTCGAGAACTGCATAAAGAAATCCTGGATGTCAGGCCTAGAGTAATACGCATAAACTTCCTTCAGGTTCATAAAATAGAATTAAGGGAATTATATATAAGCTAATTCCGACAAATAATACACTAATGAAACCCAAATCAAGCCCCCTATTCCTTTTAACTATTCTAGCAGCAGTTATACTTGTTTCAGGCTGCACCGGGCTTGACCCTACAACCCTTGCGAAGAGCAACTCCATGATACAGCAGTTTCTGAACGAGCACCCTAATGCACAGATAAAAGTCACGCACTTCACGGCCGAGCAGGCAAAGAACATAATAGACCAGATTCGGTCTGACTGTGACAATCCCTATCTGGACGAGAAGGAGTTTTACAGGGTTAACATAACAGACACTGAAACCAATTTCTTTGCGATAGTCTGGATAGACTGGAACACCAAGACAGTGGAATGTGTGTTCAAGATAGGAACGGAAGGGAAGGTGGTTGAGAAGCCCAAAATCAAGCCCGAGTGTGAGAGCCACAGCTATTACAAATGCGATTCAGGAAATTTATACTGGTTCGATTCCTGCGGGAACAAACAGGAGAAGAAGGAGTACTGCCAGTACGGCTGCTCTGAAAAGGCATGCCTGGGTGACTGCAAGTCCCAGGCAGAATACAGGTGCTATGGGGACCATGTTTACTGGTTCGATTCCTGCGGGAACAAACAGGAGAAGAAGGAGTACTGCCAGTACGGCTGCGAGAACGGCTTCTGCAAACCGAAGACTTACGAGAAAACCTGCGAGGAGGCAGGAGGCTACTGCATATGGCCACAGGGATACTGCGGGGACGGTGTGTGCAGTGAAAGCGAAAGGGAGTATGTATGCCCGCAGGACTGCGGAGTCGTTCCATCTTCAGGCGGCGGAGGGAGCAGCGAGAGCGAGGGACAAGCGATATGTGAAAAGAAGTGCGCAACATCAGATATAAAATTCGCGGATTTTCGGGCAGACAAGGAAACTTATTCAACAGGCGAGGTGTTGCGATTTTTTGCCAAGATAATTGACAATAACGGAAATCCTGCCGCCCCAGAGCAGGGAATCAGTGTTTATCTTTTTGCTATCTCGCCGACCGGAGGACCAGTGGGGGGCCCATCAATACCAATTAACTATAACTACAGCACAGGCTATTATGATTACGCCACAACACCAATACCAGCCAATATAGACTCAGGCACATGGGCTTTCTTTGCGACTGCTGAAAAAAATGAATCCTTTGCTACGAGTGGAAATGCATATGTTAAAATAAATTCAACAGCCTCGTCAGCATCACCTTCAGCCAGCCCGGTGCCATATGAAGGATGCATGGGGAAGTGCCTGCTGAGATTCAGATTGGCAGACTTTACAGTATTAAAATCACTCACGATAGCAAAGCAGACAGCAACAGGAATGGTTGTCGCGATGGAAGTAACAGCAACCAGCACAAGAGTTACCTACCAGTGCAGGGAAGGTTATGAGATTGGAAAGCATTTCTGCAAGGAAGGGGGAATATGCTGCATTCCAAGAACCGCCACTTGCGGCAACGGGGTCTGCGAGCTAGGAGAGGCAACGGAATGCCCGGAATACCAGTCATACCCGCCGCAAGCGGGTCAGTGCAGGATTGGAACCTGCCCGCAGGACTGCGAAACCCCATCAACAGAATTCTGCGGCAGCTCAACACAGGGACCCTGTGCAAGTGATAGCGAATGCATAACAGGCGGCTGCAGCGGCCAGGTATGCCAGAGCATTAAGGAGCAGTCCGTTCCAACAACATGCGAATACAAAGACTGCTACAATGCAGAAAAGTATGGAATGAAATGCAGGTGCATACATGAGAGTATAACCCCCGCAGCAACAGCTGCAATAATAGGTGAGTCCTCAATCCAGGGCAAATGCAAATGGGTCAAGGCAGAGACAATTGGATACTGCAAGGATTCGGACGGGGGAAAGAATTATCATGTGAAAGGTATTGTTACAGGCAATGATGTTGACGGAGGCAGCCTGCAATTGAATGATGTTTGCGAAGGCAACTATGTTCATGAATACTTCTGCCAAGAACCGAATCCGAATGGAAACTACATTGAAAGGCAGAATTACGGCTGGGTAAACTATCCCTGCCCCAACGGCTGCAAGGAGGGGGTGTGTGTCAAGGAAACTCCAACATGCTCGGATTCCACAGGCACACACAAATTCGGAGAAAGCTGGACAGCTCCTGACGGCTGCAATACCTGCTACTGCAAGGAAAACGGATATATCACCTGTACAAATATCGCATGCACAACCTGCACAGACTCAGATGGGGGACTGGATTATTACACAAAGGGCAGTACCCTTTTAAAGGAGAATGGGATTCCGGGTGCAAGCGGTTCTGATTTCTGTACAGGCGTAGGAAATGACTTGATGGAATATGTATGCCAAGGAAACACCTACACAGGAATAAAGTATAATTGCCCCCATGGCTGTTATGACGGAGCCTGCCTACAGCAGAACCAAAACTGCACAGACTCCGACGGCGGAAGGTATGATTATTATACAAAGGGAACAATAACATACCAGCAGGGAAGCTTTGCTGATTTTTGCGTTTCTCCAACCTTGTTAACTGAAAATTATTGTGATTACTCTTATTACCCGCTTTACCAGGGCAGAGCAGACAGCTACAATTGCACAAACGGCTGCTTGGATGGGGCATGCATCCAGCAGCAAAACCAAACATACACCTGCACCAGCTACTATGACCAGGCATGTCCCGCATCATGTGCAGCCGGCTCTGACGCAGACTGCTGCTCAAACGCTGGAAAATACTGGCTCCAGACCAATTCTGGTTATGGCTGTTACGATACAAATTACAATACCGGATGCAGCGCGGGGAAACCCTGCAGCAATACAAGCGACCAGTGCTGCCCGAACTGGTGTGCAGCCGGCTCTGACATAGACTGCTGCACACAAGCCCAAAAATGCTGGATAGAAAACGGATGCTATACCTGCCAGTAAGCCTTCTTCTAACCTACCTCACCATAAACATTACTATCGACCACAGCGCCTTCAGTATCATGGCTATCCCGAACCACACGAAGAACCCCAAGGCTGTCCCGTAGAACGCGAGAATGAGGAAAATTCCGGAGAGCACATCCAGAATCCCCAGCAGGTCAAAATAGAATCCGTTTCCTGCCGCCATAAGGTAGGACACCACACCCTTGAGGACCACAATTACACCTATTGCAAGAATCAGGCCGGCAGCAGTAAGCGGGACAAACCCGGCTATGGCAAGAGCCGCGCCTGCAATGAGGTCAAGTATCCCGAGTATGAGCAAAAGGGGCATGTTAAAAATTGCACCGCAAATTTAAATAACTTCTATACCTGGCTTCCCTGGTTCCGCCCTCAGGGCTTTCTCGCCTCTTTCCATATCCGCTTTTATTACCTCTACTTTGCAGCCAAACTCCTTCTCCAGCGAGGGCGCGGCCTCCTTCAGGCAGGAGAACTCCTCCTCCTGGGAAAGAATCCTCCTCAGAACCATGGCATTCTTTGCAAGGTTCTGCGCGAATTTCAGGGCATGGCTTCCGTACTTCTTCCCGTGCGAGCCTTTCATTATTGCGGGAACAATCTTCTCAGGGGTTTTTGCCATTCCAAGAATCTGCTGATAAACCTCATGCTTCCAGAACGGGCTCACGTATATCCTGATTTTCTCCGGTTTTTTGCCCACAAGCTTTATCACATTCCTTATGTCCTCCCTGGTCTGCTCCAAGAGATTCTCCATCATTCCAAGTTTCGGGTCTATAAGGCTCTCGTTTGGTTTGGGCCATTCATGAACAGAGACAAATCCTTTTTGGCCAGTTTTCTCCCAGAGCTCTTCAGCAGTATGCGGAGCGAATGGGGAAAGCATTATCAAAAGGTTTTCTACTGCTTCTTCCAGAACCTTTTTGTTGGGGTCTTCCTTGTACTTGTAAACATCATTCAGGAAGGTCATGAGCGAGCCTATAGCCAGATTGAACTTGAAGTTCTCCATGGATTCCGTGACGGACTTTATGGTCTTGTGCATCTTGCTTGTTATCTGCCTGTCCGCACTTGTGATATTGCTCCTGCCTTTTGCTTTTGCAGAATCTTCTACGAGAGAATTTACTCTTTTCAGAAATCTGAAAGCCCCAATAACCGCTTTATCGCTCCATTCCAGCTCCTTCTCAGGCGAGGCTAAGAAAAGCAGGTAGACTCTTGCAGTGTCTATGCCATATTTTTTCGCGATTTGCTCCTGGCTCACAACATTTCCCACGCTCTTGCTCATCTTTGCCCCGTCCTTTATCACCATCCCCTGCGTGAAGAGCCTGCTGAAAGGCTCGGAGATTTTGGTTAGCCCAATATCTCGCATGGCCTTCGTGAAGAATCTCGAGTAAAGCAGGTGAAGTATGGCGTGCTCCACCCCTCCTATGTACTGATCCACAGGCATCCAGTATTTGGCTTTTTCCCTGTCAAAAGGACCCTTGTCATATTTCGGGTTTGTGAACCGGAAGTAGTACCATGAAGAGTCAACAAAAGTGTCCATGGTATCTGTCTCGCGCTTGGACTTTCCTCCACACTTTGGACACTTGGTGTTTACGAAAGAATCCAGGTTTGCAAGAGGATTTCCCTTGCCTGTAAACTTCGCGTCTTCCGGAAGAAGGACAGGAAGCTCCTTTTCCGGGACAGGAACAATTCCACACTTCTGGCAGTAGATTATTGGAATGGGAGTTCCCCAGTACCTCTGCCTGGAGATAAGCCAGTCGCGTATCTTGTACCGGACTGTTTTCTTTCCGAATCCTTTCTTCTCAAGATATTTTGTTATGTCATCCATGGCATCAGCATTGTCAGAGCCAGAGAACTTGCCCGAATTCACGAGAACTCCGGGCTCTGTATAAGCGCGAGACATGGTCTTCGGATCAAGGTCATAATGGTGCGGCTTTATCACAACCTTTATCGGAATCCTGTATTTCTTTGCGAACTCGAAATCGCGCTGGTCGTGAGCAGGCACTGCCATTATGGCTCCGGTCCCGTAATCCAGCAGAACGAAATTCGCAATGTAAATCGGAATCTCCTGATTGGTGAGCGGGTTTATCGCATGCTTTCCAATGAAAAGGCCTTCCTTTTCCTTCTCTTCGTCAGTCCTTGTGAACCTGTCCTCCATTACAACCTTCCTTGCAAACCTTTTCACCTGCTGCTCATGCTTTGTCCCCTTTACAAGCTCCATAACCATCGGGTGCTCTGGCGCGAAGACCATGAAAGTCACTCCGTAAAGCGTGTCAGGCCTCGTGGTGAAAATAGGGATTTTCTCCTTCGAGCCCTTTATCGGGAAATGAACAAGAGTCCCCTCGCTCCTTCCTATCCAGTTCTCCTGCATTATCTTCACGTTCTCGGGCCACTCAAGCTTCTTGAGGTCTCTTAGAAGCTCCTCCGCGTATTTGGTTATCCTGAAGAACCACTGTTCAAGGGATTTTATCTCAACCCTACTCTCGCATCTCCAGCACTTTCCGTCCTCAACCTGCTCGTTCGCAAGGACAGTCTTGCATTTCGGGCACCAGTTTATCGGGGCTTTTTTCCTGTACGCAAGCCCCTTTTCAAAGAACTTCAGGAAGAACCACTGGTTCCACCTGTAGTATTCAGGATAGCACGTGGCCAGCTCCCTGTTCCAGTCATAACTGGAGCCCAGCTCCTTCTGCTGCTTCTTTATAACCTCTATCGCCTTCAGGGTGAAGATTCTCGGATTAGAGTGTGCCTTTATTGCCGCGTTTTCTGCAGGCAGCCCAAGCGCATCATATCCCATCGGGAAAAGCACATTGTAACCGCACATGCGACGGAACCTGGCAACACAGTCCCCCATGGAGTAGTTCCTCACGTGACCCATATGCAGACCGCTTCCCGAGGGATAAGGAAACATCTCAAGAACATAGAACTTCTTTTTTCCCGGGTCTTCAGTTACGTGGAAGATTCCTGCCTCTTTCCACCTGTTCTGCCACTTCTGCTCAACAGACTTGAAATCCATATGCATCAATAGGATATCATATAGTTAATTAGAATATAAATTCTCCCTATGCTAGTACCTTACCTCAAACCTCTCCAGCCCCAAAGGCTTCTCCTTCATCACTTGAACATACTCCACCTTCGCGTGCGGAGGACCCTTCCTGCAAAGCTCTATCATCCTCTCTACTACATTTCTGTTTCCCTCAAAAAGAGCCTCCACCCTCCCGTCAGGCATGTTCCTCACCCATCCCTTGAGACCGAGCTTTCTGGCAGTCTGCTCAGTCCACGAACGGTAAAAGACGCCCTGTACGACACCTTTCACAAAAACATGCACACATTCCCTGTTCATAATTATTTATTGTTAGTATCTCAATTTATATCGAATCAACTCTCTGCGAAATTTATTTGGTTGATTCGATAGCTGTAAAACAACAAGCATATATTATTCAGTTGTTTTACATTATGTTATGACTTCTGAAGAGATTGTGAAGAAAGTCCTAGAAGCATCCAGCATACCGGGCCTGAATCCTGTTCAGGATATGGCAGTGAAGGCTGGACTGTTCGAAAGAAGGAACATGGTTTTGGCAGCCCCGACTGCATCCGGGAAGACACTCGTGGCCGAAATGGCCAGCCTGAAAACTATTCTGCTCAACCACAGGAAAGTTGTATACATAGTCCCTCTCAGGGCCCTGGCAAGCGAGAAGTACGAGGAGTTCAAAAAGAAATACGAGCCTCTCGGGATAAGGGTTGGAATGAGCATAGGCGATTATGACCAGTCAGACCCGTGGCTTGCCAATTATGATCTGATTATAGTCACCTCGGAGAAAATGGATTCCCTTCTCAGGCACGGAATAAGCTGGACTGATTCAATAGGCCTGGTGGTGGCTGACGAAATCCATCTCCTTGACTCTCCTAACAGGGGCCCCACTCTTGAGATTGTACTTACCAGGCTTATGCATTCCACAAAGCCTGAGATACTTGGGCTTTCGGCAACCATAAGCAACTATGAAGAGCTTGCCGGGTGGCTGAAAGCCGAACCCGTGAAGTCAGACTACAGACCTGTAAAGCTTTACGTGGGGGTATGCTATGACAGCAAGGTAAACTTCCTTCCAAAGAAGGAGATAACCCTTAACCCTGATGAGACCTCCATAAAAGAGCTCGTGAATGACACGCTGAAGAGGAAGAAGCAGGGCCTGATTTTCATCTCAACTAGGAAGAACGCAGAATCAGCTGCAGAGAAGCTGGGCGAGCTTGTTAAGAAACATCTCACCCCGGATGACATCCAGAACCTTTCCGAGCTTTCAGGCAAGATTCTGCATGTGCTTGATCATCCAACCAAGCAGTGCGAGCGGCTTGCAGGATGCATAAAATCTGGGATAGCGTTCCACCATGCAGGCCTCACTAACCAGCAGCGCTCGCTCGTGGAGAATTCTTTCAGGGAGGGTGTTGTAAAGATTATTGCGGCCACTCCTACCTTGGCCGCAGGAATTAATTTGCCAGCATGGAGGGTGATAATCCGCGACCTCAAGCGCTACAGCCGGTTTGGAGGAATGGATTACATCCCTGTTCTTGAAATCCACCAGATGGCCGGCCGTGCCGGACGACCCAAATGGGATACGGAAGGCCAGGCAATACTGATGGCAAAAAGCGAGTCAGAAGCCAAGCACCTCTGGGAATATTACATAAAAGGCGAGCCTGAAAAAATCTACTCAAAGCTCGGGATAGAGCCTGTCCTCAGGATGCACGTTCTTTCCCTAATAGCCTCGGGAACCACTCCCACGAGGCAGTCGCTTCTCGACTTCTTCTCAAAGACTTTTTACGCGCACCAGTACAAAGACCTTTCCGAACTTGAAAGGATGCTTGAAAAAGTTATAGCTCTTCTCAGGGACATAAATTTCATTGAGTCTTCCGGCAGCCCTTTCAGGAAAGCCTCTGTCCAGGAAGATGAGCTGAAACCCACAAAAATCGGCAGGCGCGTGTCCGAACTGTACATAGACCCCCTCACTGCGCACCACCTGATAAAGAACATGAAGCTTGCGGAGGAGCGCGGCACTAACTTCTTCGGAGTAATGCACATGATATCCAAAACAGTGGAAATGTTCCCTCTGCTTGGCATCCACAAATCTGACATGCAGAAGATAAACGAGCTGCTCGTAGACTATGAGCCATTCCTCATGGAAAAGCCTCCGAACCCCTGGGATATAGAATATGATGATTACATCCGTTCCATAAAGACTGCGTGGTTTTTTAACGAGTGGACAGAGGAGGCGGGAGAGGACGCGATTCTGGACTATTTCGGGGTCACTCCCGGAGAGCTCCGAGTGCGACTCTCGAATGCGGACTGGCTCCTCTACTCCAGTCATGAGCTCGCCCTTTTGTTGGACTTGAAGAACACACTCAAAGAAATACGCAAGACCCGCCTGCGCGTAAAATATGGAATCCGCGAAGAGCTCATGACTGGAGTAGAG
>Ga0315294_10005383_pt1 | contig 14037 bp, 14 predicted proteins | sample YL17G13_40_MG_FD_203626 | JGI IMG/M metagenome (GOLD analysis project Ga0315294, IMG submission 203626) | Sediment microbial communities from Yellowstone Lake, YNP, Wyoming, USA - YL17G13_40 | ecosystem: Environmental > Aquatic > Freshwater > Lake > Sediment | place: USA: Wyoming | collected... | reverse complement strand
GCCTTCCCGAGCAAGTTGTCGAGCAGTTCAAAGCGGATGTGGTTCTCCCGCTTAACGCAAATTGCCGCCCCCAGGAAGCAGGTCCACAGGAAGGTAATCCTGGCGAACTCCTCGGACGAAACCATGGGTGTCCTGAAGACGAAACGGGTCATGACGCCACCGAAAACGATCAGAATGAAGGTGACTGCGATGGGGAACAAAGCCCAGCGGGTAACTCTATCCGTCGCATCGCTTGCCCGTTTCAGGGTCAGCGCCAGCCTCCTCATTCCGGCCACCTCCTTTACCCGAACAGCATCACCTGTGTCGAGATGATGCGCCGCTCTCGTTCCGCCCACCTGCTTCCCCGTTGACAGTTAGTGCTGCATTCCCCCACTCGATGAGCGAAGTCAACGGCCGTTGAAGCGTAGCGCCTTCACTCCGGTTCGTTCCCGGTCACCGCACAGACCAGATAGGCACAGTTGCCTACAAACGAAGGATGTTCGCCTCGATGAATTTCCAGGTCTTCAGGAAGTCGCCCGCCTGGATCAGGCGCTTGAACTCCTTCCGGTCCAGGCTGCCGAGCAGGTCCCAGATCTTCCGGCTCATCCGGGTGTTGACCTCGAAGGTGCCGCGGATGTCCCAGCGGGTCGGCGATGTGTCCGAGGTCAGGAAATCGTGATAGCCATACTCCTGCAGGTAGAAGATGAACTCCACGTACTCCAGGAAGTTGTGGGTGGCGACCATGAAGTCCCAGTCCCACTTCCCGTTGTTATCGTTGATGTGGATGTAGTATGGATACCGGCTGTTCGCCAGCAGCGCCACCACCTCCGCCGGATTCTCCTGTCCATACTTGGAGTGGCCGAAATCCACGGTAACGCCCATCTGCCGGATGCCGATGTCGTTCAGCAGGCACAGCGTCTTGGCGGCCGTGTCCACGAAGCAGCGGCCGCGCGTCTCGCTGGGCTTGTACTCGATGAACAGCGGGATCTCCGGCTTGTAGCTGCCCGCCTCGCCGAAGGTCTCCACCAGGTACTTCCACATCTGGGCGTAGTCGCACTGGAAGGCGAACTCGTAGCCGTCCCCCAAGGGGCAGCAGGTGACCTTGTTGGCCCCGGCCGCCTGGGCGAAGTCCTTGGCTTCCTTGATGAATTGGACGGCCCGCCCGCGGATGCCTGCGTCGGTGGAAGTGAGGCCGCCGTTCCGAAACTCTGGCTCGGCTTTCACGTTGACGTTGATGGCGGCGATCTCCAGTCGGTGCTTCGCCAAGAGGGATTTCAGGAGCGCCGCGTCCTTGACCTCGTAGGGATAGATGACTTCGACGCCGCTCATTCCTTCCATCTGCGCCACCAGCTCCAGGCGCTCGGCCAGTGTCATGTCGCGGTTATACTCGTGGAAGCGGTCTTTCGTCTTGCTGACGAAGGCCGTGATGAGGGCGCATTTGACGGAGGGGTTCATGCGCGGTCTCCTTTCGGGGTAACGGCCGGTGCCTGCAGATGCTCCAGCCCCTGGCGGTACTGCTGCTCCACCTGGTCCGCGGGGCAGCCGATCTCGATGTCGAGGCTGCCGGCGTATCCGGCGGCCCGCAAGTTCCTGAGCAGCGGCGCCCAGGGGATCGTCCCCTGGCCGGGCGGCATCTTCACGTTGTCGGTGCTCCGGTTGTCGCCCAGATGCGTGCCGAAGATCCGCCCCTGGAGCTCGAACGGCAGCATGGGGGCCAACTCTCGGCAGGCCCAGGCATGGCCCGTGTCGAAGTTGAGGCCGAGGTCGGGCGAGCCGATGGCTTCGCAGACACCCAGGAATCGCTTGATGCCGCCGATGACCGAGAAGGGCATGATCTCAAAGGCCAGCTTCAACCCGGCGCCGGAAACGACCTCCAGATACCGCTGGATCTTCTTGATCAGGCGCTGCTGTATCTCCCGCCACGCCGCTTCACTCGTCGCTGCGGGGGAGCCCCACTCCACCTGGAACTGCCCGGCGGGGATGGTGAGCACCCGGCAGTCCGGGAACGCCTGCACGACTTCGATCACCCGCTTCAGGTCGTCGAGACCCTGGTCGGGCCCGAGCCGCTCCGGGCAGGCGAACCACTCCAGCATGAAGTGGGCCACGAACTGGGAGGGCACGAGGCCGAGATTCTCGGCGATCCGCTGCACCCCCTGCGCGCCCCACTGCCACTCGGGGACGGCCGCGGCGATGAAGATCTCGGGTTGAAACGCCGCGAAGCCGAGCCGCCGGATCCGCGGCAGGGCGTCGCAAAAGTCCTCAATCGAGAACCCCTGCCCGTATCCGGATAGGATGAATGCCGGACTGACACCGTACATACTATCTATCTCCGAGTATCGCCAGAGCCCCTACCACGCCGACATGATCCCGCGCGGCGCTCGTCACGCTCCATGCATAACATCTGACACGATCCAGGTGCGGGGCCGGGCGTCGCCCGTTTCCCTCAGGCGGCCGCAGGGCGACGCCGGAAGACCCTGTCGAAGAACGCTGTCTGCCGGCGCCGGTAGGCTGGGACCTGATTCAGCATGACCAGCAGGATAGTCACGATCAGGATCACCGAGACCGGCCGGGTAAAGAAGGGCAGGAAGCTCCCCTTGGAGACCATGAGCGCCCGCCGCAGGTTCTCGTCGGCCATGGGGCCCAGGATGACCCCGATCACCAGTGGCGCGATCGGGTATTCCATCTCGATGAGGAAAAAGGCTGCCACGCCGACGAGCACCATCAGGTACAGGTTCACGATATTGAGGCCGATGGCGTACGACCCGATAACGCACAACACCCCGACGATGGGGAGAAACACCTCGGAGGGAGCACGCAGGACCTTGATGACCTGGCGACAGAGCAGGATCCCGCAGACGTACATGGAGGCCGAGCAGAGCAGCATGATGGCCGTGACCTGCAGCAGGAACCCGGGCCGCTCGAAAGGCAGATTAGGGCCAGGGTTGACCCCGTGGATCAGCAGCGCGCCCAGGAGCATCGCCGCCGGCGGGCTGCCCGGAATGCCAAGGGTGAGAAGCGGGATGAGCGCCCCGCCGATGCAGGCGTTGTTCGCCGTCTCGCAGGCCACCACGCCGGCCGGCTCGCCCTTCCCGAAGCGCTCGGGGTTCTTGGAGGTATTCTTGGCTACACCGTACGACACCCAGGCGGCCACGTCCTCCCCCACCCCGGGTACCGCGCCGATACCGATGCCGATCATGGCGGACCGCGCGACGTTCTTGAGTTGGCGCCCGATGGTCCCCCAGTCTGGTAGGATCTTCCGCACCTCCTGCGGTTTCGCCGCGTGGAGGGGATCGCGCATCGTTTTGATGATCTGCGGGATTCCGAAAGCGCCGATGAGAACCGGAACAATCTCGATGCCTCCCTCCAGTTGGGAGAAACCGAAGGTGAAGCGGGGATAGGACTGGAGGTTGTCCCGCCCGACACAGGCGAGCGCCAGGCCCAGGAGGCCGGCGATCCAGGACTTGTAGAAGAGGTCCTGGGCCGTCAGCGAGCCGCTGATGACGATGCCGAAAAAGGCCAAGAGGCAGAACTCGAATGAAGTGAACTGCAGGGCCAGCCGCGATATCAGCGGCGCGAAGGCGACCAGTGCCACCGTCCCCAGGATGGTTCCGATGAAGGATGCGGTTGTGGTGAGGCCGAGGGCACGCCCTCCCTCGCCCCGGAGCGCCATCGGATAGCCGTCGAGACAGGTCGCGGCGGCGGCGGCGGTTCCGGGAATGTTGATGAGGATAGAGGCGTACGAGCCGCCGTAAACCGCCCCCACATACATGGCCAGGAGCGCGACCATGGCCGAGGCGATCGGCAGCCCATAGGTGAGGGTCGTGAGGAGCGCCACGCCGAGGGTCGCCGTCAGACCCGGGAGGGCGCCGAAGACGATGCCCAGAACGGTCCCGGCGATGAGCAAGACCCAGTTGAAGGGGTTCGCCAAGAGAGTGAACAGGACCGCGAAGAAGGCCCCGAACTGGGCAACGATATCCATAGCCGCTCCCGTTACTTCCAGAGTGGACGGAGTGCGATCTGGATTTCCTCCATCACGCGGATGATGGCCCCCTCCGATGGCAGCGGGACGAGGAGGCCGAACTTGAAGGCGACACTCGTGAATAACGACACGACGAGGCTGACGGCCAGGGTGATGGAGAACCGCCGCCGCCCAGCGACATCCCCGGCGAGCCGGCGCCAGGTGACGACGCAGAGCCCGGCGAGGACGAGAGCGACAACAAGATCGAGCGCATATCGCGAGGGCGTGCCGGGAGAGGGATAGCGGCCAACCAGGTCCGCAAGAAAGGCCGGGGCGGCGACCGCCAGGAAGGCCACTGTCAGGAACCGCATGATCTCCCGCCGCCCAAGATAGAAGGCTGCGATGAACACCTGGAGAAACAGGGCCGTCGCTACGAAGTAGTCCACCCGGGGAATCAGCCCGTAGACGTACCCGGCGATGATCGCGATTGCAGCGAGCATGCGCGAGGTGGCCTCCCCGGCGGCGGCGGCCCGGCGTCCGAGCGAGCCCACGGCGGCCTTGGCGCCGCCGGTGCGCACCGCGTTCAGCAGCAGCGTCGTCGCCAGAATGAGGAGGCCGGTGGCGATCGCTAGCGGCAAGAGGGCCGGTGAGACATACCAGACGTTCTGCACGCCGGCGAAACTGTCCTTGAACGGCATGGTGAAGGCGCTGGCGATCATCGCGGTGGCGATGACGAAGAAGACCAGGCTCGTCCAGAAGTCGGCCTTGCGCATCCGGATCTGCTCTTCCATGGGTCGGTCCCCCAGGGCGGGAGGGGGCGCACCCTGCCCGCCCCCTCCCGCCACGGCATCCTTGTGGTCAGGGCTTCGGGATCTTGAACGTAGTCGGTTCCACCTTCGCCGCCTTGAGGTCCCACAAGGTCCAGGCGAACAGGCTCTCCAGTCGCGCGAACTCCTTGCGGGCGGCCTCGCCGCTCTTTCCGGATGCGGTATAGAAATTCTCCTTCAGCCACTTCTTCACGGCATCGGTCTGCATGGCTTTATTGAATGCATCCGTCAGCGCCTGCTTGACGTTGGCCGGCGCTGTATTGGACACGGCGAACCCGATCGCCTGCATGATCGGGAGGCGCCTGGAAAGATCGGGATATGTGTCGAAGGCCGAAGGAATGACCCCGACACCCTCGACTTCCACTTTCTCCGGGATGAGCATCCCGAGTGGCCGCAGCTTCTTACCCTTCAACAGTTGCTGTTGCTCCGCCAGCGACGTGACCACCACGGTCACCTCGCCCGTCATGGCCGCGGTCTGAGCCGGCGCCGACCCCTGGTAGGGGATGTAGTTGAACTTGACTCCCGCGGCCGCCTCCATGGCTAGCACGTTCAGGTGATGGATGGATCCGGCCGCGCTCGCCGAGACCTTGATGGTACCGGGGCCCTTCTTGGCCGCCTCGATCAGGTCCTTGATGGTCTTGTAGGGCGACTCGGGGGTCACCGACACCAAGTCCGGTGAGCCACCGATGATGAAGGGATACCACACGTCCATGGTCTTCTCCCAGCCGCCCTGCACGGATGCAGTCACGCACGACTCGGAGATCCCGGCCAGGGTGTACCCGTCGGCTGGCTGGCCGAGGACGAAGGCCATGCCGATCGAGCCGCCGACACCGCCTGGCTTGTTGGTGACGTTGATGCGCGCATTCAGGAACTTTTGCATCTCCGCCATCACGATGCGGTTGCATACGTCTGTGCCGCCACCGGCTGCCCAGACCACCACGTTGGTGACGTCTCGAGCGGGATAGTCGGCGGCCTGCGCCGAGAGGGCGCCGGCGACCACGAGAACGAACGCAATGATAAGGTGCCTTCTGCTCATCGTCGCTCCCTCCAATCCCAAGTGTGCCCGGCGTCCCCGTTGGGAATTCTCCCTGGAAGGCCGCCGCGCTCGAAGGTTCTGCCGCCCCTGCCCTGAAAGCGAACGAGATCGGTGGTGCACGGATTCACCCGCGCCTCCACCTTTGCACCAGTTGGGTCGCCTTTCACCTCCTTTCGACGAGACACCGAGGGAAACGGCTCACTGGACCTGCGTCTCCTTGGCCTCTTCCGTCAGGGCTTCCTGTTCGAGTTGCTCCAGAGACCGTCGGATATGGAGGCGCATGGCGGTCTCGCTTGCATCCGGATCCCGGCGGCGCAGGGCTTCCAGGATGGCCCGGTGCTCCGGGAGGGTCTCCGCCGGTGGGCGAACGAGGCCCGCCTGGTAGATATAGAACATCATGTGGACGGAATCCACGGCTGCTGTGAGCTGCTCGTTGCTGGCCACCTCGACCAGTCGCGCGTGGAACGCCCGATCCCGCTGGACATACCGCCGGATCAGCGCGGGGGTCGGGGCGCCCTCGAAACCGCGGAACGAGGCCGCCAGGCGGTCTACCTCGTTCCGCTCGATCCGACCGGCCGCCAGGCGGGCGGCGAGGCCCTCCAGGACCTCCCGCACCGCGAAGAGGCGCGCCATCTCCCGCTTCGTGAAACGCCGGACATAGATGCCGCGCCTCGAGAAGCACTCGACCACCCGTTCCTGCGCCAGGCGCTTCAAGGCGTTCAGGACCGGGGTACGGCTGACCCCCATCTCGCGTGCGAGGTGGTCCGGGGGGATGCGCTCGCCGGGGAGGATTTTCCGCTCCACGATCAGGGCGCGGAGTTGGGCGTAAATCTTGTCCTCGAGGTTTTCGTGCTGGATGGTGAGAGAGAGCGCACCGGCCCGCACGCGCTGCCAGAGCCGGCCTGGGCGGCCTTCGGGATCCGGGTCGGAACGACGTGTCGGGCGAGTGGTCCTGGGTGCCATCCGACACCTCCATGCTGACTGGGACGCGCCCAGGGGGCCAGCAGGCAGAAATCTGAAATTTCAGATTTCTGACTTAACATTTGTCTGGCACTGCTGTCAACAGGAAAGTGTCGGGTGAGCGGCGCTTCTTCCGGCTCCTCCTTGGGCTGCCCCTTAGAGGCCGTACTCCTGGCCGAGGTCCTCCAGTAGCTCGGCCTGCATCTCGGTGATCGGCTTCCCGGATGCCACCCGCGCCTGGAGGTTCATGAGCATATCCGCCTTCTTCTGCGGCAGCTCCCCCGCCTCGACCTTCTTCAACAGCGCGGCCAGGATCTCCTCGGGCTCGACTGCCATGGCCATCCCTCCTCGCTCAAGATTCCCAACGGTCAAACGCCAAGGGAATGCTCACGCTCGCAGCTCACTCTCATCGGAGCTATACCACGGTCATCCCGCCGTCCACTACGTACACGCCTCCGGTGCAGTAGCTGGCCTCCTCCGAAGCCAGAAAGGCCACCAGGGGGGCGATCTCCTCGAACCGCCCCACCCGGCCCAGCGGGATCTTGCCCGCCAGCCGCTTCTCCCGGGCGACCAGGTCCACGTCTTCGCCGTCGGGCGGCTGTTCCAGGGCGCCCGGGCAGACCGCGTTCACGCGGATCCCCTGCGCGGCATACTGGACCGCCAGGGCCCGGGCGAAGGCATGGAGCCCGCCCTTGCTGGCCGTGTAGGCAGGATTCTGGAAGGCAGACCCGATGAGCGCGGCCACCGAGCCCGTGATCACGATGGACCCCCCGCCCCCCTGCGCCAGCATTTGCTTGACCCCCGCCCGGCAGACGAGGAAGGCGCCGCGGAGGTTGATGGCCTGGGTTTCCTCCCAGGTCGCCAGATCCTGTTCGTGGATCGGAAGGTCCCGCTTGTGGAGCTGGGTGCCGGCGTTCGAGACGACGATGTTGAGGCGGCCGAACTCCTTCACGGTCTGCTCGACGGCCCGCGCCGCGTCCGCCTCCTTCGAGACGTCCCCGACGACCGCCAGCGCCCGACCGCCCGCCGCGCGGATCTGCTCCACGGCCTGTTCCACCGTCCGAGCCGTCCGGCCCATCACCGCCACCGCTCCGCCCTCGCGCGCCATGAGCCGCGCCGTCGCCGCCCCGATCCCGCTGCCCGCCCCCGTGATCACCGCCACCTTGTCTGTGAATCGCATGTCGTCCCTCCGAGCGTGGGAATCCGACGCCGGTACCGCGGATTGCACGCCTGGTCACACGCTACCATTGCCATCCACGATGTCAAGGCCTCACCGCACCTTGCCCCGCGCCAGCGAGGCGAAGATCCCGCCGACGCACAGCCCGGCGAAGATCGCAAAGGCAACACGCACACCCTGCAGAAAAAGGAAATGGTGTGCGGGCGTGATCTGTTGTCGGCCCAGGAAGAGGGCCAGGACCAGTGTCGCCATCCCCATGCTGAGCAAGTTCCCGGTGAGCCGCATGGTCCCCAGCGTGGCCGATGCCACCCCGTAGTCGCGCTTTTCCACGCTGCCCATCACCGCATTCGTGTTGGGGGACGAGAACAGGGAAAAGCCCACTCCGAGGAGTACCAGGTTGCCCGCAATCAGAGCAATCGAAGTCTCCCGATCGAGGAACGCGAAGGCCGTGAGTGCGGCGGCGGTCATCGCCATTCCTGCGGAGGCAACGGTCCGGGGCTCCACGCGGTCCGACAACCGGCCCGCAAAGGGGGAGCAGGTCGCCATGAGCGCCGGCTGGCACAAGAGCACCATCCCCGCCGCCTGGGGGCTGAGGCCCCGCAGCTCTTGCAGGTAGAGGCTGAGCAGGAACGACACGCCAAAGGTCGCGTTGTAGTGGATCAGCGCCGCCAGGTTCGAGAAGGCAAAGACGGGGTTCCTGCGGAAGAGTTCCATGTTCAGCATCGGGCTGGGGACCCGACGCTCCCACCGGACGAAGGCCACGAAGGCGAGCGCGGCGAGGAGAATCAGGGCGGCGCTCCTCGCCCCGGATGCTGCTGAGAGCCCGGAGACGAGCAGGACGAGCCCGAGACCGGACAAGCAGGCCCCAACCCCATCGAAGGCCGCGCCGCGCGCCACGGCCCATTCGCCCCGCAACTGCCAGCGGATGAGGCCCACGACCATCACCCCCGCGGGCACGCACACGAGGAAGATGCTGCGCCAGCCGATGTGGTACGTCATCAGCCCGCCCAGGGGCGGTCCCAGGCTGAGGCCCAGGTACACGGCCGCAACGTTGACACCCAGGACCCAACCTCGCTCACCCGCCGGATACACCGACGTCAGGATAGCCGTCCCCGTGCCGAACATCATCGTGCTCCCCACTCCCTGGAGGGCACGGAATCCGATGAGCAGGCTAGCGGACGGGGCCAGGCCGCAGAGGAGGGAGGCGGCGGTGAAGAGGGCCACTCCCCAGCCGAAGACGCGTTTGCGCCCGTGGATGTCCGCCAGTCGGCCGAAGGGCAAGAGGAAGACGGCGGCAGCCAGGATGAAGGCGGTGACCACCCACCCCAGCACGATCGCATCGACGCCGAACTCCCGCCCGATCGTCGGCAGGGCGATGAGGACCGACGAGCCCATGAACGGCGTGAGGAAGGAGCTCAGCGTGGAAACGATCAGCGCCGATCGCTGGCTGGCGCGGCTATCCATGCCGGTGGCCTCCTGGCCCCCGGCGAAGAAGCGCCAGGCCCTGGAAAACGTACGCGGAGGTCGTCAATGTCGCTCCGGTCCTGATGTGCACAGTCGGGCGGCGAGTTGGGGGACGTGGCGGCCCTATTGGCTTTCCATCTGGTGATTGCCTGCCCACCTCACGGACGGTGGCTCTGCCTTTCGAGGAAGGCCAGCAGGGCCCGGTTGAAGGCCTCGGCCTGCTCGATATTCGACAGATGCGCGGCCGAAGGGAGGATGACCAGCTCGGACCCTTGGATCCGCTCGTGGATCATCCGCGAGGCGGCCACGGGCGTCCCGGTATCGTCCGCGCCCACGATGATGAGGGTGGGGACGGCAATGCGATGGAGCTGGTCCGCCAGGTCCAGGACCTTGATCGCGTGGCAGCAGCCGATGTAGCCCTGGGGCTTCGTCTGCCGGATCATGGCGCGCACGGGATTCACCACCTCCGGGTGCTGCTCCGCGAAGGGCGGCGTGAACCAGCGGCCGATGGTGGGCTCGACGTGCGGCTCCATCCCTTGGGCCTGGGCCACGCGGATGCGCTCGTCCCACGCGGGTCCGGCCTCGGGCGCCACCCGGCAGGCCGTGTCGCACAGGATGAGGCTCCGGAGCAGCTCGGGATGCTTCAGGGCAAGCACCTGGCCGATCATTCCGCCCATGGAGAGCCCGATGAAGTGCGTCCGCTCGACCCCCAGGGCCGCGAGGAGCCCACGCGTGTCCTCGGCGAGCTGGTCGAGCGTATAGGCGCCTTCCGGGGCGTCGGTCCCGCCGTGCCCCCGCGTGTCGTAGCGCAGCACGCGGTAGCGCGAGGCCAGGACTGGGAGCTGCGGCTCCCACATGGCGAGGTTCGTGGCCAGCGAGTGGCTCAGCGTGACCACCTGGCCCGAGGCCGGGCCGTTCAGCGTGTAGTGGGTGCGGATGTCGTTTGCTGTAACTTGCATGGGCCAATCCTCCCTTTCCCCTCTCCTTGCCTCAGTCGTCGGCGGACGGCTCCTCCAGCGAATAGTACAGGCCGCCCAGGATGGACGCCACGATGGCCCCGAGCCCCGCCAGATAGACCAGGCCGCCCACCACCTGATCGTAGGGCAACAGGTTGAGCCGGCCGAGGAGGTAGTTCCAGTCGTGCGTGACGTCCTCGCCCCCCAGCAGGTCCAGGGCGCGCGGCCGGGCGTCCTTGACGTACACCGACACGTTGAAGAGGCTCTGGCCGACCCAGAAGAGCGTCACCATGCCGGACCAGCGCTGATTGTAGAGGAGGAAGTAGCCCGTGACGATCGCCGGGATCAGGACCTGCATGAGGCTGCCGCCGAGGGCCCCGATGAACCCCCCGAAGAGGCCGAAGATGGGATGCCCGGCCTCGTGGAAGATCAGGTCCACCGAATCCAGGAAGCGATAGGCCCTGGGGTCGAGCACACAGAGGACCCCGTAGAACCCGACCAGCAGGATCGCGCCCGCCTTGAAGTAGTTCAGTTGCGGGCGCGGCCTCGGCTGCGGGCGCGGCATGGAGGTGGGCGCGGGTCGCCTGGGTGGGGTGGGCGACGGAGCGTTCGGCGCAGGTTTCTGGGGCGGTGTGTTCATCGTCCCGTCCAGGCTCCATACGCGAGCGCGAGCCAGCCCGCGATGAAGGCCACACCCCCCAGCGGTGTCACGGCCCCGAGGGTGCGGACCCCGCTCAGGCAGAGCCCATACAGGCTGCCGGAGAAGAGTCGGAGGCGCGACCTCGCCGGTGTCCCTTTCATGGTGAGGCGAATGGTATATCCACCTCGCCGGAAAGGCAATGGGGGCATATCCCGGGGGATAATTGACGCCGACTGATGCATCGAGTGGTGTTCGATTCGGATCTCTATATTGACTGGATCGAGGCCGGCATCCATTTCCTTCATCGTTCTGCCCTGACCGACGCCCCTTAAGTGTTGTCCCCTTTCTTCCTCCGAACCCAGGTACCCGACCGCGCCAGGCCCGGAAACAACCGGGGGCATGCCTCGGTTGGGACATGCCCCCGTTCAGTCTCAGACTAACGGCCGATGGCCAACGGCTAACGGCTGTTCCTAGTACCGGTTCGCCGAGCCCAGGACGTTGGCGTTCTTGTGCTCGATCAGCTCGATCAGCTCCTTCCTCGCCGGGCCCAGGTACTTGCGCGGATCGAACTCCTTCGGGTTCTCGGCGAAGACCTTGCGGATGACCGCGGTCACCACCATGCGGCCGTCGGTGTCGATGTTGATCTTGCACACCGCCGACTTGGCCGCCTCGCGGAGCTGCTCCTCGGGCACGCCGGCGGCGCCCTCCAGCTTCCCGCCGTACTGGTTGATCATGGCCACGTACTTCTGCAGGACCGAGGAGGCGCCGTGGAGCACGATGGGGAACCCGGGCAACCGTTTCTCCACCTCCTTCAGGATGTCGAAGCGGAGCGGCGGCACGCTCTCGCCCGGCTTCAGCTTGAACTTGTAGGCACCGTGCGAGGTCCCGATGGAGATGGCGAGAGAGTCCACCCCCGTCCGGCCCACGAAGTCTTGCACCTGCGCAGGATCGGTGTAGTTGGACTTCTCGGCCTTCACGTCATCCTCGATGCCGGCCAGGACGCCTAGCTCGCCCTCGACGCTCACGTCGTACGGATGGGCGTACTCCACCACCTGCTTGGTGAGCTTGATGTTCTCCTCGTACGGCAGGTGGGAGCCGTCGATCATGACCGAGGAGAAGCCGAACTCGATGCAGGACTTGCAGAGATCGAAGGAGTCGCCGTGGTCCAGGTGCAGGGTGATGGGAATGCTGCTCCCCATCTCGCGCGCCATCTTCACCGCCCCCATGGCCATGTAGCGGAGCAGCGTCTGGTTCGCGTATTCGCGCGCGCCCTTGGAGACCTGCAGGATCACCGCCGACTTCGACTCGGCGCAGCCGATGATGATGGCCTGCAGTTGCTCCATGTTGTTGAAGTTGTAGGCCGGGATGGCGTAGCCGCCCTCCATGGCCTTCTTGAACGCCTCGCGGGTGTTGACAACCCCAATCTCCTCATAATACCGCTTCATGCGCGTCTCCTTTCTGCCCGGGCCTATCGGGAAATCGTCCTGAGATCCAAGACGGTGCGTTCTGCCCGCTGCGCCCTCAACCAGGGATTGATATTATGCCCTTTTCCCCCCGCCGACAATATCAATCCGCCCCACGTCCGCCCGATGGAATGAATCCGCAGATTACACAGATTGGGCGGATTAGATAAGGGCCGGGGCCGGGGGGAATCTGCGAGAATCTGCGTAATCTGCGGTTCCGTCCGGGGCTTGGGCTTTTGTCCACGAGGCCACGGCACGGCAAGGTAAAGCACCGGAGGCATTTGCGATTGCCAGACGACTCCACCTGAGGTAAGGTTCGCCAGCGCATTTCCCGCAACCGCCGCTCCGCCCGCCCGCGCCGGGGATTGCTCGGCGCGCGGTGGTTTCAGGAGGCCCATGACCAATCGCGAGCGCATCCTGGCCGTGATGGACAAGCGGAGCCCCGATCGCATTCCCTGGGTCGCGCGGCTGGACCTCTGGCACCACGCCCGGCTCGCCGAGGGGAACCTGCCGGCCCGCTTCCGCGGGATGAGCCCGGTGGAGGTCGGCCGGGCCCTGCGCACGGGCCATCCCGCGCGGGGCGGGCGCATCTTCACGACCCGCTACGAGGGCCTGGAGGTGCGCACGGAGCAGGCGCCGGGTGTCCTGCGCCAGCGCTTCCTCACGCCGGTCGGCGAGGTCACCTTCGGCCACATCCTCACCGATACGGTCTCTGGGACCACCGACCAGGGGCTCCCCCTGGAGCACCCCATTCAGAAGGTCGAGGACTACCGCGTCCTGGAGTACATCGCCGAGCACACCTACTACGATTCCTGCTACGAGGATTACCTGGCCTACGAGGCGGCCGTCGGGGACGACGGCTTCCCCATGGTTTCCTGCGGGGACTGCCCGTTTCATCACTTCCTGCTGCGCCTGTGCGGGTACAACACCGCCTACTTCGAGGCGGTGGATCACCCGCAGGAGTTCGAGCGCCTGCTCGCGGTGATGACCCAGGCGGAGAAGGAGCGCCTCTGGCCGGTGGTGGCGGACTCCCCGGCGCGGCTCATCCTGCACGGGGTCCACTTCGACTCGCAGATGACCCCGCCCCACATGTTCCGCCGCTACATCACGCCCTACTACCAGGAGTTCAGCGCCCTCCTGCACGCGCGGGGCAAGTGCCTGACGTGGCACGCGGACGACGACAGCAGGGACATCCTGGGCGAGGTGAAGGCGGCGGGCTTCGACATGGCCGAGTGCTTCTGCACGGCCCCCATGGTCGAGGTGACCCTGGCGGAGGCGCGCGCCGCCTGGGGGACGGACGTCGTCATCTTCGGGGGTGTTCCCTCCATCGTCCTGGAGCCGACCTTCCCCGAAGACGAGTTCGAGGCGTACATGCGCGGCGTCTTCCGCGTCATCGCGCCCGGCGACGCCTTCATCCTGGGCGTGGCGGACAATGTGATGCCCACGTCCCTCATCGAGCGGGTGGAACGCATCTCCGAGCTGGTCGAGCGGCACGGGACCTATCCGGTGCAACCGTACTGAGGCCGCGCGGCGCAGACCGATCGGACTCCGGCGCGGTAACTCCGGGCAACCCAAGG
>Ga0315294_10005382_pt1 | contig 14037 bp, 6 predicted proteins | sample YL17G13_40_MG_FD_203626 | JGI IMG/M metagenome (GOLD analysis project Ga0315294, IMG submission 203626) | Sediment microbial communities from Yellowstone Lake, YNP, Wyoming, USA - YL17G13_40 | ecosystem: Environmental > Aquatic > Freshwater > Lake > Sediment | place: USA: Wyoming | collected... | reverse complement strand
ATAGAGACTGATTTAGATAGGTATGATAAAGGTGTTATTGTTTCAGGAAAATTTCATTGTGCTAATGTTGATAGATATAATCAAGAACTTAGGGCAACTTCCATTGATTATTTAGAAGAAGATGATCTTGATGGACAATGGGCAAAGGTAGAAACTTTACAATATATGGGTAAAACAATTAAATGTATCCAACTTCTTATTTTACCAGTAAGATTAGAAGATAAAACATTTAGTGATTTTGTCCTTTCTGATCAATTTATGGTTCCAGCTAGATCAAATATTTCAGCATTAAAGTCTGAACATGCTATACAAATACAATAATAAATATTGTTATTAGAAATACGTTATAGAATTATAATAATAATTTAATATTCTTAAAATAATTTTTAATTGAATTGCTTGCTAGTATAGTAAAACTATTTTGAAAGCTAGCATTTTATATAGAAAAAGCAATTATTGATAATCAATGCTAACCCGCCTTCTCACGTTTAGCTGGATACGGCGGTTATTAGATAAACCTATTTACAACACTTCATTTTACTCGTGTTCTAAATGGTTTATCTATAAAATAAAAATACTTCTCAAAACTTCTTACAATTCTATGAAATATACTTGCCTTTTTACCACCAAAAGTATTAGAAAATGGATCTACTAATATTCTATATTTAATTTTAGCAAGATATGCTCCGTACATTTCAGTTCCGATTTTATCTCCTACTGCTATGGTATTTTCAGGTTTCATATTAAAATGCGACATAATTTCCAAAAAACCATCAGGAGCGGGTTTACTGCTTCCTGATTTATTGTAAACATTTATCTTTTCTAATACATTGTTAAGTTCTTCAAGTCGTTTCTTTGTACAGTTGGAAAATACTGATACTTTAAAGCCTTTATTAGTTAGACTCTTTAAGAAGTTGATAGTCTTTAAATTCAGCTTACCGCCGAAATCTACTAGAGTATCATCAAAGTCAAATATCACGAGATTTGTTTTCTTTTTAAGTTCGTTAAAGTTTATATCAAAAACACTTTTAGAAGTATCTGTAATTATCTTTTCTTTTTTTAGAATTCCGTAAAACCAAAATTGTAAATATTTAATGTAATTCATGAATTACATATATTTTAAAGTAATTTATAATGCAATTATACAGATAAATTTAAGTAAAATTAAGTAGTTTGTTACTTCTGTAGTTTGATTTTTGTTGTATATTAGAGTATTTATTTATTTTAATCGATCAATTAAAAACAATTTCACTAATTTTTCTATGTTGTTTATTTTAGTTTATTTTGTACATGCCAGATATATCAAGTAATGGAGCTGGTTTAGATAGAACAGAAAGATTTACCTTAAGTAGAAGGGAATTTTTAAGGGGTAGTTTGCTAGTAATTGTTGCTTTTGCAGTAGACTGCATTAATCGTATAACATCTCGTTTTCGAAGATTTACAAAAAGGGGAGCTCTTTTATCCTCAGAAGAAACTAGTGAAAATATCCCAGACCATGAAACAGGCAGAATAGTAATGAAATTAAATCAAGACCAAATCGCAATGCTACATAGAAATTTGGAAAAAAGAAAAACAAAAGGCAGAAAGTAGTGAAGATAAAGATTTGCATGTTAAAAAGGAGTCATGCGAAGATAAAAAGCAGGGTATAAAAACAAGTGAATTTACTGTTTATAAGGATGATGAAGAAGAGTAAAAATTATAATTTTATTGTCAATTCTCCATATTTTATATTATAATTTATATAAAGTACTAACTTTCAAAATGTCAAAATGTTCTTACTAAATAACGGTATAATTTAAAAACATTTTATAGTAACTTTATTTTTTGCCCCATATTTTAAATACATTTTATTTATTGATGACAGAGGTTGTACCACCAGTTGTAGAATATATCCAATTTAACACTATTGAAGAGGTAGTAGATGTTTTTAAATCTAGCGAGAGAAGTGAATTATTAGCATTGATCCCACTAAGGTTAATAACAAATCCAAAATATCTACCTGTTGAAAGTGGTTATATTGTTCAATTGAAAAATCAGGTGGGATCTGCAATAAATCAACCTGGTGCAATAAATGGTATCATATCTCCTCTTTGGATTATGTTATTACATGAAGGACCATCTTTTCTTTTAGAAATAGCAGATGGATTCCATAGATATATAGTAGCCAGTGCCTTAGCTCAAGAGAGGGGAGAGCGTGAACCGTTGGATACATTAATTCCAGTGAGAATAACAAGTGGCGATAGGGTAGATCTTTTAAGACTTAGACTTATTGGAGCTGGTAAACACGATGAGGTCATAGCAGCAAGAATGGCGAAATTTATTTCTGATTCATGGCCATTTACAGATATTGCGTTTTCTGATGTAGTAGGTTTATACGGTAGTTCGAGAGAAAATGTTATTAAATTATTTCCTGGTGCAGATCCTGATTTAGTTTTAGAAATAGCTGATTTAATTATAAATAATTTGCAACTAAAACCAGATCAAGTTAGACAGTATATAATTATTGCTGAAAACTTAGATCCAGATCTTTTTGATCATATCCGGCAAGAAAATGTAAATGTTATGGGTGGGGAAATACATATTAGAGTTGCTTTAGAATTAGCACGTAATCCTTTTACAGCAAATAATTATCCCGTTCAGAGGGAATTTTACGAAGAAATGAAAAAATCAAATCTAGGAATAGGTGACTCTATACGATTGATACGTCGATTAGGATCTCGCGAAAGAAGATCTGCTGATTTTGAGTTGAGAACTCAAGATGATACTGATCTAAGATTGCAATCAAGGATGCCAGCTAATCATATACAAGAAAAATCTAGACCAGGAAGAGAATTACCAGCTGGAAGGAGAGAATCTCAATTAATAGGAAGAGAATCAAGACCAGAGAGAACTAAATTTCTTGGACTTATGCCACCAGATGTAAGTGAAGAATTATTTCACATTTGGACAGAAGTGGAACAGACAGTATCTTTGGTAAGAGAGGCTGCTCAAAGAGTAATAGAGTTATATGCTAGTGAACAATTACAAGATATAGATGAAGATAGAGAGACTTTTGAAGGAGTATTTGAAATTATAGTTGAAAATATATTGTTATTTTTGATACAAGATGTAGTTTCTCGAGATAAGGTAATACCATATAGTGATGTCTTTACAAAATCAAGAGCAGTGACTGTAGTAGATCGAATACTTCAAGAAGTAAAAGGGGTTTTAGATAGAAAGCCTGATGATTTTGAAGAAGCTACTCGAGAAAAAATATATTTGATTTTTGCTCAATTGGAATTGGAAAGCGAAAGGATTTTAAATACATTTTATAATAGATATTGTGGAACGCTACCGGAGGGATCTCTAAGTGATATAAATATTGTAAATCAAGGTCTAGTTGTACATATTATTACGTGTCGTTTAATTAATAAGGTTGTACAAACCAGAAAATTACTATCTGCATTAGACGAACCTTAATATAGAATATTTAAAAAATGAGTTCTTTAGAAACATCAGAAACTTCAACTCAATATGCATCATCTGAAATTTGTTCTTCTGTTGTGGCAGAAATCATGGCTAGAGACGAAAAGTATTTAGATGAAGTTTATAGGTCTAGCTATGTAAGACAACTTATTGAAGAAGCTACAGGGGTACAAGCAGGATTATATGGGAGAGAATTTGGTCATGCAACAAAAGAAAGAGAGTCTATAACAAGTAGATATTTGTGTGATTTAGCTGACTCATTTATATTATTTGCTAGATCAAAATCTGTGAATAGTTCTGAATCTGTCGATTATGTTTTTCAAACTTTAAATCAATGGAGTGAAGAATATCTTCATTCAGTATTTGTATCAAGACGAAGGGGTAGAGTCGAGAGAGAATATTCAATGTATCATCGGTTTAAGGCTTTAATTCAAACAAGTTATATGGTTTATAGAGATCTAACTTCTTTAGGTGCACAAGAAGGGTTAGATACATACAGATTAAGTTTAATTATTGCATTAAAGTCAAAGAATAATAGATTAAATCCAAGAGAAGATCTAACTGACTATGGTGTAGTTGCTCAAGCGTTTGGAGTATGGAATGTTAATCCTGTTGACTATATTGGTCTTTTGCAAGATAGGGCTGCTTGTTTTGAAGCACTTGTCGTGAATGTCTATGATCAGTATACAATAGTTCGAGCATATTTAAATCTATCATCTCAAGATAAGGATACATTAGACTTTTTAGTTATTCAGAATTCAAAAGTAAGTTATGGTGTTATCTTTAGAGAATTTTTTGGAATTAATGAGGAAGAAGAAAGGTTTTCTTTAGCAGGAATAGGAAGTAGATATACAATACCTTATAACTACATACAATGGAGAATATGGCAAATAACTAGGTTTGTATTAGATGCTCATGAGTCACCATTTTCTTACGATAGAGTAGAAGCTTGTGAATTTTCTCTCGTTAAGGATTATTCTTATCCTTTAAGTGGTCCTATGGTAGCAAAAGCTTCGGACGTAGGGTCTATTTTATTTGAGAATTATGAAGAAGTTTTATTATATCGTCAGATGAAAGCAGCAGAAGTGAGGACAGAACAACTTGAGTTTATGAATGTAGATAATAGATGGCAGATTGAATTTGCTTTTTACTCTGAATATTTGTGGCATTTAAGAGTTTTGTCTTCTTTTATAGAAGCCTTAAGAGCAGATATTCATTCAGGATTACATAATGCAAGCCATAGATATAGTGAAGTTACAGAACGAGAATATGATTATTTACATGACATTTACTCTCGATTAGCTGGAAGATTTTCTTTTAATTTATCAGAAAGGTTTCAATTTAGGAGAGAACATTTTGATTGGATAACCTGTAGAGGGTTTGTAACTGTTTTAACAGGTATATCTAGATCAGAATACCAACCAACTGTAAGGTTAGGTGCTTTACATAGAAGAAGATTAATTGCAGGGGAAATGTTAGAAGATCCGAATTTGATAATGGAAAGAGTTAAATTATTAGCGTCAATGATTCCAAAAGGGGGTGGTTATAAAGGTAGAACTACCGATGCAGCTATAGCAATAGGGTGTACCGTTAATACTATAAATTATTTATCAATATATTTCATACTTGAAGCTATATGTTCAGGAATTAATTCTAATGAAGATAGAGTAAAAATGGCAAGATGTCTTGGGGTAAGCGAGCTTGAATTAGGTGCGCTTGTAATACAAGAAGATGATTCAGAATATCTAAGTAAATTGCAAGCTGCAATCAGACTTGTTTTATTGAAATTGTGCCAAGTAGGTAGAGAGTCATCAAAAAGTCCATATGGTCATCCAAATATTGTAATTCGTAGAAGAGGGGCACTAGATATAGCATTAGAGGTAATAACAAAAAATTCGAACTTTAGGGTATTACGATTTTATTTATTTGGTACTCTATGTGGTTACAATGCTCAGGAGATCTGTAGAATGCTTACAGAAATTAAAAGTTTCTATAGTACAATATTTCCTACATTTACTGAAACAGAAAAGGTATTGTTTGTCCGCCCACCATCAAGAAGAAAAAAATAGGCAACGCTTAAAGCATAATTAAATGCTAATAAATCAAATAGAAAAACTAGGAAAATATAATATCATTCAATTTACTACTATTTTCTAACCTTTATATAATAATTCGTGAAGTAAATAGTTGATATCGATAATAGAACTATAGATATATATAGCAAAAGTTTAGGATCATATTGATCGTAAATAAGGATTGGTTTTGGTACAAAAATATAATCAGAAGGCATTTTATTTTCAAATCCTATATATTGACTGATAGACACCGTATCTATATTACCTTCTGATTTATCTGTACTTTGAGTTGTTTCTTCTTTTAAATCACTGATAACATTAAATGGAGAGGATTGAGATTGCTCACTTTCTGCTGTCAAAACTTGTCCCTGTCCGCCAAATGTACAGAAACTTATACAATGCTGTACACAACCAGCACTACTCATATTTCTACGTTGACCATTTAAAGAATTGTGTCTGCATGAAGATCCACATGAGTTATAAAATCCATCATTCGATGTACATAAACTTTCACTTATTCCTTCACATTCATTGTATTGTTCAAGCCATCTTCCATTGTTTGACTCACATATTGATTGATAATCAGAATTAGCCTGAAACAAAGCAGTTATAGAATGATTTTGAGTAACACTTTGAAAAGTATAAGAAGAGATAGGGCCCTGAGAAACACTATCTACAAGAACATCTAGAATCTCATAACTATTTTCTGCTGTAATAATAAATGACTGATCAGCATCATAATTTACTGTAATATTTCCGTTTGGATTTATAGAACCACCAGAACCTGCGAAAGCAGAAATAGTATATATTTTAAGAGTAAAGGTAGCAGTTACACTTATACTTTCATTCATAGTTACATTACATAAACCTGAACTACTGCAACCGCCACCAGACCAAGAAGTGAAATTTGAACTTGCCGCTGGATTAGCAGTAAGAACAATAGAAGTGCCACTGTTAAAAGAATATGAACAAGTACTACCGCAGTTTATGCCTGCAGGACTGCTTGTAACTGTTCCAGATCCATTCCCAGTTTTTGTTACTGCTAAATTATAATATGTTAATCCGTTTACAAAGGAGTTCCATGAATTATCGAGAAAATTTGGTTCATTAGTAGTAAAAACTTGAGTTGAGTAAGAATTTGCAGTAGAATTTGGATGAGAGTCTCCAGTTGAACCACCGTATTCCTCTTTTAATCTATTTGGATGAAGAAGATGATCATCTGGATATGCTAGTATATCGAACCAGTCGAAAACAGCTACATTATTGTAATCAGGGTGAGTAGTATTGTAGTTTGTAAGCCATTCTGTTTTAAGCCAATTGTTAAAAATACGTGCTCTGTGAGCTTCACTATCTGAAGATCCCACATAATTTCTTGGAGGAGCTGTAATTACTATGAATAATGTATCAGTGTTTTCAGCAAAGATATCTTCCAAAGGTTTATAAGTATAACCTCCATTTGAATATGTATTTCCCGAACCATTTGGGTGTCGATAAACAGCCTTATAGTTAGTAATTGTTTGGGAACTACTAAATGGATCTCCTGGTTCACTGCCATCGGCTGTTATATTACTTATAGGATAACAGCTTTTATACATAATAATTTTATTTACACCTGTTGCTGCACCTAATACTTTGATACTTTCGAGATAATCATTAAACCATCTTATCCAATGATTCATATTTGTATTGTCTCCAGGTGTTTGTCCAAGTGAATCAGACCTTCCATTGTTAGGATTTACATCTATTCCGTATGTTATATCATTTCTTTCATCGATATAGTCTTTATCTATTAACGCTTGATGAAGACTATTACTTAGCCAATTACTACCACATGAATGATGAATAAATATTAAGTCATCAGTAATAGCCTGAACTGGACAAATGGAATTCTCACATGATAGGAAGTTTATTCCAGATGAATATATTGGTACTCCGCTATTCCAACTTGTTGCATGAGCATGAACTCCAAGTCCTTTCCTTCCTGCTATATGAAGATATGCCTGCCACATACTTTGTAAACTTCCTCCATCTCCTCCTCTAGCTTGTTTCAAAAAATCAAAAAGTGCCGAATCTAATGCGACAGGATCTTTAGAAAGCCATAAAGAATTAGGATTATGGTCAGGTACTGCTACATAATTGTTTGTATAGTGGGAAAAAATTCCATCACCAATTACTAGAATAGTCTTATCTTTAATTGAATTATCATTACTTAATTGTACTAAAGGGTGATTAGCGTTAAGATCGTCCATTGAACTTGGAAGATTATCATCCCAACTCCAACACTCTGATACACCTCCTGCTCCAGTACGATTTGAACCATCATGAAATTCTGGACCACCTCCAGCTGGTTGACTGTATGGAGCAGCGTAAGGTAAGCTTCCATAATGATTTTTGAACCCAAATGTGATCTGGGCTCCACCATGTCCTCGATAGATTGGTATATTAATAAGATAATCTACTGTGTTTAAAAGCTCAGGCTTAGATGCATAAAAAGAACTCCTACAGTTCCCGCTTGTAACGTCAGGATCTATAAGATATCCTATTGCTGCCCATCCTCCAAAACTTCCAATATTATCTTTATCTACAAAATTAACGTTAGTATATCCAGTATTTATAAGATAATCTTTAAAACTAGGCCAGATTGTTCTAGAAACATCATATATATAAATATCTACTTCATTAAATCCGACTAATGTCAATTGGTCTAATAATGATTTTATTGTATGAGGAAGTGAGTTAAAATGATCAACAGGATTATTAAAATTAACTTTAATAGCTATCTTTTTACCTGGTATTTCAGAAGAATTGATAAGTTCAAGCAGGTTAACCCAAGCATCTCTAATTGTACTTCTATTTGTCAATGATAAAATACCTTGGTCCATCATATTGTCAATTGTTTCCTGGCTTATACCGTTTGATTGTCCTGTCCGCCAGTTAGTATAATCGCTTACAGCTGAACTTGCATCGTTATCATGTACCCATATGACTTTAGAAGTGCCATTACCGATAGGTTCATGACTGTGGGAGTCAGCTTTAGCGGTTGAAGGATAAATAGTTTTGTAAACGAGGCCTATAGTTCCGGATATAACTATGATAATAGTTAACATAAATGTATAATAAAATAACCGAATATTTTTTGTTAATAACTTTTTACTTATCTTGATACCAAGAAATCCAATTATATATGACAGAAATAATAAGGAGTTATTAATAGCAATTTTTTGGCAGGGATAATTAATACGGGATGGTTTTCTACCTGTACGAATAATAAGCCAAATTAAAGATAAAAATCCAATTAACAGAATATATATCTTTAACTTTTTAAATCTACAGAAAATATATTTCATAAAAAGTTTTTATAAAATATATAGTAATAGTAATTATTATATTATAAATTAACAAATAATTAAATTTAAGAAATTTGATGTGATAAACATACAGTATTCTTTTATAATAAAGAATTATTCAGGAAACAAGTTTATATTTTGAGTGATATTCCAGATTAATTATATTCAAACACACCTTTTTTTGAGGTATAAGTGTTTTGGTATATTTTTCAATATACTCTTATCAAAACCACCGAAATTTTTTTCATATTTAGCAGGAAGCTCTTTTAATGCACCTTTTAGTTTAGTACCGAGTAATTTTGCTCCAATTTCATCGATTTCTAATGCATTATTCCCACCTAGAATAACACCCCAATTATCATAAGAAATAGTTTTTTCTGTATCAAAATCCATACTACAAGCTTTAAATACACCATCAACAACAAATTTTACTTCAAAAAGGCTTTGATAGATCTTGTGCATATTAATAATACTATGTATAAGATTTTCTTCTTCTTCACCGTGATATTTATCGTACCGATTTGGATCAGGTATGAGTCCAAATAAGTTTTTAATTGATAAAGTATATCCGTATCCTCTGTCTATCTTCGCTTTTGCAAAGCTTATTAAATCTGCTCCTTTATATTTATATAGTTTTTCTGGAACATAAGAATATAATTCTTTGAAATTAACTCTATCGTAATTTTTTTTAACAACATTTTGAATAATACTGCTTTTAACTGTATCTCTGTTCCATACCTCATTTGTAATACTTATATATTCTGCATTATATTTTTTAAATAATTTATCAAGTTTTGTATATTTAAAAAACCATTTATCCTGTTCTTTAAAGAAATTCCAATGTTTTTTACCAGTATCAACTGTAGCTTCCTTTGAAGAGAAATAATCTTCTTTATTACCTTGTTTTGCCATTTTCTTATTCCTCCAGAAAGTATAGCTTTCAATAAAGATTACTTTTCTTTTAAGAGACTTTAGAAACATATCAAGTACTTCAGCTTCAGTATGACTTGCATTAAGACCATCTACCCAGTTTGGTTTTATTAAAACTGTATCACTTTTTATATTAAGAGATTTTACAAAATCATCAATATCTTTTTGATTTTTAATTTTTGAAATTGTTGTTGAACCGACTTTATAATTCATATTAGTATTTAAATTAAAAGTATTTTTAAAGTGAATTAAGTATATCTAAATTAGAATATGGTTACAATTGAGTTTTTTCATTAGTTAATAGGAAAATTTTCTTTTTATACCTTTTTTTATAAAAAAGGTACCTAACCGTGCCTACGCTTATTAGAAGCTTCGGCAGGCCCCGTAATACGGGGCAGGCAAGAAAGCGTGGGAGAATTCCTTGCTTCTCCCGTAAAACGGGATTACGCGAAGGCGAGAAACTTTCCATCCTGCGCTGTTGATTTTTAACAGCTACGGAGGATAAACTGGCGGTTTACCCCGCTAAGCGGGGATAGCGATCGAAATTTATTATGTCCACCCAAAGGGAAAGCACTCCAACCCCAATCTTTTACTACCAAATACCAAAAGATATTTTTATTAATTTATTCTCATAATAAACTTGAGATTTGCCTCAGATATTATTAGAATGGTAATAGTTATTAGATAGAAAATTGAAATAATGAAACGCCCGAAAAGGTATATTTATAAAAAGCTATTTCAGAAAATCTGGTTAAAGAAACAAAATTACCTTATAGCATTAATTATTGTAGGAGGTATATTTTTAATTTCGATAAAAGTACCGAGAATTATTGTAGAAGGATCAAGTGAGTCCTTGTCTGTATCAGATGTATATTCAACTAATCAGTGGGGAGATGTAATAATTGAAAATATTCAAGAAAAAGATGATAAATTTATAAAAACCTCAGCAGGTAGTCAACTTCTTGCATTAAAAATAAATGGACCTGTTAAGTGCGAAAATTCAATTGAATCAGTATCTGTAAAAGCTTATGTGTATTCAACTTTAGAAAATCAGAAAATATCTTTAGGTATTAACGATAAATTATGGGGTAATGAGGAGGAAACAAGCCATAAAGAAGGGAAATTCAGCCTACATTCTTTTAGGTCAGAAAAAAAAGAAGATAATACCAGCTGGACATGCAATGATTTTAAAAATTTCTTTATAACTTTAAAAACAAATGATGCAGGTTTCGAGAATAGTGAATGGAGGGTAGATAAAGTATGGGTTGAAATTGAATATACAGCTCGCGAGCCTATTATTGACCAGAAAGGGTATAGATGGCAGTATAAAATTGATGCAGTAGATGAGGCGATAAAAGAAAATTATCCTTTATATAGTGTAAATCCTGGGATGTATCTTTTTCTAAGAGTTGAATTATATAATTCAGGAGATTTTGAATCTACAAATCAAAATTATAAACTGCAGTATAGTGAAAAAACAAGTTCTTCCTGTAATAGTATTAAAGACTGGTCAAATGTTGATGCAGTAAGCTCGATTAGTTTAATTGAAAACATGGATGACTCTATATTATCAAGTGAGATTTATCCAAATAGTTCATGTGTAGATGAAACTTGTTCAAACTTTATCGAATCTTCATGGGCTGGGAAACATACTAGAGTTACTCTACCGAGCAATAACTTTACTGAACTAGGATTTGTTCTTGATACAGTTAATGCGAAATACGATACAACTTATTGTTTTAGAGTTGTTGTGAACAAAGACGAAACATCATTTGAGGAAATTAGTGGTAAGTATGAGATTTTTCCAGAAGTTACTTTAGCAGGTAGCAGCGAAAACAATTTTAAAAAAGAACTAAAAGTATCTGATCTACCTGAGATAAAATCAACAAAGAAAGACTTTTTATCTTTTGAAACACCAAATTTTGAACTTGACTACTTTGAAATTCTCCAAACAGAAAGCTATACAGATAATATCATTGAAAAAGAAAGGATTTTTGAAGAAGGTAATTTTAAAATTACTGCAGAAGTTTATGATAGTAATTATACAAAGGTAGATATTATCCCAAAGATAATTTTCCTTCCTGACGGGCATACATTCGTTGAACTTCAAGAGCAGAATAATATGAAACCAGGCAGATATACGTTGGAAATAAATACAGAAGAAAAAGATTATGCAAATATACCCCTGTCGCAGGATTTTACTTGGGGGGTACTTGCCATTAATACTAATAAACCAACTTATCTTTTAAATGAAAAAGCAAATATCCTTATGACTGTTCTAGACAGTAATGGAAGAACAGTATGCGACGGTGATGTAAAGCTCGAAATTAAAGCACCGAGCGGTAAAATATATAAATATTCAACTGAAAAAGAAACAATCGAAAAATCAAAGGAGTGTGGGCCAAGTAATGTTACATACATCCCTGATTACTCTGTAAATTTTGAAAATACAAATGAAGCGGGAACTTATGAGATGAGCATTTCTTCAACTATTGGTGATGAAGAAAGAATGTTAACTGATAAATTTAAAGTATCTGAAAGTATAGATTTTGATATAGAAAGAGTAGGACCAGTAAGAATTTACCCTATAGAAAAGTATGATATGAAGATAAAGATTATTAGTAATATTGATTATTTTGGGAAAATAGAGGAAAGAGTTCCAAGTATATTTGAGATTGAAAATTTAGGTACGGAGTTTCCAAATAATTTTGAGATTATAGAATCAAATGATGTAAAGATAATTAGCTGGCAGGTAAGCCTAAAAAAAGGCGATACTATTGAGCTTTCGTACAAATTCGATGCGCCTGATATTTCACCGGAATTTTATCTTTTAGGACCAATATCAATAGGTGATTTTGAAGAACAAAGGCAATGGCAGATTGCTTCTGATGAAACAGGGGTTCAGGTACCATCAAGACTTTGGATGACAGGATTTGAACTAAACACAACAACAGCTGATGTTGAATATACTGCAAATGTTGGGTCTCCGTCTATCAGCAATACTACATATAGGTCAGGTTCTTATGCATTACGTGCAAATCCGTCTAACGCAACTGCCGGAGCAAGTAATGATTTCCAAAGCGCTAATAGCGCAAATCCTTTTTATATTCGTACTTATATATATGTTACGACAACTCCTGATGCTCAGGTGGATATTATGATATTGCGTGATGCGGCAGCAACAGATCAGATAAGCATTAGGCTGAATACTGATATGACGCTTACATTGTATAATGACGAAGATTCTGAGCAAATAGGTAATGCATCAAGTGCTGTTTCAGCTTCAACATGGACAAGAATTGAAGTTTATTATAATTTTGGATCAGGAGGTGCGGCAAATACTGTTGTCAGGTCTCGTTTAGAAGGAGTATCTTTTGCTTATTCTGCTACTGTAAATCATGCAAATGGAGTAATGACATACCAGGTTGGGTCATTATCAACAAATTCCACATCAGATTTGTTTTTTGATGATCTGGCTGTAAATACCACAGGGACTGGAACGATTGCTAACTGGCCTGGTGAAGGGAAAATTGTGTATCTGCGTCCTGATGGAAATGGAACAAATACAACATGGACAGGAGATTATACTTCAGTTTATGAAGTAACACCCGATGATGCGTCTAGTTATATATATTGTGCTGGTTCTGATGAACTTGAGGACTATACTTTAGAGGACATTACTTCAAAAGGTGTTTCTACAAATGACAAAATAAGAGTAATGCAGATTTATGCAAGAGCAGGTGGCGGGGCGTCCGCGGCAGGAAGAAACTATAATGTTATCCTAAGAGATGTAAGTAATGCATATGATATACAAAATGTCAGTATGGAAACAACAGCATGGTTTACTGTTGATGATAATAAACCAAGAAATCCTATCACAACAGTTGCGGCTACAGGACGTGTTAATCAAGGAATGGTTGCTTATGATGTTGCAGGAGATAAAACAGATCCATTTACTCCAACAGATGTGAATAATTATTATGTGAGGATTAGTACTAGTGACTGTGACCCGGTAATGAATATAAGTACAGTGTGGGTAGAGGTTGAATATCAAGCAGCAACTGGTGGGAGGCTTTTTTCATCAGGTTTTGAACTTCAAAGTACAACGGCAAATGTTGAGTGGCTGTCTGTGTATAATTCTAGTATATCTACAACTGTTTATCATGGAGGAAACGCATCTTTGCAGATAGCTTCTTTGGCTTCAGGAACTCCTGAAGGGG
>Ga0315294_10005380_pt1 | contig 14038 bp, 16 predicted proteins | sample YL17G13_40_MG_FD_203626 | JGI IMG/M metagenome (GOLD analysis project Ga0315294, IMG submission 203626) | Sediment microbial communities from Yellowstone Lake, YNP, Wyoming, USA - YL17G13_40 | ecosystem: Environmental > Aquatic > Freshwater > Lake > Sediment | place: USA: Wyoming | collected... | reverse complement strand
CGCATCCCTCGAACGCTTCCGGCGTCGCCGCCTGCACCGGGTACGCTCGGCCGTCAACCTCCACCGAGCCGGCGCTGGTCGCGAGCACCGTCACGCGTGAAGCAGGAAAGTTGCGCTGAGCCAGCACTCGCAGCAACTCGCGACCCACTGCTCCTCGACCGACCACTACGACGTTGTTGCTGTTCGACATGTGCTACCGCCCGCTGTGGTTTACTGGAGCGCCTCGCCGTTGAGGGGAGCCATTCGCTGGCTGGCTGCATGATAGCACGGGCCATTTTTCATTGTCAAGGAAAAGGCGGAGGTGACGGCTCGGCGTACTCGATCAGCGCGGGGCGCGGCCGCGGCGACGGCGAAGTGAGCTATGACCTGTCCATGGTTGGCGTCACCAGCGGCTTCGAGGCCGCGCTGGGGTATGTCCCGGAGAAGGGCGTGCACGAGGTCGCCGGCCAGGTGCAATACGCCGAGCGGCCCACCGCCGGTCCGTATTGGCGCAAGACGTGAGATGCCGCCGTTGAGTCAGGCATGACTCTGAGCGATTCCCGCTACCGCGTGGCCGTCGGGGGGCCCTTTATCGCAGAGACGGCACGTGGACCGAGGCCCGCCTCAACGTCGGCAGACGCCGCGGTTACGCGGACCGCACCCTCAGCCTCAAGTTCGCCTGGAACGACAGCGACATCTATCGCTACGGCGGCCTCTCCGCTGCACTTGGCGAGAAGGCCGGAGGCTCCTACCGCTACCTCGGGCTGACCAAGCGCTATCGCCCGAGCGAGCATTTCTCGTCCAGCCTGGCCTTGGAGCACCTCGACCATCAGGCTGCCAGCCAGCCACGCACGGAGCACCAGGTCGCCGCGCAGTTGGCCTATGATTTCGACCCCGAGAGGACGGTCAGCGCGCGCGTGGTCTCCCGTGCGGGCCGGATCAACGTTTTCGTCGCCTACCGCAGCGTGGTGCGGGCCGGCCTGGCCACCTACGTACTCTTGGGCGACCCCAACACCGCCACCACCCAGGCCCCCGGGCCGCGATCAAGCTCGTCTCGGCGTTAATGTTCTGAGCGCGACAGGATATCGGCCCCGGCCCCCGTAATACGTCCGCCGGAAGCGCTCTGCGGCGGAGGGGCCGTCAACCAAGCGGCGCATTTCGGCATGACTCATCTTCACATACCTGACGGTGTTCTGCCGCTGTGGCTGTGGGCCAGCGGGTTCGCCCTTGCGGCGGCGCTCGTCGCGCTGGGCGCTCGCGTCGCCTCGGGCACGGACTTTCGGCGCCGCCTGCCCGTGCTCTCCATGACCGCCGCGCTCATGATAATCGCGATGAGCATACCGGTGATCCCGGCGGTATACCACGTGCAACTGGCGGGCCTGGCCGGAATCATCCTCGGGCCCGGCCTGGGCCTGATTGCGGTCTTCATCGTCAACCTGCTGCTGGCGCTGGTCGGCCACGGGGGGATCACCGTGGTCGGCCTCAACACCCTCATCCTCAGCGGTGAGATGTTCGCCGCGTGGGCGCTCTACAAGGTCTTCAAGCGGGCCCTGGCGCCGGGAATAGCCGCCGGGGTTGCGGCGTTTCTGGCCATGGCGGTCGGCGCCGGAGTGATGCTAACGGTAATCGCGCTCGCCTCGCCCGAAGTGGGCTTGACGCACCTGCGCGAGGTCACGAGCTTTGGCGAACGGCACCATGGGGAACATGCCGGATCGCTGTATGCCGCCGTGCCCTACGAGAACCTGTCGCTGCGCCGGTTTGCCATTCTGGTGGTGGGACTGGGGTCTATCGGTTGGATACTGGAGGGCGTGATCACCGGGCTCATGGTGCGCTTCGCCGCGCGCGTGAAGCCCGATCTGGTGGGCGCGGAGACCGCGGCATGAGCGGGCTGGACCTCGCGATCGTGGATTACTGGGCGACCTCAGGGCGCAGCATCGTTCACCGCGCCGGGCCGGCGTGCAAGGTCATCATGGCCGGGTGCTTCGTGGCCGCGGCCATAGTCACGGAGTACCTGCCGCTGCTCCCGGTCCTGTACCTTGCGGTGGTGGGCGTGCTGGCCGCGGCGCGAGTGCCGCCGCTCAAAGTGATGGCGCTGTCCGCCTATCCGCTGGTGTTCGTGGCGCTGTTCGTCGTGAGTGCCTGGAATGGGACGTGGCAGATGCCGGCGCTCGTCTTGGGGCGCGCCCTCACCGCCTCCCTCGCGCTGGTGGCCGTGCTGGCGACCACACCTTATCACCGGGTGTTCGGCCTGCTGTCGCGGGTGCTGCCGCGCATTGTGGGCGAGGCCCTCTTTCTCACCTACCGCTCGGTGTTCATCCTGGTGGACATGGCGGGCGGACTGGTGACCGCGACGCGGGTGCGTTCCGGCCTGCGGTTGCGCCACCCGGTCACGAATTTGCGAAACCTGTCGCTCGCCATGGGCAAGCTCCTGATACACGCCATGGACCGCAGCGAGCGCCAATATGATATCATGGTGGTGCGCGGTTACAGCGGCAACATCGCGGGACCCGCGCGAGCCTGGAATTCCGCAGCGACCGATGCCGGGCCGATCATTCTCGGCGCGGCCGCGCTGGCGGCGGCGATCATAACGCGATGGACCGGATAGTCAAGGTTAGCTGCATACGCCACGTCTATCCCGACAGCACCGAGGTGCACCTGTGCGGGCTCGACATGGTCGTCAACCGTGGTGACCGCATCGCCATTGTCGGCCCCAACGGCGGCGGGAAATCCACCATGCTGCATCACATCATCGGCTTGCTGCGGGCGCACGAGGGGAGCGTGGATGTGTTCGGGGTGGACCCATCGCGCGAGTACGCGCGCATCCGCGAGCGCGTCGGCGTAGTGCTCCAGAGTGCCGAGGAGCAGCTCATCGCGCCCACCGTGCGCGATGACATTTCCTTCTCGCCGCGCAACTACGGCTATCCCCCCCGGCGCGTGGCGGAGATGGTGGACGCGGTGCTGGCCGAGCTGGGCATCACGCATCTCGCCGATCGCATTTGCCATTACCTGAGCGGCGGCGAGAAACGCAAGGTCGCGCTTGCCGGAGCGCTGGTAACTCGCCCCGAGCTGATCGTGCTCGATGAACCCTTCGAGGGCCTCGACCCCCGCAGCAAGCACGAGATGATCGATCTCCTCAATCACCTGCACGACGACCACGGCCTGTCCGTGGTTTACACCACGCACGAGGTGAACATCGTGCCCCTCATCTCCGATCGCGTTTACGTCCTGTCCCGCGAGGGGGTCATCTTCGAGGGCGCGCCGGAGGAGACGTTTGCGCAGCGCGACATGCTCAAGCGCGTCGGCCTGGAGCAGCCCACGCTGGCCGAGCTGACGTACCTGCTCGGCCGCCTTGGGGTCAAACTCGATCTGCCCAGCCGCGTGCAGGACGCGGCGCGCATGATCGCCGACGCGGTGCGGCAAGGCGCGCGTATCGCAGGGGGCGAGGCATAGACGTGCCATCACCGCGGGAACACTATGACAGCGAAGGAATCCGCTGCCTGCAACTGGGTGGCCCGGTGACGTTCAACTACTGCCGCCGCGTTAATGGCGGCCTGCCGTGCAAGCTGATGATCGGCTGCTGGCATGGACGCCTCGACGTGCCGGCGTTCCTGGCCGAGAACTTCAGCGCCGACGAGCTGCGCCGGGCCTTTGACCCGGCCGCCGGGAGCAAGCTGGAGCGCCTCGTCGGTGTTGTCGAGCGCGCCAAGGCCGGCCTCGAGCGGCGCCAGCCGGAGGAAGGATGACGTCGGCTCGCGCTACCCCGCAAGCGCGGGGAAGCATGCGATAGCATTGGCCGTGGTGATGGACGCCACCTCGGCTGGGGTCGCTCCCCAGCAGCGCGCAACCGCCTCGGCAATGAGCGGCAGGTAAGCCGGCTCGTTGGGCTTGCCCCGATACGGGTCAGGGGCGAGATAGGGACAGTCGGTCTCCAGCAGCACGCGCTCGCGCGGCAGGTCGCGAACTATAGCGCGCACCCGCTCGGCATTGCCGAAGGTAACAGGCCCCGCTACGCCTATGTACAGCCCCAGCTCGATGGCGCGCCGCGCGATGTCTGCATCGCCGGAGAAGCAATGCATGACGCCATGGCCCCACCCGCTCTCCGCCCATATCGCTAGCACCTCCTCGTGGGCGTCGCGCGAGTGCACGATCACCGGCAGCCCCAGCTCCACCGCCAGTTGGAGGTGCGTGCGGAAAGCGGCGGCCTGGGCATCGCGCGGCGAGCGGTCGCGGTAGAAATCCAGGCCGGTCTCGCCGATGGCCGCCACCCGCGGCAGGGTGGCCAGGCGCCGCAGTTGCGCCATCACGTCGGGTCCGACTGCCGCGGCATCGTGGGGATGGACGCCTGGCGCGTGCCACACGCGCGCGTCGGCCGCGGCGAGCGCCGCCCCCGCCTCGCTGGTCGCGAGGTCGAAGCCGACGGTGATGATCCGCCGTACGCCGCGGGCGGCGGCCCGCTCCGCCAGAGCGTCGTCGGCCCGATAGTCAGGGTGGGTAAGATGCGCGTGAGTGTCGGCCAGGTCAGCGGACGCGCTCACGGCGCAGCCCCGGGCTGCGGCTGGTCGTAGTGACCGGCGGCGCGGTGGATGCGCATGCGGCGGAAGACGCTCCGCTTGTTCCCCGGGACTACCTTGCCGCCGATGATCGCGCGCCCGGCGCGGTCGGAAACGATGATATACACCGCCCGCAGCGAGCGGCCCAGCATGCGCGGGGTGCCGGGGACGTCGGTCTGGCCAATCATCGCGAATGAGTACTCGCCGTAGGCATCGGTCCTGACGGTGATGTCGCCTTGGTAGGTAGCGGAGCGGAAGCCGAAGACGAACTCGGGGTCGAAGTACGCGGCGGCGTCGGAACTCGGCCACAAGCCGACGCGGTGGGTGTTACTGGCGGCGGAGGCGACGGAGCTGAAGGCGCCTGTGTCGCCTGGCGGGATCTGGTCACCGGGCTGCACCGAGAAGGAGCTGATGACCGGCGTGTCGTCGAGCACCCAGCTCCCTTGCAGGTACTCGGCCGCGAGGCGCCACACGCCATCGAAGTCCTTGATCCACACCTGGTCGAGCACGTTATAGCTCGGCACCCAGGCGAAATCCTCGACGGCCTGATCGAGGGCGGCGACATCGGCGAGAAGCTGGGCCGTGAACTCGACCTGCACCGACGCCAGGTTGGGGGAGATGACCTCCACCTGCTGCTTGACGAGGCGGAAGTTCCTGAGGTCCGGGAAATCGGCGACGATGGCCGCGATGTGGTCCGCCTTGTTCTGTTCGTCAAACGCGTAGTCAGCCGAGATGAGCCTTTCGAGTTGAAGCTCGTTCTCGGTCGCCCAGCCGGCCATAAGGCTGTTGACGTTCGCAATCAAACGCTGGAGATCGGGGTCCTCTTTGTCGCTACACCCCGCAACAAGCCCGAGGGCAAGCAAAGCTGTGATCAGCAACACCCAATGCTTCATCTCACCTGACCTCCCCGTGATAGCGCCCACATTACGTTCGCGGCGCCGGTTGCCAACACCTTGGCGGCCTGAGCCTCATCTCACCCGGCCCACAATATGACGACAGCCGCGGCAGGAAGGAGCCGTTGTTTGGCTGCCCTCGGGCTATTCGCGGCGACCCCGGTCACCGAAGGAGCGCCTCATCAATAAGGCGTCCTCGCCGCCGCCGTAATACCCCGGCAGGGTGCGCACCACCGCGAAGCCGAACCTTTCGTACAACCTGCGCGCCCCATGGTTTCGCACGCTCACCTGGAGGTCAACGTGCCGCACGCCCGCGCCTTCCAGGTAGTCGAGCGCCTGCCTCAGCAACGCCGATCCCACGCCCTGGCCGCGCAAGTCCTCACGCACCGCGAGCGTCGGGAGCTCGGCGCGCCCGCGCCGCACCGACTCCCGGCGCACGACCACGTACCCTATAACCTGGCCATCCAGCTCTGCGACGCGGAACCCGTCACCCGCATACAGCAGCAGGTACAGCAGCATCCCCGGCCCAAAGGCGTGGCGCCCGAAATAGCTCCTTTCCATGGCGGCGACGCTGAGCAGGTCGCCCAGGACCACCTTCCGGTATTTGAGGCGCTCGCTCACTCGATCGATATCCCAGCGCTGGTGGGTAGCGCCACCAAACCGCCTTTCGTCCGCACCATCAGCCATCCGTGGGCGTCGATGCCCGCTGCGCGCCCCCGCCAGCCCCGGTCAGCGGCGGACCTGACCACGCGTCCCGCAGTCGTGTCGAGAGCGCGCCACCTGCGCACCACCTCGACGTCATTGCCCGACTCCAACAGTTGCAGCACTTGCTCGACGCGGCCGCAGAGCCCGGACAGCAGCCGGTCGAGGGCGACGTCCCCGCCCATCTCGTCACGGAGAGTCGTTGCCGTCGCGCGCAGTTGGCGCGGCAGGGCGTCGCGCGCGATATTGACATTGACGCCGATACCGATCACCGCCCATTCGAGGTGTCCTCCGACGGCGGCGGTTTCGACCAACACGCCGCCGACCTTGCGCCCGGCGACCAGCAGATCGTTGGGCCATTTCAGCACCACGCTCAGGCCGGAGGCCTCGGACACGGCTTCAGCCGTCGCCACCGCCGCCGCAATATTGAGCAAGCCTGCCTGGGGCGCCGACATGCCCGCCGGACGAGTCAGGAGTGAAACCCACAGGCCGCCGCGCGGAGAGGCCCAGCGGCGCCCGCGCTGGCCGCGCCCGCGGGTTTGCTCCGCTGCGACGACCACCGTGCCGTGTGGCTCGCCGGCGCGCGTAAGCTGCTTCGCCACATCGCTGGTCGAAGGCACGGAGTCGAGTCGAACGACGCGGCCGCCCATCGGCAACCGGGGTGGGGGAGTAGGGCTGCTCATGGCTCCGGCTAGTCGGTGATCTCGAGGGCGATGTCCAGGGCCGGCGCGGAGTGCGTCAGCGCGCCGACGGATATGAAGTCCACGCCTGTCTCCGCAATTCGGCGCACCCTATCCAATGTGACGCCGCCGCTCGCCTCGGTCACCGCGCGGCCGCGTGCAAGCTCCACGACCGCGCGCATCTCATCCGGGCTCATGTTGTCCAGCAGCAAGGCGTCGGCCTCACATTGCAGGGCCTCGCGCGCCTGGTCGATGGTTTCGACTTCCACCTGGATCTTCAACCCGTGCGGCGCACGCGCGCGCGCACAAGTGAGGGCACTGCGCATACCTCCGGCCAGCCGCAGGTGGTTGTCCTTGATGAGCACGCCGTCAAACAGGCCGAAACGGTGGTTCGCCCCGCCTCCCAGCACAACCGCCCACTTGTCCAGGCAACGGAGTCCCGGGGCCGTCTTGCGGGTGTCGAGAATACGGGCACTCGTGCCCTCGACTGCGTGCACGTAGCGCCGAGTGATGGTGGCGATCCCCGACATGCGCTGGAGGAAATTGAGCGCCGTGCGCTCGGCGGTCAGCAGCGCCCTCGCGGGCCCCGCGGCGGCAGCGATCATTGCGCCCGCGTCCACTGCATCCCCATCCGCTGCGGACGCGCGAAACGCGATCCCCGCGTCGACTTCCGTGAACACCGCGCGGGCGACGTCGAGGCCGGCGATAACGCCCGATTGCCGCGCGATGACGGCGGCGGAAGCACGCGCGTCCGCCGGCACCACGCACTGGGTGGTGATGTCGCCGCGGCCGACGTCCTCGCGCAGGGCGCGCCGCACGATGTCGCGTACCATGCGTGGATCGGGGGGCATCATGGGCATCATGCCAGACGCACGGAACTCACCAGCGACCGCAGTATGCCAACCGTAATCATGCCGATGACCTCGGGAGCGACGGGCTCCGCGCCGTCGATGGGAACGCGGGCCCTGGTTGTCGTCTGGTGCCGGTCGGCGGAGACCGTAAGCTCGATGTCGGTGACATCAGGCTGCGCGTGCGCGTGCACGCGCACAAGTAGCTCGGTTCGCCCTGCGCCGATCGCAGCCGCTGCGACCATGTTGGCCAGCGCGGGAAACGCCGCCATCGCATCTGCGGGTTCACCCTGGAACACCAACACCGGTTCCTCGCTGCTCTGCAACTCGCGTCCGCGCAGAAAAGGAGCATCGGCAAGCACCGCGCGTGGGCACGACAGGGTCAACTTGGCGCCGGCGCCAGGCCTGGTCGCCGCCGTATTGAGGGCGGTGTCTCCCGCCAGCATGACGTTGGCGGCGAGTATCGTGAGCCCGCGCTCACGGGCGAGGCGGCCGAAGTCATCGCGCGCGAGAATCGCCGCTGTGTTGGTCACCACCAGGTCCCTGCCGCCGTTTAGCGCCGCCATCATGATATCGGGCGCCACGTGGCGGTTGGTCGCCTCGACGACGACCTCCACCGACGACACCAGGCCGCTGAGTGTCATCGAACGGGTGGGGCGCTTGAGCTCGAAGATGAGGGTCTGCGCTCTCTCGGCGTCGACGTCGCAAACAGCCGCGAGATCCGCATGCACCAGGCCGGCGTCGATGGCGCGGCACACCGTGCGCCCGACGCGCCCGCAGCCGACCACGCCCACGCGCATGAAGGGACCGAGACCGCCAGCATCATAACCCGCCATGGCGCACCCGCTGTTGCCTCAGGTTACCTCGAGCATGCGGTCGAGCGCGGTGCGCGCGCGCGCCGCCACGTCGTCCGGCACCTGCACCCGGCCCGACACGTCCTCCAGCGACCACAGAACCTTCTCCAGGGTGATGCGCTTCATGTTGGGGCACATGGCGAGGCGCGACACCGGCGTGAACCGCTTGTTCGGCGCCACCTGCTGCAGCCGGTGAATCAGTCCCAGCTCCGTCGCCACGATCATCGTCGCCGCCGGGCTCTCCTGTGCGCGGCGGATCATGCCGCCGGTACTGAGCACCTGGTGCGCCAGGTCCAGCACCTCGGGCCGGCACTCCGGGTGCGCCATGACCTCGGCGTCCGGATAGCTGCGCAAGGCGTCCTGCACCGCCTCGGCGGTGATACGATCGTGGGTCGGGCAGTGCCCTTGCCACAGCAAGAGGCGCTTCCCGGTGTGCCGCTGCACCCACAGCCCGAGGTTACGGTCGGGGACGAAGATGACCTCCTGCGCGGGAACGGCCTCGACTACGCGGGCGGCATTGGACGAGGTGCAGCAGTAGTCGCTCTCGGCTTTGACCTCGGCCGACGTGTTGACATAGGCCACCACCGGCGCACCCGGGTGCGCGCCCTTGAGCGCACGCAGCTCCTGCGCGGTGATCATGTCCGCCAGCGGACACCCGGCGCGCGGCTCCGGGTGCAGCACGGTCTTGTCGCGCGCGAGCACGGCCGCCGTCTCCGCCATGAAGCGCACGCCGCAGAAGACTATCACCTCGGCCTCGGTCTGGGCGGCCTGGCGACTGAGCTCGAGCGAGTCCCCGGTGAAATCGGCGAGATCTTGGATCTCGCCGAGCTGGTAGTTGTGGGCAAGGATGATGGCGCGGCGCAGGCGCCGCAGCTCGTCGATGCGCGCTGACAGGCGATGCGCGCCGCTGGTGTCGGTGGCGGTTGTGGTCACGGGATCCTCGCGGCCGCGTCAGGGCTCCTCGGCGCGCTCGGCGGCGCTGCCGGCCACGACCTCGGTGATGCGATTATGCTCATCCACGCACACCAGGGTCGGCTGCCAGTTGCGCGCCTCCTCCGCCGTTAGCCAGGCATAGGTGATAAGAGTCACCTTATCGCCGACCTCGCCCTTGAGCGCGGCGGGGCCGTTGAGGCAGATGGTGCCGGAGCCGGGCTCGCCGACGATGACATAGCTCTCCAGGCGCTCGCCGTTGCTGTAGTTGAGCACCTGCACGCGCTCGTGGGGCAGGATGTCGGCCGCCTTCATCAGCTTCTCATCGATGGTGACGCTGCCGGGGTAGTTGAGGTTTGCGTCGGTCACCGTCGCGCGGTGGATCTTAGACTTGTACAGGTTAACCAGGGCCATAGCTGTTTTCCCGCAGCGGCAACGAACCGGGCAGCGCAGGAACGCCGCTGCCTCGCACTGTAGCATTCGCGCTGCGCGGCCTTTCACCCTCCTATTATGATGTTGTCTATGAGCCGTGTGCCGTCCACGTTGGCGGCGACGGCGAGCACCGCCCGGCCGGTCACCCGGTCTATGGGAGCCAGAGTTGCGGCGTCGGCCAGCTCCACGTACTGCAGCTTGACCGAGGGCTCGCGCGCGATGATCTCGCCCGTCGCGGCCAGCAGCTCGCGCGCGTCGCTGGCGCCGGCGGCCGCCAGTTCGCGGGCGCGCTCCAGCGAGCGGTAAAGCACCGCGGCCGCCCGGCGCCCCGCGGCGGTGAGAGTGGTGTTGCGGGAGCTCATCGCCAAGCCGTCCGCCTCGCGCACCGTCGGGACGCCGATGATCTCCACCGGCAGGTGGAGGTCCTGCACCAGCCGACGCACTACCAGAAGCTGCTGGTAGTCCTTCTCGCCAAAGTACGCCCGGTGCGGCTGCACGACGTTGAGGAGCTTCGTCACCACGGTCGCCACTCCGCGAAAGTGCCCTGGCCGATACTGGCCGCACAGGCGCGCGGTGAGATCGCCCGTCACCTCGACCAAAGTAGTATCACCGGGCGGGTACATCTCTTCGTCCGGCGGCGCGAAGAGCACATCCACGCCCACGTCCTGCGCCATGCGCTCGTCGCGGCCGAAATCCCGCGGGTATTCCAGGTAGTCCTCGCTCGGGCCAAACTGCGTGGGGTTCACATAAAGGCTTACCACCACCGCGCCGTCGCGCTCGCGGGAGCGGCGCATGAGGGCCTGGTGCCCCTCGTGGAAGAAGCCCATGGTGGGCACCAGACCGATGCTCTTGCCGGCGGCACGCGGTTCCGCAAGCAACCCACGCAGCTCTTCGATTGAGCGGACGGTCTTCAGTAGTGCCACCTTGGGCCGCAGCCGACCGACGCGAACGGGAAGCGCCTGGGGCGCCGCAACGCCGCACGCGACCGCTAGCTCAGTACCGCCGCGAGCGACGCGCTAGAAACCCTCGCCTAACAGATCGCCGAACAGGTTGCTGTAGTAACCGATCCAGAAGCTGGCGACGAATATGGCCACCATCAGCGCGACCAGCAGATAGAACGCCACGCCGGCGACCATCGCCGTCTGCTTGCCGGAAACGGTCGCCTCGGTGTGGTAGTAATCGGCCAGCTTGTCGAGCATGGCGTCCATGTTGCCGCTGCGCTCTCCGGTCATAACCATGTCGACGGCCTGGTGCGGGAACTCGCGCGCGGCCAGCATGTAGGCGCTCAGCGGCTCGCCGGCGAGCACGCGCGACAGCTCCCTGCGCAGCGAGGCGGCCATAGCCTCGTTGCCGGTGGTCGAGGCCGCCGCCTCAAGGCCGCGATGCAATGGCACCCCGGTGCGAATCAGCATCGCGGTTGCACGCGCCCACCGCAGGAGCGAGATGCGCCGCACAATACCTCCGATCCACGGGATGAGCAGTTTCACCCGGTCCCACCCCTGCCGCAGCGGCGGCACCTGCATCAGCAGTCGCCACAGGAACCAGAAGCCGATGAGCAGCGCCGCCCACATACCGACGCTTCGAACAAGCGCCTGAAGGTACACTCGCCAATCAAACACCAGGCGGCCGAAGCTGGACGACGCCTGCACCGCCGGGATGATGGGCGGAATAACCATGAGGAAAAAGAGGACGATCTTAGGGTAGAACGTCTCCAGGCGAAAGGCCCACTGCAGCTCGAAGATCGAATCGTAGAACGTCGCGAGTTGCTCCAGCGTCTGGTTGAGCAGCCCCGTCTCTTCGCCCGTCTGCATGAGGGCTTTGGCGAAGAGCGGGAAGGTGCTGGGATAGCGGTCGAGCACCGGCGACAGGGGTGCGCCACGCTGGGCGGCCTCCGCCAACTCCTGCGCCACCAGGCGCAGGGTGCGATTCCGCGTGCGCTCCGCCAGGGTCAGGGCCGCTTCGTGCGCATTCATGCCTGCGGCGAGAAGGTGGGAAAAAGAGCGGTACCAGATCGCTTGTGACTTGGCGTCAACCCGGTGCAGCAGGAACGAGAAGTAGCCGCGCGCGAGTCGCTGGTACCATGTCACCGCCGGACGCGCCGGCGCCCCCTTGACTCGGAGCACCCAGTAGCCCATGCTCCGGATCTTCTCGACCGCCCCGCGCTCGGTCTCCGCCTCGAGGCTGCCGCGCACGACCTCGCCCGACACGGTCTTGGCCTCGTAGCTAAACGTCTGCATCCACATCTTGCTCCCGTCTCAAGACGTCCGCCACCTCCGCCGCCAGGCGCCCGCTGGGCATCACGAGGTCCGGTGCGATCTCGGCCAGCGGCGCCATGACAAAAGCGCGCTCCTCCATCCGCGGGTGGGGGAGGGTCAACTCCGGCGTTTCCATCGGCACTGCGTCGTACAGCAGGATGTCAATGTCTATGACCCGCGGGCCCCAACGCGGTCCGGCCGTACGCCCCACGGCGCGCTCGATGCGCTTGGCGGCGCGCAGCACTTCGCCGGGAGCCAGGCTCGTGCGCGCCTGAGCGGCCAGGTTCAGAAACTCGGGCTGCTGCGCGACTCCCAGCGGAGCGGTGCGATAGCGCCGGGAAACCCCGGTGATTCTCAGGCCAGGCGTCTGCCCCAGCAGCTCGAGCGCCCTCTCCAGGTTGGCGCGCCGATCGCCGAGGTTCGATCCCAGTGACAGATAGACGCACGCCTCTGGCTGGCCCGCGGCGTTTCCTCCCATGGCAACTTACCGCATACATCATACGTTCAAGCGGGTCGGGCGTCAAGATTTGGCTCGACGGGGGGGCACACGCTTGGCGCGAACCAGCACGTGCGTGTTACGAAGGTGGCCGACGCAGGTCGAATTGCTACGACCGAACTCGCGCCGGCCGCCGGACTAGTCGCCGTGCCGGCCGCGCACCACCGCCTCCGCCATGCGCACCGCCCGAACGGCGGCGGCGACGTCGTGCACGCGCACCATGTCTGCACCGTTGGCGACGGCCAGCGCCAACACGGACAGGGTCCCCTCGAGGCGCTCCTGCGCCGGCAGATCGAGCACCCTGCCGATCGTGGACTTGCGCGACGGCCCGAGCAGCACCGGCTGCCCCAGGCTCTTCAATTCGCGCAGCCGCCGCACGATCTCCAGGTTGTGATTTACGGTCTTGCCGAAACCGAATCCCGGATCAATCACCACCTGGTCGCGAGCGACGCCGGCGCGCGCAGCCAGGTCTACCGATTCCCGCAGGTGCGCCGCGATTTCCCCCATCAGGTCATCGTAGCGGGGCGCCTGCTGCATCGTCTTGGGGGTGCCCTGCATGTGCATGACGATCACCGGCACGCAGGCGGAGGCGGCGAGCGCCGCCATCCCGGCGTCGGCCCGCAGGGCGCTGATGTCGTTGATCATGGCTGCCCCCGCGTCCAGCGCGGCCCGCGCCACCTGGGTCTTGTAGGTGTCGATCGAGATGGGGATGTTGATGCGCTTGCTCAGCTCCGCGACAACCGGCGCCACGCGCGCGATCTCCTCCTGCGCGTCCACCGCGCGGGAGCCGGGGCGAGTGGACTCGCCGCCGACATCGATCACGTCCGCGCCCTGCGCCGTCATCTCCTCGCCAAGGGCGACCATGGCCCCTACGTCACCGGCCAGCCCGTCGCCCGAGAACGAGTCGGGGGTGGCGTTGACAACGCCCATGACAAGCGTCCGCGCGCCCAGGCGCAGGGTGCGCGCCGCGCACCTCAGTTCGCCCGTGAGCGGGACTTCAAACGCGTTGAGCGCGCGCGCGATCTCATCAACCGCCTGGCGCAAGCCGCCTTGGTCGTCTCGGAGGCGCTCGAGCAGACGGCTATAGCTGGCGATCGAGCCTATCAGCAGGCAGTCGGTTGCCTGCTTAGCGCCGGGGGCCGCCCGCTGAGAAATCGCGGCTTCTCCTCCGCAGTCGGCCATCTGGCGGCTGAGCGCCTGCGCCGTCGAGGCCGAGACGGCGTCCAGCTTGACCAGCCGCGTGCGCGCCGTAGGTTCGAGAGCAGACGAGGCGCCCATGCGTTGCAGCTCGCACATGATATCCGCCGCAGAGTCCAAAGCAAGCACCCGGGCCCTGCATAGGCGCCGGGCCCGGTTGGATCTGCCGGAGTGCGGGGGTTGCTCGGTGCTCATGTCGGTGCGCCCGCGTGCGCGCAGCGT
>Ga0315294_10005379_pt1 | contig 14039 bp, 13 predicted proteins | sample YL17G13_40_MG_FD_203626 | JGI IMG/M metagenome (GOLD analysis project Ga0315294, IMG submission 203626) | Sediment microbial communities from Yellowstone Lake, YNP, Wyoming, USA - YL17G13_40 | ecosystem: Environmental > Aquatic > Freshwater > Lake > Sediment | place: USA: Wyoming | collected... | reverse complement strand
CATGCCGTTATCGTTCAGCACCACGATTAAACGGCAGCCGAGATGGCCCGCGTTGTTGAGCGCCTCGAAGGCCATGCCTCCGGTCAAGGAGCCGTCTCCTATTACTGCAACTACATGGTAATCTTTTCTTAAGAGGTCGCGTGCTTTGGCCATACCCAGTGCTGCAGATATGGATGTAGAAGCATGCCCGGATACAAAGTGATCGTGCGGGCTCTCCTCTCTATCGAGGAAGCCGCTCAAGCCGCCGTACTGGCGTATGTTGCGGAAACTTTCCCGCCTGCCGGTGAGCAGCTTGTGCGCATATGCTTGATGTCCAACATCCCATACTATTTTGTCTACGGGGCTATTGAAGCTGCGATGCAAGGCAAGAGTAAGCTCAACCGCTCCTAAGCTTGAGGCTAGATGTCCCCCATTTGCGCTTACTGTGGTTAGAATCCTGTCTCTAACTTCAGCGGCAAGCTGTATCAATTGAGCAGGTGTAAGGTTTTGTAAATCAGAAGGTTCGTTAATGTTTTCTAGAACCACTGTATTCTCTCTTTATGTCCAGTAATAACCGGTTTTATATTAGCAATGACTGCTGAGCGTTGTCAACGAATTTATTTTCTCCAGACTACTCTATTTTATCCAGACGGCGCTGGTGCCTGCCTCCAAGGAAGTCTGTAGCAAGGAATGTTGTAACTATTTCTAATGCTAAAACTTCTCCTAATATATCACCGCCGAGACATAGCACGTTGGCGTTGTTATGTGCTCGGCTGCGACGGGCACTGAAGATATCGTTGCAATTTGCGGCGCGTATCCCCTTGATTTTGTTAGCGGCGATGCACATGCCTATGCCGCTACCGCAGATTAGGATTCCATATTCGGCATTGCCCTTTAAGACTTCTCTTCCTACCTTGATGGCTATGTCCGGGTAGTCTACTGACGCAGTATCGTTCGTGCCGACATCCTCAAATTGGTGGCCTGTTTCGGAAAAGGATTTAATAATCGCTTGTTTTAAATTCAGTCCCCTGTGATCACAGCCGATAGCGATGCGCATTAAACCTCCTTTATTCTATGGGACATTTACATACGCTTTCAATTTGATCTCGGCTTATGGCACCCTCCCTTATGATTTTGGGAGGATTAGTGGTCAAGTCCAGAACTGTAGATGACACGCCGATAGGGCACCGGCCCCCGTCTATAATCATATCGACCCTATATCTAAGCTGTTTGAATACATCTTCAGCTGTTAGTGGATTATTTCCACCACTTATGTTGGCGCTTGTGCCTGTAATCGGCGCTCCCAATCCTTTGACCAATGCTATAGGGACAGGGTGATTTGGTATCCTGACAGCGACCGTGTTCCCTTCCCCGGTAATCATATTGGATACTGCCATCGATTTGTTTAATACGATGGTCAATGCACCGGGCATAAATTTCTCTGCTAATTTCCATGCCATTTTGGGGATACTCTCAGCCACAAGCTTTATTTGGGATGTATCAGCCAGTAGAAGTGTAAGGGCGAAATTGCGTGGCCTGATCTTAGCTTCATATATCCTTAGTACCGCATCTTCATCGAAAGCATTGGCGCCGAGCCCATATATAGTGTCTGTAGGAAAAGCGACAATCCCACCATTTTTAAGGATGCGGATAGCTCTTTCAACCAGCTTTTCCATCTTGACGCAAGTATACCATAATGATAAGCTGTGGTCGAGGAAACTGCTGGCGATGGATCGAAGAGATGATAGCTTCCGGGTAAGTACTAGTGATGACCTGGAAGTTTCTGCGTATTTAGAGATCGCTAAGCAGAAAGCTGGCGAGTCTCCTGTTGAGGGTAAGGCGCCAAGGGCTGAGCGGGAGGCGGTGGTAGTTCTCGACTTCGGTTCCCAGTACAGTTTGCTCATCGCCAGAAGGATTCGCGAGTGCCATGTCTATAGTGAACTGATGCCCTATGACGCTTCGTGGGAAAAGATCGTTGCGCTCAAACCGCGGGGATTGGTCTTATCCGGTGGCCCTGCCAGCGTATATACCGATAATGCCCCCTTAGCCCCCGCCCATGTCTATGAGAGCCACCTACCCATCTTAGGAATTTGCTACGGTATGCAGGCCCTGACGCGTCAGTTGGGAGGGAAGGTTATTCCCGGGACCAAGCGTGAGTATGGCCATGCGGTTTTACATCAGTCGGCGGTTAAATCCCCTATCTTCGATGGGCTGCCGCAATCAATGACCGTCTGGATGAGCCACGGGGATGAGATAGCTGAGATGCCGCAAGGCTTCAGTGCATTGGGTTATACGGAGAATTCACCAATAGCTGCGATGGGTAATGAGCGAGGTATAATCGGCTTGCAGTTCCATCCAGAGGTAGCGCATACACCGAATGGAAAAGATATCCTGCGGAATTTCCTCTATAAGATTTGCGGCTGCAGCGGCAATTGGACGTCAGGCAGCTTCATCGCCGAAAGCGTTGAGCGTATCAAAAAACAGGTTGGTGTCGGCAGGGTCATCTGTGCTCTGTCAGGTGGCGTTGATTCAGCAGTGACAGCGGCGCTCATCCATCGTGCCGTCGGTGATCAATTGACGTGCATATTTGTAAATAACGGCTTGCTGCGCCGCAATGAAGCTGAGCGCACCCTCAACACCTTCCGCCGTAATCTTAAAATGAACATAGTATATATCGACGCTACAGACAGGTTCCTGGAACGGCTCAAGGGTGTTATTGATCCTGAAAAGAAGCGCAAGGCGGTCGGAGAAGAGTTTATCCATGTGTTTGAGGAAGAAGCAGCTAAATTGGGTAAAGTTGATTATTTAGCACAGGGAACTCTTTATCCCGATGTAATTGAGAGTGTTACTTCGGAGAACAGGGCTGCGTCAAAAATCAAGACACATCATAATGTCGGCGGCCTGCCTTCTAAGATGACATTTACACTTATAGAGCCGCTGCGCTATTTGTTTAAAGATGAGGTCAGGGAGGTAGGGGCTGCGCTTGGATTACCGCAGGAGATGGTATGGAGACAGCCATTCCCTGGGCCTGGTTTGGCAATCAGGATTATAGGTGAGGTCACTCGCGAGAAATTGGAGATACTGCGTTCCGCTGACTGGATCGTAATGGATGAGATAAAAAAGGCAAAACTGTACGATCAGCTGTGGCAAAGCTTTGCTGTTCTTACCGATACAAGAAGCGTCGGTGTGATGGGCGACTTTCGTACATACGGCTATCTTATTGCTTTACGTGCCGTGACATCAAACGATGCTATGACTGCAGACTGGGCCAGATTACCTTACGATTTACTGGCTCAGATCTCAAACCGGATTGTTAATGAGGTGCCTGAGGCAAACCGTGTTGTTTATGATATATCGTCTAAACCGCCGGCAACAATCGAGTGGGAATAATATTCAAGGAGAAGAATAAATGACGTTCGAGTCCGATTACGAAGAGGAAAGCTCCATTGAAATAGACCTGGAGATGCTTCGCGAAGATTTGATAGGAGAGCTTCAGGCGATTAACCAGTATCAGGAACATATCGATATCCTAGAAGATGAACATGCAATAAAAGTTTTATCCCACATACGTGACGAAGAGAAGGAACACGTCGCAGAGCTTACCAAGCTCATACAGAAATTGGATCCCCTGCAGGCTGAAATGTTTAAGAAAGAGGGCATATAGCTTACGTCGTTTTTGAGGATCTGCCTTTCAAATGTTCTTGCTGGTTCGGACGTCATGAACCGAATCGTTTATGGGTGGTAGTGGGTGATGAGGCTACTGGTTTGCATTCTGCAAGTATGGACATTTTTTCATCGAGGAACGACTGATGGCGTTCGCGATGATGCCGGATAGAAATGGAGTAAGTATTTGCTGAAAGTATTGGTCATTGGCAACGGAGCCCGTGAGCATGCTTTAGTGTGGAAACTGAGGCAGAGCCCTAAAGTTAGTGAAATATACGCGGCGCCGGGCAATGCGGGTATTGCTAGTAAAGCTACGATTATAAATGTTAAACCTACTGACATCGAATCATTAGCCGCTGTTGCGCAAGAGAAGCGAATTGACCTGACTATCGTGGGGCCGGAAGTGCCTTTGGCTCAAGGTATCGTAGATATATTTCAGAGTCGGAACCTTAAAATATTCGGCCCCTCGAAGGCTGCGGCGCAGATCGAGGCCAGCAAGGTCTTTGCAAAGGAATTGATGCAGAAGTACGGAATCCCTTGCGCAAAGAGTGAAAGTTTCACATCATATGAGGCAGCACGAGATTATGTAAAGAAACAGCACTGCCCTATCGTGATTAAGGCCGATGGACTGGCTGCCGGCAAGGGCGTCATCATAGCCAATACAATTGATGAGGCACTCACAGCCTTGTCGGACATCATGGAGAAGCGCACCTTCGGCGATGCGGGAAACAGCGTTGTTGTTGAGGAATTCCTCGTCGGGAAGGAAGTGAGCCTGCTGGCCTTTACTGATGGCATGACCGTCGTTCCCATGGTACCTGTGTGCGATTACAAGCGTGTCGGCGACGGCGATACTGGTTTGAACACGGGAGGCATGGGCAGCTATAGTCCGCCGGGGTTTTTCGGTCCTGAGATGGTTAAAAAGGTGAAGAGTACTATCCTCGAACCAGTAGTGAAGGCTATGGCTAAGGAGGGCTATTCATATAAAGGTGTGCTCTACGCCGGCTTGATGGTCACAGCGGATGGGCCTAAGGTTATGGAGTTCAACTGCCGCTTTGGCGATCCCGAGACACAGGCGATGCTGCCGCGGCTCGATACTGATCTGGTGGATATTATGCTGGCTGTTATCGATGGCAGGCTAAAGAAGATCAAAATACGTTGGCGAAATGATGCTTGTGTGGGGGTTATTTTAGCCTCTGGAGGATATCCTGGAAAGTACGTTATAGGTTTACCGATAACCGGACTGGATGCGGTCGATAATGATATCATGGTATTTCACGCAGGCACCAAATCTAATGATGACGCAATATGTACAGATGGTGGGCGTGTGCTGACCGTGACGGCCTTGGGCAGGAACATCGCTGAGGCGCGGGATAAGGTCTATCACAATATTTCGCGCATTACTTTTAACGGTTGCCATTATCGCCGCGATATCGGGGCAAGAGAGGTCGCTGGGTGAACACTTACGATGTAGTGATCGTTGGTGCCGGTCCCGCTGGCTCCACGTTAGGCTATGAGCTGGCTCGTCGCGGGATATCGGTGCTGATTCTTGAGAAAGAGAAGCTGCCTCGCAATAAGACCTGTGCCGGCGGAGTGACCTTTCGCGCCCATGCACTGCTCGATTTTGATATCAGCCCTGTTACGCAGCGGGTGGCCTATGGTATGAAGATTTCCTACCAGCTCGGCGATTTTTGTGTTAAGAAATATAGAGATCCTTTAGCTCATCTGGTTATGCGCAGGGATTTCGACCATCTTCTGGTTAAAAAGGCTCAAGATGCTGGTGCGACCGTTATCGATGGATTGCGGGCAGAACAGATTTCTGCATCTGATGGTCAAGTTGAGGTGCTTACTAAGGAGGGCCCTTTTCGTGCAAAGATAGCTGTTGGCGCTGATGGTGCTAATAGCATTGTAGCTTCGAAAATGGGCTTGATGAAAGATGCTCAAAGAGAGCTTGCGCTGGAGGCGGAGGTCTCTGTCAGCCAGGAGAGGCTTGACGAGCTGGGCTCTCTCATCAGTGTCGATTTAGGTCGAATACCTGGTGGGTATGGGTGGGTTTTCCCTAAGAAGAGCCACGTTTCTGCGGGGGTAACTGGTCCGGCTCGCTTGTCGGGGGGGTTCAAACCTTATTTGGATCGGATACTTCAGCAGTTTGGAGAATACGATATTGTCGATTTCAGCGGTCATGTGATGCCGATGCGAAGGAGAGGGAGTTCTATTCAGAGGGGTAATGTTCTGCTCGTCGGTGATGCTGCAGGTCTGATCCATCCGTTGAGCGGCGAGGGTATATTTTATGCTGTTAAGAGTGCAAAGTTAGCGGCTCCCGTGATTGCCAATGTATTGAATTCGAAGGCAACAGATTTTACTAGCTACCAGAGGGTAGTGGATTCCGAGTTGATGCCTGGCTTGGAGCTTGGGCGTATACTGTTGAAGATATATACCAGATGTCCTCGCTTGTGCTATAGCATGATTAAGAGAAGCGATCGTTTTTGGAGTTATGGGTGCCGGGCTTTGCTGGGAAGCAGCCCTGCTTACTCTTGATTTTTATACAGGGGGTTGGATATGTCATTAGTTGGCGTGATAATGGGGAGCAAGACGGATGAATCTTTAATGCAGCCGGCGTTGGAGGTCTTACAGCAATTGGGAATTGAGTATGAGGTGTCGGTTATTTCTGCGCATAGAACACCTGATAAAGCCCGGGAGTATGGATTAAAAGCTGAGGAACGTGGTATTGATGTAATTATTGCCGGTGCCGGAGGCGCAGCTCATTTGCCAGGGGTTATAGCTAGCTGGACTACGCTGCCGGTTGTTGGCGTTCCTCTGGCAACGAGTAAATTGAGCGGCGTGGACGCCCTATATGCAGTTGTTCAGATGCCCGGGGGCATACCGGTTGCCTGCGTAGCGATCGATGGGGCCAAAAACGCTGCTTTACTGGCTGCCGCGATTATTTCTTTAAAAGATGCAAAAATAAGGGCTGCGTATAAGCAATATCGCCGCAAGCTCTCGAAGGGCGGCAAGTAATTTTCATTCATCAAAACCAAGAAGCTTTAAAAAATGAGAGGGGTGTTCCGTAGGGGCAATTCATGAATTGCCCCTACGTGATTGCTCTAAGATTAGGAACCAGGGGTTGACACGACTTAAGTAGAAATTTTCTAAAGCGAGGAAAAGGAATTAGTATGATTGCACGATATTCAAGGCCAAAGATGAAAAAGGTTTGGGCCGATAACTCCAAGTTCGATAAGTGGCTCAAGGTGGAGGTCGCCGTCTGCGAAGCCTGGGCGGAGTTGGGCGTTATTCCCAAGGACGCCATACCAAAGATAAGAAAAGCTCGTTTTAACAGCAAGCGATATGCAGAGACGCTGAAGCGGACACATCACGATGTAACAGCCTTCCTCGGCACTATTTCGGAGAGTTTGGGTGAGGAGAGCCGCTATATTCATTTCGGCCTCACCTCGTCCGATATTATGGACACGGCGCTGAGCCTGCAGTTGGTGGAAGCTAGTGGTATTCTAGCCAAAGATATCAAGGAGATTATCGCCATTTTGAAGAAACAGGCGGTAGCTCACAAGTATACGATCATGATCGGGCGTACGCACGGCGTTCATGCCGAGCCCACCACGTTCGGCTTGAAGCTTGCCCTGTGGGTCGAGGAGATGAAGCGGAACGAGAAGCGGCTCGCAGAAGCGCGGCGTGTGATCGCAGTAGGCAAGATATCGGGTGCAGTGGGCACCTACGCTACTGTGACGCCCGAGGTCGAAAGGATCGCCTGCGCCAAGCTGGGGTTGGAGCCGGCACCGATTTCAAGCCAGGTCTTACAGCGCGACCGCCATGCGCAGTTTGTTACTACCCTAGCTATCATTGCAAGTTCGCTGGAGAAGTTCGCTACTGAGATCAGGGGGCTTCAAAAAACGGAGACGCTGGAAGTCGAAGAACCATTTGAGGAGGGACAGACAGGCTCTTCGGCCATGCCACATAAGCGCAATCCCGAGCTTTGCGAGCGCATCTGTGGGCTGGCCAGGCTGGTGCGCGGCCATGCCATAACGTCCATGGAGAACATCGCGCTGTGGCACGAGCGTGACATCAGCCATTCCTCCAATGAGCGCATAACACTGCCGGACTCCTGCCTGGTCTTGAATTATATGTGCCATCTGTTTAAGTACATCGCTAAGGACATGCGGGTTTATCCTGAGCATATGGAGCGCAATCTGGGCGTGACCAAAGGCTTGATTTTCTCACAGCGCGTGATGCTTGCCTTGGTCGATAAAGGGCTTAGCCGACAGAGCGCTTATAGTATAGTACAACGCAACGCAACGAAGTCATGGAAGGATGAAGTGAACTTTTTCGATCTTCTTTTGAAAGATTCTGAAGTGACCAAACACCTGTCCAAAAAGGATTTAGAAGGGATATTTGACTACCAATATTTTATTCGTCACGTTGATGAAATATTCACCAGATTAAAACTGGGCTGAATGTCGATTTGAAGAGTGAGGTTTTGTGAAGAAGGTTTCGGTAGTTTTGCCTGCGTTGAATGAGAAAGAGGCGATAGGGAAGGTGATCGATGAGATCCCTGTTGAGGAGCTTAGGTCCAAGGGGTATGAAACTGAGATCATCGTCGTTGATAATGGAAGTACCGATAAAACGGCTGAGATCGCTGCTGCGCATGGCGCTAAGGTAATTGATGAACCGAATAGAGGCAAAGGCCGGGCTATTAGGACCGGGTTCGGAGCGGTCAGCGGAGACTTCGTCTTCATGCTGGACTCAGATTTCACTTACCCCGCCGGCTATATAACTCAGATGGTGGAGCTGTTGGAGGGAGGATGCGATGTGGTGCTCGGCTCCAGGCTTAATGGTTCTGTGGAACAAGGCGCAATAAAGAGGTTTAATCTGGTAGGCAACCATCTGCTTGCCTTCTTGGCCAATATGCTATATGGAACTAGGGTTAGCGATCTTTGCACCGGTTTCTGGGGATTCAAGGTAGACGTATTACGAAGTTTGAATTTAGATGCTGTTGGTTTCGAGTTGGAAGCTAATATGTTGATAGAGGTTGCAAAGCATAAGTATCGTGTTGGTGAAGTCCCTATTCAGTATCGCAGAAGAGCTACTGCCAGCAAGCTCGGTTCGATTAAGGCTGGTTGGGGGATAGCTAATACGATAGTAAAAAAGAGGTTTATCCGATCGTGAAAATGCTAAGCAGTTCAATGCTGCCCTGACGCTATTCGGCAAAATCTACAGAGGCATCTTTGCTGTCGAAATCAAAGCGACAAACGTGATATGAAAATCTGTGTAGTAGGCCCTTCAAAACGTTTCTTTAGCGGGATAACTGCCCATACCATTTTTTTGGCTAACGCATTATCAAAGCGTAATCAGGTCTCAGTAGTATTGCTGCGCAACTTGCTGCCGCGGTTCTTATTTCCGGGCCGCGAACATGTAGGTAAAGATCAGTATTTTATAGACTTCACTCCAGATATAGACGTGTATGATGGCATGGACTATAACTCCCCTCGAAGCTGGTTCGGCGCTTACAAGTTCCTTAAACGACATCGCCCAGATGTGATAATAATTATGTGGTGGTCATCTTCAGTAGCTCATATGCAGATATTTTTAAAATGGGTCAACAAACTGGGAATCAGAGCTAAAATAATAGTGGAAATGCACGAAGTAGTTGATCCGTTAGAGGAAAGAATATGGCCTATCAGGATTTATTCGCGGGTGGCAGGACGGCTGCTTATACGTGGACTCGATGCTTATACTACCTACTCTCAAGTTGATAAAGGGCGGATTGCGGATATATATCATATTGATAAAGAAAAGATTCATGTATTACCGATGGGGTTATATGAAGAGTACTTTCAACCGATAGATCAAGTTTCAGCGAAGCAAGAACTTTGTATTGATAAGGAGTTCGTGATCCTGTATTTCGGCTTGATAAGACAGTATAAAGGAGTTCCCTACTTGGTTGAGGCGTTTAACAGCTTACCAAGTTCGATTGCCCTTCGTTCGCGTCTGCTGATTGTTGGCGAGGTTTGGGAGGAGGGCGAGATGCTTCAGAAAATTGTGGATACTTCTCCATATAAGAATCAAATTACACTTGTGCGGCAATATGTCCCGGATTCTATGATACCAAAATATTTTTCTGCGTCGGATGTTGTAGTATTGCCATATTTAAGAGCCTCTGGGAGTGCTGTAGCTCATATCGCATTAACCTATGGCAAGCCTATTATCCTCTCGGATGTACCGGCGCTAAGAGAATATATGGGAGATTATCAAGGGACGATATTTGTTAAACCCGGTGATTCCATGTCTATAAGAGATAATCTAGTATCTCTGTATAAAGCTGTGGAATCGGGGCAGGATGTACATTATAATTCCACTCATTCTACATGGGATGATGTCGCTCGCCAGTACGAAACGATCATAGAAAGTTTGATTTCCCAAGGGACGGCGAAGTGAAAATCCTACAAGTTTGCCCGAAGTATTATCCTTCCATCGGTGGTGTGGAGCAACATGTGAAGAATATCAGCGAGCGTTTAGTCCACGATCATGATGTTAGTGTATTCACGTGCGATCCATCCGGACAATTGCCTAGAGAAGAGCTACTGAATGGGGTTAAAGTCTGGAGATTTCGTAGCTTTTCTCCCCAAGATGCTTACCATATATCATTGAGTATGCTAAGGGAGCTTCGTCACTCTTCGTTCGATGTTGTACATGGACATAGCTATCATGCGTTCCCTCTCTTGTTTTCGAGATATGCTAAAAGGAAACGTTTTATCATAACTTCTCATTATCATGGACATGGCTCTACAAAGTTAAGAGAAGTGTTGTTCAAAGGATACAAACCATTTGGTCAGACAGTGATGCTTGAAGCAGATGCAGTAATTGCTGTTTCCAAGTACGAAAAATCTCTTTTAGTAAGGGATTTCAAGATAGCTGATAAGGTTGTGGTGATTCCTAATGGAATTGAGCTAGGCGAGTTCAAAATACTAAAGCCCTGTCAGAAAACACACACGTCCATACTTAGTGTGGGACGTCTTGAGGAATATAAAGGTATACAGTATATAATTCAAGCACTACCTTTGTTGGATAAGGACATTTATCTAGATATAGTGGGCGCGGGTCCATATAAGGAAAAGTTAGCAGGTCTCGCTAAAGAACTCGGGGTGTCATACAGAGTGGAATTCTATCAGAACCTCTCAAGGGGCGAACTGCTTTCCAAATATGCTTTAGCTGATATTTTTATTCTACTTTCAAAATATGAATCATTTTCCATTGTGATAGCTGAGGCCTTGGCTTCGAAGATTCCATGTATAGTTGCTAACACCTCTGCACTTATAGAGTGGATTGACAATAAGAACTGCTTTGGTATAGATTTTCCAATATCTGTCGAACGGCTAGCGCAATTGATAAATAATGTTATCGGCCAAGAAGTTAGTGATATGAAGTTATGGGATTGGGATGATGTTGTAAAGGAAACGCTCAGAGTGTATGGCGTATAAAGAATGATGCGAGATGAAAGTATTCCAATTATCTGAATATAAAGGGGATAAAAGATGTGGATATAAGATCGATTCTTAAAACGGTTAGATATGGATTGAGATTTCGTACATATGGCTTTGAGATTAAATCGTTTGATTTGCCGAAAGACGGCCTTGTTGAATATGCTCAATGGCTTCACCCGTTCGCTGGTTCTGCAGAAATTCGTCAGAGCGATATCGATGAATTGCGCAATTATCTATCAGCTGGCGATGTCGCAATAGATATAGGCGCAAACCAAGGGTACACGACTCTCCCTATTGCCATAGCAGTTGGCAAGAATGGGCTTGTTTTGGCTTTTGAGCCCAATAAGTATGTATTCCCTATATTGCAAAAGAATGCAACGCTCAATCAAGAAAAGACAAATATTGTACCTCTGATGCTTGCAGCCACAGAGAATGATGAGGAAATAGTTTTTTATTATGGTGATCCCGGCTTTTGCAATGGTGGGCGACACCAAGGAATTAGCATATGGAAACAGAGTAAAATATTTAAACAAAAGGTATCAGGGATAAACCTTGAGAACTTTTTACGGCGAGAATACAGTAATGTAATTCATAAGTTGAAATATATAAAAATTGATACAGAAGGTTATGACTTGATAGTCATTCGCTCTATCCGTCAACTAATATCTGAATGTAGACCTTATATAAAAGCAGAAGTATTCATGTATACATCATATGAAGAACGTATTGAGTTATATCATATTCTTCGAGATTTAGAATACAATATATATAAGTTTGTTAGTGAGATCAATTACAAGGGTGAAATCATTAATAGTAGTAACCTTATGCAATGGAAGCATTATGATATTTTTTGTATTCCCCAAGAGCGTGATTGATTTATAATATATCGTCAAGTGGCAATGTAGAATCAGTGTGATAGACTAAGTTCTTCTAATAACTGTTAGCAGCTAGAAGAAGTATCAGTAAAATCATATGGCAGTGAAACACTCAGAGTGTATGGAGAGTAACTTGTGAAGAGATTCGCCATTGATAGGGACTGACAGTATGAAGATAGCAATTGTAGCCCCATTTTTTACGCCGTTTGTTAAAAGCAACGAATACTGGTTGGCTACGCATCTAGCAAGAACAGGGCACGAAGTTCATTTTATAACTTCATCGGCCAAGGCGCCACGAGAATACCAGAAGGTTACTAGCGATATTGCTCTCCCATTTCAAGTCAGGTATGTGAAAACTGTAACTTCAATAAAAGAAAATCCTATTGTCCTATCACTTAGAGAACACTTGGATGATTCATATGATGTCTTTTTGTTGCAGGAGGACTATCCTCTTATTTGTCATATGGCATTTCACTATGCTAGCAAGCATCGCATTCTGACTGTTGTGTCCTGCGAACGATACTACTATCCGCAAGATCTCTTCAAGAAATTACCGCTACAGTTTTTTGATAAAACTGTGAATCGTAGTTTGTGGAATGGGTGTAATTTAATTACGACTCATACGCATGCCGCTAAGGCCTTTTTATCTGAAATAGGTGCAGACGAAACAAAAATATCTGTCATTCCCACTGGAATTGATGCGCAGTCATTTGTTCCAGTGAATGACCGCTCCTTTCGCGAGAAGCATGGCGTTGGGAAGAAAATACTTATTTTAACTGTGGCACGGCTTCACCCGTATAAGGGTTTAAACCACCTCATTCAATCCATGGAACAGGTGGTAAGTGTAAATAAAGACGTTCACCTGATTATTCTAGGAAAAGGAACTCAAGAAGAGGCTCTACGTTCTTTGATTGAGAGGCTTAATCTACGAGACCATATAAGTATCGATACCGAAGTGATATCAAATGAAAAGATGTCAGCAGTGTATAACGCTGCAGATTTATATGTTCAACCGAGTGTCATTGAGCCTTTTGGAATAGCAGTTTTGGAAGCGATGGCTTGCAGTAAACCGGTTATTGGGACCTCAGTGGGCGGCATGCTCGATACCGTTGTTGATAATCAAACCGGGTTTCTCGTGCCGCCAGCTGATGTATACGCCTTGGCTAATCGTATTAGCTATTTATGTGAAGAACATAAATTAAGAGAGGAGTTTGGACAGCGGGGTAGGGACAGAGCATTATCGCTGTTTGACTGGACAGTTGTGGTGAGACAATATGAGAATGCCATTAGTCGTATAATCAATGCGTAGATTATAGAGGTAATTGAGAAATTATTATGGAGATAATCAATGACTAACATTTGTGTTATCGGTGCGGGACACGTGGGGCTGGTTACGGGCGCCTGCTTTGCTGAGCTCGGGAATAGTGTGATCTGTATGGATGATGATGTTAAGAAAATTGAGGGTCTCAAGAATAATGTTTTACCATTCTATGAGCCAGGGCTTGAAGTTATGGTAGTGCAAAATAAGAGAGCGGGTAGGCTCTCTTTTACTCATAGCTTGGAGGATAGCATCGCGGGATCGAATATAATCTTTGTAGCCGTGGGGACTCCCCAAAAGTCAAATGGCGAGGCTGATCTAACTTCAATTGAAAACGTTGCTAGACGTATAGCCTGTGCTCTTGACGGATATAAGTTAATAGTAGAGAAAAGCACTGTTCCAATTAAAACTGGTGATTGGATACACAAAACGATCAAGTTGAACTGTAAGAAAGGCGTAGAGTTTGACATTGCGAGCAATCCTGAATTTCTACGTGAAGGAACGGCGGTCCATGATTTTATGCAGCCAGACAGGATTGTACTCGGAGTCGAGTCGGAGAGAGCGGCCAGGCTGCTAATAGAACTTTACAAACCAATACATGCTCCAGTAGTGAGAACCAATGTAAAAACTGCCGAGCTTATCAAGCATGCCTCCAATTCATTTTTAGCTTTGAAAATTTCCTATATAAATGCTATAAGCAATATCTGTGAAAAA
>Ga0315294_10005378_pt1 | contig 14041 bp, 11 predicted proteins | sample YL17G13_40_MG_FD_203626 | JGI IMG/M metagenome (GOLD analysis project Ga0315294, IMG submission 203626) | Sediment microbial communities from Yellowstone Lake, YNP, Wyoming, USA - YL17G13_40 | ecosystem: Environmental > Aquatic > Freshwater > Lake > Sediment | place: USA: Wyoming | collected... | reverse complement strand
CTATTGGCCTTAAAGATGCTGTTGAGGCGTGATTCTTTACAAACCTCAATCATCATCCCCTTCTGAAACCCAAGTTTTTCAGTGATTCTTGGCATCACCCTGCTCCCGAAGTTATCATCACCAATGTAGCCGGAAGCAGCGCAAAAATCTTATGAATTTTTGTACCCTACGCGCAAAGAAATGTTAAGGCCTCAAACGGTCAGGTTGAGTGGTTCAACTATGAAGAATTGGTTGTTCAAAACCTTTTGCTGTTCCGGTTTTATTTTGCCTGGTTTGGCTCAACGGCCTTGGTTTGAGCAGCTGGTTCGGCCGGCTTTGATTTCTTGCAGCCACTAAATGCAACCAGGCCAACAAGCAATATGCTCACCAATGTGATAATAACCCCAATTTTAGTTTTCATTTTCGCTCCTTTAAAAATATTTAATTGCTCAACTAATCCTCAGGTTCGAATGCATCAGGATTCCATTACCTTCTCTCGGGAAGCATTGTCAGTAAATCTTAACCGGGATTTCCCATTTACCGTGTTTTGAGACATTTCTGCACCTTTTCGATTCCACGATCATATCAAAATCTTCCTCGAAATACAATAATCGTTGTTCATTGTGTTTTGTTCTCCGTAAGGAGTCCTTACGGACATTGTTTTTAACTACGAACTAAGAAAATGGTGTCCCCAGATTTTTTATTTTTACTTAGTAAGTTGTTGCTCTGCTTGGTTATACCACTTTTTTTGCAGATGATTAGATATTAAAATTGCTACGACGCATATCATTATTGATACTAAACCACTATCTTACGAACCTCGACTTTCGCGATAATACTTTCTGTGGGCAGCTAATTTCGCTTTTTCTAGCGAATAACCCTTCTTTCGCATTAACCAGTTTACATATGCAACCTTACGCGCGCCCAAAGGCTGAGTCTCATCCTTAAAACTCACATATTTTCTTACCATCCTCGACTCTTTTCTATCTGCTCAATTAGCGCCGACCAATTCTAAGAATCTATTGATTTCGTTTCAACCAGTCGTTACATAAAATTGCTAAATCTTTAAAATCAACGATGTTGTCTTTATTTATATCCCCTTGAAGTGGCTGTGGCGGTGGTGTATTCCCGGGCTGCATTAGAAATATTTGCTCATCGTAGTTCTCATCTAGTCCCGTTAACGCAATATTTGTTCCAGAAATCGAAGTCGGATGGTTATATCCTGGTAATTCTGCAAGTTTGGTAGCCGTATTCCCATCCCAGAAATAAATAAAAGTTACAGGTACAGTAGGTGTTTCCGCCCATACAACATTTTCCCCTGAAATTGATGGAAAGTTTTTTCCTTTCATATTTGCGGTTAACTGTTTAACAATATTCCCATCCCAGAACATAATTTGGTTATTATCTAACCATACCACATTAGTTCCTGAGATTTTTGGGCCACTACCATTACCTATCTGGCTTGTCGTAGTTCCATCCCAGAACATTATTTGAGCCCCTGAACCATTACCTTCCACCCAGACCACATTAGTCCCCGAGATTTGGGGGTAGCTGCAAGAATTACTGCTACTTGGAATCTGCATACGAGTATTTCCATCCCAAGACATAATTTTCATTACATAATTATTATTTGTTACATCTTCACGCCATACCACATTGGTACCACTGATTTGAGGTTGACCGCAATTGATGCTTATATTTCTCGATATTTGTGTGATATCATTTCCGTCCCAGAACATGATTTGCGGTATCCCACTCTCGTATCTAACCCATACTATGTTACCGCCGGAGATTTGAGGGGTCGCATAGTCCTTGTAGATACCGGAATCCGAAATCACCTTGACAGTATTCCCATCCGAAAACATTATCCGATTATTTTCTACCCATACGACATTCTTCCCTGAAATTTGCGAATTGCTGCAGGAATTATTCCCATCTGAAATCTGTTTAATGGTATTTCCGTCATAGAACATGACTTGCGATTTTTCCCCCCAAATTATATTGCTTTCTGATATATGAAGAGTAGGGTCATTGCTAGTAGATATATAACCGCTATTTGAGATCTGCTTCACCATCCATCCATCTGCAACTGCAGCAAATCCTTCTTTATTCAGAATATACACAAGGGTTAGAACTGATAAGACCATCAATTTTGCTTTAAGCATTTTCCTCACTCCTCTCAAAAAATTGTTAAACCGACATTTCCCATATTAAACGCTTGGCTGTGCAATCAAGCCTTTTAATTGCATCATTATATCAAAATTTCCCTTGAATTACAATAATTTTTAATGGCCAGACTTAGAGTCTATCCCGATAAATCGGGGTCAAATTAGTATCAGATGTGGATTAGATGTTGTTGGTTGCTTCTCGCTTTAGGGTGATTCCTGAAAATCGCCAGATTTTTTCGAACTGCTCATGGGACATTGACCTTCTACCCCAAACAGGGTCGGCAAAGGTCACCATCTTGTCGGAGACTTCAAGGACTGCGACGCAGTGGTCTGACAGGAATGTGTCCCTTACGGCGGCCAAGGTAACAGGAGCATTTCTAAGCTGTGCAATCGAATCAAAATGGCGGAACTGGCATTTTAGGCCATCGGCTTGGTAGCGGTATTGAAGCGCTGTGTAAAGGCACCAGGGCAGGGTGCCGGTGATTGGGCTGGTATGGGCAAGGACGGCCATTTCACCTTCATTTGCGGGCAGTCCTAATTTTCTAAGGGCGGTTACCGCAGCAGCGGGGGCGCAGGTATAGTCTTTGGTTTGAAAGCACAGGCCCTCGGAATTGACTACCGTGTGAAGGTTTGCAAGATGGTTCTTGATTAAAGCTGGATAGAGAAAGGGCAGGACTGAAAACCAACATACGACCACGGTCATCAGGACACAGATTGCCACCTTCTCAAATTTGTGGGGCAGGCGCGAGAGGGGGGTAGTCAGGCCTATTGTGGCAGCCAGAGACAGAATAACGAATTTAATTCGGCCGGTTGTGAACCACAAGAAAGGCGGCATAAAGCCCAGACTGTAGTTGATTCTGATTATTGCCAGGATGGCGATTAGCACAAGGGACAGGAAGTAGCCCGCCATCCACCAGGATTTTCGAAGATGTGAAAATGCCCTTCCAACAAAGATGCCCGCCGAGGCCAAAATGATAACACCTATAGTTTCAAGCCAAGGGTTCATCACGGGGGAAACCCCTCCTTTCATGCTTTTTCATCAAGGTTTAATATATCAAGTTTGGGCCTTGAAATCAAGGAAATTATGATGCGGACGTCAAATCAGGCGGATTGGAAATTGATGGACGGCGGTTGTTGGATTATAATCGCAGGTGCATATGGCAAATAAAAAGCTGAAAATCTATTCGGTCAGTCAGGTTAATGCGCTGATTAAGGGGGTTTTGGAAAACAATCTGCCGGGTCGGCTGGCGGTGGCGGGGGAGATAAGCGACTGGCGTCACCATCAGAGCGGGCACTGTTATTTTTCGCTAAAGGATGAAAGCGCGGTGCTGCCTTGCGTGATGTGGGCGTCGGATTTGCGCAAGGTCAAGTTCGAGCCTGAAAGCGGTTTGGCTGTTTTGGCGATGGGCTTTGTTGATGTTTATATCCCTCAGGGCAGATACCAGTTTATGGTTGATAAGCTTGAGCCTGCGGGCGTTGGGGCATTGCAGCTTGCTTTTGAGCAGATGGTTCGCCGGCTCGAGGCCCAGGGTCTTTTCGACCCATCACATAAAAAACCATTGCCGCCATACCCAGCCAGGATAGGCATATTGACAAGTGAATCCGGCGCAGCGGTGCACGATATAGCAGACAGCATTCATAACCGCTGGCCATGCGTGAAGTTGTTTCTTTATCCTGTGCCGGTGCAGGGTGAAGGGGCGGCGGGAAAAATCGCAGCGGCCCTGCGGGATGTGAACAGGCGCAATAAGCAGCTTGGGCTTGAGATTTTGATAGTAGGCAGAGGCGGCGGCTCGCCGGAGGATTTGTGGGCCTTCAATGAGGAGGTGCTGGCAAGGGCGATTTACGATTCCAGGATACCTGTCATAAGCGCGGTCGGCCATGAGGTTGATGTTACAATCGCCGATTTGGTTGCCGATGCCCGGGCTTCGACCCCTACAAAGGCCGGCGTCATTGCGGTTCCGGATATGCAGGAAGTTTTGGAACAGCTGGCAAATATGGAAAATAGATTGCACACCAAGGCAAAAGCAAAGTTTGAGCTGGCTCGGCAGAATCTGGAAACCGTTTTGGCAAGTGCGGTATTTAAGAATCCGCTTTTTCCCATCCGCATGAGGCAGCAGCAGCTCGATGAAACAGGTATGAGGCTGGCAGGAGCGATAAAGAAACTGCTGGCCGGGACAAGGGACAGGCTGCATGCCGCTTATGAGCTTATTGTGAAGATTGAGCCGCATCGGCTTTTGGGCAGGAAGACCGTTGATTTGAGTAATTTGCAAAATCGGACTGACGCGGCGATAAAGGCGGTGATTAATAAACTGCAGATGCAGCTAACGGCCCAGCAGAACCGTCTGGCGGCGCTGAATCCCAAGTCGGTGCTGCATCGCGGATACAGCATAACGACTAACAGGAAGACCGGCCTTTTGGTGAGGTCATTGGAGGATGTCCAAATCGCGGATTTGCTGATTACGGAACTTGCCGGCGAGAATTTGATTGAAAGTAAGGTGACAAAAAAGCAAAATAAGGCTGATAGGAATTAGGATTTAAGTTATGGCGGAAAACAAGCAAAAAAATGACCTCGGCAAATTGGGCTTTGAGGAGGCGATTAAGGAGCTTAGCAGTATTGTCGGCAAGATAGAGCAGGGCCAGATTCCGCTGCAGGACAGTCTGCAGCAGTACGAAAGAGGGATGGCTTTGATAAACAGGTGCAGAGTGATACTCGAAAATGCCGAGAAACGGATTGAGAAGATATCCCAGCCTGATAAGGCTGAATCTGAATAGCGTTTCAGGTTTGTGCGCGATACTGGAAGCGAGCGTGGCGGAACTGGCAGACGCGCCAGGCTTAGGACCTGGTGGGCGAAAGCCCTTGGAGGTTCGACTCCTCTCGCTCGCAGTTTCTGGTCGCCGCCGGCACAGCCTTGCGGGGTGGGGTAATACACCATATCCTGGATGACCTTGGAATTTGTCTGGTGTTAAGGTTATAATTTGACCCGAATTGTATTTGTTTGCTCCTGTCGTTTAAAATAGCGTAATCTTATGAGCAGAGCACATAAAATCCCCGCCAACGGTGTGCAGCAAGAAACTCACTGCTCGAGGCGAAAGAGCGTCACCCAACAGGGCAGTATTATAAGGATTCTCAAGAGTAAGGATGTTCGCCTCGGACTGATAGTGTTGTTTTTAGGCATTTTCATCCGGGCGTTATATCTTTATCAGAGTCGCGACAATCCGACGTTTTCTGTACCTGTGGTAGATTCCATGACCTATGACCAGCTGGCGAGGAAGCTCGTTGAAGAAAAAGCAATGACGGTCAGATTTTTTTGGCAGCAGTTTTTTTATCCATATTTTTTATCGGTGGTTTATTTTTTTAGCAACTCTTCGATTGTGTGCGTCAAGCTCGTCCAGATTTTCCTGGGCGGTATTACCTGCGTATTGACGTATCGATTGGGCAAAAGGCTCTTCGGCCGGCCGGCCGGTTTTATAAGTGCGTGCATCATGGTATTTTACGGGCCTTTGATTTTCTTTGAGTGTGAGCTTTTGGACGCAGGGTGGGCGACTTTCTGGGCGGTGATGCTCATTTGGTTTTTTTTAATGGCCGCGGAAAAAGATTCCGGCGTGCGGTACATTGTTTTGGGTTTATGCGGCGCTTTAAGCATCATAACCCGGCCCAATTTTATTCCATTTTATACAGCAGGATGTATATGGCTGGTTGTTGTGTGGATTAAAAGACAGGTTAGCGCCGATAAGGTCGCATTTAGGGTTTTGGGCATTAGCACGAGCTTTCTGGTTGCAGTTATGCCCGTCGCTGTCTGGAATTATCGCGTTACGAGTAATTTCAGTTTTCTACCTGCCACAGGCGGGCTCAATTTTTACCTTGGCAATAATCCTGATTTTGATGCAACGAGCATTCGGCCTGGCGCACAGTGGCAGAGGATGGTGGACCAGCCTGTTCGGCTTGGATTTAACAGTCCCGACCAGCAGCAGCATTTTTTCTATACCAAAACAATGGATTATATACGCATGCAACCGACAGGTTTTCTCAAAGGTATACTGCGTAAAACTACGGAGTTCATCAGTTCCAGAGAAATGCCCGGCAATATTGATATCTACTTATTTACCAGATGGTCGCGGCTATTGAGTTTGCTTGTATGGAAGATTGATGGATTTGGTTTTCCTTTTGGAGTTCTTTTGCCCTTGGCGCTATTAGGAATCTTTTTTTACCGGCTGGTTATTCCGGCTCCTGTGATACTTTTTTGCGTTTTCTATCCTTTCTCGATTATTCTAACGCATATTGAAGCGCGTTATCGAATGCCGGTCGTGGCGCCTATGAGCATTTTGGCTGGGGCGGCAGTAGTGAAAATCAGCGAGATGATTCGCCTGAGGCGTTGGTTTAAAGTAGTTATGGCCATCATCTTTAGTGTGGCGGCAGCTTCTCTTTCGAGCTTTGCTGGGCCGTTTTATTCGGAGCGCCATGTCAATTACGAAGCGGAATTGTATTACGGTTTGGGTGGTTCGCTTCAGAGCCGGGACCGAATTGATGATGCGATACAGGCGTACTCCAGGGCAATCAGCTTGAAAGGCGATTATGCGGATGCTCACCACAATGTTGGATTACTGCTGGTCAGGCAAAACAGGATCGAAGAGGGGCTGGCACATTTTAATACGGCCTTAAAACTTGACCCCGAAGATGCCGCTTTACACAGGGACCTGGGTCTGGCGTTTTTTATGCAGGGAAAGGCCGAAGAGGCATTTGCACATTATCATAAAGCTATTCAGATAAACCCCAATGATGCGGCGGCACATGAATATTTGGGACTGGCATGTCAGTCGCAGGGCAAAGTTGACGAGGCCATCAGTTATTTTAATCAGGCTTTGAAGATCGACCCTCTCAGAGCTGAAACACACTATAATCTCGGCATTGCGCTTCAGTTAAAAGGCAGACTTGATAAGGCTGTTGAACAATACACCGAGGCTTTGAGAATCAAGCCCGGCTTAATTAATGTGCGCAGCAATCTTGGTGTCATACTTGCCAGGCAGGGCAAATTTGATGAAGCTATCAGGAACTTTACTGAGGTATTAAAATCTAAACCAGATTCTGCGGAAGTGCATTACAACCTGGGACTTGTCCTTGTCTCACAGGGTAAAGTGGAGCAGGCAGTCAGCCACTATCAACAGGCGCTTAAAATAAAGCCGGATTACGCGGCGTGTCTGAACAAAGTTGTGCAAATTTTAGTCTCGCATCCGGATGCGAGAGTCCGCGATGCAAATAAGGCAATCGCACTTGCCGAGCGCGCATCTGAATTAACGGAAGGTAAGAACACGAGCATTCTTGACGTATTAGCGGCGGCCTATGCGGCGGGGGGGCAGTTCGACCGGGCAGTTGCAACTGTGCAAAGGGCGATAGATTTAGGTACTGCGGCCGGTGATTATGAGTTGGTGAAATACCTTCGCAAGCAGTTGGAAGCCTACAATAAGGAAAAACCATATCAATAGTGACCTGAAAGGGTAGTGGACTCGTAATCCAACAGGGGGCTCTGCCACAAAAGGCGGACATATCAACACATATTTACGGATAATTATGCGCTGAGTTTTTATGTTAAGATGGACTGGATTCAAATTGGGTGATGCCAGCGTTGATTTCTTCTTTTGGTCGATGTTTCCATCTTCGGTGCAGCCACCAGTATTGGGTGGGGTCTTGGCGCACGAATTCTTCTATCGCCCTGGTGTATTCTGCAGTGACCCATTCCAGGGGGTCGTCTTTGTCGGCCCATTCGCCGGGGAAGATAATGCGATTGACACCCAATTCAAAGAAGAAGCGATTGCCGATTCGTCTGCTGTAGCCGACTGCTATCGGCAGATTGCAGGTGATGGCGAGCAGTCCTATGCTTTTGTAGGTGCTGGCCTTTCGGCCGAAGAAGTCGACGAATAATCCTTTTCTGCCGGCGTCCTGGTCTGCGATGAAGCACAGCGTTGCGCCGGAAGCGGCTGTTTTTGCCATAAGCTCGGCAGCGCCTTTTTTGTCGATTATTTTTTGGCCGGCCAGTTTGCGGACGCCGTAGAGGTAGTTGTTGATGAACTTGTTATCCAGCGGTCTGGCAATGCTGTAGATATTAAAGCCAAACAGCGCCATCAGGTAACCCATAATTTCGAAGTTGCCGTAATGACCGGTAACCATTAACAGTCCCCGGCCCTCCTGCATCATCCATTTTGCTCTTTCAACATTTTTGTACTGCGAGTAATTCCGCCAGTTGTCTTTTTTCACCAGTTTTGGCGTAAAGAGTACGTCGACGGCCAGCATTGCGATATGCTCGAAGCTTCGTCGGCCTGTTTCCCATATCCATTGCTCGCTTTTTTCCGGGAAGCTTGCGCGGAGGTTATGTAGGGCGCGCTGGCGACCGCGGTGATAGTATTTCCACAGCAATCGGCCGAGAAAGCGGGCGGTTCTCAGATTGGTTTCGACATCAAACAAGTAAAGAAAGGCCACGGAAATCCGCAGCGCGATATAGAATAACCAATCTATGAAGAGGTTTTGTTTTTTCTTTTTCTTTTTTTGCGGGGCCGAGTCAGGCATATACTATGATTTTATACTGGAAATTAATAATTTATTGACTGCCAAATTATCGTCTATCAATTATCATTTATCAATTACCAATTTTGAAAATGTGCTCAAACAGGTTGAAACAGGGGACGCAAAGAATGGACCGGGCTTTGGTAGAACTTGTAAGGGTCTCAAATAGCGTCGGCAAGGACCGCTCGCTTGTTCTTGGCGGGTTCGGCAATACCTCGGTAAAGACTCGCGACGGCAAGTACATGTATATCAAGGCCAGCGGCACAGCCTTAAAGAATGTGACCTGCAAGGTCGGCTGGCGAAGATTAAAAGTCGATTCGGTGCTGGCGATATTGAAAGACAAGTCGCTTGCCAGGATAAGAGTGGAGAAGAGAGAAAGCAAGGTGGCAAGAGGGCTGCTTTCTGCATGCGATGATAAGGTAAAGAGGGATGTTAGGCCGTCTATAGAATCGGGTTTTCACGCGATACTTGATAGATGTGTGATACATCTGCACCCCGCTGTGGTGCTGGCATACGCCTGCGCGAAGGGTGGGCGGGCTAAAGTTGAAAGACTTTTCGGAAAGGAGAAATTTGCGCCGCTATGGGTGCCGTACACAAACCCAGGTTATGCGCTGGCCAAGAGAATTGAAAAGCTCGTCGGTGATTACAAGAGCCGGCATCGAAGAGGTCCTGCGATTATTTTTTTGCAGAACCATGGATTGCTTGTTACGGCGGATAGCGCAAATGCCGCACTTGCACTTGTTCGCAAGGTGGTCAATACCTGCGGTCGCGGATTAAAGCGTCCGAGGGTGGTTACAGTAAGAGCCGCAAGTCCTGAGGCGATTGCTGAGGCAATTTCAGCGATTCGCGAGGTTTTCTTTCGGGCAACCGGCAAATGCGTAATCATACGACATTTTCTCGATGAGGGCATTGCTGGATTTATGGCCAGAAGCGACGCTGCGCGACTTTGCGTGCTGCCGGCGGTCACGCCGGATGAGTTGGTTTACGCCGGCGGCTCAGCAGTGTGGTTTGACGGATTGGATAGGCGAAAAATCCTTAATAAATTAAATCGGCAGATTGCCGGCGGGCGGAAAATACCGAGTTGCTTTCTGGTCAAACCTCTGGGTCTTTTCATGGCAGGCCAAGCTCAACCACAGTTTGTCAAAGATGTTGTTAGTACATATCTGTTGGTGCGCAGTTTTGCAGCGAAGCTGGGCGGAATCCATTTTTTGAACAAGCGGCAGCGGGAATTTATCACAGCCTTGCGGCAGGGGTGAAAGATTACGTTTCCCCCTCTGGAGAGGACTTTATGTAGTCGAGGATGTCGGTGAATTTTGCTGTAGCCACAGCGACGGTGCAGTCGGCGGCGCCGTAATAAAGATTAAGCTGGTCGGTTTCTTTGCTGATGGTGACGCCGGTGGGGAATACGACGTCGCTGACGTCGCCAATGCGTTCGTAATTTTCGCGCGGTCCTAAAATCCATTCATCGCTTCGGCGCAAGACTTTCCACGGCTCTTCCAAATCCAGAAGCGCAAGTCCGACGCGATATATTTGTCCTGCGGCAGTGCTGCGCACGCCGTGATAGAATATTAACCAGCCGTCCGGTGTTTCGATGGGCTGGCAGGCCAGGCCGACTCTATGGCAGTCCCAGTAGGCCGGTCTTGTTCTAATCAGGATCCTATGGTCGCCCCAATGTTTCAGGTCTGGTGAGAAACTAAGCCACATATGAGCCTCTCCGCGAACGATTGGCCGGTGAATCAGTGCAAAGCGTCCCCTGAACCTGCGGGGAAACAGACAGGCATCTTTATCTTCGGGCGGCAGAAGAGCGCCGATGCGAGCAAAGTTTTTGAAGTTCTTGGTGATTGCCAGAGAGACCAATGGGCCGCCTTCGCTGAAAGAGGTATAAGTAATTGCAAACTGTTTCTGCTCCTCGAGCCAGATGATGCGTGGGTCTTCCAGGCCCCATCTTTCTTCCTGGGAGCTTTGGTTAGCTTCAAGGGTTGGTTTTGAATCTATCTGCCAGTTGGTGAATCCGTCGGCGCTGCGTGCTACAGTAAGGTGAGAGAAGCCGCGCATGTCCTCGACGCGAACCAACAGCAGTGTTTCGGCATTAAAGTTAACTGCACCGGGATTCATGACAGCATTTGTCGGGTAGGGCCAGTTTTCCGGCCTTAGTATGGGGTTGCCCTGGTATCTTTTGAAGAGTTCGTACGCTTTTTTCTGCCGTGAAAGCTCAACCATGGTTTCGGCCCTAAAACATTAAGGAATTATGACAATGGTTCTATACCATCCAATTTTAATCGGCAAGATGAGCGGCCTACTGTAAGTCAAAGTACAAATTTTAAGCAGGGCTGCACTAAAATTCTCGGGCCTGCGGCCTCGTTCTAATAGTTGCTACCGCGGTTTCCGGGCCACACCGTTGGTGCGAATCCTCCCTATAAATATATATACTACGTTCCTGCCAACTGTGTTTCGTATAAAGTCTTGTACAGTCGACAGGTTTGCATCAGCTCCTGGTGCTGGCCTTTGGCAATAATTCGGCCGTCGTCCATTACCACTATTATATCCGCATGGATGATGGTGCTGAATCTATGGGCGATTATAAAGCAGGTCCTGTTCCGCATGAGCTGCTCAATGGCCTTGTGGATTTTGGCTTCGCTGTCGGCATCAATCTGGCTGGTGGCCTCATCGAAAATCAGGATTGCCGGATTTTTCAGGATGGCTCTGGCAATAACGATTCTCTGCAGCTGTCCGCCACTAAGGCCTGTACTATGCTCGCCGATGATTGTATCGTAGCCGTTAGGCAGAAGAGTAATGAATTCATCCGCAAAGGAATGTTTTGCCGCGGTGATTATTTCTTCTCTGGCAGCACCTGGTTTACCGTACGCTATGTTGGCAGCTATCGTATTATAGAAGGTTACCAGGTCTTGAGTAACCATTCCGATCTGGTCTCGCAAACTAGAAAGCGTCACATCCGAAATATCCTGGCCTTCTATCAAAATCTGGCCGCTGTCAGGGTTGTAGAACCTCGGTATTAAATTTGCCAGAGTTGTTTTGCCTGAGCCGTTGGGACCTACAATTGCAACATTGTGTCCAGCTTGTACGATGAGGTTGATATTCTTTAATACCGGCCTATTCGAACCCGGGTAGGTGAACGTGACATTTCTGAATTCTATTTTGTCTTTCAGCGTCGCTAGTTTGGCGGCATTGGATTTTTCGCATTCAACCGGCTGATCCACGATGGCGAAAACTCTTTCCGCGGCGGCGTTTGCTTCCTGAAGCTTGTTCCAGATATCGCTTGTTTTTCGCACAGCTTCCGCAGCCGAGCCCAGTAGAATCAGCAGCACCATAAATTCGGGGCCTTCTATTTGTTTACGGGCCACACAGTTTGCACCGGCTATGAGTGCTGCTGAGCCTGCCATCATCCCGAGCACTTCCAGCACAGGCATTGTTGCCGCATCGACCTTTGAGATTCTCAGTAATTGCTTTAGTAGTTTTTTGTTTATCGTTTCAAAGGTATTACTCTCGTACTGCTGCTGATTATATACCTTCACAACTTTGAGTCCCGCCATAGTTTCCTGCAGTTTTGCCAGCATTTCGGACCAGGCTACCAGCGATTTTTTTGCAGCGTGTTTCATTTTTCTGCCCAGGACAATCACCAGCCACAGTGTCGGCGGTGCGCCACAGAAAAAGATAAGGGTCAGCTGCCAGTTCAGCCATGCGGCTGCACCGAGAAGGATTGCAGCATTTAACGGCTCGCGCAGCGCTTTGCCCAGCAGGATCTTAATGCCGTTGCCCATCGAGCCGGTATCGCGAACCAGCCTGCTGACAGTGTCGCTGGGCCGTTCATTTACGAAGAATCCCATGGGCATATTCATGACATGCGCGAAAGCATCTCTTCGCAGATGATTTATTCCCACCTGCACGACTTTTTCCGCCAAGTAGTGTTGATAGAATTTTGCTATGCAGCGAATTGCCGTAAACACTCCTATCACCAGGATAATAAGGACCACAGCTTTTGTTTTACTGTTTTCGGTTTGTTCTCTGGGCAGAAAGCTGACTAGCCACTGTGCACGTTTGACAACCCACATTTTGGCCGACCAATTTATGTAGTCAGCATCCGGCGAGGAAGAACTCTTGGAGACGTGTTTTTCTTTGAAGGAGTTCAGTTGTAGTATTTTATATTCCACGGCATTATCTTTGCCGAGCAGCTTGACCTGTACTGCAATCTGGTTTTCGCCGGTTGTAGCCAGTTCTTTGAGAAGGTCGGTAAATGGTATTCTTTGAAGTTGAGGCGAGAGGACGAGCTTTCCGGCACCGACGATTAAATCGTCTTGTTTAAGTCCGGCTGCCTCAGCAAGACTGTTTTTCTGAACTTTGATTATACGAAGGTGATTAGCGAGGTCCTGGTTGCCTCTGGTAGTAAAATCTGCAGCTTCAGGCACGTAGAAATCGAGGCCATATCGCCACATGCAAGTTTTTCTGTCGACCCAGCTGTGCAGTTCCTCCTCACCCATCATTACCTTTAGCAGAGGTATAATCGTCATGAAACTGAACGACAACAGCAAAGAAACTATCAGTGCACTGATTACAACGATTACGATGCGGGGCCACTGCGGCCAGATATACTTGAATATTCGCCTAAATGACTTCATTCGGTAAATTTCTCCATCTTTGCTGAATTATCTCTTTTGCCTTGAGTAAAGACCGGCTGTATGTAACGGCGCAGCCCGAGCACAATAACAAACTTGATACTGGCGGTCAAGCATAAAGGACATTGACCGTCTGAGGTGTTTTTGATAGGCTCACGCTTCTTGAAGGAGCAGTCAGATGAAAATAGACATTCTGATTTTAGGCGCATATGAAACCAACTGCTATATTCTGCGCAGGGACGGCTCGGCCAAAGATTGTATTATCATTGACACGGGCCTGAATGCGCGTGAACTGATAAATTTTCTCGAGCAGAACAAATTAGACCCAGTTGTGGTGATTCTCACTCACGGCCACATAGACCATATTGCCGGTCTGGTCGAATTGCGTCGACGTCATTTGGGTGTGAAGGTCTATATTCATAAACTCGACGCTGAGATGCTCACAGGCGCGGCAAGCAATCTGTCGGAATGGACGGGAGAGACATTCAGCACCGGACCAGCCGATTTTCTTATGAAAGAGGGCGATGTAATTGAGGGGGCTGGTATTAAGCTGGAAGTGCTTCATACGCCCGGCCATACGCCAGGCGGGGTTTCTCTATACTCAAGGGATGAGGGAATTGTTTTTGTCGGCGATACGCTGTTTGCGGGCTCAGTCGGCAGAACGGATTTTCCATGCGGCAGTATGGAACGGTTGATAAGGAGTATAA
>Ga0315294_10005375_pt1 | contig 14042 bp, 12 predicted proteins | sample YL17G13_40_MG_FD_203626 | JGI IMG/M metagenome (GOLD analysis project Ga0315294, IMG submission 203626) | Sediment microbial communities from Yellowstone Lake, YNP, Wyoming, USA - YL17G13_40 | ecosystem: Environmental > Aquatic > Freshwater > Lake > Sediment | place: USA: Wyoming | collected... | reverse complement strand
GCCCAGGACCACGGTGCCCAGGATCCGGTCTTCCAGGCGGATGGTGGCGGCGTACTGCGTCAGGCCGGCGTGGCAGACGTACTTGACGGGGGTGTCGCGGCCCTCGGCGGCGGCCGCGGCGGCGGCGGCGCAGTTCGACATGCGGCAGGCCTCGTTGTCGTGCTGCGGCCCGCCCAGGAGGTCGCAGAAGCGGTGCGAGCCGCTCGGCCGCGTCACGAGGCGGCCTTCAGCGTCGCGGATGCTGGCCGCCGCGTGCGCCAGTTGCGAGAAGCCGTCCTGGAGGGCCTGGAGCGATGCCAGGTCAATCAGGTCCGTCAGCCGCAGTTTGCGCGGCGCGGGCCGCGCGGCCGGCGGCCCGCCGGACGCCGGGGAATCGGGTTGTTTCTTCTCGTCGTTCATGCAGTTGTATCTTTATCCGTGCGGCGCGGCCGTCCGGCGGCCGTGCCGCGAGGGTTTATTAGGGGCCTCGCGACGGTCGGCTGCCCGCTCATGGGATGGCGAGCATCCGCTCGATCGCCCGGCGCGCGGCTGCCGCCACGTCGTCCGGCACCGTCACGGGATAGACCCGGTCTTCGAGCGACCACAGGACCTTCTCGAGCGTGTTGAGTTTCATGTTGGGGCAGTCCGCCAGGCGGCTGACCTGGATGATGGTCTTCGCGGGGCAGCGCCGGCGGAGGGTGTGGCAGACGCCCGACTCGGTGGCGATGATGAAGGCCTTCTTCGGCGACGACTCCACGCGCTGGATGATCTGGCTGGTGGAGCCGATGAAGTCGGCCATCTCGCGCACGGGGCGGGTGCATTCGGGGTGCACCAGGACCTCGGCGTCGGGGTATTCCCGCCGCCGCGCCTCGAGGTGCTCCGGCAGGATGCGGTGATGCGTCGGGCAGAAGCCCGGCCACAGGATGAGGTTCGTCCGGCCGGTCTTCCCGGCCACGTACTCGCCCAGCGACCCGTCGGGCACGAAGAGCACCGGCCGCTCCCGCGGGATCGATTCCACCACGGCCACGGCGTTGGCGCTGGTGCAGCAGATGTCGCTGGCGGCCTTGACGGCGGCCGAGGAGTTCACGTAGGCCACGACGGCGGCGTCCGGGTGCCCTGCCTTGGCCTCCGCCAGTTCCCGGGGCGTAATCATGTCGGCCATGGGGCATCCGGCGTGCGGGTCGGGCTCCAGGACGGTGCGGCCGGGGTTGAGGAGTTTGGCCGTCTCGGCCATGAAGTGCACGCCGCAGACCACGAGGGTTTCGGCCTCGGCCCTGGCGGCGGCCCGGGCCATCGCCAGGCTGTCGCCGACGAAATCGGCGACGTCCTGGACCTCGGGCAACTGGTAGTTGTGCGCGATGATGAAGGCCTGCCGCTGGCGCCGAAGGCAGCCGATGCGCTCGGCCAACTCCGTCGCCGCGGGGCGCTCCAGCGAGGTCATTCGCGTCTCCATCATGAAAGGCCGGCGCTCCCGGCGCCGGCGGACGCGCCATTATAGGCCGGCGCCGGCACCGCCACAACGGCAAATGGGGGGCGCGCGTACGGCATCAGTCTTTGGGGGGCGGCATGTCCAGTACGCCGTTTGCTGGGCATGCTTCTGCCCACGGCGCCAAGCATGCCCACGCAAACAGCGGGTCGCCCGCCCAGGCGGGCTGTGGGCATGCCACCCGGCTTGGGGGATGCCCCCGAGACTGACGCGCTACCGGCGCGCACGGTCAACGGGCAGGGTAGCGGTGTCAGGGTCGGGGTGCGAAACAGTCATTCTAGCCGCGAGCCGCAGCGGTCGCCGCGGCGCCCAGCCAGAGGGGATCGCGTTTCGGCTATTTTGCCGCCCTGCGCCTTCGCGCCGCCAGGGCGGCGGCGCCCAGGGCCAGGAGGCCCAGCGTGGCCGGCTCCGGCACAGTCCCCGCTGGCAGCGTCTCCCCGTCGAGCGCCAGCGTCGCGGACGACAATGCGGATCCCCCTAGGATGCTGTCGATCCAGGAATTGAAGGCCGACACGCGCGTGAAGCCGCCGAGGTCGCCGTAATCAGAGTTGAGTGTGCGGTCCCACGCCTGGAGGAACGACGTGACGCCCGCCAGGTACGTGCCGCTCGTGTTGGTGATGAACAGGCCCCCTCCCGAGTCGCCCGGCGCCACCATGTACTCAAGGTCCAGCGGCGTGGAGGAGCCGATGGTGCTGTCTCGCGGCTTGTAGGGGTTGTCGAAATCGGTCATGAGGATGCGGGCGTACTTGCTCTTGCCGGTGGTGGCGGTGAGTTTGTCGATCGTATTCTGGCCGGCGAGTTTGGTGCCGGCCGGCTCCGTGGCCCCCGTCAGGCCGGTTCCCGTCATGCCGAACCCGGCGATGGTGGCGGTGGCCCCCAGTTCACTGCTGCCCGTATAGCGGAACGCAGGCGTCACGCCGGCCACGGGGCCCAGTTGCACCAGGCCGAGGTCGTAGCCCTTAGAGAGGTTGCCGCTCCAGTTCGGGTTGGCGACCCACTTCTTGGCGGTGTAGTCCACGCCGCCGATGTTGAAGGTGAGGCCGATGGCGTCATCCACGCAGTGGGCCGCCGTCAGCACCCAGGCCGTGTCGGCGTTGGAGATGAGCGTGCCGGAGCCCATGTACCACCCATCGGTGGCGTGGATGGTGAGTTTGCCGACGGCCGCGTACTGCGGCTGGCCGGCCAGGTTCAGGTACAGTTCCGGCGACCGGTCGTCGCGGATGGTGCCGGCCTGCACGGAGGGCAGGAGGCCAAGGACGCACGCGGCTGCCAAGAGACCGACAAGGAGGATTCTGCTGCTGGACATGGCTCATCCTCTCAAACGTTTGGATGGTTTTCGGGCACAGACTCTTACACCCATGCTAACCCTCTTAGTATACCACAAGAAAACGTCCGTGTCCAGACTATTTTTCTTGTCCTGCCGTGCCAATTGCCAGGTTGCGCTGTAATACCAGCCCCGCCGTCAGGCGGGGGGCGAACTCCCGATTGATGCCCGACGTCGCGGTAACCACCTGCTAACGCAGGGGGCTGGTCAGGGCGCCCCGGCCCGCGGGCATGACCGGCGGGGGTGGAATGCCCACAGCCTGCCCGCCTGGGCGGGCCGCCGTATGCGCGGGCATGTTGCTGGTCCGGCGTGCGAGCATGCCGCGCAAGGCCCCGACGGCCCTGCGGCGGTGCAGGCCATCCGGAACCTCAAGGTGAGTGGACCCAGAACTTTGGCACCGCCAAGCGCCTCATGCTCGCGCCGGGGGGCAAATGGGCGCCGGCCGTCCAGGGGGCCCTTCTGCCGCCGCAGTCCCCCGCGCGGTGAGAGGTTTCCGGCCGCGCGGCGCTACGGCTGCGTTTTGGCGGCCTCGGCCTGCTTCCTGGCGAGCGCGGCCCGCCAGTCGGCCGAATTGTAGCCGTGGTCCTCGCCCAGCATCTTCTGGAGCGCATCGTGGACGGCCGGCTGCTGCACGAACTCCACGATGGTCCGGTAGATGGTCACGCGCGGGTTCCTGAAGCTTACGCCCGTTCCGACCGGAATAGACCCGACCTGGATATCCCAGCCGACGGCACCGTTTGCGACCACCGGCTTGGCACCCGCGATGTAGGTGATGACGGTGCCGGTGAAGATGTACGCGCCGGTGTCGGACGACCCGCCGCCGGAGGCGGGCGCCTTGAGGATCTTGGTCTCGGGCGTCCGGAGGTGCGCGATGAGGGCGGGCGCCGCCGCCAGGTCGCCGATCTCGCCCAGGGCGTACGCGGCCCGGTTGAGCGACCGCTGCGACCCTTTCAGGGCGTTCGTGAGTTGCAGGAGGCCGCGGCCGTCCTGGCGCGAGGCCAGCGCCGCGACGGCGGCCCGCTGCACCTCCTGCGACTCATCCGAGAGGACGAACCGCACCAGGATTCGGGCCGCCTCGTCGCCCGGGATCCCGGCCAGGGCCTCGCAGGCCAGGCGGCGGGCGTCGTCGCCGCCCAGGCTGAGGATCCGCGCGATGGGCTCGGCCGCCGCAGGGTCGCGGATGGCCAACAGCCTCTGGCGGCCCTCGGAGCGCTTCTGCGGGTCGCCGCTTAAAAGGCAAGTCACGAAGATGTCCTGGACCTCGGCGTTGAGCACACGCTGCCGGTCGGCAGACGTGGGGTCCTGCGGCGCCGCCGGCGGGGCCTGGGCCGGATCGAGGGCGGCCGCCGGAGCGGCCGGGGCGCCGGGCGCGGCCGGAGCGGCCGGGACCTGCACCCACTCCATGTTGCGCTTGACGAACCCCAGGGCCGCCCGCGCCTCGGCGCAGTCCGCATCGCGGGCGATGGCTTCCTGCCAGTGCACCCGCGCGCGGTCCGCCAGCCGGTTGGCCTGGCACCACCTGGCCAGTTCAACGTGTGCGGCCGCCGTGTCGGGCATCGAGAGGACGCGGTTGGTGTATTCGCGCTGGACTTGCGTATCGTCGGCGGCCGAGACGAGGCCCGCCAGCAGCGCTACCGCCAGAACTGCCAGGCCCGGGCGCACCGTAACCCTTTCCTTACCTTCGTGCGGCATCCACTGATACTATACGACCTGCGGGGCCGGGTTGTTCAATGAAAACCCGGGCGTGGGCAACGTCTCGGTGACCTCTTGCGCAACGAGGCGATGCGCGGCCAGCCGAGGGCCGCGCATCGCCAGGGAAACAGGCCGTCTGTCAGGGTCGGACATGCAGCCTGTCCGTCAAGGATTCTCCTGCGACGATTGCCACACGGCCGCGCACGTTTTCCAGAGTTTCTCGAGCATGGTGCGGACCTTCGCGGGCATCTTCGCCCGCTGGTCCTCGGTGTCGACCGGCCCCTCGAAGAGGACCTTGCCGTCGGCGTCCTTTGCCACCACGGTCTGTTTGCCCGCATCGGTGGTCAGGGTGACCGTGAGGCCGTCCTCGATGAGCGACACCGTGCCGCGCGATTCGGCCCGCGCCTCTTCCTCCATCTTCTCGAGTTTCTTGGCGTACTCGGGCGGGACGGCCTTCCGCTGCTCGTCGGTCTGGATGGGGCCTTGCCAGAGGATCGCGCCGTTGCGGTTGTCGACCGTCAGGTACTTGCCCCGCTCGCGGGTGGTGACGGTCAGGTTGTGCTCGTCGTCGGACCATGTATGACTCTGGCCGGAGGGCTGGCCGCGCCCTCCTATGTTGATGAGGGGGCCTGCACCGACGAAGATGCCGCCCCCGCCGGTCACGGAGCGGGCGAGGACGCTGTCGGCGCGGTTCTCGACGCCCATGAATTGCTCTATGGTCTGGAACTTTTTCAGGATTTCGGGCGGCACCTGCTTGCGCTGCTCCTCGGTGTTGACCGGCCCGCTGTAAAGAACGTTGCCGTCGCGGTCCTTGGCGACGAGGCGCTTTTCGCGGCCGCTCGTCGTGATGGTCAGCGAGTGTTCGCCGTCCGAGCAAGACAACGTGTCGGCCGTGATGGACCTCCAGGCGCTGTCCCTGTTGGCGAACACCTGCGCCATGTTGGGCGGGACGTTCGCCTGCACCCAACCGATGTTGGTGGCCGCGCCGGAACCTGCGACCTCGTCCGCTTCGCCCAACTCCGCCGTGATCTTCTGCTCCTGGGCTTCCCTGATAAGCGTCACCGCAACCTTGTCCTTCGGCTTGTGCACCCGCACGAGGACGCCCAGGTGCTGCGGCGACGTGAGCAATTGGTCATCCAATTTCGTCAGGACGTCGTTCTTGCGAATGCCGGCGGCTGCGGCAGGACTCTTGGCGTCGACAAATTCGACAAGCAGCCCGAAACCCTTCGCCAATTTCAACTGGTCCGCCAGCGCCTCCGGCGGCGGCGAGGTCGCCACGCCCAGGTACGTGGCCTTCGTGGCCAGGATCAACGTGCCTGTGAACGTGCGTGTTCCTGTCTTCGTGAAGGTCGCCCCGCCGGCAGGCCCCGCCGTGATGACGGTGGTCATGCCATTTTCATTTGTGACGGCGCTTGCCGCGCACGCGCCATCCTGGGCCGCCGCCGAAGAAGCCGCCGCTGCGATTATCGCCAGCCAACCGAACGCCTGCCGCCACTTCATGGTGCGCTCCTTTGCTTTCGCGTTCACTGCATCGACGCCTTGACGAAGATGATCTCCTCGCGGGGCACGATCGTCTCCATCCGGATATTACGCTGCGGATCGAAGAACTGCACGTGGTCGACCGTCCGGCGCCGGAACGTCTGCATGGGCGTCTGCGGGTCCGGGCACACCAGGCCCTCGTAAGAGAGTTCCGACCAGTTCTGCTCCAGGCGGACCGGCTCGACCGGCAGCGGGGGCGCGGCGCCGGTCAGCGTCAAAGAGCCGTTTGCCACCTGGCCCGGCGCGGACGCCGGCTGCGGCCCCGGCGTGCCCGTCGGCGTGCCTTGCGGCAAACCGATGGCCAGGATGACCGCGGCTGCGGCGGCGAGCGCCCCGCCCACGGCGCCCACCAGCCACGCCTGCCGCGTGGGCGGCCGGCCCCAGATGTTTGCGCGGCGGACCTCCGGCGTGTTTGCGCGGCGGGTCTCGGGGGTGTTTGCGCGGCGGGTCTCCGTACTCGCCGCGCCGGCCGCGAACACGTCCGCCACGCGTGCGTCCAGGTCCGCCGAGGGCTTGACGAGCGGCATCTGCCTGAGCAGGTTTTCGATCTCGTGCGGGTTATTCATGGGAAGCCTCCATCGCGGGCCTGACGCGCCGACTTAGCGTCTCCAGTGCCCGCCGATACCGCGATGCGACCGTCGGCAGCGGCTCATCCAGGGCCTCGGCCATCTGCTCGAACGTCAGGTCGCCGTAGATTCGCATGACCACCGTCTCGCGGTCGGCCTGGGGCAGGGCGTCGACGGCCCGGCGCAGGCGTTCGTGCTGCTCGGCGGTGATGGCTGCGGCCTGCGGGTCGGCCGTCCCTTCGCCTGCCGCAAGGCTGGTTGGCGAGGGCGCCAGGCTGTTGAAGATCGAGGCCGACTCCAGCCGGCGCCTGGCCGCCGCACGCCGCGTCTGGTCGATTGCCGCGTTCCGCACGGCCGAGAAGACGTACGGCGCGGCGTCGCCCGGGCGGGCCGGCGACTGCCACAGCCGGGCCATGGCCTCCTGGATGGCGTCCTCCGCCCGGTGCGGACACCGTGTGATCGCCAGGGCCAGCGTAAAGAGGCCCTGCCGGTGGTTCCGGTACACTTGTTCCAGGACGTCTCGCACGGTGCCTTCCGGTTCCTGCTGACCTTCACCCTTAGACACGGCCGCTCCAAGGAAGTTTATGCAGAAATTCCGGCAAAAGGTAGGGCTGAGGGGCCGCGCGCGGGGGATGGCGTTTTTTAGCCCCCGGTGAATACACCGGGGGCCACGCGGGGTGGCGTGGGCGGCCTTCGGCCCCCCGTGTGTTCACGGGGGGCTAATGACGGCCCCGCGCGGGGCGGGGGGGAGCCGACCTTCGGCCCCCCGTGTGTTCACGGGTGGCTAATGACGGCCCCGCGTGTGTTCAATAGCCCAGTTTGGCCATCTGGGCTATGAGGCCCTTGACGGCGGCGGCGCTCTTGTCGAACGCGGCCTTCTCGTCGGTCGTAAGGTCGAACTCCAGCACGTCCATCACGCCGCCCGCCCCCAGCCGCGCGGGCACGCCTACGAAGTACCCGCCCACGCCGTACGCCTTGTCGCAGTAGGCCGCGCAGGGGAGCACCCGCCGCTCGTCGCGCAGGATGGCCTGGGCCATCTCGACGGCGGCGGCGGCCGGGGCGTAGAAGGCCGACCCGGTCCCCAGGAGCGCCACGATCTCGGCCCCGCCGTTGCGCGTCCGCTCGACGATTTTCTCGATTTTTTCTCGCGACAGGAGTTTCGTCAGCGGCACGCCGCCCACCGACGAGTGCCGCACCAGCGGCACCATCGTGTCGCCGTGGCCGCCCAGGACGAAGGCCTGCACGTCCTTGGCGCTCGAGCCGGTCTCGGCCGCGATGAACGTCCGCATGCGAGCCGAGTCCAGGACCCCCGCCATGCCCACCACGCGGCTGGCCGGCAGGCCCGAGACCTTGTGGGCCAGGCCCGTCATGGCATCGACCGGATTGGATACGATGATGAGCATCACGTTCGGGCTGGCCGCCACGAGGCCCTTGACCACCGCGGACACGATGGCGGCGTTCTTCGCCAGGAGGTCATCGCGGCTCATGCCGGGCTTGCGGGCCAGGCCCGCCGTTACGATCGCCAGGTCGCTGCCGGCCGTTGCGGCATAGTCGGTCGAGCCGGTGATGGGGTACGCAAATCCGGCGATGGGCCCGGCCTGCTCCAGGTCCAGGGCTTTGCCTGCCGCCAGGCCGTCCAGGACGTCCACCAGGACGACGTCGCCCAGGTCCCGCGCCGCCGCCCACAGGGCGCAGGAGGCCCCCACGTTGCCCGCCCCCACGACCGTGATCTTCGGATGCGGCATCTTGGGCTCCTTGACATCGGGTTGTGCATCGCGGCGGGATTATAAGGCGCCGCCGCCGGGCGGGCAAGCCGAAGGATCGCCGTGGCATTGCCGTGGCGAAGCCGTCGAGCCGCGGGTGTGAACCCGCGGGCACTTCCGGGCGTGCCCGCCGCCTCCCGGCGGCGGCTCGAACTTCACGCCCGCGGAACTTTTGCGCTTGAACCGCGTATAACTTGGGCTATACTTCCACGATGCCCAGCGACGTGCGATTCCCGCAGGTCAGGAGGATGCTGGAAGCCAGGGGCTTCCGGCTGGACCGGATTCGCGGGTCGCATCACGTGTTCGAGAAACCCGGCGTGCTGCCGGTGGTTATCCCGGTTCATCGCGGGAGGGTCAAGTATGCGTACGTTCGCAAGATCCAGAAACTCCAGTAGGCGCGGCAAAGGCCTCGGTCGGCGCTTCGACAAGTCGGTCCTGGCGAAGGCCCGAGCCGTCGCCGGTCGGTACAAGATCATCGTGGAGTTTGAAGAAGGCCAGTGGTACGGCCATGGCCTGGAGATGCCCACGGTGTTCGGCGACGGCCGGACGGTGCAGGCGGCCGTGGCTGACACGCGCGAGGCGCTCGTGACCGCGGTTGCGTACCTGCTGGAGAAGGGCCGCACGCCGCCCGCCCCGGCCCGCGAGGGCCATCGGTCGGTCCAGGTCAACGTGCGCCTGACGCCGGAAGAGAAGGCCGTGCTGGATTCGCGGGCCAAGGCCAAGGGTTTCCGCGGCCTGTCGGATTTCATCCGGACGTCGGTCTTGGCCGAGAGGTGACCGGCCACGCCGCCGCCCACAGGGCGCAGGAGGCCGCAAGGGTCCTACGCGCGCGGATGGTATTTCCGGTGGATGGCCTTCAGCCGGTTCTGGTCCACGTGTGTATAAATCTGCGTTGTGCCGATGTCGATGTGCCCCAGCATCTCCTGGACGCTCCTGAGGTCCGCGCCGCCTTCCAGCAGGTGCGTGGCGAACGAGTGCCGCAGCGTGTGCGGGCTGACGCGGGGGCTCATCCCTCCGCGCACCACGTACTTCTTGACGAGCCGCCAGAGGGTCTCGCGGCCCATGCGGCGGCCGGAGTGCGTCAGAAACAGGTGCGGGTCCTGACGCCGGTCCAGTTCCGGCCGCTCGCGCGCCAGGTACGCCTCCAGCGCCTCCAGGGCCCGGCGGCCGACGGGCACGATGCGTTCCTTGCGGCCCTTGCCGACGGCCAGGACGTAGCCGACCTCGCGGTTGACGCTCTCGCGCGTCAGGTCGGCCACCTCGCTGGCCCGCGCCCCGGTGGCGTAGAGCATCTCCAGGATGGCCTTGTCGCGCAGGGGCCAGCGGTCGAGCCTGGCGTTGGGCGCCGCCAGCAGGCGGTCCACGGCCCGGCGGTCCAGCACTTCCGGCAAGTTCTGCCAGAGGCGGGGGCTCTCCAGGTGCTCCGTGGGATCGTGCTTGATGAGCCCCTCGCCGCTCAGGAAGCGGAAGAACATGCGGACGGCCACGAGCGCGCGGCTGACGCTCGGAGTGGCCAGGCCGCGCGCCTTCTCGGCCATCAGGAAGTTGATGATGGGGTCCGGCCCGACGGCCTCCCAGTCGGGATCGCGGCCGAGGAACGCCGCGAACCGCTCCAGGTCCCGCTGGTAGGCCTGGAGGGTGTTCACGCTCAGACCGCACTCGACCGTCAGGTAGTCGAGAAAGGCATCGATAGGCTGGCTGGCAACCTGTAACACATTGGGTTGAATCGTCCAGAAGGGCGGGGAGGCTTTAGCAAAAGTCCGATAACTCAAAGGAGAAAGGCGGGAACCGGGAACGGGCAACCGGGAACCGGAAAGCGGTGACCGTTTGTGGCTGTAGCCTCTGGTCGTTACCGTTTGCCGGTTCCCGGACCCCGGTTTCCGCCTTTCTTCTTCTGGTCATTTGCCGTGTCAAGGGTCATTTGCGGTTGACAGTTTCGCGCCGGCAGGTTACGGTGATGCCTAAAGGAGTTATCGCCTAAACAGGGGTCGTGTGATGGTTGGGAAACCGGCGCCCAAGTTCGGACCGGCAGCGCGGCTGGTGTTGACCGTGGTGGCGGTTTCGTTCGGACTGGGCGCCGTGCAGGCCGTCTTTCCCGACGGCGGCACGATGGCCGTGGCCCTCCGCCTGTTTGTGCCGCGCGCGGCCCTCGCGGCCGCCAAGCCCGCCGAAGCGCCCAAGACCGACCCGGAACTGGTGCGCCTGCGCGATTTCGTCGTCGGTACCGACCGCACGCTCTCCACCCGCCGCGCCGCCGCCGAGGCGCTCCTCGAAAAGGACACGCCCGCCGCCCGCGACGTCCTGGTCGACGTGCTGGCGGGCCCCGCGCCGTCGGAGCCGGTGCTGGCGGCGCTGGAGGCCGTGGCCGACCGCGACCGCGTGCACGCGGCGTTCATCGAGCCGCTCTTTGTGCTCCTGCGGAGCGACGACGAGGCGACCCGCCGCGCGGCCGCCGCCGCCTTTGCTGCGCTCCAGGGCAACGACAAGGCCCGCGTGCGCCTGCAGGACCTGGCGACCGGCCCCGACACGCCGCCCGCGGTCCGCGTGGCGGCCGTCCAGGCGCTCGGGCGGCTGATGGACAAGGCGTCCATCGAGTCGCTGGTGCGGCTGACGGGCGACGCCCGGCCGCCCGTGGCTGCCGCCGCCGTCGAGGCCCTGGCCGACATGACCGGCCGCAAGGACCTCGGCGCCTCGCGCGACGCCTGGGCCGAGTGGTGGAAAAAGCACGAGCAGGACCCCGAGGCACTTCTGCTGGGCAGCCTGCTTCGCCGCTGCCGCGAGGAAACCCGCCGGCGCGACGCCGCCATGGACCGCCTCCAGGCCCGCCTCATCCGGCACCTGACGGCGCTCTACGAGGCCGCCGACGCCAAGGAAAAGGTCAAGTTGTCCCTCGCGCACCTGGAGGACCCCGTGCCGCAGGTCCGCACCCTCGGGGCCGAGCAGGCGGCGGCCCTGGCCCGGGACGTCCTGGCCGCAGGCAACGGGGCGCCCCGCCAGGCGTACGCCGAACTCATCGCATCGGCGCTCAAGCATGTGAATGACGAGGACCCGTCGGCCCGTGCAGCGGCGGCCTCCGCCGTCGCCGCGTGGAAAGAAACGTCCGCTGCTCCCGCGCTGCTGGTGCGCCTGGACGGCGAGAAGGTGCCCGAGGTGCGCGCGGCGCTGGCCGCCGCCCTGGGGGGCCTGAAGGCCGTCGAGGCGGTCCCGAAGTTGATCCCGATGCTCGATTCGCCCAACGAGGTGGAAGTGCTGCGCGCCGCGGGGGCGCTGGGGTCCGTCGGCGAGAAAGGGTCGCCTGGTGCGCTGGCCGTGGAGCCGGCCGTCAAGACGCTGGGCCGCCTGGCCCGCTCGGGCGCGCAGCCGGCCATTCGCGAGGCGGCGTGCCTGGCGCTGGCGAAGATCGCGCCGCCGAGCGCCGAGGAAGTCCTCGCCGCCGCGCTGGAGGACGCCGCCGCAAGCGTCCGGTTCTCCGCTGCCCAGGGCCTCGGGAACCTGGTCAAGGTCGGCGACGAGACCCTGGCGTCGCTGGCGGCCCGCCTTTCGGACGAGAACAAGGGCGTGCGGCAGGCGGTGGCGGCGGCCCTGGCCAAACTGGGCGGCCCGGACGGCGCCCTCAAAATGGCCGACCGCCTGAAGGTCGGGGCCGAGACCGAGCCGGCCGTCCGCAACGCCCTCTGGGCGGCCGTCAAGGCGCTGGTGGACCGGGCGGCCTCCCCGGACCTCGCCCAGGAACTGGGCGACCGCTTCTTCGCCCGCGAGGGGGCCGAAGAGATGCAGCACGCCGCCGCCATGTACGAGGCGGCCCTGGCCAAGTTCCCCCCGGCCTCGCGCACCGGCCAGGCCGTCCAGACCCTCTATGAAAAACTGATCGATGCCTACGTTGCCGCCGGCATGCCGGAAAGCGCCGTGCCGGCCCTCCGGCAACTCCTGGCCATCACGCCCGCGGAGAACGTCCTGCGGGTCCGCGAACTCAACCAGCAACTGGCCCGGGTCCTCCTGGCCAAGGAGCCGTACGTCGAGGCCGCCGCGCACCTGACGGCCGCCATCAACGGCGCCCCGGCCGACGAGCGGGCGGCGCTTCTGAAGGCCCTCCAGACAAGGGCCGAGGCGCTCCTGAAGTCCGGCCGGCCCGAGCAGGCGCTGGAACTCCTTGGCGCGTTCGGGGCCGCCCAGCCTGACTGGGGCGGCGGCGACCTCGCCGCAACCCTCAGGCAGTTGCGAGACGAGGCGCGGGACGCCGCCGTCGCCCAAGCCGTGGCGAAGTTGTCCGGCCCGGACGACCAGGCGGCCGCCGGCGCGGCTACGCTCAAGAAGATCGGCAAGCCCGCGGTCGGCAAGTTGTTCGATGCGCTCCAGGCGGCCGCCGAGGGCCGGCAGGCCGCCCTGGAGGCCCGCGCTCTGGCCGCTCTGGAAGCGATCACCGGCCGCAAGGACCACGGCTATAATCTTCAGGCGCCCCTGGAGGAGCGCGCGAAGAAACTCGCCGCCTGGCGCCAGGCGCCGTAGCGCCGCGGCGGGCATTCCTGTCCGCTGCGCCAGGGGGCTTGTGAGGTCCCGCAGGGCGTTTTCCGCACGGTCGCCTTGGCGACCGCGCGAAGGGCCAAGCGGGTTGGGGCCTGTGCCATGAAACGCCGATGCCTGAAATGCGGAGCGGAGTGGGAAATCAAGGGCCCCGTGACGTTCCGCGAAGAGTGCCCCGAGTGCGCCGCCTTCGTCCACACGTGCGTTTACTGCAGGCATTTCGACTCGCGCAACCGCATCTGCCCCCTGCCGAACACCGAGGCCGTCCGCGACTGGAGCGAGATGAACTTCTGCGAAGAGTTCGAGTACGGCCCGGGGGCCGGCCCGGGGTCCGGCAAGGGCGGCCCGCCGGCGGGACCGGCGGCCAGACGCCCGGCGCCGAAGCAGGCCGAGGGGCCCATCTCTGCCGAGGAGGCCCGCCGCAGGTTCGAGGGCCTCTTCGGGGACGGCAAGACGTGAGCCGCACGCCGCAGGATGGCATGCCCGGTCCCGGCGCGCCGGGATTGCCTGGGCATGCCTGCGCCGGCGCCACGGGCATGCCCGCGCGTATGGCGGCCCGCCACAGGGCGGGCAGGCTGTGGGCACGCCACCCCCTTCTGATTCTGTTGATGGGTGCCGCAGCGCTGGGTGGCGGCTGCACCATTTTTCCGCAAGGGGCGTACTGGCCGCCGATGGCGCGGCGTGCGGCCGACGGTGCCGCGGCGGAGCCGCGTGCGCCCGCCGCCCGGGCCGGGTGGCTCTCCGGCGAGGGGCGCGCCGCCGCGGCGCCGGACGAGGCGGCCGCCCGCCAAGTCGCCCTCCAGCCGCTCATCACGCGGCGCTGGTCCGACGAGGACCTGGCCCGCTCGGCCCGCACCATGAGCGGATGGCTCGGCTGCTCGGTCTATGCCGACGCCATGCGGACGGTCGTCTGGTTCTACGTTGAGCCGGTCTCGTACCGGCGCCTGGTGGTCGCGGGCCTGGAGAGCCTGCGGGCGGCGCTGGAGAACCCGACGTTTCGCGGGCGATTCCCCGAGGCCGGCGACGATGCGCGGCGGGCGCGCTACGGCGAGGCGCTCGACATCCTCATCCTGAAGGCCGGCGCGGCGGACCCGTGGTTCGCCTTCCAGGCCGCCGACTGGCTGGCCGTGGCCATGGAGAAGAACCGCGCGATGCTGGGCCTGCCGGACGGC
>Ga0315294_10005373_pt1 | contig 14043 bp, 11 predicted proteins | sample YL17G13_40_MG_FD_203626 | JGI IMG/M metagenome (GOLD analysis project Ga0315294, IMG submission 203626) | Sediment microbial communities from Yellowstone Lake, YNP, Wyoming, USA - YL17G13_40 | ecosystem: Environmental > Aquatic > Freshwater > Lake > Sediment | place: USA: Wyoming | collected... | reverse complement strand
CTCATGTCGGAGCATTTCGGCGCGTTCCTCGCGTTTGGCGTGCTGCACGCGGCGCTGGGGGCGCGCGCGGCGAGGGCGTTGCTGCCGCCCCGCGCCGCGGCGCAAGCGCTGCGCATCGCGCTCACGGCGGCTGCGGTGGGTGGCGCCGCCGCGCTCGTGGCTTTAATCGCGTACGTCGCCGCGTCGCCCACCTTCGGGTGGACGGGCCGCAGCCTGTCGTTGCTCGACCCCACGTGAGCGCGCGCGGACGCGGCGGTGGCGAGGCGCGCGCCCCGTTCCCCGCCCGCCTCCCGCCCACCCCCCCCCCCCCCGTCCCTCTCAGCTACGCCTCCAAGTACATCCCCATCATTGCGTCCGTCTCCGAGCACCAGCCGACGGTGTGGGCAAACTACTTTACGGACCTCCACCTGGCCGCCCTCCTCGCGCCCGCCGGCCTCATCGCCTGCTTCCGCCCCCTGGACGACGCCGCGCTGTTCCTGGTGCTGTACGGCGTGACGTCGGCCTATTTCTCGGGGGTCATGATTCGGCTCATGCTCGTCCTCGCGCCCGCCGCCTGCTGCCTGGGCGCCATCGGCGCGTCGGACGCGCTGACGACGCTGACCGGGTCGATCAAGGGGTGGGCGGCGGCGCGGGCGAGCGGTGGCGGGAGTGGGAGCACGGCCGCGCGGCCGGTGTCGGCGACGGTGGCGGCCCCGCCCACCTCTTCTTCCCGCGCCGCCGCGGCCCGCAAGGCGTCCTCCAAGGCCTCGTCCCGCGGCGCCTCCACCGGCGGCTTCTTCGCCGGCTGGCTGGCCCCCGGCGGCGCCCGCAAGGGCCTCCCCATCGACGTCGCCATCACGGCCTCCATCGCCCTCTTCGCCATGCTCGCCGCCTACGCCTTTCACTCTGTCTACGTCGCCGCCGAGATGTACTCATCCCCCTCGATCGTCATGCAGACGCGCGGCGCGGACGGCAGCGTGCACGTGTTTGACGATTTCCGCGAGGCCTACGCGTGGCTCCGCCACAACACCCCCGCCGACGCCAAAGTCGCGTCCTGGTGGGATTATGGGTACCAAACGACCGCCATGGCCGACCGGGCGGTCATCGTGGACAACAACACGTGGAACAACACGCACATCGCGACGGTCGGCCGCGCGATGGCGTCGCCCGAGAAAAAGGCGTGGCAGATCTATCGGTCCCTGGACGTCGGCTACGTGTTTGTCGTGTTTGGAGGGTACATCGGGTACCCCTCTGACGACGTCAACAAGTTTCTGTGGATGGTGCGCATCGGCGGGGGGGTCTTCCCCGACATTAAAGAGTCTGATTACATCGGCGACAACGGCTACTCGATCGACGGCGCCGCCACCAAGACCATGCTCAACTCGCTCATGTACAAGCTGTCGTACTACGGCTTTGCGGACGCGTCGGAAGCCGCGTTTGGGCGGCGGGGTTATGATCGGGTGCGCAACACGGAAATCGGGCAGATGGACGTCTCGCTCACATATTTCGAAGAAGTGTTTACGTCCCAGCACTGGCTCATGCGCGTGTACAAGGTGCGGGACGCGCCGCTGCGCGAGGCGCGCGTGGGGCGCAAGGGGAAGAAAGCGCCGCGCGCGAGCGGCAAGGGGGTGACCGTGAGCGGGGAGGCGCCGGAGGATGAGTGAGGTGGGGAGGGGGGGAGGGGGGGCGTGCGAGAGTCTGCGGCGGCGAGGGGACAGACACACAACCGCGCGCGCGGCCACCCTCACCCACCACCCGCTCCACTCCCCGTGTCCAACCCCGCCGCCACGACCGCGGGACCCTCGGCTTCGTACACGATGTCGTAGTGCCCGGGGCGGTAGAGCAGGGTGACGCGCGGCGGCGCGGCGCCGGTCGCCGCGCCGACGACGCCGCCGGCCGGGTCGAAATCGATCACGTTCGCCGTCTCGCCCGGCGACAGATCCAAGTACACCACGCGCGCCGCGACGCCGAGCGCGTCGGCCAGCGCGACCGCGTGCGCGTGGTCGGCCTCCTCCCCCATCGGCTCCACGCGCCGCGCGCAAAACGCGGCGACGGTCGGTTCGTCATCCAGGACAAAGGGGGCGAAGAAGTCGGCGCGCGTCTTCATTTCGGCCGACGTGAGGAGGCGCAGGAACATGACTATCATGTTGCTCGGCACGTCGTCGCGCGCGTTGCCCTCCAGGGCTGCGAGCGTCAGCGGGTCGCCGGGGACGGCGATCGCGTTGAGCATGTCGGCCAGGAGGTCGAGCGCGTCTTCAAAGACGAGGTCCTGGATGCCGGCGGCGATCAATTTGGAACGGGACTGGCGCAAGCGCGTGACGACCGCGTTCCTCGCCGGCGCTTCCCCGCGCGCCACCAGCGCCTCGGCCAGGCCAAACCAGAGCGCGCGGTAGAAGCAGTTGCCGTCGCCGCGCGTGCGGCGAAAGGCCGAGTAGCGCGGGGAGAGCGCAGCGACCTTGCCGGCAAAGGCGGGGGCGTCCCCGTATTCCGCGACGAGCGCAGTCAGAGGCTCCATGGGGCCGACCAGGGCGCGCCGCTCGGCTTCCGCGGCGCTGGGAGGGGAGGAGGAAGGGTCGGGGTCGGGCGGCGATGGTGGGCCAAACTGCCCCTTGTCCTCCCTGCTCTCCTCTCCTACCGAATCGCGTTCTCCTGCTCGATGATCTGGGCGTCGGTGGGGCGGTCGCCGCCGGGTGGCGCGGAATCCGCCGTCGCCATCGCGCCGCCCGCGGCCGCAGCCGCGCCGGACGCGGCCGACGTGGTGGGCAGGGCAGGAGAGGGGGCGTCGGCCATCGCGAGGGGCGGGCGGCGCGCCGCCGGGAGTGTGGACGCGCGGCGTCGTTGCAGGCGCTCGACCCTCTCGGCCCGCCCCCCACAAAAAACGACGCAAACCGGTCGGTCGCCTCGCGGCCGTCACCGTCGTCGTGCGTGACGTCGATCGCTGTCGGCAGCCCCACGTGGCGCGCCGCCCGGATCGAGCGCACGGCGCCCCAGGGGATGGAGCGCTCCTTGGTCGCGCCGAAGAGGGGGAGGGTGGAGGCGAACTCCAACCGCTGCCGGGTCACCGTGAGCCGCCCTTGCCACAGGATGCGGCCGACGAGGGCGCAGCGCCACTCACCGTGCGTGTCGGGCGTGGCGGCCGACACGGACGACGGCGGCGACGCGCGCTCAGCGGGCGCCGACGCGCGCTCCGCGGGCGCCGGCTCGCCCGCCGGCGGCGTGGCCCCGCCCAGCGGGGCGACCGGCGGCCAGCAGGCACCGCCCTCGGCCTTCAGCTCGTCGCCCTGCATGGTCGAGTGTGGCCGGGTTTCCGTGTGCGCGCGACATGCCCGTCCCCACTCTGCACCGCCCTCCCTTCCTCTCCATCCCCCTCTTCGCCCCAATGCACGCGGCCGCGCACAGTGCCGCGCCCGCGCGCCCGGCGCTCGCGCCGGCCGCGCGCCGCGGTCCCATCGCGCGCGCGCGGGCGCCCGCGCGCTGGCGGTGAGTGAGGGGTTTTCGGGGCGGCCAGGGGTGGCGCGAGTTCGCCGGGCCGCTTGATCGGGCGGGACGGCGCGGCGGGCGTTGACGGTCCCCCCGGCGGCTGCCGCCGTGAGCGCTGCCGCCTGTTCGCCCTAGAAGAGGCCCCCACCGACGCGCTTCCACCCTCCTCTTCTCCCTAGGCACGCCCGCGCCACGCCTCTTCCTCGGCGCGCGCCGCCGCCGCTGCAGACGCGCCGCGTGGCGGCCGGCTCGGCCGCGTCGGCGGCGCCGTCGTCGTCGCCGCCGCCCGGCGACGCCAAGGCGACCGCCAAGTTCGAGCGCGCGCGCTGGGCCACGTTTGGGGCCATGTTTGCCGGTAAGGAGGATGGATGGAGGCGAGAGAGAGAGCGTGGGGTTGAGGCAAGGGTCCCACCCCTTTCCCTCCTCCCCAGGCTACGGCGCCTTCTACCTCACCCGCAACTCGCTCGCCTTCACCGCCCCCTTCATGCTGGAGGACGCGTCCCTCGGCCTCACCCTGGCCAACGTGGGGGCGCTCACGTCCGTCCTCCCCGTGTGTTACGGCGTCTCCAAATTCGCGTCGGGCGTCCTCGGCGCGCGCACGCACCCCACCCTCCTCCTCGCCGGCGGTTTGGCCCTCACCGCCGCCGCCAACGCGGCCGTCGGCGCTTCTTCCGCGTTCCCCCTGCTCATGCTCTTCTGGGGCGTCAACGGCCTCCTCCAAGGCCTCGGCGCGCCCGCGTGCGCGCGTATCCTCACTGCCTGGTACCCCGAATCCCTGCGCGGCACCTTTTGGGGGTTCTGGACCGCGTCCAACAACGTGGGCGGGTTTGCGGCCCCCATTCTGGCGGGGTCGGCCGCCGCGGCGTACGGGTGGCGCGCGGGCCTCTTTGCGCCCGCCGCCGTCGCGCTCGCCGTCTCCCTCATCGTCGCTCTGTTCATGAAGGAGAGCCCGGAGAGCCAGGGTTTTCCGCCGGTGGCGGCGGCGGAAGGCGGGGTGGGCAAGGTCGCCGCGGCGGTCGAAGAGACGAAGGCAGATGAAGCACAGAAACCCGGCATGATGAAGTCCCTCGTCGACGACGTCCTGACCTCGCCCGCCATCTGGCTGCTGGCGCTGGCCTATTTTTTCGTGTACGTCGTCCGCCAGGTGGGGAGAGGGCGGGGAGGGAGGAAGGAGGGGGCCGATGCCGGAAGCAAACAAAGCCGATTCCTTCCCTCCTCTTCGCAGGGCGTCACCTCTTGGTTTGTCTTCTATCTCAAGGAGGCCGGCTCCGCCGCGCCCGCGGTCGCGGTCTCCGGCCTGGAGCTCGGTGGCCTGCTCGGCTCCCTGTCCTCTGGCGCGCTCTCCGACGCCCTCCTGCGCCGCAACGCGGCCGCCGGCTCCCCCGCCGGCAACACAGGGCTGCGCATCCGGGTCGTGATCGCGTACTCGATGCTCACAGCGGCCGCCATCGCCGCGTTTCGCGCCGCCGCGCCGACCGCGGCGCCAGCCACCCTGTGGCTCCTCGTCGCCGCCGTCGGCTTCTCCCTGTACGGCCCCCAGATGCTGATCGGGCTCCTCGGCGCCGAGGCTGTCCCCCGGCGCGCGGTGTCGGCGGCGCAGGGTTTCCTGGGTTGGGTCTCGTACCTCGGCGCCGCGTCGGCCGGCGTCCCCCTCGCCGCCCTCGTCCAGGGCGCCGGCTGGGACGCCTATTTTACTGCGCTGGCCGCGTGCTGCGGCGTGGTGGTGCTGCTGGTGGCGCCGCTGGCCTTTGCCCCGTCGCACTCGCAAAAGGCGGCGCGGGTTGCCGCGGCGGGGGGTGGGGCGGCGGCGTGACGGGGGTGGGGATGGTGGTGGGGGCCGGTGGGAGGGGGCGTGCAACCGCGCGAGCCCAGGCGAAGGGGGAGAGAGGGCGGCGGGAGGAGGCGAGAGCGCGACGGCCCCCGCGTTGACAGAAGCAGGCACCCGCACGCCACCCCCACCCCACCCACCCCCCTCCCTCCTCTCACTCATCACCCGACCTTGGGCCGGCGCGTGGTGCGCGCGACAAAGCCCGCCTTGATCGCCGCGACCGTGCGGCTCGCGCCGCACTGCTGGCACCGCAAGCTGGTCACGCGCGTCGACGAGTCGCGGTCGAGCAGCGAGTCGGCCGACTTGCAGGAGGAGCAGAGGACGTACTCGTTGACGTAGCGGCGCAGCACGCCCTCGAAAGCCTTGGGCAAAAACCGACCCTTGACGATCAGCCGCGCCTGCGCGTCCGTGTTGCCCGACGTCCCGAGCTCGGCCAGCAGGAACGCTTGCACGTGCTCCGTGGGGCGGTTCATCGCGCGGCAGAGGTCTGCGAAATTGGTGAACACCGTCTTCTTGGTCCCCTCGCGCGCCACCTGCGGCGGCTTGAGCAGCGTGCGCCGCTTCTCTCCCGTCAGCTCGGGGTTGTTGGCGCGCAGGATGCCGAAGACGCGGTCGAGGAGCTCGGCGTACGCGTAGTCGCGGTCGGTCCCGGTCCACGCCGCGCCCGCCGCGGCCGCCGACCCGGGCCCCGCCCCGGCCCCGTCCGCCGCCGCGGCGTCGCCAAAGTCGTCGTCCTGGCGGGGCGGCCCGTGGCGCCGCTTCTTGCGCTTGGCGGGGTCGAGCGGCGCGAAGAGCGCGGCGTCGTCGTCGGCGCCGGCGTCGCCGGGCGCACGGTCGGCCTTGGACTTGCTCTTTTTCTTCTTCTTCAGGCCGGCCAGGTTGAGCTCGTCGCCGACTGGGGAGGGGAGGGGAGGGAGGGAGGGCGGCGTCGATGGGCGCGGCGGCCGTCGCGCGGCGCGCCGCCGCGCACACACCACCTCTCCTCTCCACGCACCCGTCAGCTCGTCCAGCTGGTCGGTGGCGGCCGCCACGGCCTCGGTCTGCGGGGGGGAGGGGCGGATCGGGGTCGGCGCCGCGCGCCGCGCGCGGCGCGGCGGGCGCGCGCCCACGGGCGCGTCTCGAGCGGGCGCGCACCGTCATCGCGGCTGGCGCGCGCGGGGTGGGCGGCGGCGGCGGCGCGGGTGGGGAGAGAGAGAGCGCGGGGAGTGTGTGAGCGTGGCGCTCGAACGTGGCCGCCCAGCGCTGCGCGCCCGATCCGCGCCGGCCCCGAGGAGACACACTCACCGCCTGGCAACCGCCCCGGGGTGGCGCGGGCGAGAGAAGGAGAGGCGGCCACCCTTTCCCCTCCATCTTTTTCCCACCGAGACGGGGGCGCGCTACACGGCGGCACGCGCCCTCCACCCCCCCACCCCCACCCCCCCCCAAGGTGCGCAGAGCCCCGCCACCCGGCGGGAGGACACAGAAACAGGGAAAAGCAGGGCACCCCCTCAGTCGCCCTTGCGCCGGAACGAGCACCCTTCCGTGAGCCGCGCCTTGCCGCCCGTCGGCGTGCACAGCACGGCCGAGCAGGACGGGCACACGACGACGGTCTGCGAGTTGGAGAACACGGTGGTGATCTGGAAGCAGCCTTGGCACTTGACGTCCATGAAGAACGAGTTGGGGGATTGGACCAGGCGCTTCAGCTTGTGCTTGCGCGCCTCCAGGGCGGCGGGGGGGTGCAGGAGGTCGACGTCGTAGGCGAGCGTCTGCGGGGGGGGGGGGGCGGGAGGGCGGGGGGTCGGCACGCGGCGCGGCGGGGCGGGTCGTGGGCGCGCGGTGCGGCGCCCGCCGCCCGGGCGATGCGCGCGGGACGGCACGCGACGGCGCGCGCCGGGAGCCGGGCGCGCGCGGCGGGCGCCAGCGGCGGCGCGCCGGCGGCGGCCCGCCGCGCGGCGATCGCCGCCCGCGGGCCGCGCCTGCGCCCCGCGCCGCCCGGCAACGGGCGGCGGCCATCCATCGCGCAGTCTGGCGGCCGCGGCAGCCGGCGCCGGCCGCCGCACGGCCCGGACGGCGGCGCGGCGCGCCGGCCGCCAATCGCGGCGCGGTCCCGGCGGCCGCGCAAGGCGGCGCGGCTCCCGGGACCGCGCGCCGCGATCGCGCCGCGCGCACGGTGGCGGCGGCAGGCCGCCCGCGGCCGCAGGCAGCCCGGCCCGCCCGCCGGCCGCCGCCCGCGCTCGTGGGCCCGCGGAGGCTGCGGCGGCCGCCAGCAGCCCTCTGCCCGCTCGGGGCCGCGTCTTGACGCACCATGGTGCAAGCGCGGCGGTGGGCGAGCGCTGCGGCTTGGGGAATGTGAGAGCGAGATTGCGCTGCCGCGCTGGGCGCCACTCTCCGCGCGGCCGCCAGCCCCTCCGCCCCAGCCGCCGCCGCCATGGCGGCCGACTTTGACGAGTGCGTGGCCCGCGGTCGGCCGACGGCGCGCCCGCGGCGCCCGCGGCGTCGCCGGCGTGGGCGGCGTGCGATTGCCGCGGCGTCGGGCGCCGCCCTCACCTTTTCCCCCTCTCACACCTCCAGGTATGCCGAGCTCGAGCGCGCCATGGGCGATGGCGCCGGCCCGCCCCCACCCCCGCCCCCACCCCCTCCCCCGCGCTCCGACGGCGGCCGCTCGCGCCGGTCGTCGCGCTCGCGGTCGCGCGAGCGAAAGCGCCGGCCGCGATCGAGCGACCGCGGCGGGCGGTCGCGGGAGCAGGACGTCGGGTGAGGAAACAGGGCGAGGTTGGGGCGTTCGTTTCGTGGTGCTCCGGTCCCTGGGCCACTGGCGCGCGCCCGGCGCCCGGCGCCCATCGCCAACGCACCGCACCCCTCCACCCACCCTCTTTCAGCCGCCGCCGGGAGCCGACGCCGCCCGAGGTGCGCGCCGCGCGCGCGGCGGAACGCGAGCTCGCCGCCCTCGACCGCGACGTCCGCACCGTGTTTGTCTACAACATGCCGCTCAAGGTGAGAAGGGGGAGGGGTGGTGGCGGCGGCGGAAAAAGCCTTCTCGAGAGCTCTGCGGCGACCCCCTTGTTTCGTCTCTTTTCTCCCAGGCCGACGAGCGCGCCGTCTTTCAATTTTTCGCCAAAGCTGGCGCCATCGAGGACGTGCGCATCATCTTCGACCGCGGCACGCGCAGGAGCAAGGGCTGTGCGTACGTAGAGTTTCGGAACCGCGCGTCGGTCGCGACCGCGCTCGCGCTCGCGGGCACGCCGCTCCTCGGCCGCGCCGTCTCGGTCAAGGCGTCCGAAGCCGAGAAGAACTTGGCGTGGGAGGCGGCCCAGAAGAACAACCCGGTTCTCGCGGCGGCCGCGGCGAGCCTGACGGGCGGCGACCCGGCGGCGGCAGCGGCGGCCGCCTCGGCCGCGGCGGCGGTCGGCCCGCTCCCCCCACCCCCCCCGCCCGAACTCCCCCTCTCCGGCCCCGCCCGCCTCTACGTCGGCGGCCTGCACGCGTCCATCACGTCCGATGACGTGCGCGACATCTTCGACTCGTTTGGCGCCGTCGTCTCGTCCTCGCTCGCCGCCGACGAGCGCGGCCGGTCGTCTGGTTTCGGCTGGGTCGTCTTCGCGGACCCCGCGTCCGCCGCGCGCGCCATGGCGGCCATGGACGGCGTGGAGGTGGCGGGCACCGCGCTGCAGGTCAAGGCGGCGCCCGGGCAAGGGAGTGGGCGGGGGGGCGGGGTGCCGCCCCCGCCGGCCAGCCTGCCGCCTCCCCCTCCCCTGCCCGCCGCCCCCGCGTCCGAGCTGACCTCGCTGGCGTCCGAAGAGACGGGCGGCGGCCTCAGGATGACGGCCGACACGCGCGCGGCGCTCATGGCGCGCCTCGGCGGCGGGGCGGCCGCCGCGGTCGCCCCGCCCCCGCCCCCACCCGCGTCCACCGTCGCCCTGGGCGCGGTCGCGGCGTCCCTGGCCCTGGAACAGGGCGTGCTGGGGCCGGCGTCCCCCGTGGCGACGCGCTGCCTCCTCTTGAAAAACATGTTCGACCCGGCGGCGGAGGCCGACCCCGCCTGGCCCGACGACATTCGCGCCGACGTCGGCGACGAGTGCGCGCGGTTTGGAGCCGTCGACCACGTGCACGTCGACCCCGCGAGTCGGGGGTATGTCTATGTGCGGCTGGCCGGCGCGGCGGCCGCGGCGGCCGCCAAGGCCGCGCTCCACGGGCGCTGGTTTGCGGGGAGGCAGGTGGTGGCCGAGTTCCAGTTTGCGCCCCTGTACGCCTCCCACTTTGGGCTGGCGCCGTGAGGAGAGAGGGGGCGGAGAGAGGGAAGCAGGGGGTGGTGGGTGGGGTGCGACGCTAGGCGCCGGCGCGCGCGCGTGCAAGGGCGGGCCGCTGCGACGCTGTTGCCGCGTGGTGCGCGCGACACGGGCGGGCGACGCCGCGCCCCCAAAGGAAACCAAATGCGCTCCCTCCTCCCCCTCTCTTTTCTCTCTCTCTAGCGATTGATCGGCCGCCGCAGGCGCGCCACCGCGCCGTCGACCGCGGCCCGCGACATGACGATCCAGTCCCGGCGCAGCACGGCGAGCGGGGTCAGGCCGGCGGGCGGCAGGGCGTCGACGAGGGGGAGCGCGGCGGCCGCGCGCGCGAGCGGCGTGCGGACGGCGCGCGCGTCGCCGCCCTCGGTCGCGCCGGCAGCGGGGTCGGCATCGGCCAGCAGGAACGAGGGGCGGGCGCCGGGGGGGAGCATGGCCTCGAGGGCGGCGAGCAGGGTTTGCTGCAGAGAGCGACAAGAGGGTGGTCGGCGTCGGCGCGCCGCACGGCCGCCGCCGCCCTCTCTCCACCCGACCTCTTGTTCACCGTCTTGCCGTCGGCGCCCAGGTCGCCGCCTTCGACCACGAGCAGCCGCCCTTCCGCCGCGCGCGCCGACAGCGCCCCGGCGAGCGCGAGCCTCCGCACACGCTTGTTGCACCCCGTCTCGAACGACCGCGGCACGGGCGGGTGCGCTTTGCCGCCGCCGACCCACAGGGGCGACCGGATCGACCCCGCGCGCGCGCGCCCAGTCCCTTTTTGCTTCCACGGTTTGCGGCCGCCGCCGCGGACAGCCGCCCTGTTTTTCGCGGCCCCCGTCCCCGCCCGCGCTTTGGCCTGCTGCCAGATGACGACGCGGTGCAGGATATCGGGGCGGACGGGGGCGCCAAAGACGTCGGCCGGCAACGCCGCCGTGCCGACGACCGCGCCGGTGGACGCGTCGACCGTGGGCACCGTGATGGTCGATGGCTCCATCGACATGCCTTCGGCAGGCGGCAGGGCGGACGCGGCAAAGGAGCGGGCGGCCGCCGCCGCGGGGGCGGCCGCGCGCGGCGCGCACCGCGGCGCGAGCGCCGCCGTGACGCTCGGCGCGGCCAGCAGGCGGCCGGCGGCCGCCAGGGCGGCGGACGCCAGGCGGCGCGCTGCAGCCATGGCCGGCGGCGGAGTGAGGGGGTGCCGTGCGGCGTATGCGGCCCACTCTCTCGCCCCCGCCCGCCCGTCGCCACCCCGCCAACCAGCATGGGTGAGTGCAATAAGCGCGTGCGCGTGCTCTCGTGTGGCGGCAGGGGACCGCGGCCGCGCCTGGCGCGCCCGCGGGCCGGCCGGCGGCGCGATCCCTCTCGCCCGCCCCCCCGCCTCCTGGCCCTCGCGCGCCTCCTCACCAGTGGCGCACGCCTCGAGCGCGGCCGGCCGGGCGGCGGGCGGTCGCCGGCGGCCCCCCCCCCCCGGGGGGGGGGGGCGCCGGCGCGGCGCCCCCCCGGCCCCCGCCCCCCGCCCCCCCCGCCCGGGGCGGCGGCCGGGCGGCGGGCCCCCCCCGCCCCCCCCCCAGCCGGGGCCCGAGGATTGTTGCCAACTGCCGGCTCAGGACACCCTGGGCGCGGGGCAATGGGCACACGGGCGCGAGGTGGCCCACGGCAGCGGGAGAGGGCGAGGCGTCTGCACCGGCGCCGACTCCCCTCGTCCCTTTTCTCTTCTCTCTCTCCCGCGCGCTCGCCCCGCGCACGGCCCCGCCCACCCTTCCCAGCCAGGCCAAGGTCCAGGCCAGGAAGGGGAGAGAGAGAGTCCGTCGGGTGGCACACGCTGTAAACATGCGCACCATGGTGTTCTGGTTGTGCGAAAGGCGGATGGGACGAAAGAAAAAAAAGTGTGGAGTGGTGAAGTGGCTTCAACCCGGCCTACTCTCTCCTCTGTCTCACATCACCGCGACGCCCCATACCCCGCCGGCACACCCCGCACATTCGCGCTCGCCCGCCGATCGCACAGCGCCGCCAGCGTGCGGGGCCCGTCCACATTGCTGGGCCGCCCGCCGCGGGCGGCGACGCCGGTGTAAGTGGCTAGGTCGTCGTGCCACCTCACCCAGGCGGGCGGGTGGGCGGTGGCCGTGGGCCCGGTCGCCCGGGGCGGGCCGGCCGCGGCGAGCGTGGCTTTGAGGTCGGCCAGGGGGGTGGCCTTGGACAGGGGAGGGCCGGTGAGGTGAAGGTGAGGTGAGATGAGATGAGATGAGGTGAGGCGGCGGTGACGGTGAAGGTGAGGCGGTGCAACGGTTCATCTCCCCTGTCTCTCCAAAAAAATAAATTTGGCCTGCCACCAAATTTGGAATCAGCTCTCAACTCTCCACCCTCACCATCTTTCCCGCCAGCGTCTCCAGGGCGGCCAGGAAGCCCGCCCACCCGAGCCGGCGCCCGTCGCCGCCCGACCCGGCTGCCGCTGCCTTGAACGCCAAGTCCACGGCCGCCGGGGTCAGGCGGGCGGGGGAGGAGGGAGAGGAGGGGCAGGCCTTTCCACGTCCGACCAAGCCCGCGTCGCGCACCAGCTTTGCAAAGCTCCCCCCGTCCAGGCGGGCCGCGCCCAAGGCGGCTTTGCTGCCGGGCGGGGGCGGCGAGGCCTCCCGCCGGGACCCAAATGCGGCAAAGGCGATGAAGGCGGTGGCGAGGGGGGCGTCGCCAGGGGAGGGCATGGCTTTTGAAGAGGGCGGCGGAGAGGGCCGTGTGGAGATGACAGCGTTTTCTTCTTCTTCCTTACATCATGTTATTTTAATCATGGCACGCCCGCCGCCACCGCCTCCGCCACCGCCACGATGTCCAGGCTCGCCGGGAAGGACGCCGCGGCGGCTGCCGCGATCTGGCCAGGCCCTAGCCCGCCGCCCAGCAGGCCGGCCGCCGCGTCAGCCGCCGCGACCACCTCCGCGTCGAGGTTGGCGCCCAGGGCGGCCGCGGCCGCGCCCGCGGCCGCCCCCGCCGCGGCGGCCGAGGCGGGCGACCCCTCCGCCGCGCGCACGGCCGCCGCGGCCGCCGACAGGGCCTCCTGCAGGCCCGGCCGGGCCGCCCAGATGGCCGCCCGGGCCGCCGCGTGGCGGGCGGCGCCGGCCCGCAGGCCCGCGACCTGGCCCGCGCTCGCGCTCGCGCGCAGGGCGCCCGCCGCGGCCGCCACGCACGCCGCCGGGTCAGCGACCGGCGCCAGGCTGCGCACGTCCAGCCCCGCCAGCGCCCGAGCGTGGCGCGGGGCTACCGCGCCCAGCAGGGTCAGGGCGGCCCGCAGGCGGGAGCCCGCGCCCGCCGCTGCGGCTGCCGCGCCCGCGCAGCCTGGGCCCGCGCACAGCGGGGCAAACGCGGCCGCATCCGCGCAGGCGGCTCCGACCACCGCGTGCAACTCCCGCCACGACCAGGTCAGCATGGAGGCGGCGGTGACGGGGACGGACCCGTCGGGGGCGGCCCGCCCCCCAAAGGGCGCGCCCCCCGCGCCGGCTGGGGAGGGGGGCTCCCCCCCAGGCGGCCCGCTCCCTCTCAGGAGGACAGACGCCGCCAGGGCCGCGCCCAGGCCGCCCTCATCCCCGCTGCTGGCGCCGCACGCCGCGTTGGCGGCTGCCAGGGTGGCCGCCCGCACGGCCGCCGCGGTGTGGGCGGGCAGGGAGAGGACGACGGCGTCCGGGTCGGGGAGGAGCGGGGGCAGCCCGGCCGGCCAGCCGTCATCCCGCCACCCGGCCGCCCAGCCCGCCGCCGCGCCCGCCGCCCCCAGGGCCGCCGCGGCGGGCAGGGCGGTGAGCGGCCAGTCCGCGGGGACGAGGCACGGCGCCGCCCGGGCCCAGGCCGCGTCCGCGCCGCCGGAGGAGGAGGCCGGCGAGGCGGTGGAGGGCGGGGAGAGGCGGAGGGCCGGGGCGGGGGGTGGCCTCCCGGCGGCGGGCGCCTGGGCGCCGCTCCCGCTCCCCAACGGCCCGCCCCCCGCCGCCTGGGCCGCCACCCGGGCTTTCAGGGCTTCGTGGGCCGTCTCCAGGGCCTGGTACCGGACGAATGCCTGCTCCAGCTCGGCGAAGCGGGCCTGCCGAAAGAGCCGTGGAGTGTGGTGTTAGCAATGAGAAAAAAGAGGACGCGGTGTCCTTGGCAGCGCCCGCCACTTTCCGCCAGCGCGCCACGCCCCTCCTCCTCCTGCCCATGCACCAGGCCGGTCCGCATCTCACCTTGCGCCTCTCCCGGAAGCGCTGCTGAGCTGCCCTGTTGAGCTCGACACGGACGCCCTTGCGCTTGTAATTCCCCGGCGATGATGCAGGGGCGTCGCCCTCCCCAGCACTGGTGCCGGGCCCGTCCTCGCTCTGGCCCGGCCCACCCTCTGCCTCGTCCGAGGGAGGTGTGGGAGAGGCCGGTGTCTTGGAGGCGTGGCGGCGGGGTGGCATGTGGCGGTGTGCGTGATGGCGGGGCCGGGGAACCCCCGGGGGTAGGGGAGCGCCCCCTTTTTTGTTTGTTTGGAAAATGATCAACCAATTAGCAAACCACTCCCCGCAACAT
>Ga0315294_10005372_pt1 | contig 14044 bp, 16 predicted proteins | sample YL17G13_40_MG_FD_203626 | JGI IMG/M metagenome (GOLD analysis project Ga0315294, IMG submission 203626) | Sediment microbial communities from Yellowstone Lake, YNP, Wyoming, USA - YL17G13_40 | ecosystem: Environmental > Aquatic > Freshwater > Lake > Sediment | place: USA: Wyoming | collected... | reverse complement strand
ATCCCGTCCCAAGAGATAAAGGGAGACCCTTGCCCCCCAGTCCCGGAGGTGTTGGGCTGCCACCAGGCCGTCCCCGCCATTGTTCCCCGGGCCCACCAGGACCAGCACCTCCCGGCCCGATATCTCCCCCGGCACCCGCGCCACCTCCCTGGCCACCCCCAGCCCCGCCCTTTCCATAAGGGTGGAAACATCCAGGCCCAGGGCCGCGGCCCTCTTCTCTATGTCTCGCATCTCCTGGGCAGCGACCAGCTTCAACGGGGGTTCCCTACCACCGAGGCTATGGCATACTCCCGGCAGTGGGACAGGGAGACCGCCAGCTCCAGGCCCAGCCTTTTGGCCCGGGCCCTGGCCTTGCCCCATAGCCGGAGGCGGGGCTGGCCCCGGGGGCCCCTCAGCACCTCAATCTCCTGCCAGCGCTGGGCGCCACCCAGGGCCTTCATCACCGCCTCCTTGGCGGCAAAGCGGGCGGCCAGGGAAGCGGGCCTTTCTCGGCAGAGCTCCAGCTCCGCTGGCGTGAACACCCGCCCCAGGAAGCGCTCCCCCCAGCGGCCAATGGCCCTCTGTATCCGGCCCACCTCAATGATGTCCACCCCGACAGAGTTCATATCTATCCAAAGGCGGATTATACCACGCCTGCCACCCAAAAACGAACCCCCTTTGTCTGACATAACAACAATTGTGCGAACTGCTTCCAGAGGAGGGTGTTGACATAAACTAGAGGAAATGGACGGAGGGCTGGGGCTGGAGCTTCTGGGCGATGAGTTCCAGGAGTCGGTCCAGGCCCCAGCCCTGGGTGGCGGAGATGAGGACGGTGTCTTCCTTGGCCCAGCCCTCCAGGTCCCTGGGCCCAACAAGCAAGTCCAGCTTGTTGAGCACCAGGAGGCGGGGCTTGCCGGCCAGGCCCAGCTCCTCCAGGGTCTTTTCCACCGTCTGGTTCTGCTGGGGGGCGCTGGGATGGGTGATATCCACCACATTGAGCAGGAGGTGGGCCTCCTCCAGCTCCTCCAGGGTGGCCCGGAAGGCCGCCACCACCGTATGGGGCAGCTTTCTGATAAAGCCCACCGTATCTGTGAGGAGGGCCTTCTTCCCCCCGGGCAGCTTGAGCTGCCGGGTGGTGGGGTCCAGGGTGGCAAAGAGCTTGTTCTCCACAAAGACTTCGGCCCGGGTGAGGGCGTTGAAGAGGGTGCTTTTCCCGGCATTGGTATAGCCCACCATGGCCACCACGGGGACCCCCGTCTCCTGCCGCTTTGTGCGGTAGAGGGCCCGCTGGCGCCTCACAATCTCCAGCTCACGGCGGAGACGGGCTATCCTGTCCCTGATAAGGCGGCGGTCGGTTTCAATCTGCGCCTCCCCCGGGCCCCGGGTGCCGATGCCGCCCCCCAGCCTTTCCAGGTGGCTCCACTGGCCGGCCAGGCGGGGCAGAAGATACACAAGCTGGGCCAGCTTCACCTGGAGCTCCGCCTCCCGGGTGCGGGCCCTCTGGGCAAAGATATCCAGGATGAGGGCTGTCCGGTCCAGGACCTTCACCTTCAGGAGCTCCTCCAGGTTACTCTGCTGGCGGGGGGAAAGCTCATCATCAAAGATTACGGTATTGTAGCCTACCTCCCCCTGCCGGGCCTGAAGCTCCTGCAGCTTGCCCTTCCCTAGATAGGATGTGGGAGAAGGGTGGGAAAGGTGCTGGATGACCCTGCCCACCACCTCCCCACCTGCCGTGGCCACCAGCTGGCCCAGCTCCTCCAGGGAGCTTTCCACGGTCCAGCCGTCCTGATGTTTCCCCTGTTTCCCCCCCACCGCCACCAGCATCACCCTCTCCACCAGCTCCTCCCTTGTGTTTATGTCAACCCTCCTGTGTTTTATGTCAACTCCTCCACTTTTCCAGGCGAGCGATGCCCTCCTCCAGGTCCTGGTCGGGGAGTGTGAGGGAGAGGCGGACATACCCCTCCCCTGCCTTCCCGTAGCCCACGCCCGGGGTGACCACCACCCCCGTCTCCTCCAGCAGGCGGGTGGTGAAGGAGGTGGAGGTGAAGCCCTGGGGCACCCGGGCCCAGACATAGAGGCTGGCCCTGGGGGCGGGGGCGCGCAGGCCGATGCGGTTGAGGGTGGCCACCAGCCGGTCCCGCCGCCGCTGATAGACCTGGTTGTGATGGGGGATGCAGTCCTGGGGCCCCTCCAGGGCCGCTACGGCCATATGCTGGATGGCCTGGGGAATGCCCGAGTCCAGGTTGGACTTGACTTTCATCAGGGCCTCCACCATCTCGGCGTTCCCCACCACCATCCCGATGCGCCACCCGGTCATATTATAGGTCTTGGAAAAGGAGTGGAATTCCACCCCCACCTCCCTGGCCCCCGGGACCTGGAGGAAACTCTCCGGCCGGTAGCCGTCAAAGGCCACCTCAGTATAAGGCCCATCATGGCAGAGGGCCAGGCCGTATTTCCGGGCGAAGGCCACCGCCGTTTCAAAGAATTCCAGCCCCGCCACCGCCGCTGTGGGGTTGTTGGGGTAGTTGAGCCACAACAGCTTGGCCCTCCTGGCCACCTCGGGGGGGATGGCCTCCAGGTCGGGGAGAAAGCCGTTCTCTTCCCGGAGGGGCATGGAGTAAGGGGTGCCGCCGGAGAAGATGGTGCCCATAGAATAGACCGGGTAGGCAGGGTCGGGGACCAGGGCGATGTCGCCGGGGTCAATGAAGCAGAGAGCGATGTGGCCAATCCCCTCCTTTGAGCCGATGAGGGGCAGGACCTCTTTGCCCGGGTCCAACAAGACGCCGAAGCGCCTTTCATACCAGCGGACGATGGCCCGGCGCAGCTCCAGGAGGCCATCGGTCTCCGGGTAGCGGTGGTTCCGGGGGTCCCGCGCCGCCTCGCACAGGCGGTCAATGATGTGGGGAGGGGTGGGGATATCGGGGTCGCCAATGGCGAAGGAGATAACCCTCTCCCCTTTGGCCCGCTTTTCGGCTATCTTCCGGGATATCTCCACGAAGAGATAGGGCGGCAGGTTTTCAACGCGCCGGGCAAAGCGCATCACTTCTCCTCAGCAAGTTGTTCCCAGACTTGCATACACAGTTTCGCAATAAGATTGATGTAGTCTGCGAGCTTACTCAACTTGACATTCTGAGCTGGGTCAGAAGGAGTCTTCACCAGCTCTACTGTTGTCTTTATTCGCACGACTTCCCCACCCCCGACGTCCGTACTTACCTTTGGAATGTGGTGCCGATGGAATACGGTGTTCCTCCAATCCCGAATATCTTTAAAAGTCTCATTGTCATATGCGGCAGCAATGATTTCACCCATTCTCCCAGCTTTCCCAGAGAGGCAACCTTTAATGCCCCTTTTTCCCTCCCATGTCACTTTATCTCGTTTTAGTCCACACCGATGGACAACATTGACCTCCTGTAATAGCGTTTCAAATGCTGACATGAGCTCGTTGAAAAACGCATCAAGATGCCAGTTCAACAGGCTATCGAAGCGAACGGTGGTAAACCAGACATGCCTTATACTGCCCAGCCCGACTATCTGGCCGTAAAACCAAATCGAAGCCTCCAGTTTGCTCCGCGTAGACCAGTGAAACACCTCCCAGTTGTTCTGCTCCCACTTTTCGAGCGAAGCAAACTCCTTGGGCTGCTTTTCAACATATAGCGGGTCTGTGAGAAAGTCGCTACTACTCAATCCACTCCCCTTCAAAGACCTTCTCCACATAGCCGGTGAGATAGACATCCCCTTCTCCATCCCAGGAGAGGCCCAGGGTGCCGCCGGGCAGGCGGATACTGACTTCTTCCGCTACTTTGTCCAGGAGCCTGGCGGCCACCATGATGGCCGAGGCCCCGGTGCCACAGGAGAGGGTCTCCCCTACCCCCCTCTCCCAGACCCGGGCCTCTATTTCCCGCCGGGAAATAATCCTGGCCACCTCAAAGTTGGTCCGCTGGGGGAAGAGCGGGGCGCTCTCCACCAGGGGCCCCAGCCGGGCAAGGGGGAAGGCCGAGACATCCCCCCTGATGAAGGCGACGGCATGGGGGTTGCCCATGGACACCAGGCTCACCCGCAAGACCCTCCCCCCTACCTTCAACTGATAGTCCAGCCCTTGCGTTATGTCAAGTGGCAAATTGGCGGGAATATCTTTGGGGGCGAGGCGGGGGGTGCCCATATTTACCCGGGCCCGGACCACCTTCCCGCGCTGAAGGAAAGGCACGACGGTCTTTATCCCGGCCTTGGTCTCCACTTTGACGGCGTCTTTTGGGGCAAGACCGGCTTCCACGGCATACTTGGCAAAACAGCGCAGGCCATTGCCGCTGGTCTCGGCCTCGGAGCCATCGGGGTTAAACAGGCGCATGGAAAGGTCAGCCTTTCTGGAGGACAGGACCAGGAGGAGGCCATCGCCCCCCACCCCCAGGTGGCGGTGGCAGAGCCTTCGGGCCAGGGCCGGCCAGTCCCTCACCGGCTGGCCCCGCCAGTCTACCAGGATAAAGTCATTCCCCGACGCCTGGAGCTTAACGAACTTCAAGAGCCTCCTTTACCAGGGCAAAGGCCCTCTCTACCTCACCACCTCTGGCTTCCAGCCAGCTTATCCTCGGGTCATCCAGCCGGAACCAGGCGGACTGGCGGCGGGCAAAGCGGTGGGTGGCGAATTTTATCCGCTGGACCGCCTGGGGAAGGCCCAGCTGCCCCCGGAGATAGCCCATTATCTCCCGGTAGCCCACGCTGGAGAGGGCGGGGAGGGAGGGGCTGTAGCCCCTGGCCAGAAGCCCCTTTACTTCCTCCACCCAACCCCGGCCTATCATATCGTCCACCCTCTTATCTATCCTAGCATAAAGCTCCCCCCGGGGGGCAGTGAGACCGATGATGAGAAACCTATAGGGGGGAGGCCTTTTCTCCCGGCCCTTGACCCCTGCCCGGGCCAACTCCAGGGCCCGGATGGCCCGGCGGATGTTCCGGGGGTCAATCCTGGAGGCAACATCGGGGTCCAGGGCCCTGAGCTCATCGTAGAGGGAGCCGATGCCCTCCATCCGGACTCTCTCCTCCATCTCCTGGCGGAAGGCGCTATCAGGGGGGACCCGGGGGACCTGCCACCCCTCCACCACCCCCCAGACATACTGGCCCGTGCCACCGACCAGGATGGGGAGCTTCATCCTTTTGAATACTCCTTCAATGGCCTGATAAGCGAGGGGCTGGAAAAGGGCCAGGCTGAATTCCTGGTCGGGGTCCACGATATCAAGAAGGTGGTGGGGGACGAGGGCCCTGTCCTGGGGGCTGGGCTTGCCGGTGCCGGTGTCCATATAGCGATAGACCTGCCGGCTATCGGCGTTGATGACCTCCCCCCCCAGCTCTTGGGCCAGCTCCAGGGCCAGGTGGCTCTTCCCCACCCCCGTAGGCCCCATCACCACCAGGACCGGGTTCATCTTGAGCGGATGGCCGATGCCTGCTCCACAATGCCCAGGAACTCCTCCGCCTTTAGGCTGGCCCCCCCCACCAGTGCCCCATCTATATCCGGCTCCTTAAGAAAGGAGCCGATGTTCTCTTTTGTGACGCTGCCACCATAAAGGAGGCGGAGGGCCTGGGCTGTGCTCCCGCCGCAGAGCTCCCCCAGGCTCCGGCGGAGGAAGGCCATCGTCTCCTGGGCATCGGCGGGGGTAGCCGCCCGGCCGGTGCCGATGGCCCACACCGGCTCATAGGCCACCACCAGGCCGTCGGGGTCGGCCACACCTTCCAGGGCACCCCGGAGCTGGCGCTCCACCACCGCCTCCGCCTGGCCCTTCTCCTTTTCCTCCAGCCTCTCGCCCACGCAGAGGATAGGCTTGAGGCCCCACGCCAGGGCCGCCCTCAGCTTCTTGTTTATCAGCTCATCCGCCTCGCCGAAGCAGTGGCGGCGCTCGGAATGGCCCAGGATGACATACTGGCAGAGGCCCCGGAGCATGAGGGGCGATACCTCACCGGTGTAGGCCCCCTTCTCCTGAAAATACATGTTCTGGGCCCCCAGGCCGATGGGGGAGCCCTTCAGCACCCCGGCCAGGGCAGAGAGGGACACAAAAGGGGGGCAGAGGACAACCTCCACGCCGGGCATGGCCTCCAGCCTCTGCCTCATGGCCCCCACCAGGGCCAGGGCCTCGAGGAGGGTGGTATTCATCTTCCAGTTCCCGGCGATAAGGGGCCTTCTAGGCGCCATACTTCACCAGCTTTCCGGCATGGGCCAGGGCCAGGGGGAGAACATGGAGGGAGGGGAACAGGCCCAGGCCCCCCCGGCCACAGGCCCTTTCCCCGAATTCGGCAATGCCGTCAGGACGACAGGTGGAGGAGTAGAGAAGGAAGGGCACGGGGTGCCAGCTATGCCCCTTGAGGAGAGCAGGGGTGGAGTGGTCGCCGGTGACTACCAGCACCTCGGGCTTGAGGGCCAGGACCCGGGGGAGATGCCCGTCCACCTCCTCAATGACCCGGACCTTGCGGTCAAAGTCCCCGTCCTCCCCCGCCATATCGGCCTCTTTTACATGGACGAAGAAGAAGTCATAGCGGGCCCAGTTCTGGGCCAGGGTATTGAGGGTGTCCTCCAGACCGGGGCCGGTGGGGAGAACAGCCATGCCCACCAGCTTGGCCAGCCCGCGGTACACGGGGTAGGAGGCGATGGCCGCCGGACGCAGGCGGAATAGCTCGGACATAGAAGGCAGACTCGGCACCCGGGAGAAGCCCCGGAGGAGGACCATATTGGCCGTCTTCTCCCCCCGGAGGAGGGCGCGGGCCTGGGCGATGAAGCGGTTGGCCAGCCGGGCCGTGGCCCTGGCCCCCACCGCCAGGGGTTTCACCTCCATAGGGGCCAGGCCGTCCTTCTGAGGGTCCGAGTCGGATAGCTCGCTCTGGAGACCGCTGCCCCGGAAGACCACTCCAAAGCGGTGCTCCTTCACCGGCTGGACGAAGAGCTGGACCCCCTCCAGGGCGATAGTGGAGAGCTTCTGGCACAGCCGGGCATTCTCCTCGGTGGAGAGCCTGCCGGCGCGGCGGTCCCGGATATTGCCCTTCTCGTCCAGGGTGCAGAAGTTGCCCCGGGCGGCCACATCCCCCGGCAGTAGCTCAAAGTCAATGCCCAGGGCCTCCAGCACCCCCCTCCCCACCTCATACTTGATGGGGTCGTAGCCGAAGAGGGCCAGATGGCCGGGGGCTGAGCCTGGGGTGAGGCCCGGCCCCACGGGCTCAAGCAGGCCCAGGGTGCTTTTCTCCGCCAGGGCATCCAGGTTGGGTTTGCGGGCGCTCTCCAGCTCTGTCTTCCCTGAACCGGGGTGGGGGAGGCCCCCCAGCCCGTCTATCAGCAGGAGGACAATCTTGGAGGGGGTCTCCCTGACCAGGCCGGGGAGCTTTTCCATCATCTTTTCTCCCTTAAAGAGTTGATATAGCTGAGAAAGAAATCGGCTTCATCCAGGCTGATGCGCACCTTCTTCACAGCCAGAGGCAGGCCCAGCACCCGGGCGGGGCAAGGCCGGCTCAGGCTCAGTTCCACCCCCGGGCCCAACCCCACCAGCATGTCCAGGCTACCCCCGAAGCCAAAGCCGACATGAACGCCGAGGTTAAGGCCAAACCCAGGGATAAGGCGGCTCAACCTCCGGGCCTCTTGAATCTCCTCCAACAGGATGAAAGCCCGCGCCAGGCGGCCCATCCCTATCGTCAGTCCCTGGCTGTCCACACTGACCTGACCCTGGCCCATGGCCCGATAGAGGTAAAAAATGAGGCCCGAACTGAGGGCCATCACCAGGACGAAAATGACCGCTTCAGGGGGGTCTTCCTGAGCCAGGCCGACTGAGCCGACTACCCCTCCCCCCAACAAGACCAGGCTCACAACCAGGAGTATGGTGCGCCCCAGGCCAGAGGTGGGCATACGGAAGCTCACCGGCCTTTGTCCTGTAGGGCAGCAATCCCCGGCAGGTCCTTCCCCTCCAGGAACTCCAGGGAGGCCCCGCCGCCGGTGGAGACATGGGTGAATTTGTCCATGAGGCCCAGCGCATGGATGGCCTCGGCGGTGGAGCCCCCGCCGGCTATGGTGACAGCCTTCAGCCCCGCCAGGACCTGGGCCAGGGCCCGGGTCCCATTGGAGAAAGATGCTATTTCAAAGACCCCTACAGGGCCGTTCCACAGGACGGTGCCACAGGCCTCAAGCTCTTTGGCAAAGAGCTCTATGGTGCGGGGGCCTATATCACCCATAACCCAGCCGGGGGGCAACTGGTCTATGGGAACCGTCATGAAAGAGGCCCCGTCTTTGAGTTCTGCTGCTGCCAGGACATCCACAGGCAACAGAAACGGGATGCCCTTCTCTTTTGCTTTCTGGGCTATTTCCTGGGCCAGGGCAAGCTCTTCAGGCCCTGCCTCGAATGGTTTGCCCTGGGCCTGAAGGAAGGGGACTGCCATCCCGCCCGCGATAAGGAGCTTATCCAGCCGGTCCAGGATGTTGCAGAGCACCCCTGCCTTGTCCTTGACCTTGGCCCCGCCCAGGAGGGCGGCAAAGGGGCGGCGGGGGGTGGAGAGCAGGAAGCCCAGGTGCTCTATCTCCTTCTCCAGTTGGAAGCCGGCTACCGACGGAAGATAGCGGGTGACCCCCACGGTGGAGGCATGGGCACGGTGGCAGACGGAGAAGGCGTCGTTGACGAAGATATCGGCCAGGCGGGAAAGGGCCCGGGCAAAATCGGGGTCATTCTTCTCTTCTTCGGGGTGAAAGCGGACATTCTCCAGGAGCAGGACCTCCCCCTCCCCCAGAGAGGCCGCCATGGCCTTCACCTGGGGCCCAACACAGTCGGGGGCCAGGGCCACAGGCCTTTTTAGCAATTGAGAAAGCCTTCCGGCCACCGGCTTCAGGCTCAGGCCCGCCACGACCTTTCCTTCGGGCCGGCCCAGATGGGAAAGGAGGATGACCCTGGCCCCGGCGTTGATAAGGTGCTCCAGGGTCGGGAGGGAGGCCCGCAGGCGCATATCATCGGTTATCTCCCCTGTGCTGGGGTCCAGGGGAACATTGTAGTCCACCCGGACCAGGACCCTCTTCCGGGCGGCGTCTATATCCAGCAGGTCCTTCTTAGCCATGGCCCAACAATGCCTCTAGTCTATCCTTTATTTGCCGGGCCTCCTGTACGGCCTGGGGGGAGGCCTCAAAGACCCCCTTCCCCTGGAGGTCGGCCCGGGCTATCTCGGGGTGGTAGTTGATAAACCCCAGAAGCTCCCCAGGGGGTATGTTTTCCTGGATGAACCGCCTTTCGGCTTCGTTCCTGGTCTTGGAGCCCGCCACCAGACAGCGGGTGATGCCCAGGTCCAGGGCCAGCTTCTTTACGGTGGCGGCGGTCTGGAGGCTCCTCTGGCCAGGCTCCACCACGATGATAAAGGCATCCACATACTGGGCCGTGGCCCTTCCCAGGTGCTCCACCCCCGCATCCATATCCAGGACCACCACCTCGTCCCGCTGGATAAGCAGATGCTGGAGGAGGGCAGCGAGGAGGGCAGACTCGGAGCAGAGACACCCCCCGCCACCCCTCTTCACCGTCCCCATGACCAGGAGCCAGATGGAGTCCTTCCGGGCGCTGAAGCGCTCGGGGATGTCATCAACCCGGGGGTTGAGGCGGAAAAAACCTCCTGACCGGCCCGGCCTGGACCCGGTCCTTTCCTCTATCAGGTCGGCCATTTCGGCGATGGGGACAATTCGGGCGGAGACCTCGGCGGGCAGCCCCAGGGCGGAAGCCAGGTTGGCATCGGGGTTGGCGTCAATGGCAATGACCCGCCGTCCCTCCCGGGCAAAGACCTCGGCCAGCAGGGCGGAAAAGGTGGTCTTGCCCACCCCACCCTTTCCGGTAACCGCCAGTTTCATCAGAAATTCCTATCTCTGAGGTATAATACCACTTCTTCCAGCCCCTGCTGCTGGGGTAGCCGGGCCTTCTTGAGCTCCCTCAGTGCCCTATCGTAGTAGCCCTGGGCCAGTTTCATGGTATATTCCAGGGCCCCCATCCTGTTGAGAAGGGCCATCACCCTTCCTATGTCTTCCGGGGCAAGGGCCCTTTTCCGATAGAGCTGTCGGAGCTCCTCCCCCTCCCGCCCCACAGCCTTCTCCAGGGCATAGACAACAGGGAAGACCTTCTTTTTCCTCCTCATATCTGGGGAGACCTTGCCCACCACTGCGGTTTCTCCCCCGAGGCCCAGGGCATCGTCCTGGAGCTGGTAGGCCAGGCCCAGGTTGCGGCCGAAGAGCTGGAGGGCCTCTAGAGCATCCCCTTCTTTACCACCCACAACGGCCCCCAGGGCTAAAGAGGCCTCCAGGAGGGCCGAGGTCTTCCCCCGGACCATGCGGAAATAGGGCCTGCGGCTTACCCTTGGCCTTTTTTCCAAAGCGATATCCAGATACTGCCCCTGGCAGAGGGCAAGGCAGGCCTCGTCCAGCAGCCGGGCCGCCGGGAGGACCCGTTTGGCGGGGACCCCCCTCCCCTCCAGCCGGAGGAGGGCGAGGCGGGAAAGGGAAAAGAGGGCATCGCCGACGGTGATGGCCTGAGCCACCCCCCACCTTTTCCATACCGTGGCGCGGTGGCGGCGGAGGGGGGAGGCATCCTGGATATCATCATGGACGAGGGAGAAATTGTGGACGAGCTCCACCCCTGCGGCAGCAGGCAGGGCCTGATATGGGTCCCCCCCAACCCCACAGCAGGCCAAAAGGCAGAGGGCAGGCCTGAGCCTCTTTCCCCCCTCCAGAGGGTAACTCAGCATCCGGCGGAGGGGCGGGGAGGGGAGAAGGGCATCTATCTCTTCTTCCAGGGCCTTAAGGAGAGTTTTCTCCAGAGGGAACATACCTGCCACAGCTATGCCATGTTATCAGCCCCTTCCAGAAGTGTCAAGGAAACCAGATTTGGCTCCCCACCTCATTGACAATAGGGCCAGATAGCTTCCATAATGGCCCCGAAGAAGAGATGAGTGCCTTCATTGAAAGCCCGAGAAGCGTAATCCTGGTCACCGGCGCCGCCGGATATATCGGCAGCGTTCTTTGTGAAGAACTTCTGGAGAACGGGTACCGGGTTATCGCCCTGGATAACTTGGAGCAAGGCCACACGCAGGCGGTGCCCCCAGGGGCGACCTTCATCAAGGGGGACCTGGCACAAAATGAAGCCCTCGATCGCCTCTTTCGTACCTTTCCTACAGAGGCGGTGATGCACCTGGCGGCCCACAGCCTGGTGAGCGAGTCGGTGGCCCAGCCTGCCCGATACTTCAAGAACAATGTGGTGAACGGCATAAACCTGCTGGATGCCATGCTGGCCCACGGGGTGAAGAAGATGGTCTTCTCCTCCTCGGCAGCGGTGTACGGGGAGCCTGTTTCCCTCCCCGTCCGCGAGCAGGACCCGGCGTGCCCCACCAATCCCTACGGTGAGTCCAAGCTGATGTTTGAGAAGGCCCTCCAATGGTATAACCGGGCCTACGGGCTGAAATCCGTTTCCCTGCGCTACTTCAACGCCGCCGGGGCCAGCCCCCGCTTCGGTGAGGACCATCACCCCGAGACCCACCTTATCCCAAGCCTGATGAAGGTGGCACTGAAACAGGAAGAGCATCTCAATGTCTATGGCTCTGACTATGATACCAGGGACGGCAGCTGTATTAGGGACTACATCCATGTAGTGGACATCGCCCGTGCCCACATCCTGGCCCTGAGGGCCCTGGAAGGGGTGAGGGCCCGCATCTACAACCTGGGCAATGGCGAGGGCTACAGCGTCCTCCAGGTGGTGAAGGCGGCCAGGGAGATTACCGGCGCCGAGGTCCCGGTCTTGCTCCAGCCCCGCCGCCCCGGGGACCCGGCCAGGCTGGTGGCCAGCTCGGAACTCGTCCGCTCCGAGCTGGGCTGGCAGCCCCGATACCCTGACCTGAAAGACATCATAGCCAGCGCCTGGAAGTGGCACCGGAAACACCCCTATGGCTATGGCAAGGTTGACAATAAAGCTACCCCAGGTTAGACTGGCAAAGAGGGCAACCGGGGTCCCTGTAGCTCAGCGGACAGAGCAACTGCCTTCTAAGCAGTCGGTCGGGAGTTCGAGTCTCCCCAGGGACGCCACTTGACAGTTAGGCGCACTTCCTCTAATATAAAACTAGAACAAAGAGGAGGTGCGCCGTGAAAACGCACAGACCTAAATCGCATGTTTATGCGCCTAATGTTCAACCTGAGCCTATCTCAAATGAGGACATAATTCGGAGCTTCCTATTGGGGCTCGGGGGGTCCGGTCGGGTGGAGAAGACGCTGGAGACATATGGGCAGAGCTTGAGGATGCTTGTGGAGTTCGCCAGGGTGGAGGGGCTGCCCCCCCTGGTGGAGATGGAACCGGACCACCTCCGATACTGGTTCCAGAGCCTCTATAAGAGGGGTAACAAGCCTGGTTCGGTGAGCGTGCGATATCGGGCCCTGAACCGCTTTTACAACTGGGCCGTCCGGGAGGGGGAGGTAGCGGAAAACCCCCTGGACAGGGTGGACCCGCCCCGCATCCCGGACGAGATTCAGCCCTGGTATCGCCCGGAGGATGTGGAGAAGGTGTTGAAGGCCATCGGGCAGGAGGGGCAGCGGGGAGTCAAAGTTTACCAGCTCAGGGATACCGCCATAGTCCTGACGCTCTATGATTCGGGTCCCCGGGCGGCGGAGGTCTGCGGGATGAGGGTCCAGGATATTGACTGGAAGCACAAGACCATCATGGTGACGGGCAAAGCCGGCAAGCAACGGCGAATAAGCATCGGAGCCCGCACCGCCGAGGCCATTGACCGCTATCTGCGCAAGCGGGGGGTAAAGAGCGACATCTTGTGGCTGGCCAGCGGCCTCAAGCCCTTCACCACCAACGGCCTCAGGATGATGCTCAAGAGGCGCTTCCAGGCCGCCGGAGTGCGCTTCCGGGGAGCCCACGCCTTCAGACGGGGCTTCGCTATGAGTTACCTTGGTGGCGGGGGGCAGGAGGGGGACCTGAAGGAACTGGGCGGCTGGGAAAGCTTCGCCATGGTCAGTCGCTATGCCCGGGGAAACGCTGCCGAGAGGGCCATAGACGCCCACAAGAAGTTCAGCCCCGGGGACCGCCTGAGGGTGCATTGAGCGAGGAATCTTGAAGCCCAAACGTGCCCCTTTGCACGTCACAGAGGCAGTCTTCGCCCGGGGCATGGCTTCAAGGCCGAGGTCGCGGGTTGGAATGGGAACCAACTGGCAAGTTTGTAGTGTATCTGCTAGCTACGCTCCTACCCGACTGGCAACCGCCCGCGCCAGATTCCCGCAAAGCCATCTTTGGCAACATGGTGCCTGCCTTGAGAGAAGCAAAGGCAAACGGCAAGAGCCTGCGCGAGCTGGCCAATGAGGTGGGCCACCGTGTACAATATGCAGAACTTTTGAGCTTGCCTTCGCCCTGACCATTTAGTAATTGTAGCCAGAAGTCCAATGGAGGTCAAATTGTTGAAGATACCCGTCAAATCGTCAGGTCGTCGGTCAACAACTGGTCATAAGGTGGGTCAAATGGTCAGTCAAGTCGTCAAGTGTTGACAGTGACATGTCAAAAACAATTGAGAAACAGACTATAGAAGGTTGTCGTTAAAGGAGGCTTACAGTGAGGGAAATACAGAGAACAAAGAAGCTGGAAGTGGCACAGGGGTTCATGCTAGGCCACAGTTACAGGGAGTTAGAGGAGAAGACTGGGGTATCTCACGGAACCATAGTCAACGTTGTCAAAGAGCTGGAAACCGGTAAACTGGATATCCCCGGCGGCCCATTTGACCAGGTAAATGACCTGCGCCAATTGTCTCTTGACCTCAAAAAGAAGGGACTGTCTACCTCTCAGGCACTCCTCGGCCTCTCCTTTTTTGAAAGATGCGGGAGTCTAGGGATAGGCCTGGAGCAACTCGACCGGTGGGCTGAGCTCGTCAGTAAATTCAGCAACGTCGAGTTTCCGAAAGAGGATTTTCTCGGAGCCGCCTTAAGGCTCCGTCAATTGGAAAACAGTGGCGGAAAGCCGTTTGAGCCCGCATTTCCCATATCAAATGCTGAGCGCAGATAGGGTTCCTATGGTACAATAGCTTCAAAAGAGAGGCTCAACTGGAG
>Ga0315294_10005369_pt1 | contig 14051 bp, 15 predicted proteins | sample YL17G13_40_MG_FD_203626 | JGI IMG/M metagenome (GOLD analysis project Ga0315294, IMG submission 203626) | Sediment microbial communities from Yellowstone Lake, YNP, Wyoming, USA - YL17G13_40 | ecosystem: Environmental > Aquatic > Freshwater > Lake > Sediment | place: USA: Wyoming | collected... | reverse complement strand
TTACAACAAAAGTCAACAAGCACAAACGGCCCGCGCCTGTGGCGCTGACCAGTTCCGCCCGCCTCGGCCCCCTTCCTTGCCAGTTCCCTAAAAAAGAAGGGAGGCCGGAGCCTCCCTTGGTTTGCCCCGGCTTTCGCCGGGGCGTTGCTGTTTAGCGTTCGGTGGCGTAGAGCATTGCTACTACGAATGCCAGTATCATCAGGCCGAGTGCGGCAAACTCCGGTACATTGGCAACAATGCCAGTGAACGTAAGCGCGCCGAAAGTGATAACCCCTAACATCATGGTCAAGCGAAACAGTGTTTGCATAACACCCTCAAATAAAGCGTTCAATAAAAGAACAAATGCCTTCAACAATGCTGTCTCCGGCAGAACATACGAGAACAATTCCCGTAACCTTCAAGTAATCCATCATCATCTTTCTCCCTTGTGCTACCCGGCCACTATGGCCGGGTAGCGTTGCTGTTTAGATATCGACGCTGACCGTGAAAGTCGCATCCCGCAATTCATCCCGTATCGCTCGCCTGATATCGTTCGAGTCGGGAATCTCAAGGCGCTCCAGTTGGCGACAAACTTCCGACTCGACTTCCGACTCGACTTCCGATTCAACGGCCTCACGAATCTCTTCGCGAATCTCTTCGCGCACCGTTTCGCTCACGCCGTGCTCTTTCGCTTCCAATTCTTCAATGCGGCGGATGAGCGGGATAGTGGCTTCCGCCACTACGTGAGCGATATAGGCACGAACCAAGGTCTCTAAGGATTGAATATCCATAGTATAGATAACTCCGATTAAATTGTATGAAGAGCGTTTGTCACTAGGACGATTTGAATTATACGCTTGTCACAGCGAAAAGCAACAAACGCCAGCAATAAGGCGCAGGGCGACCCCCACCCCCCGAAACTACGTTAGGAGTCCCGCGCCCCTGCTACATACCAATCCGCTCAACCAAATTTATATATTTCACACCCCCTCACGGGGCTTAATTGACGTATACGTCAACCCACCCCCTATCTTTTCTATTTCCTACCCCCGGAGGGGTATTTTTTTGTTTTGGGGAACCCCCCCCCATACCTTTTTCTATTTTGTACCCCGTGGGGGGTATTTTTTGAAATTTTGGGTTTATGTTATTTAGGGGTGTGGTAAATACTGAAGAAATCGATTAAAACAACCCCCAAACTCAAACCAAAACAGCCCCCAAACCTAAGACCAAAACAAAAAATAAAAAAATGGCCAGACCCCGTAATACCGAAGAACAGAAGGCTGCTGCAAAAGAGCGCAATAAAAAACGAATGGAGTTACTGCGGCAAACGCCGGAATATAGGGAGTGGCGTCGAGCTTACGACCGCAGGAAGTATTTAAAAGATGGTAAGTCGTATATGAAGCCTGAGAATGTAGGGCGCATGGGTTGGCAAAGGCCGAAAGGTTGGGCTGCGCTTCAAGCGATGAAGATCACCACTTCCGCCCTTATTGGCCCATTTGGTACAGTGCTCAAGATTCTGGACACTGCGGCTAAAAAGGAGAAGGAAAAGGGGAAAGTAAGCAAACTTAAAGACCCTTATACCTTACCCCCTCCAGACCCGCAAATGCTTATTGCATTCATTAAGACAAGCCTTTATGAATCTCTTATAAAATTGGAATCAGATACTAATGCCGCCACTTACAAATCCCAACCCGCAACCAAACGCAAAACCAAGCGTAAGAAAAAATACACGCGCAAAAGCGCCGACAAGACAGGGAAAAGCTACCGTGGACGACCTCCTGCCAAAAAAACGGCAGGAGCTAAAGGTGATGCAGGAGATAGCGGAGCTTGAGGATAAGAAGTTAAAAGAGAGGAAGTTAACGACCAGTGCAAAGGCTAGTGCTTCTTTAGCGATAACGAATATCAAGCAGATATTAGAGGAGTTTGACGCGCAGGTAATTAAGGACACTGACCAACTGCGGCGGTACATCACTAATAAACTTGTCCAGATTTCCAACTGCGGCGTCTCTAAGGAGGAGTTGCGGGCTTTGGAGCTGCTTGGGAAGATTTCGGATATCGGTCTTTTTGTCGAGAAGAGCGAAATCAAAGTTACGCACACCACTTCCGCCACTTTGGAAGCTTCGATCAAAGAGAGGATTGGGCGGTTGATGGAGATGAGCAAAAAGGATGAGGGTAGGGTTGAGGAAGTGATTGAGGATGCGGAGTACGAAGAGGTGCCGGAGGATGAGACGGACGATGAGGAGCTAGAAGAGTGAGTTTGGACTTTGACTTGGATGAAGAGACGCTAGCAAATCTCTTAAAACTTCTTCCTACTTTGTCCGAAACCGAGCAGCGGAGCTTGCTTCATGACTTAAACCGTCTTGAAGAAGTGAAGAGTAAGGAGAAGTGCCAAAAGGAGTTCATTCCGTTCGTGCAGCGCATGTGGCCGGGGTTCATCTCGGGGCGACACCACAAGATTATGGCCCGTGCGTTTGAGAAAGTAGCCCGAGGAGAAGTAAAACGCTTAATAATAAACATGCCTCCAAGGCATGATTTGGCGATTACGGAGGAAGTCCCAACAACTTCAGGCTGGAAACGCATCAAAGATATTCAAGCCGGGGATTATGTTTTCTCCAACACCGGGACGCCTGTCCTCGTTACAGGAAAATCTCCAATCAATCAAAAGCCGACCTACGTGGTGACTACATCGGATGGTTCTGCCCTGACAGTCTCAGAAGACCACCTGTGGGCTGTTCGTTTTGAGTGCGAAGTAAACGCGGATTACAAAACCGTAAGTACAAAAGATTTGTATGAGCGCCAGCAAAAGCATCCGAATACAAGTAAAACTCCAAAACTGCCAGCGCTTTCCGCGCTTCAATACCCCCACGCGGCTCTTCCAATAGACCCATACGTGTTTGGAGTGTGGCTCGGCGACGGGAGTTCGCATGGCGCGTCGATTGGATGCTCCCTTGCGGACATGTCGCAGATGCGGTCACAGGTTGAAGCATGTGGATACCAGACCACGCACAACCCCAAGTTTCAGCAGTTCAACGTGCTTGGGCTGCATCAGCAGTTGCGAGAGCTTGGTCTTTTGAAAAACAAGCACATCCCGGAGCAATACCTCTGCGCGTCTGTTCCGCAGCGGATGGCGCTCCTGCAAGGACTTATTGACACGGATGGAGACGTCACCAAAGAAGGCAAGGTTACGTTTAACCAAACCAATCTAGCGATAACCGAGCAGGTCTTATGCCTTATTCACTCCCTCGGGGTAAAAGCGCGGATTACACCCCGGCAGACCAACTACAAAGGCAAGCTCAGCCAGCCGTCATATCGCATTATGTTTAAACTCGCTGGTGCAGCGCGTATCCCAAGAAAAGCAGAGAGATGCAAAGCATTAGAGGGAAACTGGGCTAGGACTATTTCCATAGAACCGACAGGCAGAATTGAGTCTACTCAGTGCCTACAAGTTGCTAATGAGGACGGTTTGTTTGTTGCGGGGCGTGGGCACCTTGTAACTCACAACACCAAGTCCGAGTTTGCTTCATACCTCCTCCCGGCGTGGTTTTTGGGTAAATTCCCCGAGAAAAAGGTCATCCAAACGTCGCACACTGCCGAATTGGCAGTAAATTTTGGTCGAAAAGTCCGAAATTTGGTGGACGAAGAGGGCTACAGGTCAATTTTTCCCGAAACCGTGCTCCAAGTGGACTCAAAAGCGGCTGGGCGGTGGAACACCAGCAAGGGCGGCGACTATTTCGCTATCGGTGTCGGCGGCGCGGTGACGGGTAAGGGTGCAGATCTATTAATCATTGACGATCCGCACTCAGAACAGGAAGCCACCATTGCTGAAACCAACCCCGAGGTGTATGACAAGACGTATGAGTGGTACACCTCGGGGCCAAGGCAGCGGTTACAGCCCGGTGGAGCTATAGTCATTGTAATGACACGCTGGTCTAAGCGGGATTTAACAGCGCAAGTGTTAAAAGCGGCGGCGATGCGTGAGGGAGAGGAGTGGGAGGTCATTGACTTTCCGGCCATTATGCCTAGCGGCAACCCGCTATGGCCCGAGTTTTGGCCGTTTGAAGAGTTAACGGTACTGCGGCAAGAGTTGCCTCACGCTAAGTGGATGGCGCAGTACATGCAAGACCCTACGAGTGAAGCGTCGGCTATTATTAAGAGAGAGTGGTGGAAAGTTTGGGAGGATGAAACGCCTCCTGATTGTGAATTTGTCCTTATGTCGTGGGATACGGCATTTGAGAAGAATAACCGTGCCGACTATTCCGCCTGCACCACTTGGGGCGTGTTTTATTTGGATGATGATGGAAGCGATTGGGAGGTTAGTAAAGCTGACCGAGGGAAACCCCAAGCACACATAATACTCCTCAACGCATTCCGAGACCGGATGGAGTTCCCGGAGTTAAAACGAGTGGTGGTAGACCAGTATAGGTCTTGGGAGCCTGATGGGGTTATTATTGAGAAAAAAGCATCTGGCGCTCCACTTATTTACGAGCTTCGCGCTATGGGTATCCCCGTGCAGGAGTTCACGCCGACTAAAGGCAACGATAAGATATCCCGACTTAATGCGGTGTCGGATATATTTGCATCTGGTAGAGTATGGGTGCCGGAGACGCGGTGGGCGGAAGAGGTTATTGAGGAAGTAGCGTCATTCCCTGCGGGCGACCACGACGACTACGTTGACTCGGTGTCGATGGCTTTGATGCGGTTCCGTCAGGGTGGGTATATTAGGACTACACTAGATGAGCCGGAGGAAGAGATTTCGATGCGGTATCGCAATCCAAACCGGAAACCGTACTATTAATTAGCACGACCGTGCTAAGAGGAAAACAAAATGGGTGACGAGATGGACAACGGGATTGACGACGGGATTGACGACGGGATGGACGAAGAAATCCAAGTTGAGATCGTAGACGACGGTTCCACCCTGCCGGGAGACGAGAACGACCCCGAGTCCGGTGCGGAGTTTGCCCTTGCTGAGCTTCTTGGGGAACCCATGATCGACGAGGAAGACCCTGAGGTCGAAGAGTTCTATAAGAACCTCGCGGAGGACATAGACGACGGCACCCTTGCTACCCTTGCGGGCGACTTACTTGAGTCTTTTGACGGTGACACCGCCTCGCGCAAAGACTGGTTGCAGACCTACATCGACGGGTTGGAATTGCTTGGGTTGAAGATTGAGCAGCGGACTGAGCCGTGGAGTGGTGCGTGCGGCGTGTTCCACCCCCTCCTCAGCGAAGCCTTAGTCAAGTTCCAAGCCGAGACCATCATGGAGACGTTCCCGCCGAGTGGGCCGGTGAAGACGACCATCATTGGGAAAGAGACGCCGGAGAAGAAGCAGGCGTCGGTTAATGTCGCGGCGGATATGAACTTTCAGTTGACGGAGGTGATGACGGAATATCGCCCCGAGCATGAGCGGATGTTGTGGGGTCTGGGCTTGAGCGGTAATGCGTTTAAAAAGGTGTATTACGACCCAGCAATCGAACGGCAAATCTCCCTCTACGTCCCGGCGGAAGATCTTATCGTGCCCTACGGTGCGTCTAACCTCGACACTGCCGAGCGCGTTACGCATGTGATGCGGAAGTCCAAGAACGAGGTGATCAAGCTGCAAGCGAACGGGTTCTACCGGGACGTTGACCTTGGTGAACCGCGCAAGGGCAACCTTGATGAAGTGGAGAAAAAGATCGCGGAGAACATGGGCTTTAGTGCGACGAGCGATGATAGGTTTAAGATTCTTGAGATGCACGTTGACCTCGACTTGTCGGAGTACGACGAGAAAGATTCTGAAGCGGGGGATGAGGAGACTGAGATGGGCGGTATTGCACTGCCCTACGTTGTCACTATTGAGAAAAGCACTGAAACCGTCCTAGCTATTTATCGCAACTGGGCACCTGACGATGAAAAGAAACTTAAGCGCGAGCACTTTGTTCATTATCCCTATATTCCCGGTTTTGGCTTTTATGCTTTTGGTTTGGTTCACCTGCTGGGTAGTTTTGCCAAGTCTGGTACGTCCCTTATTCGCCAGCTTGTGGACGCGGGCACACTATCCAACCTCCCCGGCGGATTTAAGACCCGAGGGATGCGGATCAAAGGAGATGACACTCCCATCTCCCCCGGTGAATTCCGTGATGTAGACGTTGCGTCTGGCACCATCAAGGACAACATCATGACGCTCCCGTACAAGGAGCCGTCGCAAGTCCTCTTCCAATTAATGCAGAACATCGTGGAAGAAGGGCGGAAGTTTGCCAGCACCACCGACCTCAATGCCTCCGACATGTCCGCGCAGTCTCCGGTAGGCACCACGCTGGCTATCCTTGAGCGCAGTCTGAAAGTGATGTCGAGCGTTCACAGCCGTGTGCATTACGCGATGAAGAGAGAGTTGCGCCTCCTCGCCTCCATCATCCGGGATTTCACTCCTGACGAGTACGACTACGAGCCGGAAAAAGGTGACAGGAAGGCTAAGAAAGCCGACTACGACATGGTGGACGTTATCCCCGTGTCTGACCCGAATGCCTCGACGATGGCGCAGAAAGTCACGCAGTGGCAAGCGGTAATGCAGCTTGCCCAGAACTCCCCCCAAATCTATGACCTCCCTGAGCTTCACAAGCAGATGCTTGAGGTGTTGGGTGTGCGGAACATTGGGAAAATTATTCCGACTGAAGAAGACCAGAAGCCGCGAGACCCTGTGTCAGAGAACATGGACATTCTTGCGGGCAAGCCGGTCAAAGCGTTCATGCACCAAGACCATGAAGCGCATATCGCTACTCATATGGCAATGGGGCAAGACCCCAAGATCGCCCAGTTGATGCAGAACAACCCGCAAGCCCAAGCCATCATGGCTGCGGGCATGGCGCATGTGACGGAGCATGTTGGGTTCCTGTATCGCAAACAGATTGAGGAACAGTTAGGCGTGTCGCTGCCGCCGCCGGATGAGCCGTTACCGCCGGATGTCGAGGTTCAGTTGTCGAAGCTGATTGCCCAAGCCGCCGCTCAGTTGACGCAGAAGAACATGGCAGAGGCGCAGCAGGCTCAACAGCAGCAAGAGCAGCAAGACCCATTGAACGTCATTCAGCGCGAAGAACTGGAACTGAAGAAGCAAGAACTTCAGCTTAAAGCGCAAAAACAACAGGCTGACATTGAGATTGATAAAGCCAAGTTGATGATTGACGCAGGCAAGTTGGACTCTCAGCAGGCGCTTAAAGACAAAGAGCATATGTTCAAGGAAAAAGAACTTGCTGTTAAGCAGATGCAAGAAGGCGTTAAGTTTGGGGTGGAAGTGGCGGGTAGGAACATGAACCGGCAATCCGCCCAACAACAGGCTCAAAAACCTGAGAAAGAGAGTAATAAGTGACCGTAATAGAATTAATTTTAGAGAAAATTAATGAACGCCTTGCCGATGTCCAAGAGGATTTGGGCAGCGGAGTAGCCAAAGATTACGCAGATTACAGATATATTTGCGGAATTTTGCATGGGATGTTGGCGGTAAAACGCTATGTGGATGATATTAAAACTAACTTGGAGAATGATTAATGAGCGATGAGCACCAAGATGTTCAATCGGCAACACAATTGCCTAACCCCACAGGCTACAAAATCCTGTGTGCAATTCCCGACATCGAAGCAAAGTTCGATAGCGGCCTCCTCAAAGCGGAGAAAACGATTAAGGACGAGGAATTGATGACTACGGTGCTTTTCGTGGTCAAGATGGGGCCGGATTGCTATTCCGATACCTCACGGTTCCCCAGCGGCCCTTACTGCCAAGAAGGGGACTTTATCCTTGTTCGCCCGCATTCGGGTTCGCGAGTTCACATCCACGGGAAGTCTTTCCGTCTCATCAACGACGATAGCGTCGAGGGTGTAGTGGAAGACCCGCGTGGCATTCACCGAGGTTAGGAGATAACACATGGCAACTGACAAGAACGTGGCCGAGTTGGAAGACGATTTTGAAATTGAAGTTGAGGACGACACCCCGGAGGAAGACCGAGACCGTGCTCCGATGCCGGAAGACATTGTAAAAGAACTTGATGCTGATGATGAGCTTGAGAATTTTTCTAAGGAAAAAGCCAAGCAACTGAAGAAAGTTTGGCACGACGAACGCCGTGCTAAAGAAGCGGCATTGCGCGAACGCGAAGAAGCGGTGGGACTACTTCGACGCTACGCCGAAGAGAACAAGGTGCTGAAAAAGAACTTACATACGGGCGAACAAGCGTATGTAGGGACGGCGAAGCATGCGTATGAAAAAGAACTTGAAGCGGCCAAGCGCGAGTTCAAGGATGCGTATGATTCAGGCGACTCCGACCGCGTAACGGAAGCGCAGGAAAAGCTCCTTACCGCTAAACTTAATCTTCAACAGCTCAGTAATTATCGTCCAACTTATCAAGAAGATGCTGGACAAGACGTTAAAACTGGAGTAGATAGCTCTAGTACGGACGGATGGTCTGTGGCCCCCGTTGAAAAACCGGCTTCTCAGCCAGATCCAAAAGCAGTTGCGTGGCAAAAACGTAACTCTTGGTTTGGTGAGAACCGTGTGATGACGAGCATGGCTTTTGGTTTGCACGAAGACTTGGTAGGTGAAGGCGTAGACCCGACCTCTGACGAATACTACTCGCGTATCGACAAAGAGATGCGACGTAGATTCCCAGAGTCTTTCGAGGGCAATGATCGGAAGAAACCCGGAACAGTGGTGGCTTCCGCAAAGCGTTCTACGGCCCCTCGTAAAGTCACGTTGACGGCGACTCAGGTTTCTCTAGCTAGAAAACTTGGGTTGACCCCAGAGCAATACGCAAAAGAAATGATTAAATTGAATGGTGATACCAATGGCTGAAAACAGAATTTCTCGTGATATGGATACCCGTGAAGCGTCTTCCCGACCCAAAAGTTGGGCACCGCCTTCGCTGCTTCCTGAAGTTAATCAGGAACCGGGATACTCCTACCGCTGGATTCGCGTTAGCACCTTGGGCACTCCAGACGTAAACAACGTCTCGTCCAAACTACGAGAAGGTTGGGAACCCGTGAAAGCTTCGGAACATCCGGAAGCATTTACAATGGCCGATCCAAACAGTCGGTTTAAGGACTCTATTGAGTCCGGTGGTCTTATCTTGTGTAAGACCCCTTCTGAGTTTGTCTCACAGCGCAACGCTCATTATCAGAAACTCACCGAAGATAATGCGGCATCTGTGGATAACAACTTCATGCGGGAAAATGACCCCCGTATGCCGGTGTTTAAGGACAAGAAAACTCAAGTTACTTTTGGTAAAGGTCTTGTTAAATAACTTAGGAATTTAGGAGCTAAACATGGCTTATCCTACTGTCTCAGCCCCTTACGGGCTAAAACCGATCAATTTGATCGGTGGTCAGGTTTTTGCGGGGTCAACCCGTATGATCCCAATCGCTACCGGCTATAACACCGGCATTTTCAACGGCGACATCGTTCAGTTGACCGCGACTGGCACGGTGATTATTTCGTCGCTTGCTATCGGCACCACTTCGCAGGCTGCGCAGACTGTTGTCCCCGGCACTACTGGCGTGTTCCTTGGTTGCGAATACTCGCCGCCGAGCGGCCCGCTCTTTGGTAAGCAGCGTGCCCAGTATTGGCCTGCTGGTACTCTGGCGCAGGACGCTGTTGCGTATGTTGCGGATGACCCGGATACGGTTTTCCAAGTCGCTGTCCTGTCGATGCCTGCTGCTTCGACCAACACCGCTACCGCGCTTTCCACCATTGGCTATATGTCCGAAGCGTTTGTCGGCACCAACGCCTATTATGTGGGCGCGAATGTGGGCAGCACTTCGACGGGTAACTCCACTGGCGGTATCGTTGGTAACACTGCTGGCGCGAGCAATGGCGCGGGTAACGTCCGTAAGGACAACTCGACTGCCGCCGCGATGCGAATCGTTGGCCTTGTGCCGGAATCGGCGGTTACCGTGACGACCGCGCTTACTGCCGGTGCGTCTTCGACCGCGTTGACGGTTGCTTCTACTGCGGGTGTATTCCCCGGTATGCAAGTGGTCATCCCGGCTTACACGGCTGGTGCTGGCGGTTCGGGCTTCAATACCTATGTGACTGCGGTTACTAGTGCTACGGCGGTGACGGTTTCGGCCAGCATCACTGCTGCCAGTGGTTCCACTGTTGCGTTCGTTGGGCACCCGGAAATGTTGGTCAAGTTTAACTTTGGCTACCATTCGTACTACAACGCGACCCAGATTGCTTAAGGAGTAACTTAAATGGCAATTTCACGCGCTCAACTATTAAAAGAACTCCTTCCGGGTCTTAACGCCCTGTTTGGTCTTGAGTACAACCGTTACGGCGAAGAGCACAAGGAGATTTACGAAACTGAATCTTCCGAGCGTTCTTTTGAAGAAGAAACCAAGCTGTCGGGCTTTTCGGCTGCTCCGGTGAAGAACGAAGGTCAGGCGATCGCGTATGATAACGCGCAGGAAGCTTGGACTGCTCGTTACAACCACGAAACCATTGCGATGGGCTTTTCGATCACGGAAGAAGCTGTCGAAGATAACCTCTACGACTCGCTGTCCAGCCGCTACACGAAAGCGCTGGCCCGTGCGATGGCTTACACCAAACAGGTGAAAGCTGCCAACGTGTTGAATCAGGGCTTCAACGGCGCGGTCACCTACGGTGACGGCCAGCCGCTCTTCAGTACCGTGCATCCGCTGGTTTCTGGTGGCACCAACAGCAACACGCCTAGCACTGCTTCTGACCTTAACGAAACGTCGCTTGAAGCTGCGGTCATTCAGATTGCTGCTTGGACTGACGAACGTGGTCTGCTTATCGCTGCGAAGCCGAAGAAGTTGATTGTTCCGCCGTCCCTGATGTTTGTCGCGACCCGCCTGCTCGAAACCGAGCTGCGTGTTGGCACCAATGACAACGACATCAACGCGCTGAAGAACAACGGTTCGATTCCCGGCGGCTACACGGTCAACCACTGGCTGACCGACACCAACGCTTGGTTCTTGACCACCGACGTTCCGAATGGTCTCAAGCACTTCGTGCGTACCCCGATGTCTACCGGAATGGATGGAGATTTCGACACGGGTAACGTGCGTTACAAGGCCCGCGAACGTTATTCGTTCGGCGTGTCTGACCCGCTTGGCATCTTCGGTTCTCCCGGCGCTGCTGCCTAAAAACCAATTAACTTGGTTTGAGGAAAGGGGCTTCGGCCCCTTTTCTTTTGTGTGTCTCTGTGGTATATGAATTCTTAATCCGGGGCTTCCCGGTGTAACCAACAGCCGCCCCGGCTGACAACATGCAGATGGTTACACTGAACTCGCATGTGAGGACAATTTAATGGCTACTTCTACTACCCTTGCTATTTGGCGCTCCAGCGGCGGCGACCAGACCAAGACCGCGTATGCCGGTCAGATGATCATGTCTGCGGCGTTCTATTTCAGCCCGATTTCCGTCGCTGGCACCGCCGTTCAGAAATCTTCGACTAACACTGCGCGGGTTATCCTGCCGCAGAATGCCATTGTTCTGGCGATTTTTGCCAATGCGACTACGACCGGCGGCACTTCCCCGACGTTCAACATTGGTTTCACGGGAAACACCACTGGCACTGCATCTAACAGCGGCCTCATCGTCAACCAGTCTGCTGCCACTGCCAAGTTGGTGCTTAACTGGGCTTCTGCTTCTACTGGCACTTCGATGGGCGCGGTCGCTTCTTCGTCCGAGCTTGTGTACATCACGGGCGGTACGGGTACGGGTACGGCTGGCAGCGCGAGCACGGTTTCTGGTTATATCCAGTATATCGTGTCTGACAACGGCGCGTTCACGGCCTAATTAGGAGCAAGCCAATATGGCTGTTCAATCAGATGTTAAGTCCGTCCATTACAACACGACTACTACGGCTACTACCAGTGTGGTGTTTAATGGGCGGTCGCGCTTAAAAGGCGTGGTGGTGGTGGGTATTGCGAGTCAGACGGGTAGCGTCAAGATCCGTAACAACGGAGCTACGGGCGCTGTTGTGTGCGAAATCGACGTACCGTCGAACACCAACGTCAACTCGTTCTATGTCGCTATCCCCGGCGAAGGGATTTTGTGTGATACCAATATGTACGTCACGTTGACCCAAATTGGTGGATGTACCATTTTTCATGGCTAAATCACCCGCATGGACTCGTAAAGAAGGCAAGGCCGAATCGGGCGGATTGAACGCCAAAGGCCGTGCGTCCTACAACAAAGCCAATCCCGGTAAGCCGGGGTTGAAGCCGCCTGCTCCGCATCCCAAGACTGAAAAAGATGCAAAACGGCGCAAATCATTTTGCGCTAGATCCGCAGGGCAGGCTAAGATGTTCCCCAAAGCAGCTAAAAATCCAGAAAGCAGATTGAATAAAGCGCGGAGAGCGTGGGAATGTTAGAAGAACGCTGGGTGCCTATTCATGGGTATGAAGGCCATTACGAAATAAGCAGTCATGGTAGAGTAAAATCTATCCAAAGATTTCGACGCGGAAAATCTGGGTGTATGGTTCCTGTACCAGAAAAAATCATGCGTCAATCACAGAAAAAACGGTCTTTAAATGGTCGTACTTTGCCGTATATGGAAATCCGTCTTCGTGATGGTTCCCCCCGAGAAGTTAGGTGTAAAGCGTTTTTAGTACACCGCCTTGTGGCGCAAGCATTTATAGGCGAACTTTTTGACGGTTGCCATGTAGACCATATTGATGGGAATCACAGCAACAACCATTACAGTAACCTTCGCATTCTTTCCGCTAAAGAGCATGGGAAACTTCATCCTTGTATAGTAAATACGGAAAGAAACGCTGCAATGCAAAAATCTGCACAAAATAAAATAGTGCAACTTAGAACAGAAGGCAAAATCGTTGGCAGAATCAGGGTTTCTTCGTAAGTAAGAAAACCGCCAGCGACCCTAATAGCAGGATCAACAAAAGCCTTCGGGCATGGAATTGTTAGGAAATAGAAATGGCTATGTCTGAATTTGGTAAAGCGTTTAACGCTGCCCGTAAACGCGGCGATCTTAAATTCAAATTTAAGGGTAAGGACGGGGCTACTAAAGAGTACACCACTAATCTCAAGGGTGAAAACCGTCGTGCTATGTATGACTCCCCTGCGGATACGGCGAAGTTTAGAGCAGAACGCGATAAGCCGCGTACCAAGGTGGGCCAGACTGGGACTCGGAATTTTTCTTCTGACTCCTCTGATTCCGCGCCAGAAGACGGCACTCGGAAAGCATTGCAAGATCTTTCTGCGCGTACTTCCCCCCGTGAACTGGGCAAAATCCCTCCGCGCAGGTATTCCGCTGAAGAATCAAAGAACATGGCTTCTCGCGAAGCTGGCAAGGAAGGTTCTTTGACGAATCAATACCGCAAAGAAAGCCGGATGAAAGATCTGGAAGCCACGGGAACTATGATGGCTACTGTTGCTGGCGCTCCTACAGCAGTGGGGGCATTTGAGGGGATGACTGCAAAAGAACTTTTAAAAGGCGCTGCGGGAACCATCCCCGGTAAAGTGGTTACCCCCACAAAAGAAATGGGTGAAAAACTCTCTAGACGCGCTTCAGACATTTACAACGCTGCTAGTACTCGCGGGTATAAAAAAGGCGGTAAAGTCGGCAAGGTTATGGGCGAGTTCAATAGCGGCGCATTGAAGTCCAGCAGTGGACAGAAGGTCACTAATCGTAAACAGGCAATGGCTATCGCGATGAGCGAAGCTGGGAAATCGAAAATGAAAAAGTTTGCTGCTGGCGGGAAAACCGATAAACGATCATTTGCTTCCGGGGATGTTTTCTCCAACTACAATGTTGGCGCAGATCCGTTTTTAAAGTCTCGTAAAGGCGGCACTTTTACCGACAAAGAGATGAAAGACGGTCTTACCAAAGAAGAAATCATGCGGAAGACCACTCCGAAAGAAATGCCTAAAGCGAAAAAATACGCTGCTGGCGGTAAAGTTGGCGAATCCAAGGAAATGGTGAAGAAGGAAATGGCGTTCATGCGGAAGAAGGGCGCTCCGAAATTCATGATGAAACATGAGAAGGAGGAAGCCAAAGGCATGAAGAAGATGGCTAAGGGCGGCATGTCCTGCATGAAGCGCGGTGGCGGCGTTGAGGTGAAGGG
>Ga0315294_10005368_pt1 | contig 14051 bp, 11 predicted proteins | sample YL17G13_40_MG_FD_203626 | JGI IMG/M metagenome (GOLD analysis project Ga0315294, IMG submission 203626) | Sediment microbial communities from Yellowstone Lake, YNP, Wyoming, USA - YL17G13_40 | ecosystem: Environmental > Aquatic > Freshwater > Lake > Sediment | place: USA: Wyoming | collected... | reverse complement strand
CTTTTTTGGCGCTCCCGGAGGCAGTATTTTAACCATTATGTTCTTGAAATAAACGATGCTTTTGGGGTCGTGTCCCTGAAGGGCGAAGGTGCCGCTGGATAGTCTTCTGCCGGGCCAGCCCTTGGAGCTGAAGTTCTCCGGTTCGGTCCAGTCAACGGTTGTTATACCGTTGACCTTTATGATAATCCGTTTGCCCCGAACGATTATGTGTTGGGTGAACCATTCGTTATCTTTGGACGGCGGCTGACGCACATTCTCAACGTCGTACAGACTGCCGGTCTTTTTCCAGTCGCTGTGCGTGTTGTTGACCTGGACCTCATAGCCCTTCCGTGGCCAATCGGTCTCCTGGTAGGCGGTGTGGATGTACATTCCGGAGTTTGAGCCCGGCTCGGTCATCACGTCGGCCTTGAACTCGAAATTGGTGAAGTTGGCGTCTGCAACGGGCCCGACATAGAACAGGTGACTTCGCTCACCATGCACAACTATCATGCCGTCGCGGACGGTAAAAGTGCCTTTGTTTTCGCTGGCCTTCCAGCCATTTAGCGTCTTGCCGTCAAAAAGACTCTGCCAGCCATCTTTGGAGGGCGCCTTTTCCCCTGCCAATCCACTCTGCTGACATCCTGCGAAGATAATACTCGATACCACCAGCATTAAACCTAATTTTCTTGCCATCTGACTTTTCTCCTTAAAATTAAACACAATTATCCTGAGTAACGATATTCATCACAAATAGCTTTCACTTATAGTCGATTCAATCCTAAAGCATCCAGGGGCTGCGCATTGCGCGGGTGAGCCGGCGATTGGCGGCGTCATTATTGATGAAACGCTCTTTCACCGTGTCCCATTTTAGTTTTTGCTCAAGCCGAATAGCGATGTCGCTAATCTGGCATATCGCATCCCCCCGCACCGCCTCATCAACCGGACATATCGTCGCGGCCCGGCTCTTCACACAGTCCAGCAAATTCCTGACGTGGTTATTGCTCTCATACAGGCGAACGTCATTGGCTCCGAACTGCGTGGAAAGCAGCTCTTTAGGATGTGCGTTAATGCCTTCGCGGTCAACGTGCACCCATCCCTCGGTTCCCTCGAAAGCTGTGCCGTGAGAGGTTGTTCTTCCGTAGCGTTTCTGCCATCCCTCCGGGAAGGGGAATCCGGTAAAGTTTAAGGTGATGCCGCTTCCATACTTGCAGACCACGTTCCAGTTCATTGCCGTGTCGCATACACCCTCGGTAGGCCAGGTGCCTTTGCCTTCGATTTCTATCAGGCCCGAAAGCTTATCACCGCCGCCCCATACGGCGATGTCGATAGGATGGATGCCCCAGCCGGCTATAAAGCCGATGGCGTAGTCGGAAATGAACCACCACAGTTTATTGGAGCAGCGGTCCTCGGTATAAGGCGTAAAAGGAGCCGGCCCCAGCCACATATTGTAATCCAGCCACTCCGGCACCGGCACGGGCTTTGGCGAGCCGCCGGCCTCGCTGCCGGGCGACCAGACATTTATAGTGTGCAGTTTGCCGATTCGGCCGTTGCGAACCAGCTCGCAGGCGAAACGGAAATCCCTGCTCGAACGCTGCTGGGTGCCGAACTGGAAAACCCGCCCGTGGCGGTGCACAGCCGCACGCAGCGCCTGGTCCTGCTCTAAACTCAGGCCCAGCGGTTTTTCGACATAAACGTCCTTACCTGCCTTGACCGCCGCCAGCGCCGCCAGCACGTGCCAATGGTCGCAGGTGGCGACGAGGACGACATCGATATCATCACGGCCAATCAGTTCGCGAAAGTCGTTGTAAGCTGTGCAGCTCTTATCCTGGTAATGGTTGTTAACCTGGTTCTTGACCGCCTCGCGGACGTTGCTTTTAACATCGCAGACCGCCGCCACACGAACATCCTTCTGGGCAAGAAAATTGCCCATTACCGCGCTGCCCTGAGGCCCAACTCCGACACAACCAACGGTGATTCGCTCACTGGCGGTAACCTCGCCTGCTTTACCGAGTGCCGAAGGCCGGATGATGTATGGAAAACTTATTGCCCCCGCCGCCGCTATAGTTTTTTTCATAAAACCGCGGCGTGTAATGTCTCTACGGCTTCGCATAATTTACCTCCCTTTATGTTTTTATATCCATATTGTCCCTAATTACAGCCGCCACGGGCTGCGCATTGGGCGTTTGAGCATACGGTTGGCTTCTGCATCGCCAATAAACTCTTCCTTCTCCGGGTCCCATTTTAGCTTTCGGCCAAGACGTGTGGCGATGTCACTTAGCTGGCAGAGCGTATCCGAACGCACAGCCACCTCGACCGGGGCCACCGTCCGGCCACGGCTTTTGACGCAGTCAAGGAAATTTTTCTGGTGGTGATTGCTTACCGGCAAATGCACTTCATTGGGGCCGATTTCCTTCCGCAGCAGCTCCTTCGGATTTGCATCGACGGTGCCGCCGAGATGCTCTTCCTTAACAAACACCCAGCCATCGGCGCCTTCAAAGCGAACGCCTAACGGATTTTTCTCGCCGTCGGTGAAGTTCATCAGGACGCCGTTTGCAAATTTAAGATTCACATCCCAGCTTGTCGCGCAGTCGCACAACCCATCTCGTGGAAACTCGGCCGTGCCTTCCACCTCCACCGGCCCGGTCAGGTCGGTGCCGTTACCCCACGTGGCAAGGTCAATGGTATGAATGCCGCAGCCGGCTATAAACCCGAGGGCGTAGTCGCTTATATGGAACCAGTGACTGTTATTGACGCGGTTGGCGGTGTAGGGCGCCCAGGGTGCAGGTCCCAGCCACAAATCGTAATCCAGCCAGTCCGGAACCGGCATCGGCGGATAGTTCTCGGAAGCAATGCTGAAGCGAGTGCCGACTTTAATTGTGTGAATCTTGCCGACCCGGCCGCTTCGGACCATCTCGCAAGCAAAGCGAGAATTCCGGCTGGAGCGCTCCTGTGTGCCGAACTGAAACACCCGGCCGTATCGATTAACCTCCCTGCGGAGCACCTGTCCCTGCTCCACGCTCATACCCAACGGCTTTTCACAGTACACGTCCTTGCCTGACCGCACCGCCTCAAGCGCGTGCAGCACGTGCCAGTGGTCCGTGGAGGCAACCGCGACAGCATCTATATCGTCGCGTGCAACAAGCTGGCGGAAATCATTATATGCGGCGCATACTTTTTTGCCGTAGCGATTATCAACCGCCGCCTGGGCATTGTCCCTATTTTGACGTTTCACATCGCATACCGCTATCACCTGCGCATCGGGAAGTTCCATAAAATTGGTCAGTAGCGCTCCTCCCCTACCTCCCACGCCGACAAAGCCCATTACTATTCGATTGCTTGCTGTCACCTGCCCAATCGCTGAAGAGCCGACTATATAGGGAAAACCTATCGTCCCGACAGCGGTGCCGGTTACTTTCTTTAAGAAACTGCGGCGCGTAATCCTTTTACCCCTCTGCATAATCTAACTCCTTGCCCGCCATCAGTAGTGGCGGGCTTACCTTTCGGTTGACTTTTTACAACTATACATCCCTGAAAAACTAAACAGATAGTGAAGTTTAACCAAACCACCAGCCCCCGTCAAACCCAAAACCTGTCCCTATAGGAACGGGCTCTTGTCCTCCATTCGGTTTGGGCGGGAGACACGGACGCCTCACAGCTTATCCAGCAGTGCTGGTAAATCAGCGAGATTGCGTATTACATATTGTGCCGCGGCGCCGGGTTCGGCAGAAGATTCTGTGTGGATACGAGCAGGGCGAATTATCTGAATGGTCGAAGAACCCAGCTTGTTCGGTGCGATAAAATCCTTCATCGGGTTGTCGGCCACATAAGCCATATTTTCTGGCTCGGCATTTAAGGTTTCCATCAGTTTTTCAAAGCCGACCGGCGATGGCTTCCAGAATTGCCTGCCAAGCTGCTCTGTATAAATTATGCACTTAAAATATTTCTCAAGTCCCAGCACCTGAACTTTTAGCCGTTGCGCCGGCAGAAAACCATCGGTAAGCAAAGCCAACGTATATTTACCGCTTAACTGATTAAGAGCATCCTGGCTGTCCTGCGGCAATTTTATCTTCGGCCTATGGCTGCGATAAACCTCCACCAGTTTTTCGATAAGTTTGTCGTCATAGCTTATGCCGAGCCGGTCGAGACTTGCATTAAATGTCTTTGTCCGGTTGCCTGCGATAAACTCCTTCCAGAAAGCATCAAAAATCCGCCCGGCAGAGAGCATATCCGGCAAACTGATAAGAAACTCCGCAACCGCTCCAAATCCGCTTTTGCAATACTCAATCTCATCGTAGAGCGTGTCATCTAAATCAAAAGCAACGGTCGTTATCATAGTTCGTGACCCATGATTCGTGGTTCGTATTTCGTGATTCGCGTGTTGTAGTTTGCGTCCAGTCTTTCGCAGGATATACACAATGTGCTATACACTACACGCCGAGCACAGTATAATTTTACGCGTTGGCGGCTTAAATGTCGATATTTTTACCTGGTGAATGGTGATTGGTAATTTGATGCTGGCGAGCGTATCCGGGATAGAAAGGTGAGGTTATGAAATTTTTGCAGATAATGCGGCCTTCGCACTGGACCAAAAATGCGTTCATCTTCGCGGCCCTCATATTCGGCAAAAAACTCTTCGGCCCGATGGATGAAGTGCTTTTAGCTGTCGCCAGCGCCGCCGGTGGTTTTTTCTGCTTTTCTCTGGCTGCATCCGCTATCTATATCTTTAACGACATAATTGACCGCGAAGCAGATAGTCTCCACCCTGAAAAACGCACAAGACCCATCGCAGCAGGCGCTGTGGGCGTTGGTTCCGCCGCGGTAATGTCGGCTTTGTGCGCAGTAGTAGCCCTGCTCGGCAGTTTCCTGCTCGCCAGAACCTTTGCATTTGTCATTCTTGGATATGTTGTCCTGATGACCCTTTATTCGCTTTTGCTCAAAAGAGTAATGATTCTCGACTGCGTGGTAATATCCGTCGGCTTTTGCCTTCGCGCTATTGCAGGAGCGATTGTGGTCGGCGTATTTATTTCGCCCTGGCTTATTATTTGCACCTTCGCTTTGTGCCTGTTTTTGGCTTTCAGCAAACGTCGCGGCGAGCTCGTCAATCTTGGTGAAAACAGCGAATTATTCCGCAGGACATTGGCCGGTTATACGCCGGAGCTGCTGGCGCACATGTTGGATGTCACCAGCGGCCTGGCAGTGGTATGTTTTCTGCTTTATGCGATGGATGGCAGGACCCTTCGGATTTTTGGCACTAACAACCTGGTTTATACTACGCCGCTGGTCTTGTATTGTATCTTCCGTTTTAGTGCCCTGATACAAAAGGGCAAATTCTCAGAGCCTCTGCAAATTATTCTAAATGATGTGCCGTTTCAGATTGGTTTTGTGCTCTGGGTACTTTCCTGTATTGGCATTATTTACGCCGATAAGCTCGGCGTTGGCATCGGTCGTATTTGGACCTATTGACTCGCCTCCACAGTTTTGAGTTATTAGTGCCGTTTCCAAAAAGTGAGTATCACTTTTTTGTCATTCCCGCGAAGGCGGGAATCCAAGATTTATGAAAATCGGTGTCAATCTGTGTTAATCAGTGTCTGAAAGAGAATTGGTCAGTTTGAGTTATTTTTTGAACTGAAGGTCAGATGGCCCGGCAGAGGTTACAGAAGGTTCTTGCTGCGGCGGGTGTCGATTCTCGCAGAAAGTGCGAAGAATTGATACTTAGCGGCGCAGTTTCCGTAAACTCCGAGGTGGTAGATGCGCTGCCTGCCTTCGTTGACCCCGAAAAGGATGTCATAACCGTAAATGGTAAAAGAGTCCGCACCGAACAAAAAGTTTATTTTCTTTTGAATAAGCCAAAGGGCGTGATTTGCACCAATTTCGACCCTCAAGGTAGAAAAAGGGCAATAGACCTTGTTCCCTGCCGGCAGCGTATCTTCTGCGTCGGCCGGCTCGATGTTGATACGACCGGGCTAATTATCCTAACCAACGATAGTGACCTGACAAACAGATTAACGCATCCAAGATACGAGGTGCCTAAAACCTACGTCGTCAGGGTCAAGGGATACATTGACGATGCAGCGCTCGAGCGGCTCAAAAAAGGGGTCTGGTTTGCCGAAGGCAAAACCGGCGAGGCATCCGTGCAAATTCTAAACCGGGGGCATCAGGAATCGCTGGTGGAGATTACTATACGGGAGGGACTTAACCGAGAGATTCGCAGAATGTTAGCGAGGGTGGGATTGCCGCTAAAATCGCTCAAAAGAACACGAATCGGCTCAATCACAGACAAAGGAATTGGGGTCGGCAGATTCAGACCATTAACCAATGCCGAATTGCAATACCTGCGGAAGGTAACGGCTCACCAATGACGAACCACGATTCACGAGCCACGATTCACGAGCGACGAGCGACGAACTTCATCGCCAGATTGCCTGCCAGAGCCAGTTTTCGGCAATTCGCGTCAGGTCAGCAAAGTCCACAAGATTATCTTTAGTGAAGTCAGCTTCTAAAGAACCGGGCCGCAGCCATTGGTTGGCAAGTTCAGTAAAATCGAACATATTTACGAGACCATCGCCGTTTAAATCCGCACCATCCTTTTCACCGGCAAAAGGCATCACGATAGTGCTTACATCGGCAGGTACGCCGTTGACCACTTGTACCGTTTTTGAAGTATTGAGGTATTTGCTGTGAACAGCTGTAGCGGTATATGTTCCAGCTGGAACGTTGTAAATTATGTAGTCGCCGTTGGGGTCAGTATCCGCAAAACCTGCAAAGTTTCCCGTGGATGAAACGGTAAGTAACACGGTGGCCCCCAAAACAGGGTTGCCGCGAGTATTTGTTACTTTGCCGGTAACAGTACTTCCCTGTGAAGTATAGTTCAAATTAATGCCGGTCGTTCCGACTGGGACATTTAACACAGAATCCCTCAAGGCGCAAGACTCTATTTCATCAGGGGTGTTGCTCATTACAAGGAGGTGAACGTCGTAGTTAACACCCTGCGGCAGCGAGGTAATGGTAAAGGGTCCCGCCTGTTGCAAATCAGTTTCACTAATTGGCTGTATCGTGTACCAGGTATTGGGGTCAATTACAGTTCCTATTTCGAAGGCGACAATGATAAAATTGCCGGTCTTGAGGTAGCCGCCCGGGTTATTAACGGAACCGGAGATTTGACCACCGCTTTGCTCAGAATAGACTATCATATCGGGAACATTAACTGGCTGGTTTATATCCGTTATCGTAACTTCCTTAGGCAATGCGCCAAAATCATCTTCTTCATCGGAGCCAATGGAATAAATGCCCACAGGTAACCTTATTTCGTACCGGCCAGTTATATCGGTTTCGGACCATCCCTCGCATAATCGGCCTTCGTAATCATATTCAAAATTACTCAGCGGATTACCGTTGGGGTCTTTTATATAGCCGCTAACTAAAGCTCCTTTGTGTAATGCAATAATCCGGTTTGACTTATCTTCACCATCATTTAAGTATATCTCGTCGCCGCCCCACGGCAGATTCCACGCATAACCGCTGTCAACATCCGGGCTTGCTTTGACTTCGGCTATGCCAGGCGGAAGATTTGTAAGAGTGAATGTCCCATCCCCATCAGTGAAGTCATTCTGCCAAACGGCGTACCTGTAGTTCCCATAAGTTACCTCAATATCTGCCAGCGGCTGAGCGGTTTCGGCATCAATCACTTTGCCGGATAGTATCGCTCCTGCGGACAGTGCAAAGTCGAGATTGTCGATGTCTTGGGTCAGATTGAATTCGGTTCCAATCCAGGCGTAGTAAGATTCCGGTTCGACCCTGATTTCGACCCAGCCGGGCAGAAGGCCAGTTAGTTTATATGTTCCGTCTGTATCCGTGTAGTCGTAGGTCCATATCTCAAAATCGTCATTCCAGTAGGTTACCATAATATCAGCCAGTGCCGAGCCTGTTGCTTTGTCGGTAACTTTGCCTGAAACTGTGAGACCGCCTACTTCGAGGGAAAAGTTAATATTTTGTACCAATCCTGCTGCCGGAACAACTACAGGCGTAGCATTATCATAATCAAGAACATTATCATAGTATTCCGGTATAAAATCTGTATTCCGTGTTGAAACCCTAATGCAGTATGTACCGGCAGCAAGTCTCGGTATAATATAAAAGCCATCGGAATTAGTCTCGCCGCCGCTGCGATATTGATTTGTTCCGTAATCGCAGGCCTCCACCCAAAGGTTTGGAATTGGGGCACCGTTTGAATCAGTTACAATACCGGTAATAGTACCGCCCAAAGCCAGTCTGAAATTTATATTTTGCACCACACCGATTGCTGGAACAACTACAGGCGTAGCATGGTCATAATCAAGGACATTGTCATAGTATTCCTCCACAAAATCGGTATTCCAGGTTGAAACCTTAACCCGGTATGTGCCGCCAGTAAGACCTGATATAACATAAAAGCCGCTGGAATTAGTGCTGGCGCCGACGCGATATTCGCCTGTGTCGTAATCTTGCGCATCCACCCACAGGCCGGCAATAGGTGTGCCGTCCGATTCTTTTATGACAGTTCCAGTGATTGTCCCTGCGATGGCAAGGTGATTTAGTGTCATTACTATGACAATTGATAATACGATTGCTAAAAGTAGTGTTTTCTTAAACATAAGTCACCTTCCTTCTCTTGTTTTTGTAAAATTGCTTTTCCGCCGGTCAAAACCTCTGGTAAAACCGCACGCTAAATACACAATAAAGACCGGATTCGGCGTTTTCACTCCTGGTTGCTCCTCCAACCATCTTCTTCGTAATGTATCAAATTCGTGTATAAAGTCAAGAGAATTATGGTTTTGGGGATAAAATTCCGCTTTGTCCTTGCGTTTTTTATAGGAAATCGTATATTGGTGGTTCGTGAATAGTGATTTGTGAATCGTGGTTCGTGGCTGGTGGATAGTTAAAGAGCAAATGAAGGTCAAAAGCTACAAGGAGTTGAATGTCTGAGAAAAGGGTATAGAGATTGTTGACCGCATATATGAAATTACGGCAGACTTTCCACAAAGCCAATTATATGGCCTTACTTCTCAGATGCAAAGGGCTGCGATTAGTATACCATCGAACATCGCTGAAGGTTTTGCCAGAAGCCATACTGCTGAATACAAACAATTCCTGCGTGTGGCTTTAAGCTCCTGTGCGGAGCTCGATACCCAGTTGGTAATTACTCGTAGAAGGAATTATGTTACAGAGGCGGAATATTTGGAGCTTCAAAAGAACCTGGACCACAAAAGTCGAATGATAATGAATCTCATAAAGAGCTTGAGCAAAAATGTCAAACCCTAATCACGACTCACGAACCACGATTCACGAATAAGGAGTAAACGAAATGCCCAGAGTATGTTTCTTTACCGGAAAGCGGACAATATCGGGCAGGAGTATTGCCCGGCGTGGTAAGGCCAAATATCTCGGCGGCGTCGGCAGAAAAATTACCGGCGTTACCAACAGAAAGTTTAGGCCGAATCTCCAGAAAGTTCACGCTGTTGTTGACGGCAGAGCCTGCAGAATCAGGGTCTCAGCCAAGGCGATACGGACAGGGCTGGTTCAAAAAAGGCCAAAACGAAATTATTCATCCGCCGCCCGTCGGGCGGACTCATCCGCCGAACCCGCCACCGGCGGGGCGGACCAGCCCGCCAAAGAAAATCCAGAAATTAAAAGTTAGTTATCAAAACTTGTCCTGAGTGCACCTGTCCCGAGCGCAGTCGAGGGAGTCGAAGGATTACATATTAAACTGCAAACATGGTAATTGGTGAAATGGTTAACTGGTTAAATTGTTAATTGGTCAATTCCTGCCTCTCACCAATTACCATTTTATTTCTGTGCACCTCTGTGTCCTCTGCGGCTTGTTTGAACTTTGATTTTTGATGCGACTTTTTCAAGGTGCCGAAAATACTCGATGAAATTTACAGCACATAAAAATCTGAAGGTAATAAATCTTATCCGGAGGTACCTTACAATGAACAGAAACTATCTGATATGGCTGACAATGATAATGTTGGTTTTGATTGGTTGCTCGCAGACGGAGAAAATGAAGATGAAATCGGACCCGGTTCTGCTGCCCGGCCAGCATTCTCAATCATTTGAGAGGACAATAACGAAAACCCTGAAGTGTCAGTATTTGCTATTTTTGCCGCAGGATTACGGCCAGAAGAAGCAGCGCTGGCCGATGATTCTGTTTCTGCACGGTGCAGGCGAACGCGGCAGCGATTTGAATCTGGTAAAAAAGCACGGCCCGCCCAAGATAGTCGAAGAGCGGAAAGATTTTCCCTTTATTGTCGTTTCTCCACAGTGTCCCGCGGGTGATTGGTGGACCGAGGAGAATGAGGTACTGATAAATCTTTTAGATGATGTTGTGGCCCGCTGCGATGTGGACGCCGAAAGGATTTACCTGACCGGTCTTAGTATGGGTGGATTCGGTACCTGGACTCTGGCCTCTGAGTATCCCGACCGATTTGCCGCCATTGCGCCTATCTGCGGCGGCGGAAAACCCTTTGTGGCGGATAAACTAAAAGATGTGCCCGTTTGGGCGTTTCACGGCGCAAAGGACCCCCTCGTTCCTCTTAAAGAATCCGAGGATATGGTTAATGCGGTAAAGAATCGAGGCAGCGATGCTAAACTGACGGTTTATCCCGAGGCCGGCCACGACTCCTGGACCGAAACTTATAATAACCAGCAGCTTTATGATTGGTTCCTGCAGCATCGAAAAAACCAGTCAAAATGATTCTTAATTTGTGGGTGCACTTCATATTTGTAAGTAAAGATGGGTATTGTCATTGCGAGCCCCGCACCAATTGCTGTTGGCTTGGCGAGGTTTATCACAAATAAAAATCTGACCTACGACCTAAAAATACAATTGGTGCGGGGCGTGGCAATCCCAGAACGTGAAAAAAGCGAGATTACTTCGTCCCCCGATAAACCCCGATAAAAGACCCCGATGAACAGAATCGGGATAAACTTCATCGGGGTAAACTTCGAGGTCCTCGCAATGACGGCAGGCCAAATACAAATTCTACCTACAAACGTGAAACACGCCTTTTCTGAAATTATCTTAAAAAATTGTTTTGACATTTTCGCAAGCACCCATTAAAAACCAAACATACATCGCTAACAAATCGTGCAAGAAAGTGTTCAAGTAACCAGAGCCATCTGGGCTGAAGTTACAAATTCAGACCGAACGGCTCGTGGACTGGGGGATCGCAGGGATGCGAGATTTGGATGATAGCGGAAGGGAACTTACGGGGGAGATTAAGGCGCTTCATTCACGCATAGCCAAATTGGAGCAGACAAGCCACAACTTACCCAAGTCCGGGAGTGTGGACGAGGAGCTGGATAGGGCCTGGCGCGAGTGGGAAGCTACCTTTGACGCAACAAAAGATGTCATTTTCCTCACCGATAACGAATTCAGAATCGTTCAGGCCAACCTTGCAACCTCACAGCTTTTTGACAGGCCCCTCGACCGGATAGTCGGAATGAACTGTTGGCAGTTAGTTCATGGAGCAACCCGGCCTCCCAAAGATTGTCCGCTGGAAAAAGCGAAAATTACAAAAAAACACGAGGAAATAGAGCTTTATTTATCTGGAAAGGGTATCTGGATAGCAGATTCTGTTGACCCTATACTTGACCAGCAAGGCGGCCTAACCGGCGCCATTCATATCATAAGAGATGTCACGGACCGCAAACAGGCGGAGCGACTGCTGCGAAAAGAAAGGGATAGAGCGCAAAAATATCTTGACGTCGCCGGCGTTATGCTGGTTGCAATAGATGCCGAGCAGAGGGTCGGCCTTATAAATAAAAAAGGTTGTGAAATCCTCGGTTACAACGAAGACGAGATTGTCGCAAAAAACTGGTTCGATAATTTCCTCCCGAAAAGAATTAAGGAGGAGGCGAAAGGAGTTTTCAATAAGCTGTTGTGTGGGGAGGCTGATGCTCCTGAATATTATGAAAACCCTGTCTTGACCAAAGATGGTGCTGAAAGACTGATTGCCTGGCACAATACGGTGCTAAGGGACGATAAGGGTAAAGTAATCGCAACTCTGGGTTCCGGAGAAGACATCACCGAGCGCAAGAAGGCAGAGGAGGCGCTGCGAAAATCGGAACATGAAAAGACTTTGGTTTTAGATAATGCTAATGAAATAATCGCTTATCATGATACAGATCACAATATTCTATGGGCTAATAGGGCATATCTGAAAGCAACTGGCTTATCGCTGTTAGAGATAAAAGGAAAGAAATGTTACCACGCCTGGGGCCTCGACAGACTCTGTAAAGACTGCCCGGTCACAAAGACAATAGAAACCGGAGAGCCACAAGGTGCCGAATTAACGCCACAAAATCAACCACACTGGTCTCCCGATATAGGTTCTTGGCTGTCAAGAGCAGCCCCTGTGAAAGATAAGACCGGCAGCATTATTGGTGCAATTGAGGTTGCTTACGACATCACCGAGCGCAAAAAGGCAGAAGAGGCGCTGCGCGAAAGCGAGGAAAAATATAGGGACCTCTTTGAGAATGCACGGGAGGCAATAGTTATACTGGACCTGGATGGAAATATTACTGATGTAAATAAACTAATTGAAGAATATGGGTTCAAACGAGAGCAACTGATTGGCAAAAGCCATTTTGATTTTATCACCGAAAAATACAGGGACAATTCATTTAAGGAGTTTAAAAAGTTAACCCGCGGTATCCCGGTGGAAGGCGAGGTCGAAATAATCACCCCAAAAGGAAACGTAATAGTAGAATACAGAAACAACCCGATAAAGCACAGAGGACAATTAGTCGGCATTCAGGAAGTCTTAATAGACATTACCGCACGCAAACACGCAGAAGAAAAGGTTAAGGCGGACCGGGCGCAGCTTAAGTCCCTCGCTTCGCAGTTGACCCTGGCCGAAGAGCATGAAAGAAGACGCCTCGCTATAGAGCTGCACGACCGAATCAGCCAGTCTCTGGTTATTTCCAAAATCAAGTTAGAGGCCCTGCGTAAGTGCGGTTACGGCGAGAAGCTCGATAAGGCAATAGATGAGGTCTGTAACTCCATCGGCCAGACCATTCAGCATACCAGAACTTTGACATTCGACCTCGGTAGTCCGGTGCTGTATGAGCTTGGTTTTGAAATGGCGGTGTCAGAATGGCTTACCCACCAAATTCAGGAAAAGTATGGCTTAACCGTTGAATTTCAAGATGATGGACAGCCCAAACCCCTGGGTGATGACGTTCGTATCCTTTTGTTCCGCGATGTGCGGGAGCTGCTCATCAATGTCGTTAAACATGCGAACGCCCATAAAGCAAAGGTCTCTATTAAGAAAGTCGGCAAGCAGATATGTGTCACAGTCGAGGATGATGGTGTGGGATTTGACCCTGCGGAGACTATTTCGATGGCGGCCAAAAGGGGCGAATTCGGACTTTTTAGTATTCGTGAGCGATTGGAGGACCTGGGCGGCCATCTCCAGATTGACTCCGCACTAGGTCAGGGCTGTAAGGTTACAATGACGGCTCTGTTAAAGCGAAAGGAAATAGCTGATGGAAGAAACAGAGCAGCTCCTCAGGGAAACGGGAATTGATGTATTAGGCAGTGTCCTGTGGGGTACGCACGCTTGTCTATTTTACAGGACAAAAGAAGACCTGATAAATATCCTTGTTCCTTACTTCAAAGCAGGACTGGAAAATAATGAATTCTGTATGTGGATTACTTCTGACCCTCTTGACCCGACACAGGCCAAAAACGCTATTAAAGAAGCTATGCCCGATTTCGATAAATATTTAACAAAGGGGCAAATAGAAATCCTACCACACGACCAGTGGTATCTTGACCGGGGCATTTTCGACAGAGAACGGGTGATGAATGGCTGGATGAGTAAACTCAACCTGGCTCTAAACAATGGATATGCAGGTATGAGGATAACCGGCAACACAACCTGGCTTGATGAAGGAGTTTGGCAAAGCTTCATCAAATATGAGGCGCAGATAAATGAGACAATCGACAGACTCCCGATAATTGTTGTTTGCACGTATCGGCTCGATAAATGCGGAACCTCCGAAATCGTAGATGTGGTCAACAACCATCA
>Ga0315294_10005366_pt1 | contig 14052 bp, 20 predicted proteins | sample YL17G13_40_MG_FD_203626 | JGI IMG/M metagenome (GOLD analysis project Ga0315294, IMG submission 203626) | Sediment microbial communities from Yellowstone Lake, YNP, Wyoming, USA - YL17G13_40 | ecosystem: Environmental > Aquatic > Freshwater > Lake > Sediment | place: USA: Wyoming | collected... | reverse complement strand
TGACGAGATGCGTGAGAAGATTTCTGAGGCTACTCGTGAGGCTATGCGTCGACCTGAGATTGCTGAGAAGCATCGATTTGCATGCAAAAATCGCATTGTTACTGAAGAGGGTAGAAAAAAGCAATCTATTGCTCAGAAAAAACGTTATGAATCAACAATTTTCAAAACGACGAGTGTAGGAAATTATATTCCCGACTTTGAACTCACTGATTTGGATGATTCATTCATTGAGGTGAAGGGTTATTTGAGGGACGTTTCGGCGAGAAAGATGGATGAATTTGTTTCTGGTGGACACAAATTGTATGTCATTGACAGAACAAATATTGAAGATCTTTCTTTGTCGAAGGTGTGGCAACGACAGGGGCTGCAGGCGACATCCTGCAAATAAAAATTGGAGCGTGGAACAATGGTTCAGCGTGTGGAAGCGACGGGCAAACTTGACGAATTCGAGGCAATTGTTGAGACGGTTGAATTGGAGAGTGGTATTCAAGATCGAAAGCAATATCACATTACGATGAAACCGACAAGTATTGAAATCAAGGGGGCAACGGGATTCCTTCATGAGTGGTTGCCTGTTTCTCCTCGTGCGACTGAGGAGGCCGTGCCGCAGGGTTCGGTTATGGATCGTTATTTGACGCAGGTTGAGATTTGCGTGAAAGGTGCGAAGACTTGCAAGACCATCAAGGAAGAGCTCGGGCTCATGGTTGGTAAGAAGTTCAGATTTAAAAAGCTGAAATTAGGTAAGGACTACAATGGTCAGCCCGCGCGTGAGTATTCGGTGCCGGTCGCGGCTCTGTAAGTAATCTCGCAAACATTTTTTCTTTCTTTAATCGTGTGGGGAATGCGAAATGAATGAGACAAAGACATTTTTCAAACGGGCGAATTGTCGAATGTTTCTTCTCATAGGTTCTGGTTCAAAGGCGATTCGAAAGAGTGCTGATGAAATCGGGATTTCACACAAGCATGCAGGGTTGCTGATTGCGCAGTGGATGAAAGAAGGATTGATTGCGAGGGAAGGTCGTGGAAAGTATGTGTACACGGCAAAGGGTCTTGAGATGCAGATGATAGTGCAAGAACTCGAGCAGAATCTTGAAACGAGGGAGTTTACATGACTAATTTTCAACCTTGTCTGTGGTGTAAGCATAATCCTGGTTGTGAGAATGAAGATTTTCAAAATCAATGTGAATTCAAGACTTTGCCTTTCGAAAAAGATGCAATCATGCAGCGTTTGAAATTTGAATGGTCTGAGATTCAGCGTATGCGTGCAGAGCTTGTGAATGAGCAGGAACGAGAAAAAGCAGAAAAATTAGCCAGGAATGTCATGGATAAATCACAAGCCGTTCAGACGATGATGGGTGTTTTGCGTGTTGATTTCAAGATGCGACAAGGGATAATATTGCGGGAACTCAAGATTGAGCGTCCGGGTGTTGTTGAATCTGTGAAGTTGATGGCTAAGCTTCAGAAGATGAAGCATGAACGAGGTGGAAAGAAATGAATTACATGGAAGCTGCAAAATACATGAAGAAGCAGATTGATGATCTTGAGAAGTCAGTTTTCATGTTTGAGGAAGTCATCAAGCCGCGTGCTGAGGCTGACAAGCAGATTCTCTATAAGCTTCGCGCTCAGGAGCTGAAGTTGCAGGCTTTGATTACGAGGATAAAGAGTGGCGAGCAGCCGAGCGTCGACGAATTCAATGAGTGTGTGCCTTCGAGTTTTCGTGTAGGGAAGTGAGATGGCTCAGCTTATTACTTCTCTTGTCGGTGTGACTTTTGAAGGTCGGCAAGATAGATTGCAGTTCTTGTCTCCTGGTCAGAAGTTATTCTGGAAGCACGAGGCGGATAATCCACATGATCCTAATGCGATGAAGATTTTTTCAGATGCTGAGATGACGCAAGACATCGGGCATTTGCGTGCGAATTTGGCTAAGAAGTTGGTCGAGCGAATAAAGGAAAAGAATTGCGATTATTTGATGTTTGTTGAGAAGGTTATCGGTGGTGGTGAGGGAAGAAACTTTGGTGTGAGGGTGTTGGTGGTGACTCAGTGGCCGAAACGGGATTTGTGAAGAAATATGCTGCGTTGATTCTGGCAGTAATTTGTTTTGTATATTTGACACAACTGACTATTTTCATAGTTCGTTCTGACCTTTGGTTTGATCCGGCTTTCTCTCTCGAGACTGTTCACGCAATGAAGACGACGAGTATAAACTGGCAATCTCACGATGTGAATCCACCAGTGTATTATTATGCGTTGTATGGTTGGATGAAGTTGAATCCAGGGATTCTTGAAGAATATTGGGGAAGAGAATTATCTGCTTTATTTGGGACGATGTTCATCGTGTTCGCATATTTTGCATTGAAGAAGTTATTTGGTAAGTCGGGAGAATACGCAACAATATTTCTTGCATTGTCGACAACATATATTGAATACGGGGTTGAGATCAGAGGGTATGCACTAATTTTGTTGTTGTCAGCAATCGTTCTATGGGGGATTGCTTACTCAAGAGAGAAATATTATTCGCTGTATATTGCAGCACTTGCTTTGTTCATTCTGCCATTTGTGCATTATTATGCTGCCATGGCGACGTTCTTTTTCGTTGTTGTCTTTTATGTTTATGGGAGGGATGAATTCGGACCAACGGTTTGGTTCGGTGTTGCCTTGCTTGGTTTGATGGGAATTATGGGTACTGGTCTGGCTTATTTCATGTTTGCTAAGCCTCAGTTGGCTCACATCGTTGCGATATGGCCTGATACTGATTTCTCAATATTTCCATCGGCGTTGATGAGTTCTTTCTTCTACATATTGGATGATGCGTTGGTGGGTGTTTCGACGTTTTGGTGGATAAAGTTGATATTGATCGTGATGTATTTTGCAACGTTCATTCTCATAGGATTCTATGCATACGTGTTGATGAAATGGTTGTTCAAGAAAAATGAGCAGGTTTCAAAAAGAAAAGCGATGTTGATGGTGATGTCCGCATCTGCTTTGATTCCTCTTGCGGTTTTGCTTGTCTTGAATGTGAGTAAAGTGTTGCCGTCATATCATCACAGATATTTTCTTGTGGTGTTGTGGATGTTTGCTGCGGCAGGATATGTGTTGTTGTCAGATTGGTTGATAAGTCTCAATAGGCGAGTTGCGATGATAACTTTGTTTGGTTTGATGATATTCTTGGGTATTTTGTTTTATGGTTTTTTTGCATCGGCGAATCATGATTTGCAGAAAATGGGGAGTAATATTCCATGTGGGTCTGCGACTGTTGTTCATGAATCTCCTTTTTCTCATGCGCCATTATCTGTTTTAAGCAGAGAGTACGGTTGTGACTGGAACAATGTGATGAGCACAAATATGACTGAGAAGCAGGCGAGTGGTATGGGTATGGATGCTGTTGCTCGGGATAAGATGTATTGGAACATGACTTTTCCTGAAGGTTCTATGTATATTGTTCATGCTGATGAGAATCACACATTGCCGAATCGTACAATGTATGTGGTGTACAAAGGTGACGGTGTAGATTTGTTGTATGTGGGTGCGAAGTGATGCGCGGAACGTTTCTCGAATCTTTCAGAGAGCCGAAGGTTTGGAGAATTCAAAAAGATGCTTTTGATTCTTTGCAGAATTACATAATGACGAGAGATATACATAACAAAATGCTTTTTGCTGCACCAACTGGTTCAGAGGTTGAACGGATTCTTGTGCGGGTGTTGATGCGTAGTGGTGTTGTGCCGTTGTCAGATACGGGTGTTATTTGTCACGGGAAGCGTTGGTTTCGCTTGTTAGTATTTACCAAAGGGGGTAAAGTGCTTTTGAAAGGGGAGTTTGGGCGGGGGTTTGTGGGTGTTTTGTTCGGTCGGCGTATAGATCGCTGGGTGAAGTTTGCTGTGATGAAGAAGATTTTTGAGCGTAAAGGGATGAATGATTTTGTCAGGGATCATGCGAAGAAGTGTATGAATCTCGAAGCGATTCGTGAGTTGTCGCTGCTATGGATGTCGTGGAAGAGTAATGGTGGTAATTCTTTCAAGCGTTTCGCTGCGAAGTCGCCAAGGATGCGTGTTCTGAAGAAGCACTTGAAGCTTAATCGTTATCATGCTAAGCGATTTAGCAAGAAGTAATCAAATAGGTAGTTTTAAATATAAGTTAAATAGCAAACTTGCACGAGATGGTGCAATCTGAGTTCTCATATTCTTTGATTCGGGGTGATTTGTGATGAATGCTGGTGAGAGTGAGAGCAGAATTTCACTTAATTTAAGGCTGGATGCGGATAAGCATTTTCAACTTGAGAAGCTTCGTTTGACCGGGTTCGGTTTTGCTGAGACGACGAGAAATCGTTCGGATGTGTATAATGAGGTTCTTGGGTATGGTTTGGAGCTTTATCGTTTGAAGCAGGAGCTTGGCGAGCGTGATTTTGAGAAGTGGTGGGCTTTCATGCAGAAGTTGAATCTCAAAAAACTTAATTTTGATAATATCTCAAAAATGGTGGAGTGAAAATGGGTGGTGGGGAGTTCGTTCTTCCTCAAGAATATGAGAAAGAACTGAGGAGTTCTGAGTTTCCGTTTCGTGATGCAATATATAATTGGCTTGTCACAGCTCATGCAAAGAAGAAAAAGCCATGGACAACAAAAGGATTTTTCAGCGATAAGGTGTTCTGGAATGTTGCGCTCGATCAGGTTTGGTCATGGGTTCCAAGTTTGGCATTTTTGTATTTGATGTATTTTTTGGCAAGTTACACATATTCGCATTATGGGCTTTTTAAAGCTGCAACAGTTTTGGTGGTGATGGCAACTATCAGACTTAATGCGCTTGTTCGGCAAGTGACGTATACTAATCGTCTCTTGAAAGAGAGATTGTAAGGAGGGATGCAAAATGGGTAAGACTAGAAAGCTTGTTGGATGGGTTTCAATAGCGGGCTTCGCGGGTGTCGACAACGGTAAAGTTCATGTTGAGCCGCTCGAGGTTGGTGTGAATCAGGAAGTCCGTGCGCCGAATCTGAAGCATCAAAGCAGAATTTTTGCGAAGCGTCTCGAGATTCACGAAGTTGAAGATGATACTGCTTCGGTTCGCACTGGTGGTCAAATGAGTGCGTATCGTAAGGATCTTGATGCTGAGCAGACTGATGTTGATGGTGGTGATGCTCCGAAGACCACTGTGAAGGATAAGTCGACTGCTTCAGACTTTTCTGCACCTGAACGTGATCCGGTTGAGCGTGATGAGCCTGTTCAGCGTGGTTCGATGGGTCGTTTTGAAGTGTTGAAGAATCTTGTTGATAACGTTGCTGCGCAGGGTCGTGTGACTCAAGTTATTGCTGTCATTGCGCTTATCGTTGCCGTTGCTGCACTGATTGTTGGTGTTGTTGCGGTGGTGGCGTAGGTGAGATGATGGAAAAACTCGAGGGGTGGTTTGCAGTCATCCTTTTCGTCGTCACGATTGCGCTTGTTTTGCTTGTTATGTTTGCAATAAACAGGGTGCAACACAAGATTGCACGTGAAAAAGCCCAGGATAAGATGATTGATGAAGCTTATGGTAGCTACGCCATTCTCACGGCGGGGTTGAAGAACTTCACTGGTCAGCTTGTCCCGGCGTTTACGCAGATTGCGACGATGCAAAATGAGATTGGCAGGCGGTTGACGATGCTTGAGGCGCGGCAGCCGGTGGCGACACCGATTGCGATTGGTAATGGTCGAACGATTGGTGAATGCTATGGTGTTATGAAGCAGAATTCGACTGATTTCGACCTGTCTTGTCTGCTGAAAGCGCCTGTTGTCGTCGACGGAAGCTCAAATAACTAATTTTATTTTTTTTATTACTTCTTGTAACTATTAGCATAACTATGTGCACCACTGTGCGGCATGTTTATATAGCAAACTAGGTAAATAACCTTCATGAAAAGCGCAATGAAGTTCTATGATGTCAAGGCTCGCAAGGCGTTCTCGACTTCGGCTTATACCACGAAGACTAAGAGTGGCCGTTGCTTTGCGGTCGCGAAATCACCGTCAGGATCCACCGCTTGGCGGATCATGGGCAAAAAGTGTTAGGAGGGGTAGAAAATGACGTACAACTATACATATAGCAAGACTGATTTCAAGAACATTGTCGTCGACGGCATGGGTACCGTTGGTGCAGCTATCGTTGAGTGGCTTGACTTGATTGTCCTGCTCATCGTGCTCGGCTTCATCATCGGAATCTTCGTGAAGCTTGGCAACCTGTTCAAGTAAGTAAAACATTTTCATAATGAAAACTGGAGAGTGGAAACATGACGTATGCGTACAGCTACACTAAGGCGGACTTCAAGAACATCGTCGTTGACGGTATGGGTACTGTGGGTGCTGCGATTGTCGAGTGGCTCGACCTGATCGTGCTCCTGATTGTGCTCGGCTTCATCATAGGTATCTTCGTGAAGCTCGGGAATCTGTTCAAGTAAGTTGAACGGGTTAAACGATTTTTCTTATTCTTATTAATTAGGAATACGTTTATATTTCTCATTGTACTTTCGCCAATAATGGCATACAGTAGAAAAGTACATAATAATGCAGCTGCACCTCTCAGATCGTACTTTAGTCGCAAGGAGATTGACAAAATCAATGGGCAAATGGATGCGGGTGCAAAAATTTTTGGACCTCGTCACCATTCACTTGATAAGAAACATCCTGTGTTCGTGGGGATGAAGAATGTTGAAGATCTGCCGGTGCGGGTAATTCACGGATTGGTTGATGCTGGGTCAGATATTTCATTAGCTGGAGAACATGCAACTTTCGGTGTTGTCAAGCGTTCGAAGATTTTTACACAGCGTCGGTGAGTTTTTCTAAGATGGCTGCATAGGTTTAAATATAAGAGATGCTGAAACATTGATATGACTCTGAGGGGAATTGCTGCTTTTCTTCTTATGCTCGGGGTATTGTCCGCCTCTGTTTTTGCCGTGAGTATGTCTGGGCCGAGTGGACTTTCAGACACGGTGGTTTTCACAGGTGATGGGAAGCCATTAACATTCATGATTCGCGGGGATTCGGCGAATTCTCAGCAAGTCGAATTTTTTGTCAAGTCTTCATCGGATGTTGTTGATATCGATGGGGATGGGATGAGTTATTCTCAGTCGTACACTCTTAGTCAGTATCAAATTGTGAATCCGATTGTGGTTTTGAAGGGTGTGAAGTCGGGAAATGCGACGATCACTTACGGGGTGAAGTATCGTCAGTCAACGAATGGTTCAGGTATTGGTTTTGAGCAGGTTTTGCAGGATACGTTTCAAGCGAGGGTTGATTGTGTATCTGGGGTTGTGTGTCAGGGTATGAATTACACAGTTGTGGTGAATAGTGATCCGGTTGGTGCGAGTATATATGTTGATAGTGTGTATCGGGGTGTTGCTCCTTTGAATTTTACGATGAAGCCTGATACGTATCGTTTCAAGGCGACGTTGAGTGGGTATTATGATGAGTCGGTGACGAGGACGGTTGGTGGGAATCAGTCTTTCACTATTTCGCTTGCGAAGGTGCAGGCGACGACTAAATCATCGAGTGGTGGTAGCGGTGGTGGCGGGGGTTATGTGGCTCCTAAGAAGAATGCGACTGTGAATACTACTGTTGCTTCAGTGGTTGCTCCGGTTGCACCGGTTTCTCCGGTGGTTGCTGAGCAGAAGGTTGTTGAAAGTCCTTCGCAAGGTGTTGTGCAGGATGTGCCGAAAGAATCTCCTGTTTCTGCAACGCCGGTTGCGGGTGTGGTGAAGGCTGTTTCTAATGCTGTTGCTACTCAGGGAAGGCCGGTGTTCATCTTGTTGATGGGTCTTCTTTTCACGATGCTTTTGATAAATTATAGTGCGGTACGAGTTGTGAAGGGGGCTGATTTCCTATGAAAGTCACACAATGGTTCGGGATGGTTGCGGTTGTTTTCTTGGTATTGTTATCATCGGTTCTCGCAACTGATGGTGTGAATTTTACTGATCTGTGTTATAGCACGCCACTCTCTGTGAGTTTTGATCTTGGTTCGGGAACGTATTCTAATTTTGGTGTTTTGAATAATTGCGCTTCGGGAACGTCTATTCAATGGGTTGATCCGGTGAATTTGTCAACACTTGGGGATGTGACTGATAGTGAAGTAATCATAACGAATACTTTTGCTTATGTCGACTCAGTTGCGAGACCTGATCTCGATCAGTCTGCGACGATTGTGTTTAGGAAGATTCCATTTGCTGCAGAGCCGAAGGTTTTGATGAATGGTCTGCCGTGCGAAGTTTGTAACACGACGATTGATATGTCTGCCAGGATTGTTGTTCTTGAAGTTCCTGGTTTTTCGAATTATTCGTTGACAGGGAGTACTGATTTTACGGTTTATTCTGATGACGAACCTGAGTTGAAGGATAAAGTGTATCAGACAATTGATCTCGGGAATGCCAATCGGGACGAAGAGTTTTCATGCATTGTGCAGATTTATGGTATGAATCCTTCAAGTGAGTTGGTGTTGTTGCAGACTAATCCTGAGCGGCAGGTTCAGGCTAAGCCTTTTGGTAGTCCTGATTTGAATCAGCCTGAGTCGCTTGGTTATTTCCCGACGAAGAATGGTGTTGCTAATGTGTATTGGAATGGTGATTTGGTTTCGGGTTATGAGAATTTCGAGTATGTTGCGATGTGTTCGTCGAATAGTACGAAGTTGATTTATGAGGAGCCGATTTCGACAAGATACAAGGCTGCTGGTCGTGATATGGTTGGTCGTGGTATCTGGTTGGCTCAGGATGCGAATGCGTTTTTCCTGGTGATTGGTTCGTTGCTTGTTTTCATCGGCGTGTTTTTGGTTGTGAAGCTTTTCAAAGCGTGGTTTTCGTGAAGGTGATTGTGATTGTTGTTATGTTGTTGGTGCTTGTCGGGGGTGTGATGGCCGCACCTTTGGTGAGACGCTCGGCATCGATGATTAATTCGAGTAATAAGTCTGTTGAGGTTGTTGATTCGCCAGTGGTTGTAAAGGATGATGGGAAGGGAGTTGTTGTGTTGGTGATGTCGGCTTTGGTTTTGTTGACTGCCGGGATTGGCATAATTGTTTTGAAGATGAGAAAGGGAATGGTGCAAAACTCATGAAGCGCTTGTTGGTGTTTGTCTGTGCGTTGTTGGCTGTGTCTGCTGTGTTTGCTGTGCAGCCTGCGCAGCAGTCGAATAAGATTTTTTTGAGTCCTTTCTATCGTGCGTCGATGTCGTTGAATACGAACTACACGTATAATGTTTCATTTGCTCCTGCAGATGGTGTGTCGAAGGTGCTCTCTGCAATCGTTTCGTTTGATGCTTGGATTACGCCAACGGTGACTTTTACAGCATGGGTGAATGGGCAGGCTTGTAATAATCCGACGTATGTGATTTCGACGACGTTTGCGACTGCAGGTCGTGGTGTGGCGACGTTTGATTGTAGCAACGTTATTACGAAAGCGGGAATATACAATGTGACTTTGCGTCCGACGCAGGCTAATGTTGGTGCATCGACTGCTTGGTTGGATATTACTTATATGAATCGTCCTCAAGGGGATATTGCTGTTCAGGGTACGGAGTATGTGCAGGGTGATCTTGGTACGATTTTCTTGTTGTTGAAGGATGCAAATGGTTTGGAGATTAATAATGCGTCGTGTTATGTGGATATTTATTATCCTAATGTGGGCGGGCAGGTTCATCCAGAATGGATTAATGAGGGTATAATGATGTTTAAGGAGGAAGGGCTGTATTACTATGATTTTACTGTTCCTCCAGTGATTGGGTTGTATATGGTGAGTGCGAGATGTGTGTACTTTCAGACGAATAAGCAGTATTACGGGACTTTGGATCCTGCAGGTCCGACGAGGAATATTACGCTGGGAACATTCACTGGTGATACTTTCGTATTGAATGATTACTTGGATTTGCTGTATACGCAATGTGATAGTGGAATTGGTGGTGGTGGTGACAAGGTTTGTGATGGCTATAATGAATGGACGTTGCAGAATGAGACGTACAATACGCTTGCGGTGCAGTATTTGGGTGAGTCGAATGGTGCTCCGACGCAGACGATGTATTGGTGGAATTGGTCTTCGAGTGCGTGGGTTGCTCTGCCGAATACGTTGACTTTCAAGGCGACTGCCGGTTCTGGTGTTCCTTCTGGTGTTGATGAATACTTGAGTAATGTTGTGCCGATCGTAGCTATTAACAATGTGACGAAGAAGGTGCGTATCCGTACATATGCGGTCGCGGGTAGTACGTTCAAGATTTTCAACAACTGGCTTGCGTTGAAGGCGACACAGTCGACGACGACAATAGAGGAGTTGAAGGGTTCGAGTGAGATTCACGTTTCTGGTGCGGATCCGAGGGAGAGTAGGTATGTTGATGTGACGACGTGCGAGGGTTTTGCAGATGGTCGTTGTGCATTTTTCACGAATGACGAGGAATATGATCTTGCTGAGGGTGAGCTTGAGGATTTTGTGAATATCACTGCATATGCATCGCAATCGAATAGGGAGGTGCGGTATTATTCTCCTTTTAGTGTTGATTGTACTGCATTGTATTGGATCAAGCAGTGGAATGGGACTGCGTGGGTTGATTTCACGGATTATTCTGTTTACAGTCAGCCTGCATATGAGAATTGTGAGATTAAGATCGATGTGAATGCGGTGTCGGGTAGTCAGTATCAGTATTGGTTCAAGTTTGATAACTATATGAAGTGGGAAGTTGATTGGTCGAAGCAGATGAGTGATGCGGTGAATTCGACGATTGCGGAGATTTGTGATCCGTTGAATGTGACGTATGTTGTTCCGATAACTGAGTCGACGGTATTGCCTAACGACATGCTTGGGATGTATTGTTATCAGGCGAAGGATGATCAGTATTGGATTAATTCGTATTATGCTGACAGTCAGAGTGTGAGTGTTGCTGGGGAGTATGCGAGTTATGTTCAGGAGCTGCGTTTTTATCGTCCCGCGTTGCAGATGCGGTATGAGTGGTTGATGGATACCGGTCACTTCAGGCCGGAGATGGATCATCAGACGAATCTGCTTGAGCAGATTTGGACGTGGGTGCAGTCGCTCTTCAACTGGTCGCAGCAGAACGAGAATCAAGTTGTGATGAAGACGGTGTGATGATGGATCGTAAGGAATGGTTTGCAACGGGAGGCATTGCTTTCTTCATGTTATTGCTCGTTTCGTTTGCGGTTGCGATGGTGGTTGGTGGGAAGCAAATAATATCGAATGATGTTCCTGTGATGCAGTTCGTTTCTGGTACTGAGTACAATATTGGTGAAGCTGGTCAAGTGATTGTTGAGGCGAGATTCAGCAATGGAACATCTGCTCTGCTTTTGCCATGCAACTTTTCTGTTTTGTATCCGGATAAATCTGTATTTTTGGTGCAGAATGGTACGAATGGTCCAAATGGAAATCAGTATGTGATGTTTATAGTGCCGAATGTGACTGGTGTTTATGAATATCAAGCTGATTGTTTATTGGTGATGGGTAAGAATAGTGTTGTATCAAAGTCATTTCATGTTTCCGAGTTTCAGAATGAGACGAGTACAACGTTGCATCGGATAAAAGCGGTGATTCCGAAATGAAACTCTGGTTTGTATTGATCGGTTTGCTACTTGTCTCGGCTTGCATCCCGTTTACGGATGAATCAGGAAGCAATATTCTGGTGAGGTCTGGCGTGGAGGGTTTCTCTGCTGAACGGCAATTGGCTGTTGAGGCTTCGCCGCAGACTTTGTTGAAGGCGATGGTGAAGGGTTCTATTTACGAAACAGGTGAACAGGTAAGCGTTTTTGGTACATGTCTCAATGCAACTGACGAGCCGCTTACGATCGGTACTTTCGCGACAATGAACTCTTGGTACCCAAATGGCACGATTTTTTTCACTAATGTGAGTATGTTTGAACTTCAGAGTGGTTATTATGTTTATACTGGTGTGATGTCTGCGGTGCAAGGAACGTATTTGACTGAGTTGATTTGTCATGTGAATGGGACTGGAGAAACGGCGAAGGCTTGGGGTGAGTGGCAGAATCCGGCATGGGTTGCATTGATTGGTACAATAAATGGGTCAATGAGTAATATTTCTTATCAATTGAGCAACATTTCTAGTCAAGTGAGCAATGTTTCGATTCAGCTTGCGAATTTCACGTTGCATGTTGATAACCAGTTCAATCAGACTTGGGCTTATCAGAATCAGACGAATTTGCTTATAAATGCGACGTACAATAATCTTTCGCAGCAAATCACTGTTGTTGGTCAGATTGCGAATGCGAGTGTTGATCGGAATGATTCGTATTTGGCCGGATTGATTCTCAGCTTGTTGCCCGGTGCTTCGAATTCATCGTTGAATTACACAGTCGATAGTGAGGATGCGCCTATTTTCATGAAAACATGGAGTATTCAAGTTACTGCGAGGAATTCGGCTGGAAAAGTGATACAATATCCTGATAGTTATTGTACGATTTCAACAAATTTGCCTTCGCCAGTTGTTCAGATGACTTCGCAGGGAAATCACTTTGTTTATTCAATCCTTATAAATAGGCTCGGGGACTTTACATATACTGTGGCTTGTTATTGGTCATAGCATTTTGTGCGGTAGGCTTATAAATGAGAACTGTGTGGGGTATTAGCATGAGGCGTTCGTTTCTGTTACTGAGTATTCTTCTCGTTGTGCTATCAGCATCATATGTGTCGGCTGCAACGATTGCTAGTGTTGTTGCAGACGATTGTACTTTCGTGCAATCATCTGCAGATTGCAGCACTGCGTTGAGTGTTTCTTGTCAAGTGTATTTGACTGCGCCATCTGGTTATTCGACGGGGGACATGTATTTGAGTACCGTTACTGCACGAATCAATGGTGTAGATTATAAGTCGGTTAGGCCGACATCAGGGTCTTATAAGAATGGGACGTGGGTGATGTACAAGAATATGTCATATGCAGATGCAGATGTTGGTACACAGACGATTGATTCGATATCGGTGAAGCTTTCTGATGGGAGTACTTGTACGGGTTCGTTGAAGCCGAATGACACAACGACTGGGAATTGTTTTGTTGTTTTCAATACGTATCAAATTCCAAGTACTTGCAATTGCACGTATACAAATTCGACGCCGGTGAAGAACATCGATAATACGATGACATATGTTTCGACGCCTGGTATGGGATGTTCACCTTCTCAGGTAGCAGTTACATATAAGGTGCCGACTGATTATTGTGATCCTAAATGGACTGCATCATATAGTGCTTGTACGGGGATTTTCAGTAATGGCACATATAGTTTGAGTGGAGATACGACAAAATCTTATACACCAGGAGATGGTGGTGCTTGCTGTTCTGCGACGCAAACTTCTGCCGGAAATGTTTATTTTAATCATAATGGTGGGAGTGATTGTACGGCTCCGCCAGATCAGGGGACATTTGAATGTAGGATTGATCCGTGGGCTCAGTACGGGGATAATTTGTATGGGACTGGTGGTGAAGAGCGTATTCGCGGGTTTAATTATTTGGATTATACATCTAAGGTGACGAATGGTCTTTTCAAAACTCAACCGGTTGTGTTTGATTTTAATAGAAACGGGTTTGATGAGATTTTTACTCTCGATGAGAGTTCGAATCTTGCAGTTTTGTTGACTAAAGATTTGGTGCCAATTGCAACGTATTCTCTTCCAGGTTTGACATATAATCAGCCAGCGATGGCTGGTTTGAGTGATTACGGGGGTATGTCTGAGGATCCGAGAACTTATAATGTTTCTCAGTTTGTGTTGGATGGGAATAATTATGTTGTTGTGACTGCGAATACGAAGACGAATGCTTCGAAGAATGGGTTTGTGTATGTTTTTAATGTGACGAGTGTGATTGCGCCAGTTTTTACAGCGAATTATACTAATAAGTTGTCGGGTGTGAATTGCTATTTGGATACTTGTTATTTTGCTGAGTTGAATGGAACCGGTCACAAGTTGGATCTCGTGCCTTCATTTGTGGATACTCAATTTGTATCCCCGCTCGTTGTATCGGTTGGTTCTGTTGCTGTTTCGTCGAGTGTTGTTCCGATATTCGCGAGTAGAAATTCTTCAATTGAATATGTTGCTCCGGATACGATAGTTTG
>Ga0315294_10005365_pt1 | contig 14053 bp, 14 predicted proteins | sample YL17G13_40_MG_FD_203626 | JGI IMG/M metagenome (GOLD analysis project Ga0315294, IMG submission 203626) | Sediment microbial communities from Yellowstone Lake, YNP, Wyoming, USA - YL17G13_40 | ecosystem: Environmental > Aquatic > Freshwater > Lake > Sediment | place: USA: Wyoming | collected... | reverse complement strand
CGTAGATATTTTTGTGGAGGGAAATCTTCTTACCAACGGACAATTTACCGTTCAATGACCTTCACCGATCGCCTTATACCTAGGTTTTTAGGGAATCACATTCATCCGCTGTAGGTTGAAAATGCCGTCTTGATGCTCAATGATGTTCAGACATCCAGGATCTTGCCCAAACCGCCAATAAATGTGATTCCCAACTCCTAAGATTGCACAGAGTAATACTCTTGATACAACCTGATGTGTAATGAGAACGACTTCATCTTGCGGATAACACTATACGACTTCGTTCAGTACCTGCATGGCCCGCAGCCGCAGATCCTCCAGCGTTTCTCCTCCAGGAAAACGAAGGGGTTCAATATTCACAAGGTATTGCTGGTAGAGCTCCGGCTCTGCAAGAGAGACTTCCTCCTCGGAGAGTCCCTCCCACCTACCGTAATTTATGCTCTTTGGACCGTCGCGCAGTTTGATCGGCAATTGGTGAGTCCGGCTTATCAGTTCCGCAGTTCCCCGAGCCCGCAATAATGGGCTACTATAGATCGCAGCGAGTTTCTGTTGTCTAAGTCGAAATGCCAACCGCTCTGCCTGCTTGAAACCCCTCTTGCTCAAGGGGATCTGTGCGGTGCCGCGGAAGCGGGGTGATTCGTTCCATTCTGTGCTGCCATGTCGGGCCAAGTAAACTATGGTCAATGCTTGCAAGCCCTTCTTTCCAGATTTTCTGAAAAGATCCTATTGTGCAAGACTCAAACAGCACTCGAGAGACAGCGAGGGCTCCTGCACTTATTTTCTAACACCAGCTTGTTCTAGCAGTGGCTCCGGTCATTCCCCCCGGATCAGCTTGCGCGAAAGGCGATTCTGCTTGCGGATGATCGATTTCAGCTCGTCCACGGAAAATCGTTGCAGTTCACTGTTCCGAATCAGGATTTCGCCATTCACCATGCAGAAATCGGCCTGTTTCACATCGCAAAGCAGGAGTGCGCCCAACGGGTCGTCCAGCCCGCCCGCCAGTTCCAGCGTATCCAGCCGGAACATCACCAGGTCCGCCGCCTTGCCGATTTCCAGCGAGCCGATGTCCTGGGACCGGCCCAGCACGGCGGCCCCTTGCTGTGTGGCCATGGACAGGATTTGTCTGGGCGTCATGGCCTCCGCCCCGTAGCGTAAGCGCTGCAGCAGCAGCCCGTTGCGCAGTTCCAGCACCATGTTGTTCATGTCGTTGCTGGCGCTGCCGTCGATGCCAATGCTGGTCCGCACCCCCGCCGTCTGCAACGGTCCGATCGGTGCGATGCCGGAACCGAGGCGCATGTTGGAGGAAGGACAGTAGGACATCCCCACGCCCGCGCGGCCCGCTTTCGCCAGATCTTCCTGGTTTAGGTGGATGAAATGGGCGAACCAGGTGCGAGGATTCAACCATCCCCATTCCTCCATCAGGTTCACCGGGCTGCGGCCGAATCGTTCCCGGCAGAAGGCCACTTCGTCCACTGTTTCCGCCAGGTGGGTATGCAGCAGCAGGTCTTCCGCTTCCGCCATCCGCCGGGTGTCTTGCATCAGCGACGAGGTCACGGAAAACGGAGAGCAGGGCGCCAGGCCAATCCGCACCATGGCTCGCGGCGTTCGGTCGTGATACTTCGCCACCAGACGCTCGCAGTCCGCCAGAATCTGATCCTCGCTCTGGACCACCGTGGCGGGCGGTAGCCCCCCCTCGTCCCGTGACAGGGACATGCTGCCCCGGGTGGGGTGGAAGCGGACTCCCACCGTTCGTGCGGCTTCAATCTCGGCGTCAATCATCCCCGGACACCCTGGTGGAAACAGATAATGGTGATCCGCGGTGGTGGTCACGCCGCTTTTGAGCATCTCCAACAAAGCGACCAGACTGGCTTGGTACACCGCTTCTTCGTCGATGTGTTGCCAGAGCCCGTACAAGGTAAGCAACCAGTCGAACAGCTTGCTGTTCTGCACCGCTTTGACATTGCGAAACAGCGTCTGGTAGAAATGATGGTGGGTATTGACGAAGCCGGGCAGCGCCAGGCGATCCCGACCCCGGATCACCTGCTCCGCGGCGTTCTTGAGCGCGGGGGGAGGCTCCCCGGCGCCCAAGGCCACGATCGTGTCATCCTCGATGAAGAGATACCCGTCCTGAAGATGGCGGTCTGCAGGATCGAAGGGATAGAGCTCGGCGATCTGGGAAATCAAGGTCCGCATGCTTGGCCCCTTTCATGTGGGGATTCTTTCCTAGCCAGAGCAAACATTCTAATCTATTTTCTCAAGAGGAAACAGACGATATCAATGACTGGCATTGCACAAGGTTTTCGCAACTATTGGCAAGAAATCAGGTTGTTCCAACCGAATGCGCGCTGGTTTCTCTTTGGTACGTTCCTAACCAGCATTGGCATTTCCATCTTCAGCCTTCTTTTCAACCTTTGTTTGCTGGAAGCTGGCTTCGATGAGTCCGTCATCGGGCAAGTGCTTTCCTTCGGTTCGATTGGGACTTTCTTGGCGGCTCTTCCTGCAGCCTACTTGGCCAAGCGGTACAATGCCCGCCATATCTTGACCCTGTCTACCCTCTTGTCAGCGGTGGGTTTTCTGTTACAAGCCATTTACCTAGAACCGAATTTGCTCCTTGGTGCGAATTTATTCGCCGGTGGGGTTCTCACGGTAACACGCCTGATCGCTTCTCCTTTTTTTATGCGAAACAGCTCCGTTAGCGAACGCGCCCATCTGTTTGCCTTTTCGATGGCCGTGGGTGTCTTGGCCGGCATCTTGGGTAATTTACTGGGAGGTGTATTACCCGGATTCTTCCAATTCGCAGGCACCAGCAAGCTGGTCAGCCTGCAATGTTCTCTTGTCACCGGCATTGGCCTTTCACTGATTGGTATTTTCCCCTTTTCCCGCATCCGAGAGCCATTGGGTAAACAAGCCATTTCCTTGGGATCGCTTATCCGTGCTCAGCAAAAGAGGACAATCCTTAAACTGGTCATTCCATACGCTCTTGTTGGCATGGGGGCTGGTTTGGTTATTCCCTTTTTGAATTTGTATTTCCGTGAGGTTTTCCATTCTACTTCAGAGCAAATCGGACTTTACTTTGCATTGCTCCAGGCAATGATGGTCCTGGGTTTTCTATCCGGTCCGTTCTTCGCCCGCCGCTTTGGCATGATCCGTACGATCGTCTTCTCCCAGCTGTTGTCGATTCCTTTCATGCTAGTCTTGGCGTTAGCCCCTTCCTTACCTCTAGTTATCGTCGCTTTTCTAATTCGGGGGACCCTGATGAACATGTCCGGACCCATTCAAAACCTTTTCAATATGGAACATGTGGACGCCGCGAATCGGGAGGTAACCAATAGCTTCACAACGCTTGCTTGGAATGGATCTTGGGCTCTATCATCCGCATTGGGTGGGATGATTATTCATCGCAGCTCATTCAGCCTTTCTTTCTACATCACCATTGGGCTCTACCTTCTTTCTTCTGGAACCTATTTTTTCTTTTTCCGGCATGTGGAGAGAAAGGCTGGATTCTGATCCAGTTTCTTGCAGAAGAGCAAGAACGGATGATGCAAAATCTCCTCTCAGTGATCAAAGGAAGCTGCACGGTCTATGAGGGCATCAAGAAGCCCCTATGCATACTCATATTGAAAACGATAGGTCTGTCTCTTAGTGTAGGCGTTGACGGAAGCCTTCTGATAAGGGGGGTCAAGAGATCCGGCATCTAGTTGCCAGATGTCCACCGGCGAACCGCTTCTGCGGGCGGATCTACTATTTGATGAAATCCTCCATGGAGAGGGGTCGTCAACCATCGCGAGCATTGGATGGGAAATCTATCGATAGATACTCAGCCATTATAATAGGAGGATGATGATTCGAGGAAAACATGCTGTCGTATCGGGTTCCACTCGCGGAATTGGTCTGGCTTTGGCGGAAGCGATCGTTAAGGCCGGTGGCAAGGTGACCCTGAATTGCGCCCACGACTTTGATCATGGTCTCTCTGTCGCCCAAGAGCTTGGGAAATTGGGACAAGTCTCGTTGGTTCCAGCGGATGTCACCCAAGAATCAGGAGCGGTAGCTCTTATACAGCAGGCCGTAGACCGTTTCGGTTCTATTGATATTCTGGTGAACAATGTTGGATGGATTCTCCACAGAACCTGGCATTCGTATACAAACCAGGAATGGGATTGGCACATGGACCGAAACTTGAAAAGCGCTTGGCTTTGCAGCAAAGCCGTCTTCCCCTGGCTCACCGAGGGAAGCAGTATCCTGAATATCGCCTCTAGTTCTGCGTTCAGTCTGGAGCTGGATGCCCTCCCCTACTCCATTGCTAAAGCGGGTTTATTGGCATTGACCAAGGGATTGGCTAGGATTCTTGCTCCTCGGACGCGAGTGAACGCCATAGCTCCGGGCTATGTGGATACCACCTTTGACAAACAAGACCGGGAGCAAGCTGAATTGATTTTCCCGTTCATACCTCTCGGCAGATTCGCGCATCCGGCAGAGGTGGCTCAGGCTGCCATCACTCTATTAGAGAATGAGTACATCACCGGCGAAACCCTCACCATCGACGGTGGGGAAAGCTTGCTTTGATACAAAACTCACACGTTCCTTCCATCTCATATCAAGATTTAGGCAGTTGATGCAGAGAAAGACCCTCCAGGTCTTCTAGTGCTTCCTTCAGAACTTCAGACAGTGTAGGGTGGGCGAATACGGTATGCGCAAGATCATCCAGTTTTACGCCGGATTGCATTAAAACCGATATCTCTTGAACCAGATCGGAGGCGGAGAATCCGATAATATGCGCGCCAAGGATCTCGCCACTGGAAAGCGTCACAATCTTGGCTTCACCGCTTGTTTCTCCGATAGCCATCGCTTTGCCGAGTGCCCGATACGGGAAACGTCCTACCCGAACATCGTGATACCGTTCACGTGCTTCCTTCTCTGTCAGACCGACGCGGCCGATCTCCGGGACTGTGAAAATACCCCAGGGGATACTCTCATAGCGAATTTGTGAGGGATTCCCTAGGATACAATCCACAGCGGCTTTCCCTTCTGCGGAAGCCACATGTGCCAACATCAAACCGCCGATTACATCTCCCGCTGCATAAATTCCGTCTGCGGACGTTCGCATATACTTGTCGACAAGGATTTCGCCTTTGGATGCCATGTTCACGCCTAGTTCCTCCAGCCCGATTCCACGACTGCATATCGCCCGCCCGACCGAGACGAAAAGGTAGTCTCCTTCCAACGCTTTCCCTTCCAGCAGATGAAGACGGACTTTGTCCACTTCCTCTTCCACTCCATCAGACTGCACATTCGGCAGGAACGCGATCCTACGTTTCTTCATTTCTCGTTCGATCAATTTGGAGATACTCTCGTCCTCCATCGGTAAAGCCCGCGGCAGCAGCTCCACGACCGTAACCTGGCTGCCAAGTTGCGCATAGAAGAAAGCCATTTCCAAACCTGCTGGGCCTGATCCCAAAACCAACAAGTGCCGGGGAATTTCCCGTAAAGCTAAGACGTGGTCGGTGGAAAGTACCCGCTTTCCAGAAAAAGGAAACCCGGACAGAGTCGCTGGCACAGAGCCCATGGCTAGCAAAATGTGCTGGGACTCCAACACTTGGTTCCCGATGGAAACCTTATTTGAAGCGACTACACGTGCCTCGCCCGATATCAACGCAATTTTGCTCGTATTAATCAGCGTTTCCACTCCACGGCGCACTCCATCCACTATTTTTTCTTTGCGCGACATGATAGCAGGCAAATGCGGACGGATAGTTCCTGCGACTTCGATGCCAAACTCTGCAGCCCGCTGGATACGATCTAGGGTTTCTACTGAAGCGATCAAAGCTTTAGAGGGAATGCATCCGGCGTTCACGCAGACACCACCGACCATGCTTTTTTCAACCAGGGCAACCCGCAGTCCTTTTCGGACAGCATACAGGGCAGCTACATAGCCAGCGGGTCCTGCTCCAATCACGGTTAGATCGAACATCTCATTGCTCCTCTCAAGTCAGATCCTATTGGAATACTTATTCCCCTGAATGCTATCATTTGATCAATAAAAAGGAAGGATCAAGCATGAGCATTCAGTATGGGCAGATAGTATTGGACCATTTTATCCATCCCCGCAATATGGGCGAGCTGGAGAAACCGGACGGTGTGGGCGAGGTTGGCAATCCGGTATGCGGTGATGTGATGAAATTGATGATCCGGATAGAAGACGGCATCATATCCGACATCAAGTTTCAGACATTTGGTTGTGGAGCGGCCATTGCCACGAGTTCGATGGTGACGGAGTTGGTAAAAGGAAAATCGGTTGAGGAAGCAGAACGTATTTCCAACAAAGCCGTGGTGGAAGCTCTGGGAGGACTCCCGGCCGTGAAATTGCACTGTTCCGTACTAGCAGAAGAAGCCTTGAAGGCTGCGATTGATGACTATCATCAACGTCAGGCCAATAAAGAAGGATGAAGAATAGCCGGCATTGCCGGTAAGCAGAGGAGGAGAAACGATGGATACGCTCGGATTGAGACCACAATTGGATGACCTGAATCATCTTGGGGCCGGCAAACGCACGCGTCTGCACCGCTTGCTGTATCAGTTTGGTCCCGGCAATGGAACGATGCTTTTGCTGCCCATTGATCAAGGATTGGAGCACGGGCCACGTGACTTTTTCGCAAACCCGGAATCTGCCAACCCAGAATTCCAATTGCGATTGGCCAAAGAAGGTGGCTTTTCCGGTATTGTCTTTCAGATTGGCCTTGCCGAGAAGTATTACTGGAAATATGCCGGTCAGATACCTCTTGTCTTAAAGCTCAACGGTAAGACATCCATCCCCTCCGATAAAATGGCCTTCTCTCCCCTGACTTCCACCGTACGCGACGCGGTCCGGCTGGGAGCAGACGCTGTCGGTTATACCATCTATGTAGGTTCCCCGTTGCAGGATCAGGATTTTCTACAATTCCTGGAGGTGCGCGAAGAAGCTGACACCTTCGGAATTCCCCTGATCGTCTGGTCTTACCCTCGGGGTGAAGCCATCGAGGCAAAAGGGGGGCGTGATAGCCTCTTTGCCGTGGATTATGCTGCGCGAGTTGCTGACGAGCTGGGAGCAGACGTGGTTAAGCTGAATGAGCCGGAAGACGACCCAGAAAAGTTGAAATCTTGTCCAGCTCCTTACAGCACACTCTATCTATCGCCCGAGGAAGCCATGGCAAAAGTGGTGAAAACCGCCAATAGAACAATGGTTTTGGTATCCGGCGGTTCCAAAATTGGTGATGGGGATTTGCTCAACAAGGTTCGGCTCTGCATGAATGCGGGCTGTACCGGCCTGATCTTTGGTCGAAATTTGTGGCAGCGAAAATTCGATGATGCACTGCAAATCACTACCCAAATAAAGCGCATCATGCAGGAATACTAGTCCGCGAAAAACGCAGATTTCCGTGAAGCGCTCTCATGAATAGAATTTTGAGCTTACCCAATCCGATTTTGCGAAAAAAGGCAAGGGCTTTGCGTGAGCTATCCGGCGAGACGCGAAAGCTGATTCAGCAGTTGTGCGATACTCTGCATCACGCTGATCCTCCGGGTATCGGTCTTGCTGCTACCCAAATCGGAGTCGCGGAGCAGGTAGCAGTGATCGATATCGGTGAAGGCCTGGTCGTTCTAGTGAATCCCCGCATCATTGCTCGAAGAGGCAAGCTCATTTCCACAGAAGGGTGCCTCAGCGTACCCGGCATCTATGCGGATGTTGAGAGAGCTGCTTGGGTGAAAGTGAAAGCATTGAATCGAGATGGAAAACCCATTGAAATCGAAGGAAATGATTTGTTGGCCCGTGTCCTGCAGCACGAAATCGACCACCTCAATGGAACGTTGTTCATCGATCGCGTAACCGATTGGCAAAGTATGGAAGTACTTGATGGGTATTCTATTCCACCGGCAGTGGAGGCTCTGCGGAAAAAACATGCAAACACAAGCGTCTGAGCTGAGTCGAAACGTAATCGCCAATATCGAACGGGTTATCGTTGGCAAAAGGGATCCGATCGAACTCGCCCTTGCTGCAGTCTTTGCAGAAGGTCACATTTTAATGGAAGATGTGCCGGGGGTGGGGAAAACTATGCTATGCAGAGCCCTTTCCCGGTCCTTCCATTGCAGCTTCAAGCGACTGCAGTTCACCCCTGACCTCCTACCCACTGATATTACGGGGTTCTCTATTTTCAATCAAAAACACCAGGAGTTTGAATTCCGGCCTGGCCCCTTGTTTTCCCAGTTTCTGCTCGCGGATGAGATCAACCGAGCCACCCCAAAGACCCAATCTGCATTACTGGAGTCCATGGGTGAACGGCAAGCCACCATCGATGGAACGACCCTTCCTTTACCCGAACCATTTGTGGTTCTGGCAACGCAAAATCCGATAGAGTATGAAGGGACCTTTCCTTTGCCAGAGGCACAGGTGGACCGATTCTTGGTTCGTTTGAAGATGGGATACCCGCGTCCGGCGGAAGAAACAGAAATGCTGGATCGGATGCGCACGACTCATCCCATCCATTCTCTAGAACCGGTTTCCAGCCAGGAAGATCTCAAGCAGGTTCAGGCGTCCTGCAAGCAGATCATTGGTGATCGAACCGTACTGGCATATATCGTCGAGTTGGTCTCAGCCACCCGCAACCATCCCGACATCTATTTGGGTGCAAGTCCGCGCGGAAGTCTGGCTTTGCTACACATGAGCCAAGCCTTGGCCATGATCAACGGACGGGATTTTATTGTGCCGGATGATGTGAAACGCGCAGCGCCACCCGTCCTTGCTCATCGCTTGTTGCTAAAAACGGAAGCCCGTTTACGGGGAGAGGACGGAGACTCTGTCGTAACCAGTATCCTAAAATCTGTAGCCGTTCCCCTGGAGATCAATTAGGCACAGATTCGGCTACGGCGAGTGCTTTCCATCGTTTTTTTAGGAGAAGGGCGTCTTTCTCCAAGTTGGGACTCTCACAAATCAACCTCCCGCCGGCATGCTCTGATTTCAATGCCTGCAACAACAGCAGGTACGGGAAATCCGAGTCCATTAGATTGAGATGGTTGCGTTCACCCTTTTTTGTATAATGCATGCCGGAAACGTGAACGTGCAATTGCTCTAGGGCGCCTTGACCCAACGCAATCCTCACGCGTTCCAGGTCGCGCACAAATTCGTCCTGCATTTGGTACGGAGACCGTGCGTGCAAGTGGGAGAAATCAATACATATCCCGACACCAAGTACGGTCTCAGCAAGATTGAGGATTTCTTGCAGGCTGCCAAATTGACTTGGCTTGCCTGTAGTTTCCGCCCGGAGCGTCGCGCTGACCTGCTCCTCCACCAGTTCTCGAGTTACACTCAGCAGCTCTTGCTGGATAGTTTTAAAAGCAACTCTGGCTGAGTCTCCTAAGTAAAACCCTGGATGAAATACGATATCGTTTGCACCGCATAGAGCGCCGACTCGGGCAGCTTCTTTCAGTCGCTTGCGTGACGCCAGTCGGATATTTTCTTCGTGCGCGTTCAGATTGATGTAATAGGGAGCATGTACCGACAAAGCTATTCCTCTGGCATTGGCTTCCTGCCTTACTTTAGCAGCCGTTTCTGCTCCCATCGATACGCGTTGCACGAATTCAATCTCCATACAATCCAGATCCAACAATGAAAGAGCATGCAAACCGGCCAGCGTCGAACGATCCGGTGCGTTTCGAGGCACGCCTGCTGTGCCGAATAAGATGTCCATGCAGGCATTCTAACAGGTGCTTGGTAGAGGAATACGGATTGTCCTACACTAAAGCGATGGCAACGAACGAATCGCGCAGTATAGCTTCTGGCTCAGGACGAATTCTTGTGATCACCGGCTCAGGTAAGGGGAAAACAACTGCAGCCCTGGGCTTGGCATTACGCGCCATCGGGCAGGGCATGATTGTAGTGATGATCCAGTTTGTCAAAATGGACAGAAGCGGTGAACACTCGTTGCCAACTTGCCTGCAACCCTGGCTTACGATTATTCCAGCCGGAGCCGGTTTCGTTCATGCTAGCTCTAAAAAGGACTTGGAAAATCACCGTTTGAAAGCGAACCAAGCCATGAAACTGGCTAAGTGCAGCATGGATGCAGGCGCCTGCCAGATGCTGATTCTGGATGAAATCTTCGTTGCCCTCCACCTGGATTTGGTTCAACTTCTAGATTTGGTGAACCTGATTCGGCAGAAATCGCCTTCGATGCACCTGGTGTTAACCGGACGCGATGCTCCTAGTGAGATTTTGGAGATGGCTGACACTGTTTCCGAAATCCAAGATATCAAGCATCCCTTCAAGCATGGCGCTCCCGCCCAAAAGGGGATCGAATTTTAATCCATTGTGCTACAATCTCCATCGATCGGCCAAGGCTTGAGGCGATTTCTGAATCACGATTTGAGGGGTAATACACTTGCCTGACAGAATTCGGTGCCCTCGTTGCGGGATGGAAAACTCTGCAGAGGAAATCCTTTGCGTTAATTGTCATCAGATACTGCCATTGCGCCCGGAAGAGAGCGAAGTGTTAGCGGGATGCTCTTTCTGCGGGGCGAAAAATCCACCGGAATCCGTTTTTTGCAACCGTTGCGGGTTCCTATTGTTGGAGGAATGTCCCGTTTGTGGAGCCAATAATCCCATTGAAGCCATAGCCTGCCTGCATTGCCGGACTGCACTGACCCAAGCCCGCCAGGATCAGAAACACCGGGAACGTCGAAGAACAATGGCCAAACGCAGTTTCATCGCTCATCTCTGTCTTTTGGCTGTGGTAGCAGGTGGGTTTTTGTACTTTTGGTTGGCCTGGTCTTCCAAGGTGTCCATCTTTTGGTCTGTCATCGCTGTCATTCTTTTCGTTTTGATTGGAATACTGATTGCCTTGCGCATTATCGGAGTGATCTACCAATGGCAGGAAACCGAACGACAGACTCGTAAATCGCGTCGTCTGCGTACATTATGAAAAAAATGATTGGTTTTTACCTATTGGTTTGTCTATTTCTGCATCTCTCGCTGCCGCTTGACGGGGTCATCGGAGCAGCCGAAGTCCGATTGCTTTTGTTGCCTTCTGCACTGGAAATCGGCCCTTCCTCCCGCGCTGTTGTCACTCTTGTGCTCTTGGGAGAGCCTGGTCAAACGGTACAGCTAAGTACAATGCAGTTGCCGGCAGAGCTCTCCGCAACGATCGATCCACCAAATCTTTCTATTCCTGGTACGGCTAAATTGCATTTGGAGACAACAGCGGGATTTCGTCCCGGTCCTTACACACTGGAGATCTCTGCCACGGATGGGACACAGGTACGCTTGGCCTCTCTCAGTTTGTCCAGCCGCAAGGACTTGGAAATCAGCGTCTCCCCAACTCAGGGTGTCGTGATGCCGGATCAATCGATGGTGTTCTCCCTCTATCTCTATCACACCTCACCGTTCACCCAACTTCGATTGCAGCTGCAATCCAGCCCCCCATTGGAAGCAGTCTTCTCATCCTTGCAGCCTCTATCCTCGGAAACTTCCAGTTGTACGTTGAGCATCTCGCCTCTGCTACCCGGATTGCATTCGCTAGAGGTCGATGTGTCGGATGGAACACGATCCACCGCACTCTCTCTATCAATCGTGGTCCTGTTTCCGGATGTAGAAGGGCATTGGAGCCAGCCGATGGTTTCGGACCTGATGGGTAAAGGGATCTTAGCCGGGTATGCAGATGGGACTTTTCGACCGGAATCTCCCTTGACGCGGGCAGAATTTGCCAAGATCGTTTCTTTAACTTTCTCCTTCGAACCGAAGAGATCCGATTCACCCCTGTTTTCAGATATTGAGAATGGGTTCTGGGCTCTACCTTTCATTGAACGACTGTGGAAAGCCCAAATCATTGAAGGTTTTCCGGACAATACCTTCCGCGCGCAAGAGCCTATCAAACGTGCTGAACTTGCGGCCATGCTGACCCGCGTCATCAATTGGCCATTGGTGGCAAGCAGTTTTCCTCCCACGTTTACAGATTTGGATAGCCGTCATTGGGGATTTCGATACATCGAGACGGGAGCCTGGCAGGGCGGCTGGGACGGGTATCCGAATGGTTCCTTCCAGCCGGATCGGTATGCTTCACGGGCAGAAGTGGCTGCATTGATCGCGCGGCTGCTGCCGGACTAAAATTGACAGTGCATTCTGCATCTTTTAAGATTCTGGGAGCGCTTTCTAGGCGCAATTGGACTCGGGGTGTGGCTCAGTTTGGTAGAGCGCTTGGTTCGGGACCAAGAGGTCGTCGGTTCAAATCCGGCCGCCCCGACCACTTCCAATGAGTGATCAATCCGATCAACCGCTTCTGCGATCTTTGCTAGCTTACCTGAGAATGGAGCAGACTTCCTTCCATGTCCCCGGACATAAAGGAGGTCTTGCGGCGCCATTGAGCTTGCAAGAAGCCTTGGCTGCCGGCCCATTTCGCTTAGATTTGACTGAGGTTGGATTGCTGGATTCGCTGCAACATCCTGTCGCAGAGATGAGGGATGCAATGATTCTGGCAAGTCTGGCTTTCGGAGCGGATCGCACGTGGTTCCTGGTCAATGGGAGCACTGCTGGGGTTCATGCCATGTTGCTAGCAGTCCTAACAGAAAACGAGGAAGTGTTGATTTCCCGGGATTGTCACCTCTCCGCTATCGGGGGAATGATCCTTTGTGGTAGTCATCCGCAATATCTCTTTCCAACTTGGGACTCGGATTGGCATCTTTTTTTACCGGCTGAGGCATCCAGTATCGCGGATGCATTAAGATTGCGTCCCTCCGTAGCGGCTGTTTTCCTCACGTCTCCCAGTTATTTCGGTATTGCCAGCGACCTGGGAGCCGTTGGTCAGATCTCATCCGGTAGAGATTTGCCCATCATGGTCGATGAGGCGCATGGAGCGCATTTTGCCTTCCATCCGGCTTTTCCAAAAACCGCGATGGCATCGCGAGTCGATTTATCCGTGCAGAGTGCGCACAAGACCCTGACGAGTCTAACGCAATCGGCACTCTTGCATTGGAAACGAGGGCGGGTCGAAGAGGAAAAAGTACGGGCTGCGCTCGATATTTTGCAAACGAGTTCGCCATCGTATCTCCTGGCGGCTTCTCTTGACGCCACGCGCTGGCAAATGGCGAATGAAGGGACGAAACTTTGGCAATCGACCATTGAACTAGCAGAGGAAGCCCGCGAGCAAGTGAACCGGATCAATGGTCTGCGGTGCTTGCATCCCAACGATCTGCGAGACCGGGGGTATACACTGGATCCCACAAAGCTTCTGGTTGATGTTTGGCGTTTGGGAATGGATGGTTTTCGAGCAGCTCGGATCTTGCAAGCATTCGGCGTGGACGTAGAATTGGCCGATCCCTGGCATGTCCTGGCCGTTTTTAGCATCGCGGATACCCCGGACAGCCTGAAACGATTACTCCTTGCTCTAAAAAAATTGCCTGAATTCGTCCCGAATTCCAGATCCCGCTTCGATGGTTCAAGCCTGCCTTCACCTCCCATACCAAGCTCATTCTTCACCCCTCGCCAGGCTTTCTTTTCTCCTTGCGATAGAGTGCGCCTCTCTGAAAGCAGAGGACGGATCGTCGCCAGATCCCTCGCTCCCTATCCACCAGGAATCCCAGCCCTGGTTCCAGGCGAAATGATCGATGCCGATACAATTGAATATCTCCGTCTCTGGCAGCAGTTGGGCGCTCGCATCCTTGGTTTGGAGGGAGAAGAGTTATGGATCAAAGTCGTCCATTGAGGGTTGCCTTGGGTTCAGATGATGGAGGTTTTCTCTTGCACGAAGAGCGCAAAGCTTTCTTAGTAGAGATGGGCTACCAATCAGATGGTTTCGGCACCCATTTCCATGCTTCCGTGAACTATCCCGGTGATGCCCTTCTTCTAGCCAAGGCTGTGTCTAGGGAGGAGTATGAATCCTGTTTTGCTCCACCGGGGGGGTGTATCGCTACGAACAGGGTTCCAGACGTCCGGGCGGCTCTCTGTATGGAATTGTTCACTGCGGAAATGTCACGGGTTCCTACCGACGCAAATGTGTTGTGCTTGAGTGGAAAAACCATCGGTCCGCTTCTGGCCGGG
>Ga0315294_10005359_pt1 | contig 14060 bp, 10 predicted proteins | sample YL17G13_40_MG_FD_203626 | JGI IMG/M metagenome (GOLD analysis project Ga0315294, IMG submission 203626) | Sediment microbial communities from Yellowstone Lake, YNP, Wyoming, USA - YL17G13_40 | ecosystem: Environmental > Aquatic > Freshwater > Lake > Sediment | place: USA: Wyoming | collected... | reverse complement strand
TGTGAAATTCAATTATGCCTACACTTCGCTTCTGAAAGCCGGGATAGCTTTATTAAGCTTCCACGGCGTGAGAGTTAAAAGCGTGCCCGGCCATCAAGTCAAGATCATTCAAACACTTGCTCAATTGTTGGACGATCGTTCTATTGAAGTACTGGGAAACGTCATGCGCTCCAAACGAAATATGAATTTTTACGGGGGCGGCGTTGAAATCACGGAAAAGGAGTGTCGGAGCTATATCGATTTTGTAGAAGGAGTTGTCGCCAAAGTCGGACGGGTAATAAAAGAACATGATTAAGGATTATCTGAAAAGAATATTTGAGGTTGCCGGTCGGGGAGATGACCGGGAAGAAAGCTATTATTCCACCATTGAAAAGCTCTTTGACGAATATACAAGTTCAAAAGGCAAACTCAATATCAAATTGACGACCCTCCCCAAGAAAACAGAAGCCGGGAATCCGGATTTTCGAGTCTGGGACGGCAAGCAGCACATTGTGGGATATATTGAAGCCAAAGCGCCGACGATTAAGAGCCTCGATGATATTGAGGATACCGAGCAGCTTAGGCGGTACCTGCACACTTTCCCGAATATTATCTTAACGAACTTTTTTGAATTCCGGCTCTATCGAAATGGTTTATTGGTAGATTCTGCCCAAATTGCTAGACCTTTTCTAATTTTCAAGGGCAAGACTATTCCGCCCGCTGAAAATGAAAAGAAATTTTATGATCTCTTAGAAAAATTCTTGGCGTTTTCACTTCCCAAAGTCTATAACGCAAAGGCGCTTGCCATAGAATTGGCTAAAAGGACTCGATTCTTAAGAGACGAAGTCGTTGCCGAGGAGCTGGAAGAAGAAGCGGGGGAGGGAAAAGGCTTTATCTTGGGATTCTATGAAGCCTTTCGAAAATATCTCATCAGCGGGCTTTCCAAGGAGGAATTTGCCGACCTTTATTCTCAGACAATTACTTATGGACTTTTTGCTGCCCGCACCCGCTCGGAAAATGGTTTTAATAGAAAACTCGCATACGATAATATTCCCCAGACTATCGGCATTTTAAGGGAGGTTTTTCAATTCGTATCTCTGGGGAATCTACCTCCGCAGATGGAATGGGTCATCGATGATATTTCTGAGGTCTTGTCTGTCACGGACGTCCATAAAATCCTTCATGACTATTTTCATGAAGGCAAGGGCAAGGATCCTATTGTCCATTTTTATGAAACATTTTTGGCCAAATATGACCCGAAAACCAGAGAGAAAAGAGGCGTCTATTACACGCCGGAGCCTGTCGTTTCCTACATTGTCCGATCATTGCACCATATTTTGAAAGAACATTTTGATAGGCCCGATGGATTGGCCAGCGAAACCGTCACGGTCTTGGACCCGGCCTCTGGAACGCTCACATTTTTAGCGGAGGCGGCCAAATTAGCCGTTGATGAATTCGTCTCCAAATATGGAGAGGGAGGAAAGGCTAATTTCATCAAGGATCATATTATCAAAGACTTTTATGCCTTCGAGCTAATGATGGCGCCGTATGCCGTCGGTCATTTGAAAATGTCGTTTCTCCTTGAAGAGCTGGGGTATAAGCTTCAGAAAGACGATCGATTCAAGCTCTATCTGACCAATACTCTGGAAATGGAGGAACTGGCTCAATCCGAGCTTCCGGGAATGGTTTCCCTTTCTGAAGAATCCCATCTGGCCGGTAAGGTCAAAAAAGATACGCCGATATTGGTTATCCTGGGGAATCCTCCTTATTCTGGAATTTCAGCAAATGCAAGCGATAAAAATATCAAAGTTCAACAAAAAAAAGGAAAGGAAGTCACAAGAAGAATAAAAACGTGGATCGGAAATCAGATTGAAAGCTATAAATATGTAGATGGCAAACATTTTGGAGAAAAAAAGCATTGGCTCCAGGATGATTATGTTAAGTTCTTCCGATTTGCTCAGTGGAAAATAGAGCAAGCAGGAGAAGGCGTTCTAGGTTTCATCTCAAACCACAGCTATCTGGATAATCCGACTTTCCGGGGTATGCGACAATCTTTAATGAAGAGTTTTTCTGAGATCTACGTGCTGGATTTACACGGCAACAGTCTAAAAAAAGAAAAATGCCCCGACGGCTCAAGTGACAAAAATGTATTCGATATTAAGCAGGGCGTCGCCATCACTCTTTTAATAAAAAAGAAAGGCGAGAAGAAAGAATGCAAAGTGCGTCATTCAGAAATATGGGGGATTCAAGAGAAAAAATATAATTGGCTTGATAATAATGATTTAGAAAGTACTGAATGGAAAGGACTGAATCCAAATTCACCCTATTATTTTTTTATTCCAAGGGAAGAAAAGGGAAGAAAGCTTTATGAAGAGTTTTTAAAAATCAATGATATTTTCCTCATTAATGTAACGGGAATCGTTACAGCCCGCGATCATTTTGTTATTGATTTCGATAAAACAGCTCTGCGGAATAGAATTATGCAATTTAGAAATTTAAATGTAGGTGATGATTTTATTATCCAAAGCTACAAACTAAAAGATACAAGAGGTTGGAAATTAAAAAATGCGAGAAGAGAATTAGCTAAAGATGAAGATTGGGATAGCTATTATGAGAGAATTCTCTATAGGCCGTTTGACATTAGATATATTTACTATAATCCCAAAATGGTAGATTGGCCAAGGCCTGAAGTAATGCCCTATATGAAACAAGAAAACTTGGCATTGATTACGCCCAAGCAATATAAAGAAAAACCTGGCGCGTTTTCTACTAATCTTATTATTGGTCATAAAACCGTGAGCGCTTATGACATTAATTACCTTTTTCCTCTTTATCGATATTCTGAAGTCTTAAAAAGAGAATCAAATATAATTCATATATTATTTAACGCGCTTATTGATGTTTATAGGAAGGATCTAAAGCCGGACGCGATAATTTATTATATATATTCAATTCTTTATTCGACTATCTATCGCTTAAAATATGGGGAATTTCTTAAAGCAGATTTTCCCCGCATACCGTTTACTAGAGAATATATACTTTTTAATAAAATGGCTGAATTAGGAAAAATTCTTGTGGATTTGCACCTGCTCAAATCGCCGGAGCTTTCGTCCCCAATGACAAAGTTTCGGGGAAAAGGCGATAACAAAGTAGAGAAAGTTCGGTACGAGAAAGATGGGGCGTATATAAATAATGGCCAATATTTTGAAGGCATAAAGCCTGAGGTATGGGAATATAAGATCGGGGGCTATCAGGTCTGCGAAAAGTGGCTGAAGGATCGAAAGGGACGGAAGCTATCTCTCGAGGATATTAAGCATTACTGCAAAGTTGTGACAGCTATCGAGAAAACAATCGCAATCCAAAAAAAAATCGATAAGATATATCCAAAAGTTGAGGATAATCTTATTAATTTTAGTCACCATTAAATAGGAAGCGTATCTTGACTAAAAAGGAAATAACGATCACCTTCCCCCGCAGCAGACCTTTTAAAAATGTCTTTCAATTTAAGATTACCCTCCTGGGAACAAAATCTCCAATATGGAGAAGAATTCAGATTCCAGAAAACTATACGTTCTATGATTTACATGTAGCCATCCAGGATGCCATGGGATGGCTGGATTATCATCTGCATATGTTCGACATTGAAGATGACAGCAGGCCGAAAGGAAAAACTCGCATCGAGTGCCCGTTTTGTATCGAAGATATCGAGGAAGAAGAATTTTTATTGACGACGGAAGTCCCCCTCATAGAATTTTTCAAGAAGTCCGGTGACAGGGCGCTTTACACCTACGATTTCGGCGATAATTGGGAGCTCGATGTGCTTCTCGAACGAATACTTCCCAGAGAGCCGAAAAGAAAATATCCGTTATGCCTGGATGGACAATTGGCCGGCCCGCCGGAAGACTGCGGGAGCATATCCGGATACTATGATTGTGTGAAAGCGGTAAAAAATCGGGATGATTCAGAAGGGCTTCTGACATGGGTGGGGAACTGGAAGCCAGATAAATTCAACCCGAAAAATGTCTTGTTCGAAAATCCGAGGACGCGGCTCAAGATTGCCCTTAGCGATTAGGCAAGCAATAGATCGTATTGACGTCATGATTATTGGAGATCCAGATATTTCGTTATTGAATGAAAAAACGAGAGAGCTGGAGCAAAGGCTGAAACGGAAAATAAGCCTGTCCATTTATTCCTGGGAAGAGTATGAAATAAAGAAAAAAGGAAAGAGCGACTTTATTCTTGATTTGCTAAAAAGGCCCAAAATTATGTTGATCGGAAACGAGAATGATTTATAAGGAAGCCGTTGAAGAATTCGTCGGCGTCGTTTATAAGATCTTTAAACGGAAAAATCCGCAGTTGGAATTGGAGTTATGAGATGAACGCTAAAGTTAGACAAGAAGCAGATAAAGATTATCGGGGAATTACCAATGTGAATAATCTTGGTTTCGGCAAAAAGAATGAAGGACGGCTTATTTTAAGGCTGAGAAAGACAAGGAAATTTATTCCCGAGTTATCTCTGGTGGCGGAAATTAAAGGCCGCATCGTCGGGCATATTCTATTTTATCCCATAGAGATAAAAAGCGAGGGCAAGATTTTCCCCTCACTGGCCCTGGCCCCGATGGCGGTTTTGCCCGAATACCAGAAGCAGGGGATCGGCAGCCGGCTCGTCAAGGAAGGGTTGAAAAAAGCCCGAAAGCTAGGTTTCAAATCGATGATCGTCTTGGGGCATGCCGCCTATTATCCGAGGTTCGGCTTTGAGCCGGCGAGTCGACAGGGCATCCGGCCGCCGTTTGAGGTCCCCGAAGACGTTTTTCTGGCCTTGGAGCTGGTCAAGGATGGATTGAAAGATATCCAGGGGACGGTCGAGTATCCTCCGGAATTCAATGAAGTCTGATGTTATTATAAGTGCTTTTTTGAAATAAGGGATTTTCCCGCGTGGGCGATCAGTACCGGCCGCAACCCCGCCGCAACTTCCCTTACCCATGCCCGCTACTTCACCTTAGCCAGAACGCTCACCTTAACCCGCGAAGGACTGTCCTTGACCCGGATCTTAGGCGCCTTGAGCGTGAAGCCCTTAGTCTTGGACTCGGCGTCATAATAGACGTCGCCGCCCTCCTTCCGGCTGTAGGTCAGCATGTAGCCTTTAACCTTCGGGTCGCCCGCCTTATCCACCCACTTGAAGTAGTAGAGCTGCTCGGTGAGCATCAGGGTTTCCGCGCCGGTGAGGACGACGTCGCGGATCTCGATCCGCTCGATGCCGCGGGGGGAGATACTAATCAGCCCGACCTTGTAGCTTTCGCTCCGACCCTTGGGGATGACACTGAATAAGTATTTCCCTATCTGGATGTTTAATCGAAATAAGTAAAAAATAGAGCGGGGATGGTTCGGATTAAATTTATCTTTGTTTTGACATCACAACCAGCATTTAAATTGAAAACTGGACATTTTTGACTGCATGATTGAAAACAAAAAATTGAATAAAGCAAATAAAATGAATAAGAAAATGCCAGTCAAAAATAACCATTTGGCTACCTTGGCATATACCCTGCCCTTGCCTTTGCTCCATTCTTGATTTTCTTCAATCCGGCTTTGAGTGATAACCGAAATGGTTTCTAATGCAAAAACAATGGAAACTAGAAATAATACCCAAGATAATACTAACAACCAAATAGACCAGTTCATTTGTTTGAATATCGTGCCTATGAAAGTAGCGCTCAAAACAATAATGCCTGATGATAGCGTAATAATCTGTTTTAGCCACTCAAGCGCTACTTCATGTGCATCATCCTTTTTCACGGCCACTTGATGAATCCTTTTGAATATAATCTAAACTGATCGTTGCCACGATTGCTCGGTGAAAGAATTCTTTTAAAATTAATTCTATCTAGCATTTTGTCTATTTCATCATTTTTAAATTCGGTATAAAATGAATGCATCGATCTAGCAGGATTTAGAAACCATCCGTCATTAACGCGATTATTTGCTTTTAAGGAATTACCATATTTTCCATACTGGGACATCCAGAATATTACAGAATCTTTCTTTAGCTTCTTCTTTATCAATCCTAAAAGTGCCTTCCTTTCTTCAGGCAAAGGCATCGTAGGCACGACAAATGAAAATATCTCCGCATCAAATTTACGATTATCTTTTTTAAACTGACCAGGAAAAATCAGGGCAGAAAAGTTAGCTGATTTCCGAGCTCGTCCTAGTGCTTTTTTTCAATAAGGTCTTTGAAACTGCTCTTTGAATTCAACGGCGCAAACCTTAAATCCACTCTTTAAGAGCGGAAACGTATGACGCAGTGACCCGGCTCCAAAGTCGAGGATTGTTTCAATATTTTTTCGCTTAAAAAACGGTATTATTTTTTTAAAAACCTCATTGGGTTTTAATCCGGGAGCACATGAAGCAGTAACATCAATAGTAATAATATTGCCATTTATTGCCTTTATCTTATAGATTGGTTTTTCCCACATTCGATATTGTCTCCCCCCTTTCAGTAAAAAAATATATAACTATCGCCCTCCTAAAGCAAACGTTTTCCTTGAAATTCGTCTGTTTTTATATAATCAGAACCGAATATCACGAAAACGCTTAAGCTCTGTAAAAGAGCTGAAAGCCTCTTCGATGCGCTCTTTCGGATCATGCCTTCGCAGTATTCCGAAATCCAGGCCCGTGACGGATAAGAAAATCCTTTTTTGCGTTGCGCTACTTTGCCTCTCAATAAGCTCGGAATCGATCCCCGCGATCACGAAAACCGGAGGAGTTCGCCCAAAAGCCGGCGCTTGAACTTGAAGAAAATCCTAAGCATCTTGGGCACGACGAAAACCACTTGGACGGTGCGGAACATCGAGGAGGAGCATCTCCCGGCCACACTCCTCCAGCCGCTTGGCATGGCAGGAGGGACAGAATCCCAAAATAACCATATTGCCGCTCGAAACGGGCCTCAGATTCTAGCCTCTCTAACAATCGGTCCATCACGGCCAATATCTTCAAACCTGTAAAACTTCGCTCCTCCTTTCACATTATTGAATTTCTTTAACATCAACTCGAACAGACGGTCTTCGCAGGTAGAAATAAAGAACTGATGCTTGCCCGGTGAATTGCTGACGAGGCCCCGGATGAGCTCGACGAAACCAAAAGCGTTAAGATCGTCGAAATGTGTGACGGGATCGTCCATCATAACCGGCGCGAATCCGGACCAGGTCTGGGTTAGGCGACTGGCAAGGAAGATACTGAGCATCAGAATTTGTTTCTGTGATTCGCTGAAGTAGTCAGCCGGCTTGACGTGTTTAGTTCTCCAGTCAACCAAAACACGGATCGAGTTTCTCTCCGCAAGAAGACTGACATCGCCGAATCCATACACAGCGCGAAGGCGCTTTTGGATCAACGTTGTGAGAGGACCGAATGCGTCAACGTGATTGGCGACGGCACTTGAGCTCTGCCGATCGAGTGCGTCTTTCACGCTTGTGAACCACTTCTTGACCGCTGTCATACGCTCGGCTGCCTCCACGAGAGTCTGCTTCTGCTTTGCCAGCGATTGGGCTTGAGTTTCGAGCTCCGCCAACAGCGCAGATCGCTGTGCGGCATCCACTGTTCGCTCAAGGGTGATGCAGCGTCTTCTGAGTGCATCGAGGCGATCCACACGCTCCGTGGCCAGCCTTCTCTGCTCACTGATGGCATTTAGCGAAAGCGCATTGCGGTCAATTGCGGAGCCTACATTCTCCTCGTAGCGTCGCAGTGTCTCCTCCAAGCGCTCCTTGTCTTGACGAAAGATCTTGATCTTCTCCGCCACTTCTCTGATCTGCCTCTCCACCTCATTAGCAGTTTGCGTGATCGTCTCTAGCTGCGGGGTGAGTTCACCAATGCGTTCTTCCGCCCCTGCTTTGCGAGATGTAAACACCGAAGTCTCGGCAGCCAATTCCTCGGGGGTTGTCTCCAAGGATAAGCTTGACGCTTCGGCCTTGGCACGTAGGGCAGCGCCCTGTTGCTCCAAAGGCTCAATTGCAGCACTCGCGCGTTTCTGAGCCTCCGCTTGCTGGACCCATTTCTGCTCTAGCTCAATGATTCGCTTGGTGGTACTCGTCAACTCGGACTCAAGGTTCGTGAGAGTCTCCTGCGAGAGCCGGAGAGCGGTCTTCTCCTCGATCAATTTGCGAGCAACGGTAGTGGCAAGCTGGTGATCCACAGGCATCCCAACCTCGGCCACACAGCGCTCGAAAACTGCGACAGATTCACTTACTTCCGCGAGCTTGCTTGCCATTTCCTGTAATTCGCCTCTCTTGGACGCGTGCTCACTGGTCAGAGTTGCAAGGGATGCTTTGTCTTGCCTAATAGCCTTTCGGAGTTCGTCGCGGCGTTTCGCGAGCGCCTCCACATGAGCAGGTCTGGCCTGCTTTTGGGCGTGGATTCTCTCAACAAGTGCAGCCTTGGATTTGTGGTCAATTCCACAGGTCGGACAAATGCCGGTCTCCACATGCGCTTCGATCTCGTCAAGAAGCCGAGTCAGTTTGAGCTGGTTCGCCGTAAGTTCGCCATACTCCTGTTCATATGCCGATAACTCCTTTTCCTTCGCCGCAATGACAGTCTTGAGCTCATCCATAGCAGCGCTTGCTTTCTGTATGGCTGATTGCGTACTTGCAGTAGCTTGCTGAAGGTTGGTAATGTTCGCACGGTTCTTCTTCCAAGAGGGGAGATCATCTTGAATTGCGGCCAACGCCTGGACCTGCTGTAATTTGGCTTGAACCGCCTCGCGGAGCTTAGCCGTCCGGCTGCGCAGACTTTCCTCACCCGGAAGCAACCGCTGAAGCTCAGCAGTGGTCGTATCTGCTTCGCCCGCTACACGCTTCAACTCCAGCTGCCACTGCTGAAGAGAGCTGTTGGTCTTCTGAAAGACCTGTTGGAGACCATCCAGTTCGGCCAAGGCACGCAGTCGCGAGCTTGCTTGCGCGAAAACAACCCGTTCCTGCTGAAGACTACCGGTGAGCTTCCTTCTCGCTTCTTGCTGGCGCCTATGCTCAACAGTCTTCTCTTTGAGCACCACCTCAAGCTTTGAGAGTTCATCCGTGATGAGCTTCAGCGCAGACATGTTCTCGGCGAACTGGGAGAAGCCGGACTCGGTGCTCTGGAGTTGGCGGAGTCTATCCTGGGCATCCTTGAGCGCCGATTCAGCCATGGCACGCCACTCGCGAGCAGACGCCTGGCTTGGTTCGATATCGGCAATAGTCACATTGATATACAATTGGAGATCCCTGACCAATCTTGTTGCCATGTCTCTCAGCTGCTGTCCGGCCTCCACGGCATCTTGTGGTTCTGGCAACGCCTTAATCTGCGATTCCACCTCATTCGCATGGGCACCGAGAACGCTTATCCGCTGTTTGTTCTCTGCGATCCGCTTGTCCAGTTCGGCCTGGATTGCTGTAGCCTTGACCAGCCCTGACGCATAGTCATCGAGAGCCAGCATCCGATGAACAAGATCGGAAGAGAGCCTGGAGTCCTGCTCGAACTCCACGAGAAGTTCTGGGTCAGATTGACTAAAGAGGTGAGTCGCGCGGAAAAGGCGCCCAAGGTTCTCGATGCGCGCCTTCTTCGGCCCCCAATGAGATGAAGTAAGAAACTGCAAAGCGCTTGACCGGTCAAGCTTTTTGTTGCCGATCAATGCAGTACCCCAATCGGCGAGGCGACGCCTCACAGAGAAAACCGTGGCCTCCTGGCTGACCTCCATAGACACATAACCTTCGCTGGCTGATGAGCCCAGGTGGCACGCAAGGTCTGTGAACTCATCCTGATTGATACGATGACGACAGAGGCGCCCAATTCGCCCCGTGCAAACGTAGTCAAGCGAATCAAAGAAGGAGGTCTTTCCGAGGCCGTTCGGTCCATAAAAGACGACCACATCCGCATCCACATCGAACTCTTGCTTCTTCCTGTAGGCACGGAATGCCTTGATCTCCACATTTCTGATTCGCGTACGATCTATTGGATGGACTTGGTGCTGCACATCGGAGCCAACGCTAGTACCGATGGCGGGTAGCGGTTCCTTTCCTGTAAGCAGCTGATCAACAATATGTTTTGCGGAGTACTCTAGGGGAACGATGATCTGTCGAGCAAGCTGAGCACTTACATTCATGCTCTGCAGGAGCGTCTGTGCCGAGGGTGGCCGCAGGACGCCACCTGCACGCCCTTCTGGGAGCGGCAGGAACGGTAAGCGTAGAAGTTCTCGCACCAGTTCATCTTGGTTGTGACGTAAGTGGACAACGTATTTCCGGCAGAAATAGACATCTGTTTCTATCGAGCTAAAGAATGCATCATGGGTGGATTCAGGCTCTGATCGGCAGACGACAAAGGACAGGTTCCGTTCTTTCCAAACAGCATGCTTCTGGCGGTAGAGATGCTTAAAAGAGTTATATGCGGAAGCGAATACAGGCTCTGGTTTATCGTTCACGACGGCAAACCCGACTGAATCGCAGGAAGTTTCCAGCACGAGCAACGGATAGTCGCCGCCTTGGGGCACAATGACTTCAGGGCTTTCCCTCTCAAGTAGATTCACGAGTGCTGCCTTGAGTCTGCTATATGATTCGTCGAGGTCTTGGGAGAAAATCATCGAGATGCCCCTTTAGGGTGTTGCTGTCCGCGGCATTGCGACAGTTGGTGACCAGTGTTTGGTAGTCGAGGAAGGCCAAGCCTTTTTCGCCGGCGGTTTCGTCAAGTCTCAAATATTCCTCAGGCGTCGGGATGAGGTTATAACGATCTTGCGCTATCACCAGAACCGGATCTATCCCCTGATGCGGAATGTGCTTGTCGTAATGTAAACGACAATCCTCATGAGTATCACCACGGATGGCAACGACTTGAACGATGCCCTCATCGTCTTGTACTGCCCCATGTAGGACAGCGCTTTCGAACTCCAAACTATACGCCAGTCCAAGGGATGTAAGTGAATGAAACACATGTTTAAGGGCGTCATTTTCATCTGCCCCCCAGAGGTCAGTGTTGAGCCGGAGGTCCATATTGCGTGACTCTTTTCCATGGGAGAAGGAACACGCCGCCCAATTCACATAGTCAGAAGCGGTATTACCGTCGGATGAGCGCATCGCGGCGATAATGACTGGCTCAATTCTTTCTGCTTTCACCTTGAGAGGGCAGCCCGCAAGTACATTTGCTGACAGTCGCTCGACACCGTCGAGCGCGTCGTTGACCCATTTAATTGCCGCAGGAACTCCACTGCCACACAGCCTTGGGTCAGTGGTATCGCAGGTGGCGTGCACATGAGCCGATGGTAGCGGATAGGTTCTGTCGGTTGCATCTGGGGTCACAAAGCGAGGGACGCGGACGGTGAAAGCGTGAATACATTCGCCCATCTCCCGAAAGACAACGTCTTTGCAGCGTTGAAGAATATTGCTTCCCCTGAGTAAACTGGGCTGCATACATACTGTAGGGCGGCAGCCAATGTAATCGAGCTGAGCGCTGGGCGAAAAGACGCAGGCCGAGAAACCGCCCCTCCCAGTCCGTGCCGGGCATGGCGATACCGCTGTATTGGCGTGCACCACGATTGCCTTGTCGCGTTCGACGAAAGGATGCGCATTAGCATCAGTAAGAAATCGGTATGTGCTATTCAGAAAAGATGGGTGGTTTGGGTCTGGGTTGTGCTGAACGACAAAAACCCAATGGAGTGGATTTGGCGTTGGATCCCAGAACGCATTGAGTTTCTCAAGGAGTTCATGGCAAACAGTGGCACCACCAACGGAGGCGACCCAGTCAAAACAGATCAGGGTAACGAACCTGCACGGATAGTTGCTCGGCTCGTACTTGCATTCGAAGACGTACACAGTGGAGCCACAAAACATGTCGTTGCAGGTGAGGGTCATCTCCAGCCAAGCTGGGCGCACCTTCGGTTGCACCCATTTCTCGACCACACCGTTGCGGTCCTTGATCCATATTACGGAGCAATTCACCCACTTGTCATTCGGAACGGAATCTGGCGCGTTAGACTGACTGACTCTAGCAGACAACATGTGGCACAGCTCTCTATATTCGGGCTTTCGAATACCATGAATCCCTGCAATGATGATACTTTCATTGGGCCACTCCTCTGCTGAGATTATGCTATTGATGACAGCCGCACCAGCAGTGCCGGGGATAGCATATTCAGGAAATAATGTGAAATTGGCAACTTGACCGTTAAAACCACCCCGCGCAATGTTAAGAGTGCGATGGATCGCGGCCAACTGCACATCCACCGCGTCAGTTGACCACCTAAAAGGCTCTTGAGTCGTAGAATGAAACCTGATGAACGGCTGCATAGATACGATTCGCACTTCGTCTGAAGGCATGCGAACACTGACTGTGATCGGTTCGACATCTATCACACGTTACCTCTTCTTGCTAACGGCAAGGCTTACTTGCGATAGCCTTTGGCGATAAAGTCAAGCCGCTTATTATTTTCTTATTATATACCCGTATTGGCTATCTTTCCCTTATAAGGTTTAAGTGTAGTCGCGATAATGGCCAAATGTCCAGTGAGTTGTTGAATCGCGGCTTTGGGGATAAGAAATTGCTTTTTTGCGTTACGATACTTTGCCTCTCAATAAGCTCGGAATCGATCCCCGCCATCACGAAAAAATGATAAATCCAGTCGCGAATCGATGTCAAGAACAAGGAAATCGGCGCGAAACAGGTCCTCCGGCTGCATCATCGTTCCGGACGACCGGAAAATTCCCAAAAAGACGATTGACCTCAGTCCCCACTCGAAACCACACATTCTTAAAGATATTTCGCCCGCTTCTCGGCCGCCGTTTGAGGTCCCCGACGATGTTTTTATGGGCTTGGAGCTGGTCAGGGATGGATTGAAAGATATCCAGGGGACGGTCGAGTATCCTCCGGAATTCAATGAAGTCTGATATTATGATAAGTGCTTTTTTCCATTTTTTTACGAGGTGACTTTCCGCCGAGCCGTTCTCTAAGGTCCGCCGGAGACGATCTTCCGAAAAGGCTTTGTCTTCACGCTTTCCGTAATGATCAGACTGATGAGGGCCGCGACAGCGATCAAGGCCAGCTCCCAGCTATGGAGCGGCCCAAACTTGAACAGGTCGCGCAGGATGCGGGCGGACAAGATCAAAGTGAGAAACGCGATAGCCCCGCCGCTCACCCACCACAGCGCCGCGTTGGGTATCCGCAAAATGGCCGGGAGAGAATGTGTCCAAGAGCGGTTGGCGATGATCAATCCCAAGTTGGCGATGACCAGACAGACGAAACCGATCATTCTGGCCTCGCTCTCGCCATACCCCCGGAGCAGCATGAAGCCATAGGCGGCCAAGACGACTGCCAGAACCCCTAAGCCCTGGATCAGACCGGTGATGACTCGCGAGCGGCCGAAGAGACGCTCTGTCAAGCGTCGAGGCGGACGGTTCATGATGTCCGCTTCATCGGCTTCCATTTCGAAAACGATCGTACAGGCCGGGTCAATGATCAACTCCAGAAACAGGATGTGGACCGGCAGCAGGGCCAGCGGCCACTTGAGCAGGACGGGAATCAGCGACATTCCCGCGATCGGGATGTGAACCGAGAAGATGAAGGCCATCGCCTTTTTCAGGTTGTCGAAAATGCGCCGTCCGACCCGCACCGCCCTGACGATGGAAGCGAAGTTGTCATCCAAAAGCACCAGCGCCGCAGCCTCGCGGGCGACGTCAGTGCCCCGGCCGCCCATGGCAATCCCGATATGGGCGGCCTTGAGCGCCGGGGCGTCGTTAACCCCGTCGCCGGTCATAGCCACGACCTCGTCATTGGCTTTCAAGGCGTTGACGATGCGCAGCTTTTGCTCGGGCACGGCTCGGGCGAAAATGCTGGCGGTCTTGATGCGTTCTTGCAGCTCCGCATCGCTCATCTCGTCCAGTTCCTGGCCCGTGATGATCTGGTCCGACGGGTGCAGGCCGATCTGCCGGGCGATGTTTTGGGCCGTCCCCGGGTAATCCCCCGTGATCATCAGGATTCGAATTCCAGCGGTAGAGCATTCCCTGACGGCCTGGGGAACCTCGGGTCGCACGGGATCGGAGAGGCCGAGCAGTCCGATGAATTCGAAGTTGAAG
>Ga0315294_10005356_pt1 | contig 14063 bp, 23 predicted proteins | sample YL17G13_40_MG_FD_203626 | JGI IMG/M metagenome (GOLD analysis project Ga0315294, IMG submission 203626) | Sediment microbial communities from Yellowstone Lake, YNP, Wyoming, USA - YL17G13_40 | ecosystem: Environmental > Aquatic > Freshwater > Lake > Sediment | place: USA: Wyoming | collected... | reverse complement strand
TGGTTGTTGTGCCTGCCGCAGCCGTGCCATAATGCAAATCCGGCACTCTCTTTAAATAATAAACCGTAACATTGCCGGAAACATTAACCAATCCTATCTGACTACCCCAGATATAATAACAAGGCCGGGAATCAATCAGGTCATTTGTCGCCCTTATTTTTTCCTTTTCATCAACATCGATCAATTCAACTTTTTCCTTATTACTCGCCAACTCAACTCGCTTGATAGAATCAATATCAGAGGGCAAATCGTATAGTTCCGTTCCCGAAACATAAGTAACCGTAGTAGATTTTCCATTTATCGTCGGATTGATCGTATTAATCACGTTCACGAAGAAATCTTTGGCGTGATTTATCGCTCTCATTATTTCTACGTCTTGAAATTTCCCCGACGTAATTCCTCCCTCGTCGAGCAAGGTCCTAACTTGCGTCAATAAATCGTAAGCGTTTGCGTTATTCATCAGTTCCTCCCATAGCCACCATAAGAATCGGCCTCGATTGCGTCAGATATTTTTCTGAAATTGTCCTTCGTGAGTTCTTCCACATACTCACTTTGTCTTTTACTTTGCTTCGCCTTAAAATCGTCCTCCTCTTTTTCCACTTCCTTGACAAAATCTGACAATCTCGCATAACGGTAAAGGTCGATCTCATGAAGCCGGTCGATTACTCTTTGGTCAAGCGGCCTATAACTTTTGTCTTCATTCTCGACGGTAAATACAAAATAGGGTTTATCGTATGTATGAAGCAAAGGTTTTCCATCTACAAACCCCATGCAATTTACGCGCCGATCATCCCGAATTATCTGCCAACGATGTTTAATAAAGTTCCAGCCAGCGGACAATCCTCCATCGACCTCTTTCAACTCTTTTATAAATCTTTTATCTGGTTCCATGCGCTCATTCCCTAAACTGCCGCAATTTCTCCATCGTCCGATACCGGCAAATACCGCACATACCATTTTACATCCACATCTGTATTCGCATCCCCGGTGAAAAGATGCCGAATATATGTTGCAGTCGCTAATTTCTTCGTTACCCGCGCTTTTGTCTGGGTAAGATCGGTAAGCACCGTGGCATCATTATTCTGCCGGGCGATTGCAACGGTCGCCGATGCGCCATTCTTGAAAACGCAATCTCCAACATTGATACCTGCAAAATCCGTCGGTGAATTACTATCAGTCAATTCGACCGTATTAGTCCCGTCATAGATCGCAAGAGAATTGTTTGATATGGTGGTCGCATTGGTTGCCTCGGTGCAAACCGCCCAAATGTTTAAGATGTCAACCGTTCCGGTTATGGTAAAGAGATTATCCGTCTGCGCCCCGTTACCATTGCAAGTATTCTCTTTGGTTACTAATATCCCGTCATCCGTTGTTTTCCCTTCTAACGCTGATGCTCCAAAATCTAGTGGCATTACATTCTCCTCCTTTTAATAAATTCCGAATATCCGATAAGTGATCGTTCCCGTTGCCGCCAGCAGATTAACTCGGTTTGCCCTGAAATCGTTTACTATAATTTTTTCTCCTGCCTTAAGAAGGAACGCCGTCGCCTCGGTTGTCATCTGGGCGACCGTGGTCAAATTTCCGTCCAAGTTCAGCCAGATATTCTGTCCCGAAGTGGCGTTATCGTTAAAAACCATGACAGAATTAAAAACCTTATTTCCTAAACTTGATGATACAATCGCGCCTGGCGTAACCGTTCCGGTAACAAAATAAGTGTGCGTCGAATATGCCATCACAACACCCGAAAGGATCACCAACCCGATCAGTAACCCGATTATCTTTCTCATTATCTTTTCCCCCTTTTTGTTTTCTTTGTTTTTTTTACTTCTGGAATAACAATTTTCTCTACTTCCAGCTTCTTCAACTTCGCCGGTCTGCCTCGCTTTTTGGCTGCCGGTTTCACTTCCTCGACCTTTTCAATAGGTATTGAAACCTCGACTTCAAGTGGGGTTTCGGCTACCAATGTTTCATCTTCCGGCGAAGATTTAACGGTCGAATCCCTTGCCAACTGTTCTTCCTTCATTTTATCGTTATACTCCCCAATCGACTTTGCGCCCACTCTCGCCCATTCTGAATCGGAAATACCATGCGGCATATTTACCCCTCCTCTATTTCTAGTTTTTTCAGTATTTTCTTTATTTTGCTTTTGATCCATTCAAGGATTTCGTCGATATCTATATTCCCAAAATCAAGTTTGCCCGTCCCCGAACATCTTCCACATGGGGCACTCCCTTCCCCCGCGGTAATTAAGCCATCCCCTAAACATTCCGGGCAGATCGAGTTTATTTTCATTTTTATTCTCTCCTTTTATTGGTCTTTTATAAGAGGGGCGAAATAAAGCGCCCCTCCTAAAAAGATCAAACTCTTTTATGATGTCGCTACGGCCAGCGCTTCGACAGCGTTGGTGTGCGGCAGCGGATCGGAGGCCATCGCATGAGCGTTATCCGACAAGGTATCAAATCCAATCATCCCGCATCCTCCGCAGAAAAGGATCGAATGGGTTGAGGTTTGATCGTCATTTATCATGTAATCAGGGAGTGCGCCCCAATTTTCAGAGAAGTTATAGAACGTGCAACCCCGGAAAATTATTAACCGATCGCTTCCATTCTGGTCGATTATAATCCCGTAGGCAGCTGCGCCATTCGTTTCCGACCGCATTGTAAAAATGCAGTCATTAAAGGTCGCCATGCCAACTCCACCGGTTCCGGCCGCAAACCTTAAAAACCCAGGCCCCGCGGTCCTAGTCGTATTCCCAGGACTGCCGATCCGGCAATCATCAAACCTAGCGCCATAAGAATTGGAGCTCAAGGTAACAGGGATACCGGAAGTGGCCGATGTGGTCTGCGTAGAATTGTTGCCACCCCGGAATTCACAACCTTTCGCGTAAAAGTTCCTTCCTGCAACGAGGATATCCCCTAAATTATCCGTATCTACTCCGTTGTTGAAGGTCGCGATATTATGAAATTGGACATAATTACCAGTAATGTTAAATACATATGCCTGGTTTGCGGTTGTCGTCTTGAACCTTACCACGCCGGTTGCTGCCGATGTCGCGGTATAGGCTATGTTCGGGCTGCTTGCGCCGATAATGCTGATATTATCTTTGGCGATAGCAATTTCCGAAGTAACCGTATAATCTCCCGGAAATACGTATATCTTATCGCCCCGGAGCGTAACAGCCGCGCTGTATGCTTCTTGAACCGTAGGAAAAAGATGCCCGGAAGGGACCCTGCTTGCCAGCCAATCATGAACGACCGTATTGGCTACCGGACAAACATAGAATACCTCTCCGGTTGCTCCCCCCGCGATCTTGCTTAATTCGATAGCCGCGTCCTTCGCAATATTCCTATTCTTAATCATTTTACTACTCCTCAGTTTTCCCCGGCTCCCGCCGGATACTATTTTATTAGCAGTTTCTTTTAGAGAAACGCTGCCAAACCTCCCGGCCTACTCGCGGTTGTTACCACAGGGCGCCTGGCTCCCGATCAAATTAGCCCAATTAGCTCGCCTGGCCGGCTTCGATATCGGTCAGCCGTCCATTCTGGTTCCGGGCATAGCAGCCGAGCTGCGCATACCAGTAGAGAATGGCCTCGTATTCGTCATAACCGGACACGCGAGAAAGGATCGCTCCATCCTCGTCCATCCAGTCCCAATCGGATTCCTGGAACAGGACCAATGACGACATTGTAAGGAAATACATATCGTCCCGGGTGCAATCAGAATCGGTAACGATCGGAATACCGTTGAAGTCAATGGCAGTATAACCACCAGAGAGTTTCGTAGTATTCACGAACCGTTTATCGCCCCGTAGCAGATCGACATACTGTCTGCGAATGTCGCGGGTTGTGATGATTAGATCAACATTGCCCCCGTTGTCCGCAACCGCGTCAACCACTTCGTCCATCAGGGTTTCGCTTAACGCCCTGCGGGTTGGTAGAGTCGCCCCGGAAGTCCTGGGAGTATCGCTCTCTTTAACGACCGCTTTCCACGTCGGATAGGTATTGAAATCAACCAGTCCGAGCGTGTAATCGCCGGCCGGAGTTCCGTCCTGGTTCCACCAATCGGCATCTTCCGGGCAGTTTCCATCGTCAACGATCAAGCGCAGGCCGTTCAGTTCCTTCGAGCTTGAATCATTGTTGGTCCCGGAAGCCGCATAGGTTGAACCGTAGAGTCCCAGCAGATCGTTAGCGATCGCGCTGGTAAACACGCTGCCGTCGAACGGAACGGAAGTGGCTGTGGCAGTCCCGTTGACCGCGCAAGCCGTGGCTCCATCCGCCGGGCGGAGGGTCGAATAATCCGCGACCGTGATGGTTTGGATCACCTGGTTATCAGGCAGATATTTGTTAGCTGCCCAATAAAGCCCCTGAACAGTCAGCGGGGTGGTAACAGTCGAGCTGGTCAGGACCGCGACCGCGCCGGACGAATCGCCGAACAGCTGGCGGTTGACGTTTTTCTTAACGTCCATCGTCAAGCCTTTAATGTTCGCGTCGATCGCTTTGGCGAACGCGCCCTTATCGCTCTTTGAGGCTTTGATCGTCGGGCCGGAAACACAAAAGCGGCCATAGTTATATTTCATGTGCCACTTTGAAACGGTGTAACCTTGCTGCCCGGCGGTCGGGAGGGCTCCGGTATCAGCGCGGGCGCCAACGCCGGTGTTCCTGGAGGTATGTAGAGGAATAACCCCATATTTACCTTCCATGTCTTTAGAGTTTCTCTGGACTTTTTCCAGCAGGATCTTCTCCTGGGACAACTGTTCGCGGATCGGTCCTACATAGACCTCTTTTAGAACAGCGTCAAAATTTGACATTGTTTGCGTCATTGGATCTCAACTCCTTTTTTAGTTTTGTCGTGATAACAGTTCCATCGTTGCTTCCTGGGTATTTTTCCCCAGGACCAGTTTCTTTTCGGTAATAGCCGGGACTGATCCCCCCGCGCCTTCCGCTCCGCGTTTGCCGCGCTTTTCAGCATTGGTCAAGAATTCCTTTTCCCAGGAATCCCGCCGCTGCTTCTCCATGTCATGCTCATATTTGGCAAGTTCCATGATATCGGCTTTGGGATTGGATCGCAGGACCGCCAAAATATTCCGCGAATTCGCCAGCGGATATTTTTCGGCAGCCTTGCCGAGCTGATCGTTAAGCGCCACTCGTTCCTTTTCTACCTCTTTCTCGAAAGTCGCCTTTTCAGCGGCTTCGGCCTTTTCCCGCTTGATCGCTTCCACGTCTTTTTGCAAGCGGGTAAACTCATCAAGCCCCTCCGGCGGATTGTTTGGATCTGCGGGTGGAGTAGCCGGGACTTGTTCCTGGTAGAATCGCTCGATGGCCGCGTCCGTCAACTCTTTGGCGCGAGCTTCAACTTCGGCATTGAAACGTCCCATCTTTTCGGAGTAATCACGCCCTTGCTGGGCGTAGTCGATCAGTTTGCTGACTGGAAGTTTCTCCTCCTGCCCTTTGTAGTTTATGGCATACAAAAGTTCAGGGGTTGTTTCATCCGCGTTTGGTGTAACTTGCGAACCTTCGGGCGCAGCATTGCCCGCAACTGCGGGTTCCTGGCCTTCTGGCGTCGTATTGGTTGCTTCTACTGTCATTTTATTACTCCTTTTGCAACTTACCTATTCGGCATTGGTTGCGGCGTCATTGGCCTGGCGCCTGGCTGATTGGGAACGGGACCTCCGCTTTGCGGAGCCGGTGGTTGACCACCTGGGGCCGGTTGTCCAGCTGTGGGGGGCTTCCCTCCACTATTGGACAATTCAGTTTTCACCTCCTCTATTACCGATTTTAGACTTTCGATCGCTGCCCCCAACTTCTGCGCGGCTTGCGGATTCATCTCTCCCAACCTTTGAGCCACCATTTCCAGTATCTTCATGGCGGTTTCAACCGGGCTCTGTTGTCCCCCGGGTTGACCTGGCTGGCTACCAGGAGCTCCGCCCTGTGGCTTTTGGCCTGGCATTGGGGGTTTCCCTGCTATTCCGCCCGGTCCGCCCTGCGGCGCGCCTCCCTGGGCGTTTAACGTGCGATTTATCGCTTCTGATTGAGGGTTCCTTCCCGGCATTGTTCTCTGGGGCATTGGCATTGGCATTGGCATTTTACTTTCCTCCCTTTTCTACTTTTTCTTTTAGCATCAACTCTGCTGCCCGTTTCTTTGCTTCTTCCTTCCGCTTGATCTCGTTCCCGCCTTCAACTTCCCATCGTTTCGCGATCTCCGGGTGTTTGGCCCACATAAACTTGCGCTGGGCTTCACTTTGGAACGGCATTTAATACGATCTCCCGGCTTTCAGCCGTTCCTTTACGTCCTTTTTGATCTCCTCGGTTTCCTTCTCCTCGTCTTTTTCTTTATCCTCGGCTTCAACCGCTTTCTTTGAAACGCCGATCTTTTGGATCTCGATATCGTATTGGCCTTCTTCGCCCTTCTGCCCTTTCACACTACGGATCGAATATCCCCGGACCTCATACTCCACCGATAAAATCCCTTTATCGCCTGGCTCTTTTCCCTTCAACTCCGGCAACTGTTTAGTTGAGAGATATAGCGTCGGATAATGTTTGTTTTCTAGCGCTTCCACCGCCGTAACCTCCGATCTTGTTTCCCCAACATCCTTCATCTTTTCCATTTCATTCCCTCCTTGTCTGCCTTAATCAATTTGAGCTTGTTATCGGAACCCCAAACACTTTCGGGAAGCTATACATCACCGCGTTAAAATCTACGACCACCTTGTTTTCCAGGGTCGGGATCGTTACCAGGACCCGATCCGCGATCGCGTAATGGCATAACGGGCAATCTTTATGCGCTCCCTGCTCGTAAACCGTTCCGCAACTCACACAGCGGACGATGATCTTTTTCATTGTGGTCCTCCGGGACCTCCGGGGACTGGTCCTCCGGGCTTTGGCCCGCCTGGGCGTAGCCCAGGTCCTCCAGGACCGGCCGGCTGCTCCGGGGGCGCGATAAGGTTCTGGTGCGCTGCTCTATGCTGATCGAATAATTGCTTGATATTCGCGGGGAATTGCAGATAATCCGGCTCTTTCATGGCCGCTTCGTGGGTTTTTAGGTGGACCACATGATCCTGATAGGGGAACACTTGCTGCTCGACGCCCTTCTTCATCCCTTCATTTTCCGCGCCAGCCTGGGAGCGATCGGCCGCTTCTTCCTCGAACATTTCGTCAATGTTCCCCATTTCCAGCATTTTCAGCGTCCGCTTATTCGTGTTCGGGTCATTCTTTGGTCCCAGGACGCCGAGTTTGTAGAGGTCGAGGACAAATGCCTGCTTCGCTGCCAATGTCCGCGGCATGGACGACCCAGCTTCCACTACCACCCGGGATCCCTTCCCGACCGTTCCCTTTTGGATCACATTCCCGGGTTCGTCCTTTTTCTCGGTCTTATATTCAAACTCTCCAACCTCTCCATTCCCGCTCACGATCTGCAATTTCCGATCTTCCAAATAATTCTGCGCGGCGATCGAGAGCATCATATTCCCGGCGATCTCAAGCGCTCGCTCATATTGCCGGACGACATCGCCGATCGTGGTATCGTCCGCCTCTTGCAAGTAATTGATCGCAATGCCAGCCGATACACCAGGCGGGATCTGCCCGCGGCTCACTTCGTGCTGGCTGGTAACGGCGGAAAAATCACGCTGGTAAATCTCGCCCAATCCTGCAATAACATAGTTCGGGATCGATGGCGGGACCATCCATTCCGGTTTATGTCCCTGTGTGGTCGTCGGGTCCCATTCCACGTTCTCCCCAGGTTCGGACGTGATATTGTCCACTCCGCAGCCGGTCGGCTTGAGAAATTTAGGCTTTGAACATAGCCGCTCACTCTCCCGCACATGAGAGATCAATTCGTTCTTTGCCTTCTGAATGGGGATCTCGTCCTCTATCCCTGACCTCCCCCACACTCTGCCGGGAACCTTGATATCATAGAGCGGGACAAAGGGGACAAATTCTTCTTCCGTTCCCAGCCAGACATAGGGGATATCTACGCTTTCAAGCAGCACTTTGTTTGCGCTGACGATCTTCTGACCTTTAGGGAAGCGGGAGCAGGGATAGATCCAAAGCTCTTTAACGATCGCGGATTTCTCCGACTTGTCCTGGGTAGACATTCCACCCTCATCGCCACCGCCGACCATCCCCTGGATTTTCTGCCAGAAGCCGGAAGCAACCGTCGTTTCCTTCTCGGCCACGACCTCTTTGCCCTTCTCCGGGTAACGCGCCTGGATATATTCCAGGGTCCTGACCTTGTAATGCATGATCCGGCGGACGTCTTTCCACTTGCGCGCGTCCGGGGGATCGAATACGATCTCGAATGGGCTGCAAGCCTCAAGCTGGACTTCTCCATCGCGCCAGCTGATCTCCGTCCCGTCCTCGGCCTGTTTACTTCGTTCCGTCCCGATCGTGGGATCCCAATAGGGTTTTAAGAAGCCGATCCCGCATGACATGGCGTATTGCTTCCACTCGTTAAGTTCGTTCTCCATTTGGATCACCGGACTGGACCACCAGTATTCAATCATCTTGTTCGCTTCCCGGGTTTCGGTTTCGCCCTCCGGCCCTTCCTGGCCGGACGATATAAAGAGCGTCGGCCGGTTCTTATTGAGCTTTGCCATCTTCTTCCTGAACGCCGGCATGATATCGTTCGACACATGGCGCACTCTCCACTCCGGGACCTTCGGCTCATAGAGTTTCTTCAAGCGGTTTGACCAGCGCACCCATTGCTGGCCCAGGAGAAAAGAGAGATTGAGATACCATTGTCGCTCGTAAACATACTTCCCGGCGACCAGGCCGTAAACCTCATCGACTTCTTTGATAAAGTCCTCGTCCTTCATTTCAGCCACCGGTTTCCCCAGCACGTCGTCTTTCTTCTTGTCGCCGCCAAATAACGACTGGACCACGTTACCTGCTTCTTCTAAAAATGCCATTTATGCTCCTTATTCCGCTTAATCTTTTTAAGTTCTTTAGCCAACCCATGACCGTTACTTTCTCTTTTGGTTTGCCTTCGCCGATCCCGTTGCTCTTAGCAACCGGGCCTGCAAGTGGAACGGGCGGCGTTCTTCTCTGATAAATCGCTTCTCGTTTCGCTTGATACACTGCCTGGCTGCGCTCTCTTGCTTCTGGCGTTGTCATTTATTCTTCCTCTTTCTCCGCAACTTCTCCCAGCCGCTTCATCTCCGCTTCGTATTCTTCCCGATCGGACATCGATACCGGCGCTTTCGTAGCCGGCGCCTTTGAGATCGCCATATATTCCGCCAGGCTCTTTGACATCAACCGGTCCATAAGTTTTGCAATGATCTGTTGATTGACCCATTCACGGTAAAGGATAAAAGCGATCAGTAAAGCCAGCCCTGCTATTGTCATGCTTCCGCGTCCTCCCTTTTCTTGCCGATCTCCGCGATCCGCTTCATGGTTCTGCCTTGCATTTTGTCGGTCGGTTCGGGCTCCGGCGGTCGTTTAGCCGGCTGGAATTGTGAAGATACCAGGTAGCGCAAGGCGTCGCAATTAGCGACTAAAATGCCGTTAGCGTAAAATTGATGGGAATTTTCTACTGTGAGATTATAAACAGGGGCAGAATAATTAAGCGGTCTTACGCCTACGACGAAGGGCCGTTGCTCGACAATTAAGGTGGCAATACCTCGAACGAGTCGGGAAAGGTGTCTGATAATCTTTCCCGCACACCAAACATTTCTTGGTATAATATCTTTTTTTGTTCCACGATAACCGGCCAATTCGTCTATGTTCTTTTCTTCCCTTTGCTGATCTATGCCACTTGACCGTAAGTGGCCGGATCTTCGCAAGATGTCTTTCTGATTTTCTTCGGAAATATTCGTTTTCAAAGTTTCTTGTGGCATGGATTGAAAGATGTTTGCCCTCTGCAATAAGCTCAAGATTGGATAAATCGTTGTTTTTAGGATTGAAGTCTTTATGGTGGACATGAAAGCCATCAGGCACTTTGCCATGAGGATGTTCCCAAACTGCAACGTGCAGGCGTTTCCTCCCATTGGTGCACCCGCCAGCTGGGGAATAATAAAATCCGTCCCAATGGTAGGATAATCCGTTAAACGTAATGCTTCCTTCTGAATACTTATTTGCCATACCCTTATTTTATCACCATAACTAAGAGTGTCAAGCGGTTTCTTTCCGTTATCTGTAAATATTTTATGATCTGCGGTTGACCTTAATCTTTTGCCATCGGACAATATTAACTCCCATATTGGTTTAATTCCCGTCATTGCCTTATCAACAACAATGCCCTCGGACGTTCTGTCACCAATATTTATCTTTTCTATTTTCCTGTCGTTCTCCCCCGCCATTTTTACAAGCGTCTCCCCAACAAGACAAGCATGGTCCTCAACCTTGAGCGGTTCCTCCGGGTTCTCCGAATCCTGGGCGCGCTTCTCTTTCCAGCGGTAGTTCTCAAGTTCCCGGATCGTGTTCTCACAGCGGGAGAAGATAAACAGCTTGCGCTTGACCAGCATTTGCTTGACCAGGTTGATCCCGGCAATCACCGCGTTCGGCGCGCAGGCCAGGCCGATCCCGTTATTCGCGAATTCCTGCTGGATAGAGTAACGGATCCCACCCTTCACCTGGTCCAGGGCTTTGCACTTCGGGTCGATCACGCCGCGGATCGTTTCATCTTTGCCTGCATTGCCGCGCAGCAGCTTCATCTTGTCCTTGGTATTCCTGGAATGAACATCAACCGGGGTATCATTCTGGTAAATCTCGTCAGCGATGTAGAGATTGTCGTCGTAGTCAATCGCGCCAAATAGGATCGCAGTTGGGTTGGTCAATCCCCAATCCAATCCAATCTTGATATTCCAGCCTTCAGGAATAGCAAAGGGATCGACCACATGGATCTCTTTGCGAAATTCCCGGTAAATAGCGCCGGAATGATAGAGGAAATTGCACTCCATCTCTTGCGCGTATTCGTCCGGGGACATTTCCAGCTTCATCGCGGCCAGTTCGTCCGCCGGGATCACACCGGTCGAGGAAGCCGGGTAGATATGCTTCCGATCGGTTGACATAAAATCGTCGTAAGCGTGGTTTTTGCCTTTAGGGGTCAGCAGTTTATCGGACCAACCCTTCTTGTCCGCCAGGGCCGGGCGTAGGATCTCGGTAAATATCTCCGGCTTCTGCATTGACCACTCGTCCAGGACCGCGCCATCAAGCCCTACGCCGCGCAAGCTGTCCGGGTAGTCCGCGCCTTTAAGCTCGATCACCGAATTGGTTTTGAGCTCTATCCGTAGCTCGGTTTCGCTTTTGTCTTTGACGATCTCAAGCGGCCGGAGATAATCCTCTGCCATTCCCCAGGCGATCATCTTTGCCTGCTTGTAGGTGGGAGCGATAAAAAAATATCTACCGCCGGGATTCTCAAGTCCGCGCAGCGCCAGTTTCTTGATCCCGTAGCTGGTCTTTCCCCAGCGCCGGTGCGCCACGATCGTCTTATGCCTGGTCTGGTCCTCCATGACCGGGCGCGTGTGCTTTGCCAGGATAAGATCAGGCATATTTCACCATGACTTCAAGCGGGCCACCATCCGCCCCAGTTATCTCTTGCTTATCTCTCCACCCAGCGATGTTCTTCATGGTGAAAATTGAAAATGCTGCGGAATACAAACTCATCGATCCGTTTATGCGGATCCTTTTTTCTTCGAGCTCTTTAGCGACCTTTAAGGCGTTCCCGAATTCTTCATACTTTTCCGCCCATTGATTGAGGGTTTTACGATAAGATAAAAGAGATAGTCCGATCTTCTCTGCAAAGTCTGAAAGGAATAACGGGGGGTTGGCTTCCAGTTCTGTTACCTCTTTGGTTGATCCGTCCTTGTAGGTGATGGTTATGTCTTTAGCGAAATAGGCAGGCTCATTGAAAAACTTAACGATCATTTCCGCATATTGCGAATGATAGGAGTCCGGCCTCCCAACCTTCTTTTTCTTTTTGGTCATATCGTTACCTTCGCCCCGGCGGACGCGGCTGGGTAAGCAAAACAATTATTGCCGAAATAAATACCAGCATTAGCAGATAGCACGACTCGCTCATCGATTGATTTCTCCAGTCCAGCGAATAGCCCCACGCTGGGTTTGCCGGATCTTCCGGGGTTAAGCGCGATCCCAACCCGCGCCCTGGCATACTTTGGCAAGGTAAGCCCGGGAGTTTGGACGATCCCTCCTGCCAGGATCATTGCGGAAGTTTCGCCATTTATGTTCTGTGCGCCGGCTTCGATAAAGATGTCCGGGGTTGAGTAGCCGATCAGGGGATAGTCATTCACAAAGCCGAGGGTCAGGCCGTAAACAGGATTGATCTCTTTGGTTTCCTTCATCACGATCGTCCGCTCGATGGTCTTTTCCGGTTCGGGGTTTGTCAGTAGCGCCTGGTGAATTGGGCGTAGCCCAGGCCCATCAACGAAAGCTCCGCCCCATGATGGCGCGGCTGCCATAAGGACCAGGAAGATCGCGAAATACTTGCTCATTGTCCCCATACCGTATAAAAGGCACGGGGATCATCATAAGTCGGCGGGGTTGAAAACCTCATCGAGCGGGATCGCTTTACTGGTAAGGGAAAGCTCGTTAAAAATAAATCTGCGCATTGAGCATTTTGCGCGCTTAATTAGGTAGTTAAGTCGATGGGGTCTTTTCTTGGTTGTGTGGGTCATTTTGATCGCAATGACACCCTCTGCGATCAAGTCCCGGTGGTCAATCTGCGCATGATACCGGCAAAGTCGGAGCGCTACGCCGCGGAGCTTCGGCTCTAATTGCGGCCATATTCGGCGTAGGCGGTCGGCCCTCATTTTATAATTTTCCTCTCCATCCCCGGTCGCAGTATCGCCCGCCGGATCTCCATCCGTTCCTCGACCAGTTCCCGGAGTTGCGCTTCTTTCTCTTTGCGCCAGTCCTGCTCCTGGACGGCCTTCCGATCACGGGCGATACTGACTGCCAAATAGAATAAATCTATACCCAAAACTTCCACCATATGCGTTTGTAACAAGGGCAGGCTCCGTCTTTATTAAAAGAAAAATCATGAGTATTTGCCCACGTTTTCTCTCCATTCACCGGATCTATCCGGAAAATCACGTCCCGGACACAAAGCCTGGTTGGTGGCGGCCAGAAATTCTTGCCACAATATTTACAATTCGCGCAAATATTAAACATCTTCTTCCACCTTGCACAACACATCACTTTGCGAAAGGATTAGCGTTGCCTCGGAGATCCGGTCCATGTTCACTCCCACAAAGCGCGGGAATAAAACCTTGTCCCCGGCTTTGAGCTCGATCTCCTGGCGCTTTACGCCAACCCCGTCCTCGATCCATTTGCCATTGCCGACCGCCAGGACCTCTCCGGTAAATATCTTCTTCGCTTTGGTCGGGGCCAATAGGATCCCGGAGCGTGTCGTTTCTTCCGGGGCTTCTGGTTTTACTAAAATTCGATCCCCGATCAACCTTACGTTTTCCATTTTATTTCACCACCCCTCGTAAGCCTTTAATCTTCGCCTCATACTGCTGCGCCTGGTTATTTAACGCCTGCTGCGCCTGTGCCAGCGTAACGTATTGCGCGCGCAGGACCAGGGCATTGTTCACCCGGTCGTAGGTCCAGCCGATCACGACCAGGACGAGCGCGACAATGATGATCGTTCTCTTGAAGGACAAATACCAATTCGGATATTCTTCTCCCATTTTATTCACCTCGCTTTCTTCGTGAATTCGTTCACAATGTCATGCTTCTCCTACTTTAATTTCTACCCGTGGGTTATTTCTATCAAAGCCAACACAACAAGTCCAATTAGCGATCTGCCGATCATTCTTTATGACTCCGGCAAATTCCAGCGCGTCGAAGATGGTAGCCATCTGGTTATGTCCGTCCTTGCGCCGGTCCTTCTGCCAGATCATAAGCTCAACCAAAACCATCCCTTCTATCTTTTTTTTATGCCGGGCGGGCACTTGCTTGGCGAAGTCAGCCTTGTATTTTCTTACAGCATCATCTTTGTGATAGAAGGCGCCGGATCTGGACCGGCGCAGCGTATTTTTCATGCTGGGAATGTCGCCCAGGATCGTTAGTGAGATCATTTCTTCTTCTCCTTTTTCTTTACTTCGGTAA
>Ga0315294_10005353_pt1 | contig 14065 bp, 10 predicted proteins | sample YL17G13_40_MG_FD_203626 | JGI IMG/M metagenome (GOLD analysis project Ga0315294, IMG submission 203626) | Sediment microbial communities from Yellowstone Lake, YNP, Wyoming, USA - YL17G13_40 | ecosystem: Environmental > Aquatic > Freshwater > Lake > Sediment | place: USA: Wyoming | collected... | reverse complement strand
TATCCGGTAAGAGATTTTATCGATTCATTGGATTATAAGACTCAACGCAAATTCTTTTTCGTAAAAGAATTATTAGAAGAATTCGGGTATAGATTGCCATTTCCGCACGCAAAGTATTTGGGAAATGACATATTTGAGATAAGGTTCAGGGGCCAGGAGGGGCATATAAGAATTTTGTACTTCTTTTATCATCAGGACAAAGTTATATTCACGAACGGATTTGTCAAAAAAAGCGGTAAAACACCGCGGGGTGAGATTAAAACCGCCATAGAAAGAAGAAACAAATATTTAACCAAATTCAAAGGAGATGATTAAAATGAAGATTGAACGAGTAGATGAACATTTACAAGAGAAGCTGAAAGACCCCTATTTTAAAGAGCTTTATGAGCTCGAAGAGCAGAAGCTCAAAATTGTCAAACATATCATTGATTATCGTATCAGAAAAGAGTTGACGCAGAAAGATCTTGCCAAAAAGATAGGGGTTACGCAGCAACATATATCGAAAATAGAGAATGGCGAATTTAGCAGTGTGTCTACGCTTGAAAAAGTGCTTTTATCCATAGGCTATACCGTCAAGATCCAGGCGACGCCTTTACGGGCAGGGATAAAACACAGAATCGAGCAGATCGTCCATCTCAAGAGAAAAGCGCAGTTCGCATAAAACAAATTTAAGACTATTGAAAAAGCCTTATTTAACGCGAATTATCGCTCATCCAACGCTAATTCGCGCGAATTGTCCTACGAAACTATTAGCGAATATTCGCGTTTGATTCGCGTATATTCGCGTTCACATGAGGTTTTGCAACGCTCTCAATTTAGAAAGCAGTGCACCCTTACGATGATGACCAATAAGATCTGGATGAACGGGCATTTCGTGGACGCCAAGGATGCGAAGGTGTCGATCGCGGACCGCGGATTCCTCTATGGTGACGGGGTATTCGAGACGATGCGGGGATACGCGGGAATAGTCTTCCGGATCGACGAGCACTTAAGTCGACTCTATGCGGCGCTCAAGGTGATGAAGATCAAGCTGTCGTATGAGAAAGCGTCGCTGAAGCGCGCGATCGATGCATGTGTCAAAAAGAATCGTCTCAAGAGCGCCTATATTCGAGTCACCGTAACGAGAGGAGAAGGGAACGTCGGCCTCCACTTCTCAAAGATGACCACACCGAACGTCGTGATCGTCGCGAAGGGACACGTTGAATATCCGCAGAGTTTTTATACGGAAGGTATCTCGGTGGGCGTTGCGCAGATCCGGCAAAATGAGTTATCGCCTCTTTCCGGTATCAAGTCGCTCAATTTTCTGAACTACATCCTCGCGCGCATAGACGCCAAGGATAAGGGATACGACGACGCGATACTGCTGAATACGAAAGGCTATATCGCGGAAGGCGCTACGAGCAACATCTTTCTCGTGAAGAAGGGCGCCCTCATCACGCCGTCAATCGAAAGCGGAATTCTGCCTGGCATAGCGCGGAAGGTCGTTATCGGTATTGCGAAGAGGTTAAAGATCCCCATCAAGGAGAAACTTATCGCCTATCGCGAGCTTGTTGCTGCTGACGAAGTATTTTTTACCAATTCCCTCATCGAGATCCTGCCTGTAGTTCGCGTCGATGCGAAACATATCGGTCTCGGAGTCCCCGGCGATCTCACGAAGCTCCTCCATATCTCCTACCAGAAGACCGTCATATGCGAATCGCTATCTCGGTAGGGGACGTTTAAACGTCCCCTACCCTGTGGATAACTTTTAATGTAAACCGAGAAAACTATATTGGGTTGACAATAGCGCATTTGTATTCTAGAATTATCTTCCATGCGCAATGTCGCCTTATTGGTGAGCCTCGTTTCAATCCTATCTGTAAATATCGCCTCCGCCGGAGAGACACAGCCACTCGGAAAAATAGTCGTAACCCCGTCCCGCCTTGAAACGACCAACGCGAGCAATGCTAAATCCGTGGCTGTAATAGAAGGAGCGGCGTTCAATGAATCCGTCTATAGGGCCATCCCTGACCTGATAGGCAATATCGGCGGTGTCGATATCAGAAGGCGCGGCCCGGAGGGCGTACAAACTGATATAAATATCCGCGGCACAACATTTGAGCAAAATACGGTATTGATCGACGGCGTGTCGGTCAGTGACCCGCAAACAGGCCATCACAATATGGACCTGCCCGTAACAGCCCAGGATATCGAGAGGATTGAGATGTTGAAGGGCCCGGCATCGAGCCTCTATGGGGCGAATGCGTTCGGCGGTGTCATCAATATAATCACGAAAAGGCCGCGGGAAGATAAGGTGATCATCGAAACGGAAGGCGGCTCGCACGATTACTATAAAGGCGCGCTCTCCGTTTCATATCCTGTCGGAATGTTCGGTAACAGGTTCTCGTTCGAGGAGTCGAGGTCCACCGGCTATATGCCCGAAACAGAATTCGATATTACGTCGCTCTCGAATGCGACATCCGTCGAAACCGGTGCGGGAGTATATGACATCCTCTTCGGGTATACCAAGAAAGATTTCGGCGCCGGCAGTTTCTATTCAAACCTCTATCCGGACGAAGAGGAGCATACCGATACGAGGTTCTTCTCGGTGTCCGGCACGGCAGAGAGCGGCACCTTGAAGATGACGCCGAAATTATTCCTCCGCAGGCATAAGGATAAATTCGCGCTCGACCGGAACAGGCCCGGATGGCAGACCAATTACCATACGACGTACGATTACGGCGGCGCGTTGAACTTTGGCCTCGAGAACGAATGTGCCGATGCGGCATATGGGTTCGAGTTGTCGCGGGATACGATAGATTCGACGAATACTCAGACGCACGAAAGAGGCAAGGGCGGCCTATACGTCGAAATCTCACCGCACCTTTTCGAAAAGCTATATGTAAATATAGGCCTGCGCGAAGACTTCATTTCGGTCTTCGGGTGGCAGCATTCGCCGTCGGTAAGCGCGGCATACGCTACCTCGGACTCCTTCAAGATACGGTCATCGATAGGCAAGGCGTACAGGATGCCAACGTTTACCGACCTCTATTACGCAGATGCCGCGAATATCGGTAACCCGGATCTTCATCCCGAATATTGCTGGTCATATGAGGCAGGCGCGGATTATGCGACGCCTCTTCTTAACTGCTCGGCAACATATTTTTACAGAAATTCATACGATACGATAGACTGGACTCGGAGTTCATCGAGGGACCCCTGGCGCGTATCCAATATCGGCGATATCGACACGAACGGTTTCGAATCCTCGCTCGAATTCTTTCCGGCAAAGGCCGTAAAGGAACTACCGATCGAGAAGATATATGTCACTTACACAGCCCTCGATTCTTACAGAAAACATGATTATCTCTCCAAGTACGCCCTCGATTATCTGAAACAGCAGGTTTCGTCCAGCGTCGTACTCGACATTTACGGATTCAAGAATTCGTGGACCCTCAATTATAAGAAGAGGATAGGTGATTCAGGTTTTATTGTTATCGATACAAGGGTGACGAAAGAGATATTCCGTAAGGACAAAGCAGCTTTCAGCGTATTCCTCGACATCTGCAACCTCTTCGATGTCAAGTATTCCGAGCAGTCCAATATACCCATGCCCGGCAGATGGTTCAAATCCGGCGCCCGCCTCGAGTTATAGTTAAGAATTAAAAAAGTAAAATAATTGACTTGTCAGATGCTGTTTTCTACGATATACTTATAGCATTGTTAGCAAAATCAAGAGGTATGCATACTATATGTGTAGTATAAAGAGAAAGTTTGTAATAAGAACACTTGTCGCGATCATCTGTGCGACATTCCTCTATCAGGATATTGCGTGGGCGAATCCGGACATAGGTTCGGGAACCAATAGCGCCCTGCAGGTCCCGTCAAAATTCGCTCCCCTCAAACCTGAAGATCTTCACCGCAACCTCATAGATGTCTACTTTGGGTACCTTCTCGAAGAGATAGGTCGTGATAATACCGCAGGATTTGATTATCGCCTGACCACATTTCCCATAGTCCATGAGCATGGCGGCCTTCGGATAGTCCTAGACCTAAGCAATAAGCACGAAGAGTCGCCGGGTACGTTTGTCATTCCCTGTTCGATACGCGATACCAAAACCATTTATCTCTGGGAATACGAGATCGTCGTTCCCCAGGGTGGCCCGTACTCTTTACGAAAATCCGTTACGCGGCAGAAAAATAACGGCCCCCCCAGCATTCTTGAGGCCGCCGAGATCAATATCAAGAAAGCGGCCGAGATCATGCGTTTGGACCGTATCTTTGTAGATCAATCTGAGACGATGGCCGACGGTCCCGCAAAGCCCGTCTTGCCGCAAGAAGGCGAGCCAAGAAATATATTGTTAAAGCCGAATAGGATAACCACGGTGAAATTTGAAGTTCGCCGTGACGACGGGAAGGCCGAGATTTTCTGGGGGTTCAGGGTTTGCCAGAATGACGCCCGCGGAGCGGGTAAGGGCGGATTGCGGTGGCTTATCGTAGAAGGAGAGACACTCGAAGAGGCGGAGGAGACCGCCGCGGGGCTCGCGACGTTTATGAGCATAAAGAACAGCGTCGTGGGCATACCGCTGGGCGGCGGGAAGGGCGATATAGTAATACCAAAAGGCGCCTATTCCAGAGATGAACAGGCTCGTATCATGCGCGGATTTTCCCGCGAGCTTACCATGAAGAACGCGATAGGGACATTCATAGACGTGCCCGCGCCCGACAAAAACACAGACGCTGCCATGATGGCATGGTTCTTGGATGAACACTTAAAGGTTTTGGCAGAAAAGGGATCGATACGCAATAAGGAGATATTAAAGGCGCTGAAAGGCGTGAGGGCCGATGATACGTACCCGCAAAGAATATATTATCTTGCTGAATATGCCTGTCTTTTGGATAGCGATAAAGAAGGGCTGCTGGAGGGGATCGAGCTCGGAATGGTTACCGGCAAGCCTGTCTGGAGCGAGGATATGGGTTTCAAAAAAGATCCCGTCACAAAAAGGCCGGTCTGGAAGAAAGAGGCAGGATATGACAAAGGCAAAAACATAAGAATTGGCGGGTCTATAGGCAGGACCAAGGCTACCGGTTTCGGCGGGTTCCTTGCGTTTAAGGCTACTATTGACCGGTTATTAAGGCACGAGAATGCATCACTTTTCACATCTTTGGATGAGAAGGTACAAAGAACGGTAAAAATGGTAAAAGAAGATTTAAAAGGCAAGTCTGTCGCTATGCAGGGCGCAGGCAATGTCTCGGAGCCTAACGCATGGGAATTTTATAAAGCAGGCGCTAAGATAGAGATTCTTCAGGACGAGCATTACACAATGCTTGACCCGAATGGCATAAACTTCGGATTATTGGATAATTATTTAGAGAGGAAGGAAGGTGAGAAAGAAAACATATGGAGGCCCCTCGGAGAGGTGAAGAATGAATTCTTGACCTCGACAGGCGCCAAATTTGTAGAATACAAAGATAAGGATAAGAAGACCGGTAAAGATATAATCCTTTATAACAAAGAAGGTATCGATCTTAAGGTGTTAGAAGAATCTTTTCCCAAGGACGATAAAGGGAACCGCAAGGCCCTTTCCGAATTATCGGACCCAGAAATTAATGACCTGTTGGCGGCAACGGGATGCGAGAAAAGAGAGATATCTATTATATGGACGCATCGCACCGACATAAAAGTGGCCGGGGCAACCGAGAATGAAATAACCGATGATATCGCTAAAATTATGAATTGTGACATAGTGCTCGAACTTGCCAATAATCCCACCACCCCCGGCGCCGATGAAATATTGAGGAAAAGAGGCGTCCTCGTCATCCCGGATATCCTGGCAAATGTGGGCGGCGTCACCGTATCTTATTTCGAGTGGCTGCAGAATATAGAAGGTAGGTACTGGAGCGGTATCGCTGTTGACAAGATGCTGGAAGAGAGGATCAATTCGGAAACGGACGATGTCTTCAGGATAGCGAAAAAATATAATGTCGATTTAAGAAAGGCGTCTTTGATACTGGCGCTCGCCCGGCTTGCGGATGCCGAGATAGCGAGAAATCCGAAATTAAGGAAGATCTTCAAAGACGGCAGTAAGAAACCGTATGAATTTTACGGAGAATTGGGCCTTAACCCTGAAACCGTGGAAGAATTGGAAGCGATATATGAAGATGGTAAATTCGCAGACCTTATCAAGAGGAGCGAGGCTGCGCAGAGGTCCGATGTCAATACTATACTCGAAAGAATCGATAAGGAATTTGCAAGGGATAAGCGCGGCTTTGTCCTAATCTCGGGATCTAATACGAGCGGGACGCTGGGGTTATCAGAGCGTCTTACCGCCGGCTTGAAGAAGAAGGGCCGAAGTGTCGTGAAGATAAACGTCGATCTGGTCATAGAGGATTTTGAAGAAAGGTTTTCCGGAAAAAGCTCCTTCTCGAGTAAGTCAATAGACGATATCTACAATGAAAAACTCAAGCTGATCCTCGAGTTTGTACGGTCAAAGACCAAAATAAAAGACAGCAGCAATTCGATAATTATTCTGGAAGGGGACTATGTATTAGCGGATAACGTAATGAAATTATTGGAAAAAGAACAAAAGATAGGAATATTTGTCAACCCCGTCCCGAGCCTCAAATTAGAAAGAAATTGGCCGCTCACGTCTTTGGATCTCAGGTTTATGAGATATATGCTTACATTTGCATCCGTATATAGACAAAGAGTGCCTCTCGATGTTATCAGGGCATGGCGCAAGATACGGCAGAGCGACCTCAAATATGTCTATACCACATGGCAGAATGCCGACATCACCTTCAATAGTTACCTGCCCTATGAAGTGCCGGTCTTAAAACCGCACGTGAAGCCTCTGTTAGAGAAGGCGCTTGCGGAGGCGCGGCAAGAGAGGGACGAGGTGTCGGCGGCTTCGATAGAGCATCTCTTGCGGATACTGGATAAGGTACCCGAGGTCTCCGATATGGACGCCTATCCGCCGGCCGATTCGGCGATACGGCAATATATCGGTCAGTCGGGTGAGGGAGGGGACAAGCGCACAAATGCGAACCATCCCGTATGGAGAAAAGCATTAAGTCAAACCGCTGAAAATCGAGGAGTGAGAGAGGTCGATGTATTGGAAGGATTGAGCTCAAATAACAAGGAGATCCATAGGATATTCAGATATATCCTTGCGAATATCATTGCAGCAGAATTAGCTCAGTTCAGTGATGGGGTAAAGAGGGTGTGGCTTTTTGGCGATGTTGGTAATGGGGGTATTGACAACATAAGGCCTACATCCGATATAGATTTTATTATCGAAGTAACCTCGCCGGAAGAGCGGGAAAGGGTTCAGGAGCACTTGGCAGATATTAACACTCACGTCACCGCTGCATATAATAGCGCTATGTCAGGAACAAAGACTGAGATTCTCGAATTGATTGAACTCAAAGACGTGAAACGGATCTTCTTGCCGGAAGAGATTGCTCGACGCGAAGGAGCCTCGTTTCTGGTCGCTTCGATACCTGAACCCGCTTCACTAATATACGAAAGAGATACGCCTGTCCAGGGCGGCGTTACCGTGCCGGGCGACGGCGTCACTTCTGATGAGGCGTCCTGGGGAGAGCTCCTGCGCGATATGCGCCAGCCCGAATCGCTGGTCAAGAGCTTTGTAGAAAAGGTCCTGTCGCTCCTTGTGACGAAAAGAATAGTGCTCGTCTTCGACAACGGATTGAAGGACAGGAAGGCCATAGGCATATTCGAGATGGTGAAGTACCTGAAGACCAAGCCTGTCTTTAAGCGGCTGCTCAAGAACCTGCACATCATAGTCTGCGGGCCTGACCGTATACGCTTTAAGGTGCAGGAATATTTTGGCGACGAGAAAACCGAAATCTTCGTATTCGCGAGAAGGACGCGTAGCGCTGATGTGAAGGAACTCGAGGGTTACCGGACGTTCCACCCATGCTACATCGACGATAGCGAATTTGACGAGACGGCGAACGACTATTATCCTCTCTTGGAGATGGTAACCCTTACGCTCGCCGAATACATAGATGCCGCCGCCCTCGATAACATGACCGAGCTGGTTAAAGAGCTCGGTGTCGAGATCATGGCACGGGACGGCCGCGCCATTATATTCAAAGTCCTGCCGAAGCCCGGACCCCACGATTACCATGCCCTCATCCAGCGCTACGCCCGCCTCAAGGAATTGCTCCGCGCCGCATAATCCTGTCCCCCCACGCTCATTCCCGCTCCATTCCCGCGATAATGTTATAAAGTATGCTGACTTTGATGAACGCACAGATGATCACAGATTAAAAGATGCGGATGATCACAGATACATCATATCTGCGATCATCTGTAAAGCGTGTCGATAGACCTAGATCTGTGCCCATCTGCGCGTGAATGTCAGCATAGTTTATTACACTATCATTCCCGCGTGCGAATTGATTTTGAGAGACGGTTGTGATAGAATGCTCTCCCTACAAACGGAGGCGGGAAATGGATGTGAAGATCAGGAGGGCATTGATAAGCGTGTCCGATAAGACGGGGCTCGATGCGCTGGCGAAGACGCTCGGGAAATTCGGTGTTGAAATACTCTCAACAGGCGGGACCGCGAAGATGATACGGGAGCTTGGCATCGCGGTAAAGGAAGTGTCGGAGCACACGGGATTCCCCGAGATGCTCGACGGCCGTGTCAAGACGCTCCATCCGAAGATCCACGGAGGGCTTTTAGCGCTTCGCGAGAACAAAGAGCACATGGAGACGGCGAAGAAGCATTCCATCGGGCTCATAGATATGGTCGTGGTGAACCTTTATCCTTTTGAAAAGACGGTTGCCAAGCCGGGCGTGAAGCTCGAAGAGGCGATAGAGAATATCGACATCGGAGGCCCTTCGATGCTGCGGAGTGCTGCGAAGAACGCGCGGTCGGTCTGTGTCGTATGCGATCCGGCAGATTATACACGGGTGATAGAGGAGCTTGAGAAGAATAAGGGGAGTATTTCGGAGAAGCTGCTCGTTGAGCTTGGGACGAAAGTGTTTGAGAAGACGTCGAAGTACGATGCGGCGATCCATGGCTACTTATCGAGTCATGGGTCTAGGGTCACGGGTCTCGGGGAAGAATATCCTCAGGCGATGCAGGTGAGCTACAAAAAAATACAAGACCTGCGATACGGAGAAAATCCACACCAAAAAGCGGCGTTTTATAAGGATGAATCATCGCGCGAGCCGAGTGTCTCGAATGCTGTCCAGCTCCACGGGAAAGAGCTCTCCTTCAATAATATCATAGACCTCAATGCCGCGCTCGAGATAGTCAAAGAGTACGAAGAACCTGCCGCGACCATTATTAAACATACCAATCCGTGCGGCACGGCCTCCGCCAAGACGTTGCGGCAGGCATATATCGATGCGCTCGATTCAGACCGCTTGAGCGCCTTCGGCAGTATCGTCGGTTTCAACAGACCCGTCGATATGGACGTTGCCAAGGCTATCTTAGAGGAAGCGGATTTTGTCGAATGTATCATCGCCCCGTCCTATGAAAAGGATGCTCTCGATGCTTTGAAGACGAAGAAGAACCTGCGGCTTCTAGAAGTGAAGAGTTTTGGCGCTGCGGCAGTCTCTTTCGATAAGGACATGAAGAAGGTCGTCGGCGGTATGCTTGTGCAAGATAGGGATGTCGCCCATGTTAAAGAATCTGACTTGAAAGTTGTGACCAAGATCAAACCCACCAAGGAAGAACTGGAGAGTCTCCTCTTCGGCTGGGTCGTTGCCAAACACGTGAAGTCGAACGCCATTGTCCTATGCCAGGGCTCAAAGACCGTAGGCGTCGGCGCAGGCCAGATGTCGAGGGTTGACTCTGTGAGAATCGCATGCGAGAAGGCGGGCCCGCGCGCAAAAGGCGCTACGCTGGCAAGTGACGCTTTCTTCCCGAAGGAAGACGGCATTGAGCAAGCGGCAAAGAATGGCATCAAGGCGATCATACAGCCCGGCGGTTCGATCCGCGACGAGGAAGTTATTAAAGCGGCGGACCGTCTCGGTATTGCGATGGTGTTTACGGGCGTAAGGCATTTTAAACATTAGCAACGTAGGGTGTAGGTAGTAGGGAATAGGTGGTAGGGAACGTAACCCACTACCCATAACCCACCACCCACTACCCTACGCATCACTTTCCCATAGCCATGACCTACCCCGACGCGCTGCGCTACCTCGAATCGTTCATCAATTACGAAAAGCTCGATTCGTACGACTATAACCGGTCGTTCAAGCTCGAGCGGATGAAGCGGCTCGCCGCGCTTTTCGGCAATCCTCACGAACGTATCAGGTCGATCCATGTCGCCGGGACGAAAGGGAAGGGGTCGACCGCTGCCTTCATCCAGGCGATCCTCAAGGCATCCTCTTACAAGGTCGGGCTCTATACCTCCCCACACCTGGTTTCATTCCGGGAGCGTATCCGCATCAATGACGATCTCATACCCGAAGACGATATCGCGAGGATCCTCGCCGGTATGAAGCCCGTGCTCGATATGTTTCCCGCGCATGATATGCCCACGTTCTTCGAGGTGTATACGCTCCTTGCCTATCTCTATTTCAAAGAAAACAGAATAGATTTCGCGGTCTACGAAACGGGCCTCGGCGGCCGCCTCGACGCGACGAACATCATTACGCCGCTTGCATGCGCCATCACCCCGATAAGTTACGAGCACACGCAGAAGTTAGGGCATACGCTTACCGAGATCGCGACGGAGAAGTGCGGGATCATAAAACGGGGTGTACCCTGTGTGTCGGCGCCGCAGGAGAGGGAGGCGCTTGATGTGATCGAAGAGTCGTGCGCCGAGAGGCGCGCGCGTCTTGTCGTGGTAGGCAGGGATATTCTCTTTGAAGAGGTTCGCTGTGATGCGCAAGGGGTGGTCTTCAACGTTCACGGACGCTGCGGCGAGTACCCGAATCTAGTCTCGCATCTTTTGGGGTCACACCAGATGGTGAATGCGGCGACCGCGATAGGCATCGCCGAATCGTTGCGTTCTCGAGACATCGTCATCGCGCCTGATGCCATACGGAGCGGCATTGAGGAAGCGCGATGGGATGGCAGGCTCGAGATCGTGAAAGAACATCCGTACGTGGTGCTCGACGGAGCGCAGAACAGGGCGAGCGCGCGTACCCTCGCGCTTGCGTTAAAAAAAATATTTCCGTCAAAACGGATCGTATCGGTGCTCGGTGTCTCAAAAGATAAGGATATAGTCGGGATTCTCGATGAACTCGCACCGATCAGCGATTCATTCGTCCTGACGAAGGCGAAGATCGCGGAGCGGGCTCTCGATCCTTCATCGATAAAAAACTCAATGGATCGCATTGAGACGGCGCAGTGCAAAGAAGCCGTGGTAACGGAGACGGTCGCGCAGGCCCTTGACCAAGCTCTCAAGAAGGCAACCGATGATACCGTTGTCCTCGTGACGGGGTCGCTCTTCGTGGTCGGAGAGGCGCGCGCGTATATCACAGATGATCGCAGATGTAAAAACACAGATGATCACAGATGCGATCTGTGTTAATCTGTGAAAACGAGTAATAGTCACGAGATCTGTGTTCATCTGTGCATGCAATTCGAATAATCTTATCGTTATTATTGTTATGAACATGAATACAGAAGATACCATTGTCGCGTTATCAACTCCCATCGGCGAAGGAGGTATCGGCATCGTCCGCATGAGCGGCCCTGACGCGCTCACCATCGCTGATAAGATATTCCTCTCGAAAGACGGCAAAAAACCCTCCGGTTTCAAGACGTACACCATCCATTATGGCCACATCGTTAATAACAATACGCAATACGCAATACGCACGACGCAATACGAAACGGTCGACGAAGTCCTTCTCACTGTCATGCGCGCGCCCAAGAGCTACACGAAGGAAAACGTCGTCGAGATCAACTGCCATGGCGGGATACGGGCGAGCAAAGAGGTGCTCGATCTTGTCGTGGCATGCGGCGCGCGCGTCGCAGAGCCGGGAGAATTTACCCGAAGAGCCTTCCTGAACGGCAGGATAGACCTCGCCCAGGCCGAAGGTGTGCTGGACGTGATCAGGGCAAAGACCGACGGCGCCTTTAAAGTGGCACGCGCGCAGCTCGAAGGGGAGTTTTCACGCAAGGTACGCACCCTCTTAAATGAAGTCCTCGATATCGCATCAGAAGTCGAGGCGTCGATAGACTTTCCCGACGAGGAACTCGATATCCTTACCGACGCGCTCCGCGCGCGCTGCAACAAAGCAACGCATGGTGTCAAAGAGCTCGTCGACACATTTCGCCACGGCGCAATTTTACGGGAAGGCATACTCGCGGTCATCTGCGGAAAGCCAAACGCGGGAAAGTCGAGCCTCATGAACCTCTTGCTCAAGCGCGACCGGGTGATCGTGACCCCTATCCCCGGGACGACCCGTGATGCCGTCGAGGAGATGATCGACATTCGCGGGATCCCCGTCAGGATCGTCGATACCGCCGGCATCGCCGGGTCGAAACAATTACTGGATAAAGAAAGCGTAAAAAAAAGCAAGCGGTATATCAAGCTTGCCGATATTGTGCTCCTTTTGCTCGACGGATCGAGGCCCTTTGACGCACATGACAAGGCGCTGGTAAAGCTGATTGGAAATAAGAAAAGGATAGTGGTCTTGAATAAGACGGACCTTGCAAGAAAGATCACCCAAAGCGCGCTCAAAAAGTATGTGGGCAAGGATGCCATGGTTGAGATATCCGCAAAGAAGAGGACGAATATCGATCGCCTTGAGCAGACGATCGCAGATGTTGTATGGAGCGGCACCTTCTCTCAGGGAGAAAGCATTTTGGTGACCAACGCGCGCCACAAGGAGCTCCTTGACAAGGCATGCAAGAATATGCTATCAGTGTGTAAGGCGTGTGCGGATAACGCACCACCCGACCTCATTGCGGTGGATCTCAAAGAGGCATCTTTCAATCTCGGCCTCATCATCGGAAAGTCCGTCTCGGGCGATATCCTCGATAGGATATTCGAGAAGTTCTGCATAGGGAAATGATGTTCAGAAAATGGCATACAAAGCGTATGTCAGGGTATCAGGAGATCAGGATGCAGATTATCAGGAAGTCAGAATATCAGGTAGTTGCAGAGAACACAAGAAATGTCCTGATTCCCCGGTATCCTGATATCCATTGCCTGATACCCTGATAGTCTGATACGCGCAGTTAAACTCATTTATCGGGAGATAATCAATGGACAAGAAACGGATCGAAAAAGCGGTGCGGGAGATCTTGCTCGCAGTCGGCGAGGACCCGAAGCGGCATGACATAAAGGATACGCCCGCGCGCGTCGCGGACATGTACGAAGAGATTCTCGCAGGCACCAACGTGAATGTGGAGAAGGAGCTTGAGGTCGTCTTTGAGAAGGACCACGATGAGATCATACTCCTGAAGGGCATACCGCTCTATTCTATATGTGAACACCATCTCCTGCCGTTCATAGGCAAGGCCCATGTTGCGTATATCCCGAGCCATAACCGGGTGACGGGCTTAAGCAAGCTCGCCAGGGTCGTCGAGGTGTTCTCGAGACGACTGCAGGTCCAGGAACGGCTCACCACCGATATCGCCGATCTCATCATGAAGAAACTGAAACCAAAAGGCGTCTTGGTGGTTATCGAGGCGGAGCACCTCTGCATGAGCATGCGGGGGGTCAAGAAGCCGGGGGTGCTTACGGTCACCAGCGCCGTGCGGGGTATCTTCAGGAAGAACGAAAAGACCCGCGCCGAAGCAATGGCGCTCATCCGAAACTAGCCGCACAGGCAGACTATATCCAGCCATCCCTCCATATACCCGCCCACAAAATCGTTCGGATCTTTCGCATCTGACTCTTCCCCTCTCGGGGTGGGTGCCTCCCGGGAACGTGCCGCTCCTGGCCACGGGGGCAGGGGGTCTCGCCTAATTTTGCCATCAAGAATGTTTTGGAATGTGGTCGCTTTCACAATGATCATGTCCTATGTCTATAGCCTCATCATATTCTTAAGTGGTAGCGAGTACCTTGGCAAAATTTATACGGCTCAACCCCACTGCCCCCGTAACCATTCACCGCGTTTAAACCAAGGGACGTTTTCAAA
>Ga0315294_10005352_pt1 | contig 14067 bp, 7 predicted proteins | sample YL17G13_40_MG_FD_203626 | JGI IMG/M metagenome (GOLD analysis project Ga0315294, IMG submission 203626) | Sediment microbial communities from Yellowstone Lake, YNP, Wyoming, USA - YL17G13_40 | ecosystem: Environmental > Aquatic > Freshwater > Lake > Sediment | place: USA: Wyoming | collected... | reverse complement strand
TCTTCGGGCGTGCCGTTACCGGCATTCGTGCAGATATACGGCTCGCTGCCGACGAGCCGGCACCACTCGACGAACTCGTCGGTGCCGAACGTGTTGGGGTCTGTAACGCCCCAGACCGGATCAGGGGTCGGCTTGCGGCGGGGCCCGACGCCGTCCTTCCAGTGATAGCCGCTGGCAAAGCATCCGCCCGGCCAGCGCACGACGGAAACCTTCAGTTCTTTCACCGCTTCGATGACATCCTTGCGGAAGCCCCGATCGTCCGACAGGGGCGAACCCGGCTCGAACAGCCCGCCGTAGACCTGTCCGTCAAAGTGCTCGATGAAGCCGCCGAAGATCATCCGGCTGTAGGGTACGGAGCGGGCGCCGGCATCGATCGTCACGGTCGCCTGCGTGTCTTCGGGCGGACCGTCGACCGGCTCCAGGGCAACGTCGTCGTACCAGGCCTGTCCGGTCGATGGCCCCCAGCCGCCGAAGAGGCAGTTGATTTCCAACTCGGTCGCCGCTACAGACCTAAAAACGGTCGATACCCGGGTCCAGTCCCTGGTTCCCGACACCGCGGCCGTTCTTACATTCTGCATGTTCTGGATGTTCAGCAACGCGCCCATGGCGTCCCGGACATCCTGGGTCTTGATCCACCCCGAGAGCCGGTAGAAGGTGTTAGGCTTGACGGTAACCGTCGTCGTCCAGGCTGCGTCGGCCCCTTTCTCGGAAGCAATGGACAAGCATATCTTTCCGGTCCTCCCCGGCGATTCGACGCCCCACCGGACGTTTTCTTTTCCGCGCCAGGCCCGCGACTTCCAGCCACAGACGCCGTCATCCGCTTTTTCCTCGAACGAGGGATTCGGCAGAAGATTCGCTGACGGTGTCGGCGTTTCTTCCTTGGCTGCGACGGCGGATGTCAGCAGTGCCGATAACAGGGCGGTGAGAAGAGTGAGGACGGGTTTCAAGGATGCTCTTTTCATGATTCGTGATTCTCCTTTTTCATCGAAGGTGGGTGAGTTCGTGGCGGTCAGGTCGTTCCCGCGCTTCTCGTGGGAACGCAGAGGACGTGGAAAGCATCTTATTCAGCAGGTCGATATCCAGTTCCGTCGCGGGCGCGAAGGCGCCGGAAGCGGCGTATCGAAGCAGGCTATGGTAAAGCTGTCGGGCCTCGGGCTTGTCCTGGTGGCCGGGCAAGTCGATGGCACAGACGAGCAGCGCGCCCTTGCCCACCCTCGTCTCGAAGACGAGGCCGAGTTTGTGGTTGCGTTCGAAGTTGTCGATCACCTGGACCAGGGGGCGAAACGTTGCCGGCGTCTCGTCGAGGATGATCGGCCGGGAGTTCTTGACCAGGTGCCACCACTGCCAGTTGCTGTGGAACTCCGTCGGAAATTCGGCCAGGGCGGGGCACTTCGGATCGCACAGAATCCCCAGCGTGCCGGGGGCGACCTCGATGCGGCTTCTCTCGGCCGCACGGCGGAACATGGGAAAACACCAGAAATCCGTCTGGAAGGCGCCCTTGATGCTGTGCTTGAGGTCCGCGAGGTTGGGGAGCAGCAGGACCCTGCCGCCTTCCTGGAGATGCTTGACGGCGGCCGGGTCAAGCACGCGGACAACCCGGACTGCCGCCGGCGGGCGGGTATCCACGGTCGGCGAATAGACCCAGAGGTCGTACCGGTTGACGAACGGCGTGCCCTGGATGGCCACCTCGACAGAGAGTTTCTGAGGCGCCTTCGCCCCGGCCAGGGAGAAACTGAGCACGCCGACATCGAAGACCTTCCCTTGCTGGATCGTGACGGGCGCCGGAGCGCCGGAGGCGACGGTCCGCTCGCCTGGTCCGTCTCTCACGGTCCAGGCGATGCGGGCGCCCGGCAGGTCGGCGGGGCCGTAATGGGCAACCTGTATCCGGCCGGTGAAGGTCTCGTCGGTGGTCCACGTGTACTTTTCCATCCGCAGCAGGGGAACCGTTTCGCAGCAGAACTGCCGCCAGGCCTCGGGGGCGATCAGGCCCTTGGATTCCATGAACGCATTGAGGATGCCCACCAGGGCCGTGCCCTGGCCGGGAAAGTCCTGGAGGTCGAGCAACTGGAAGCCGCCGAAGCCTGGCGTTCGCAGGGCCGCCTCGATATCTTCGCGGTGACAGATCACCGACAACGCGCCCGAGGCACGCACAAAATCGTGAGCCTGGTCGAGCATGCCTGCCTCGCGGAGTCGCTCGCGGAAGATCTCCAGGTTTCGCGCCCGCGTCACACCCGTGTACTTCGGAATCTCCCGGAAGTCCGGCGAGACCTGGAACTCTCCCGTCTCGTGGCCGACCACCGGCACGGGAATGCCGGCGATCGATTCGCTGAAATCCACCATCGTCGAAGGCGGGCGGTTTTCGATGTGCGCCCTGTCGTAGTCGCCCTGGAAGAACGCCCCGCGAACCGGCAGCGTTTTGCTCGTCTTGCAGGTTACCCAAAAGTCGTCACCCTCGGCGAGGTTGGGTGCCCAATGCACGTTGTTCGATCCCTGCGCGTACAGGTGCCGCGGGTCGATCGTCTGGAAGTGACGGACCATCTCGAACATCGCGGGTTGGCGGCCGAGTTCGTTGCCCAGCGTGAACATCACGAAGGACGGGTGGTTGCCGTAGGCCCTGAAGATGCGTTCGCCTTCCAGGCGCAGGTAGCCGCCGTGCTCCGGACGGTCGAACGCCGTGGCCTTGTTGGGCAGTTCCGGCTGGAGGTAAATGCCCAGTTCGTCGGCGGCCTCGAAGGCGGCTTCCGGCGGGCACCAGGAGTGGAAGCGATAGTGGTTGATGCCGTAGGACTTCGCGGTCGCCAGGACCCGCAGCCACCCGGCTTTGTCCATCGGCGGATAGCCGGTAAGCGGGAAGATACAGCAGTCAAGTTTGCCGCGCAGGAACGTGGGCCTTCCGTTGATAGTGAACTGGTTGCCCCTGGCGGCGAACTGCCGCAGGCCGAAGTCCACGGCCCTCGTGTCCTTAAAGCCCCCCGCCTCCGCCCGGGCCTGGAGCGAAACGGTCAGCCGGATCATGGCCGGGTTGAACTCGTCCCACAGCGGCGCCGCGTCGCCCAGGGCATAGTCGAATTCGGCCGTGCTCTCCGGGCCGGCCGCGCGGACCGGGACCGTCGCGGGGGCAAACTCGGCGGCCGAGGGGGGGCTGGAGCGGCTCGCCTTCAGTGCTAGGGCCGCGACGACCGTCTGTCCCGTCCGATTGCCCACCACGGCCCGGACGCGGGCCTTCTTCTTTGCCACGTCCGGGTAAACCTGGACGTCCTCCAACCACACGGGGTCGGTGGCACGGATCTCCATCTTTCCTACGATGCCGTTCCAATTGGTCTGCGTCCGCTCATCGAAGGCGTGGGCCGCGCCGACGGGCGGGAGTTTCGAGTTGTCCACCAGGAGGGTCAGGGCGTGTCGGCCGGGCGTCATGGCGGCCGTCAGATCGTAGACCTGCGGGGCGCTGAGGCTGTCCTGCGTGCCGCAGTCGGTATCATCCACCCAGACGCGCGTGTTCTTGGTGCGTTCCAGGATGAGCGTGATCCGCTTGCCTTTCCAGGCATCAGGGATCGTCACCTGCCGCTGATACCAGGCCGGGCCTTTCCAGAAGTAGACGCGTGAGAGGCGATCCTCGCATCGCTCGTCCTTTTTCGTGCCCTTCTGGTTTTCATCGGTCGTGCCCGGCAGCCTGACGGTTTCTTCCAGCGTGCGGGTGAACCACTTCTCGGCGACCCCCTTTCCTTCCGCATCCAGCCTGAACTGCCACGTCCCGGCCAGCGACAGGGTGTTTTCCGCACCGGGCAGTTTTACCTCGGCGCCGGCAGCCGAAACCGCACAGGCCACGACGAGCACGGCCACCGCACGCTCCACGAAGAGAACGCTGCGCATTTTTCGAACCTCCTTGGCACTACAGCGCCGCTTGGCTTCTTGCGGGGCAGGCAAATCTGCCCGCCGCGCTTGTCCCGCCCCGTGGATCGCTCACTTCGCCAGATCCGGCACAACGCCGCGGCGCATCGTGTTCTCGGTGACCACTCGCGGCTCGGCGAAGAACAAGAGGTAGTTGGGCCCGCCTTGTAGCCAGCCGACCAGGTACAAAATCTTTGGTATTCCACGCGTCAGATTATCGGTCTTCCGAATAACCTCGAGGGCTTCCTCGAAAGAGCAAAGCGTTTCGTGCCCTTTCTTCGAAAGGACAGGATCCTTGGCAAGGCGTTCAACCGGATCCCCCTCATAACCGAGGAAGAGTTTCAGAACCAGTGTCTGATGATAGTCCCGATAGAAGGGCGAAACCACCACATCCGTGCCGGCTGTGAAAGTTTTGCCGCCCTCTACGACGGCTGCCTCGATGGTTGCGATGCCGCCCTCTTGGGGCGCAACCTCGTCGCCCTTGATCGTCACGACCTCCACATTCCCGCTGGCGGCCTTTGTCTTTGCCTTGATCGCCGCCTCCGAAGGACGAAGGGTGCGCTGGGAGCCGTCCGAATAGAATCCGGTCAGGGTCAATTTCCCTGTGGTGTTCTCCTTGCGTACCAGTTGAAGAACCTTTTTGTCCACCGTCAAGGTGACGCGGTCCAGTTCGATGCAGGCCAAGCCAGGGCGGAACTCGGCCCGCGCTGCGGAAAACGATAGAAGAACCAGCAGCAGGCCGGACAGGTTGCGGATTGATTTCATCGCCAACTCCCTTTTTCTACTCGTTTGTTGCTCGTTACCAAGTTCCTTCCGCGTATGGTTTTCTTTATCTATGGCTTGGCGAAATCGGCAAACGCAGGCGGTTCCACTTCTGGGTGATCCTGGCCAGCCCATCCGGCACCGGGCCGTCGTGGCCCAGCAGAACACCCTGCCACTCACCCTTGGAATCGCGCCAGAGCGCCACGTCGGCACGCTCGGGCAGTTCAATCGTCATGTCGCACGCCCTGAACAACTTCAATCCCCCGGCAACCATGGCCTCGACCTTGCCGGCTTTGTTCAGCCGCACCGCCGCCACGCCGACGGCATCGAAGGTGACGTCATGGCCGTTGACCTTGATGGTCTTCTGAATCGGATCACCCAGCACATCCTTTTCGCCGGAAGCGACAATGACCGTGCCATCGAGCAACCGGCATTGCCCGCTCGGCTTGGGCATCATCGACGCGGGAAACCCGGCGGCTCCGCGCATCGTGCAGGGCGTCTGCGGCTCAATGCCCGACGCCTTCAGATGAGCAATGATCTGCTGCACGGCGGCGGCCGCCGCAACTGGCTTCATGGGCGGTGGAAGGGCGGCGGCCGCATCCAGAGGCTTGCCCTCGAAATCCATGGTCCAGTCGCCGACGCGGAACAAGGCCGTCTTGCCCCCGGCCGCGGCCTTGCGAAAAAACTCCGCCACGGCGAGGCGCTCGAATTGCGGGTGGTAGAGCACGGCCGCGGCGTAGCGTTGCGGGCCGTATTGGAGGCTGCCATTTTCGGCGAGTTTCAGGTTTCCGAGGGCAATTTCGCTGCTGGGGATCAGGTCCGCATAGAAACCCTCGGCCCACAGACCGTTACTCACTTCGAGCCCCGCGTCGGCAAAGCCTTTACCCGACCAGTTCAGCACACCGGGATGGCCGAACACCACCGCCACGGGACAGTCAATGGGAGCGGTGGAGATGGTGTTGAGCAGCCCTATTCGTGCATCCGCCTGCAAGACGCGGGACTCCGCCAGCGACCAGGGGTTGGATTCCCAAGGCCCCGGAAACTGAGGATGGAAGTTCATCCGGCCGCCACCCAGGGCATGCCGCCAGATATCTTCCTCATAGGGTTTCAACGAGCGGTCGTAATACATGTTGTACCAGAGCGGGCTGTGCCACTTCTTGGCCAGCGAGGTGCGCGCGCAACACGGCGTCGCTTCGTCTGTCTGAGGCAGATCCCGCTGACAGGCCCACCAATCCAGGCCGTTTTTGAAAACCTCGTTCTCGTTCGGGTAGGCGTACCAGGTCGGATGCGTGGCCGACAGGGCCTTCCGGCCGAAGACTTCCTTGATGGCATGATAGAAGGCGGTCTCCACCTCTGCGTTGCGCTGCCAGATCATCTCCATGTAATGGTTAATCGCAGCGGATCGCCGGCCCTCTCGCCCTTTTTCACCTTTGCACATCAGCAGTAGATCGCGGTCGAGAGCGTGGTCCGGCCTGCGTTTCGCATACGCCTTGGCCATGGATCGCGAGAAATAGAGGTCATCGACACGCGGGCCAAACCTGCCGGGAAATCCCCATTCGTCCTTGCAGGCCCCTGCCAGCGGAACATCGGCATACTGTCGGAGTATGTTCCGCTCGAACTCGATCAGGTGCGGCGCGAACACGTCCGGCGTAAAGAGGCTGAATACCGCGAGAACGCAGGCCATGCGCCCCCGGTCTTCAGCCGTGCAGGGGATCGCCACGCGCACGCCCTTCGCGTCGGCCTGCACCACCTTGCAGCGGCCGGTGATGTCTTGGACGGTATCCGGCTCGACGCCTTGCGCGCCGGCAACGTATGAATACACGCGCAACACACGTGCCGACACGGAGTCGTATCCCCGCGCCCGGAACGTATAATGGTCGCCCAGGTTGATCGGCTCGACGGCCAAACTCGCCTCGCCCGCCTCGACCAAGGCAACTTCGCGTAATCGGACGATCTCCTGTAACTCGTCCGGATGTCTGTCCATAAACGCCTTGCGCGCCAACCGCACGTCCAGGTCCATGACCATCGCCATGTCATGCGCACGGGCATATTCCGCCGCCAGTTTGATCTGGTCATGAACCTTGGGATCCGTAACCTCCACGTTGGCACGAATGCTCGTGGTCAGCAGGCCAAAAGCCGAGTATTTCTCCGCCTTGTCAATGAAGTCCCGGTAGCCTTCCGGCGCCAATTCCCGGGTCGTCCAGAACCAGCAGCCGATGCCCGGCCAGGATTCCTTGATGACGTTCCGCTCCTGACCGGGCAACTCAACGCGAAGCGAACGGATAGGAGCCTGGCCCTCGGCGGCGAATGCGACCAGCAGGGAGGATAGCAATGTCAGGGCTGCGATGAGGAAGACCGCGAAGTAGCGTGAGGCGTGGGCTTTCATGAGTATTCTTGTTTGGTGTTTCATTTCTGGCCTGATACTACCGCTATCCTGGCGTTTTGCTCGTCGGCCGGTGCCCCTTCGCACAGCCTAACGAACGGCGAACGCAATTTCGGTTGACTACTACAGGCATCTTACGTTTCCCAAGGGGCGCACGGGGAGGGGCAAGGTGCCGCTACGGGGCAGGTTTCCCCCTCGTCGAGCCGCGCGGTGGGTTCCAGCGGCCAGGTGATGGCGTTCCCTTCCGGCTTGAGACCGGCCAGGGGACCCGGGACGCGGTCCTGGCGATTCAGCCCGCGGATATCCGTATCCACGGAGATGGCCTTGCCGTAGCGGTCCTCGATGGTCTGCCCGACGGTGGGCAACACCCCTACCAGGGCGGCGTCGACGCGGGGGCCACGCAGGCCGAGCGGCGCCTTGCCCACGGCGAAGGTGAACGTGACGCCCAACGGCGTATCCTCGCGGCGGAAGTCCGTCTTGAAGGGGTCCACCACGCTGCGGGCATCGCCGAAGGCGCTCTTGCCGGCGCCCTCCAGGAAGAGGTTGCCATCCGAGGCGTAGCCGCGGGCCTCCTTCACCTTCTCCAACCCCCGCCGGATGAAGATGTTGTTGTACCACTTGTCATCCTGCGGGATGCCGGACTTGCGGTCCACGGTCGTCCGCGTGTGCGGCCGGTAGTACTGCGACCGCCGCTGGGTGTCCGAGACCATCTCGAACGCGCAATCGACGAAAAGGTTGTGGGCGAAGACGGTCCCCTCGGAGTTGCTGCGGACTCCCTGGCCGACGAGCACGTTGTTGTCCACCAGGATGGGCCCGTGGTCCATCTCCAGGAAGAGGGCGGCCGCCTTCGTGTCGTAGATGATGTTGCCCGTAATGCGTGTGCCCTGGTTGCCCCAGTCCATCCAGATGCCGAACGCGCCGTGCGACTGGTGATCGACGCGCCGGATCAGGTTTCCGGCAATGACCGTGTCCACGGACTCGTGGAACTTGATTGCGGCGGTCTCCCATCCGCCGAACTCCTTGCGGTAGTTGGTGTCCTCGATGAGGTTCCCGGCGACCAGGCACCGCGTCGCGCCCTTCTGTCCGGCTATGCCCGCCTGGCCGCACCGACGAATCACGTTGCGGCGGATGATGTGGTCGCCGAAGGCGTCGATGTCGTCGTAGTCCACGCCCGGCGCGTGCCCGAGCACGATCCCCACGCAGCGGGCGTTGGTGACCCGGCAGTTCTGAATGATCCAGTGCTTGCCCATCCGCGGGCCGATGGTCCCCATCTGGACCGCCAGGCCCGGCGGCTCCCAGTTCTCCGCCGAGTGCATCAGGTGAAATCCGTCGACGGTGATGTACGCGAGGCCGCTCTCCGCCGGCATGAAGACGCTCTCGCGGACGTTGATTTCGACCAGTTCCCGGTTGGGGTCGGCCCGGCCGAAGTTGGCCCGGATGACGGTCGTCTGCTCGACCACTTGACAATGCCACGTGCCTTGCTGCTGTTTGACGGCCTCCGAAGTCTGCTGCTCGCCCAACGCCTCGCCATTAAGGTACACGTCGCCCCGATGGTGCCACTGCCCGTATTCGAGCCAGCCGCCCGAAAGAGTCAGCGCGTAGGGGTTGTAGCCGCCGAAGAAGGCGTTGGGCAACTCCGCCTTCCAGACGCCGTCTCCTTCCAGCGCCCAGGACGTGATGCGCTCGGACCCCTTGATCAGGACCTCTTCCCCCGCAGCCGCCCGGTAGGTGATGCGGCTCTGCTCGCTGGCGCCGCCGCGGACGGGCTTCACCCATTCGCGGTACGTTCCGGCGTGGACCGTCACCGTGTCTCCGGGCTGAGCGGCGGCCGCCGCCTTGCTGAGGGTGAGGTAGGGGCGGGCCAGATCGCCGGCGGCGGCATCGTCTCCCGTCTTGGCGACGTGGATCTGGCGCGCGGAAGCGGCGGCCGCGCCCAGCAGGACGGCAGCCCAGGCCGCCAGAGAGACCATCCAGACTCGTGCAGGCATAGGGGACTTCCTTTCATGCTGCGAAGGGACCCTACGGCGTCTTCGGACGCACGCGGCCGTCGGGTCCGAACTCGATCGGCAGCATCGCCGGCCGCTCGCGGAACGGGGCACGCGGGTCGTTGCCGAAGAACGTCGCCCACCACTGGCCCGACCTGTCCTTGAAGAACACGTTGTGCCCGCCGTGGGGCACGGCCACGTAGCGGTCGCCGTAGGGGCCGTCGATCTTCTCGGCCGAGGCGACCATGCAGTGATAGTTGCCCCCGATGAAGTCGGCGCACACCAAATGGTAGCGGCCGTCGATCTTCGTCAGGAACGCCCCCTCGAACCCGACCTGGGCGGCATTCGCGGGCTTCAGCAGCCGCGGCGTCTCGGCCAAGCCGGTCATGTCGTCTTTCATGCGCGCGATCTTGCCGTTCTGGTAAACGAAGTAGACTTTGCCGTCGTCGTCCTGGAAGAGCGAGGCATCGATTTCGCCCGTCAGCGGCCCATCGGGCTTGATGTCCTTGTAGGGCCCCTCGGCCTTGCCGGTGGTGCTCCGCAGAACGCCCGTGCCGCGGTAGTTCAGGCAGTACGCCAGCCAGAACGTGCCTTTGAAGTAGTGGATCTCGGGCGCCCAGATCGCCCGTTTGCCGTCGCGGAACTCCTTCTGCCAGGTGCCGTCCTTCTCGATGGTCCAGACCAGTCCGAGCGCCTCCCACGTTTTTAGGTCGGCTGACCGCCAGATGCGGATGCCCTCGTTCGTCTTCCACCAGGTGGGGTGCCCGGTCGTGCCGGTCAGATAGTAGTTGCCGTCGCCGCCGACACAGACCGAGGTATCGCGCACGGGGTAGTCGAAGAGGGGCTTGAGGGGCGGCAGCGGGAGTTCCGCCTGGGTTGCACCCGCCGTGTCGAGGACAATGCCCGCGTCGATGTACTGCCCGCCGGTGGTCTGGTGGCAGCGGACGGCCAGGACGTTGCGGCCGCGGTGGAGGGCCTTTCGGACCGCGGGTGTTGCGTCGACCAGTTCGTACCCTGTAATATACCACGGCACCTTCAGGATCGCCTCGCCGTTGAGGTAGACGGTGGCATCCTCGTCGTGGTGAATGCGGACGGCGGCGGTCTTGAAGTCCGCGCCGTCGTAGTCGAAGGCGGTCCGCAGCCACACGTCGGGGGTGTTCCAGACTGTCCCAAGGACGGCGTTGGGCGTGCCTGGGGTGCCGAAGCCGGCGGGACCTTCCTTCCAGGCGGAATCGTTGAAGTCGGGCTTGAACCAGTCGGCCGCCGGTTCGGCGAACGTGTACCGCCACGTGACGGCGCGCTGGTCTGCGGTCGGGAGGAGGACGCGCGGCTCGGGGCGCGGCGGAGTTTCACCGGCGACGGCGGCGATTGCAGCCACCGTCACCACGAGCGCGACAAGTGCGGCTGTCTTGATCGGCATGGTTTCATTGCTCCGAGGCCCTTCTGGCCGGTTCTCGCCTGCGCTCGCCCGCCGCACGGGCCTACGTCGCATACCGGAACGCCCGCCGTAGCAGCGCCAGGCTCTTCGAAATGGCCGTCGCGGCGTCTTCCTTGCCCTCGTACTCCAGCGAGACGTATCCGCGAAACCCTACGCTGTGCAAGAGGCCGGCGATGCGGTCGTAATCAAGGTTGAGGGTGTACCACGTTCCGCCACCGTAATAAGTTTTCGCGTGAACATACGTTGTCTTCGATGCGATTGCTGCCAGCCGCTCGTATGGGTCCTCCAGGAAGTTCCCCGTGTCCATCGTCACGCCCAGCCAGGGCGAATTGATGGCGTTGACGATGCGCAGCAGACCCTCGGGCGTGCGGGCCAGGCCCCAGTGGTTCTCCAGGCCCAGCACCACGCCGCACTTCTCGGCCGCCGGCAGGCATTTTTCGAGCGACTCGATGACCCACGGAAAAGCGTCCTCGTCGGTGGCGCCGGGCAGGGGCGGTTCCACGCCGCGGTTCTTCATGAGGTCGTCAAAACTCCCGGTGGTGCCCCAGCGGCCGGTGTTGACGCGCACCGTCGGGATGCCCAGCGCGTAGGCCAATTCGATGCTGGCGATCGTAATCGCGACGTTAGCCTGCCGGTCCTCGGCCTTTGGGCACACGAACGTCTGGTGCGTTGAGAGGCCGCACAGGTCAAGCCCAGCCGCCCACGCCTGCCGCTTCAGCGACTGAAGGTAGGGCCCGTCCTTGCGGTGCATCTGCTTTTCGAGGATCTCAATGCCATCGAAGCCCGTCTCGGCCGCCAGGCGCAGACAGTCCTCGATCTTGAGCATCGAGTCGGCCCGGAACCGCCAATAGGAATACGACGACACGGCGATGGGGTTGCCAGGCCGCGCGCCCGATGCCTGGGCCGATGGCGCCCGGGCGGCCGCTCCGGACGGTTCGGCCCCGGCGGCAGTCCGGCAGCGCGGCAGGGCGAACGCCGCGGCCCCCAGGCCGAGGGTTCTCAGCAGGCGGCGGCGGTCCAGCCTTGGCGGTCGGGTCATCGGCGGATTCCTTGTCGCGGCAGGGTGCTTTGAATTCCTTCACAGTAGGTATTCGTGCCAGCCGCAAAGATAGTAATCCCGCGGCGCTACGGGAGGCAAGAGTTTGTTGTTCGTCTGGCGAAGAGCGGGGCAGACAGGAGACGTGGGTGCCTGTAGAATAACGCGGACGCAGTATTCGGGTGGCACAGGGAGTCCATAGGGGAAATCCCAGGAGAAACCTTCGTGAATGCCAGACAGCGGTACACGGGATTGGCGTTGGGGGTGACGGCGGCGGTCGTGCTGGGCGGCGGTCTGGTGCGGGCGGCGGAGCCTGTTCCGGCCATCATTCCCCAACCGGTTGACGTGAAGGCAAGCGAGGGCGTCTTTACGATCACGCCCCGGACGGCGGTCATCGCCAGGGGCCCGGCGGAGGCCGAGGCCCAGCAACTGATCGAGGCGCTGGCGCCGCCGATGGGATTCCGGCTCGCGCTCGTCGCCTCCGGCAGACCGGATGACGCGATCACCCTCTCTCTGGATGAAGCCTTGAAAGGCAAACTGGGCGATGAAGGCTGCACGCTGGAGGTGACCGCACGGAGGATCGACCTGCGCGCCGCGGCCCCGGCCGGGCTGTTTTACGGAATTCAGACGCTGCGGCAACTGCTGCCGCCGGAGGTTTATCGCAACGCCCCCGTCCAGGGCGCCGCCTGGACCGTGCCGTGTGTCCGCATTACCGACTATCCGCGCTTCGGGTGGCGCGGCCTGCTGATCGATCCCGCGCGGCATTTCATCCCCGTGGGGGACGTCAGGAAATACATCGATGCCATGGCCCTGCACAAGTTCAACCGGTTGCAGATACATCTGACCGACGACCAGGGGTGGCGGATCGAGATCCGCAAGTATCCCAGGCTGATAGAAACCGGCTCGAAGCGCGATCATAGCGGCGGACCGGGCGGCTTTTATACGCAGGAGGACATCCGCCAACTCGTCCGCTATGCCCGGCAGCGCCACATCACCCTCATCCCGGAAATCGAAATGCCCGGCCACACCGGTGCGGCCCGCGATGCGTACCCCGAGGTTCTGGCCCTGTCGCCGCAGAACCGCGGGCGCGTGCTGATGCCCCGGCCCCAGGCCGTCGCGTTCATGCAGGACGTGCTGGCCGAGGTCATGGAACTGTTTCCAAGCCGGTTTATCCACATCGGCGGCGACGAGGCCAGCACCGGCCAGTGGACCACCAGCGACGAGATGAAGACGCAGATGCAGTCGTTGAATCTCAAGGACGTTCACGAACTGCACAGTTGGTTCATCCGGCAGATGGACGCCTATCTCACGAAACACGGCCGCCGATTGGTCGGCTGGGATGAGATCCTCCAGGGTGGCCTGGCCCCAGGCGCGACCGTGATGAGTTGGCGCGGCGTGAAGGGCGGGATCGCCGCGGCCCAGGCCGGCCACGACGTGGTCATGGCGCCGACCAGCCACACCTACTTCGACTTTCGCCAGGCCCGGCAGGAAAAGGGCTTCGGCGGAAGCGTCCTGCCGCTGGAGGAGGTGTACCGATTCGAGCCGATCCCCGCGGAACTCAACGCCGACCAGGCCGGCCGCGTTCTCGGCGGCCAAGGCCAACTCTGGGGCGAGATGATCAAGGACCAGCAACGCCGCGAGTACATGACCTACCCGCGCGCCTGCGCGCTGATCGAGACGCTCTGGTCGCCCGGACAGCCCCGTGATTTTCAGCAGTTCCTCCAGCGCCTGACGCACCACCTCAGGCGGCTGGACGCGGCGGGGATTAGCTACCGCATGCTCGATCCCCTTGTGCGTCCCGAAAACTTCGTCCATGGTTTGCAGGGTGAGCGACGGGTGTCAGCGGGTGTTATCTTCGACAGCCAGATGACGGATTCCGACGCGAGGACGGTCTTTTTGGCCGGAAGGACTCAATCGTAGCGGCGAAGAGCAAGGCAGACAAGAGGCGTAAGTGCTTGTAGAATAAGGCAGACGGCATATTCTGAAGGGCAACGCTGCGTTGCATGATGATATAAATAGAGCGACCGTCCAGAAGGACGGTCGCATGTATACATGGTAGCGGGGGCAGGATTTGAACCTGCGACCTTCGGGTTATGAGCCCGACGAGCTACCAGGCTGCTCCACCCCGCGGTCCGTTCACTCTATCCTACCACGTGCGCTCTGCGTGTCAAGGGCGCATCGGACGAGATCCCGTATTCCAGGGCCAGGCGAAGGGGGGCCTCCCAAGTGCCGATCTCGCGCATGGTTAATAGGTGTGTAGAACGAAAAAAGGCCTGCTGTGGCAGGACAAATGCTTCTGCAGAGGTTGCCGGCCACACTTGGCCGCGTTCTTGGGCCAACCAGCCAGGCGTGCGACCAGGAGTTCTCAAGAGGAGTCGGCAGTGATCTAGCGCCAAGAGCGCAAGAATGGTTGCAACGGACCGGCTGGACGGTACAATACCCGGGTTCAGGGGGCGGGCGGGCGTTTCCGCCCGCAACTGCCCCATGGAGGTGTCACCGTGGCAAAGACGGTCAGCGAAATCGAGAAGGCTTGCATGGAAGGGCGCGTCGACGAGGCCGAGAAACTCCTGGGCCA
>Ga0315294_10005351_pt1 | contig 14067 bp, 10 predicted proteins | sample YL17G13_40_MG_FD_203626 | JGI IMG/M metagenome (GOLD analysis project Ga0315294, IMG submission 203626) | Sediment microbial communities from Yellowstone Lake, YNP, Wyoming, USA - YL17G13_40 | ecosystem: Environmental > Aquatic > Freshwater > Lake > Sediment | place: USA: Wyoming | collected... | reverse complement strand
TGGGGGCTTCCACGTTCAACCCGCTGGGCGACCTCTCACTTCCGCAACTGGCCTCCATCCGCCAGGCGGTGGACATTCCGTTGGATCTGCACATCTATCTCTCGGACTCGTTCGGGGGCTTCAACCGCTTCTACGAGGGGGCGGAGATGGCGCGGGTGTGCGCGCCCTGCTACTTTAAGATCGAGCCAGGGACGGCGCTGGCAGCAGGGGCCGGCGCCTGGTACAGGCCATGGACCAGCCCCGACTTCCTGGCCTGGCAGGCGCGCGAGAAGGTCAAGTACGCCCAGATCATCCACGAGTTGGTTCAGGCCACGCACCCGAACCTGAAACTCTCGGACTTGGGGCCGGGGGACCTGGCGATTCCGAAGCCGTAGATGTGGATATGGATGACTTGACCGAGACCTTCGTCGAGCTGATCCGCCGGGCGTCCACTGAACTGCCGGCGGACGTGGAGGCGGCGCTGCAGGCTAGCCTGGCGCGCGAGGAGCCGGGCTCACCGGCGGCCAGTGCGTTGCAGACCATCCTGGAGAATGTGGCCTTTGCTCGTGCCCACTCGTCGCCTGTGTGCCAGGACACCGGCACACCGATCTTTCACGTCCACCATCCCCAAGGAATGGGAATCCAGGCGTTGCGCGCACAGATCGAAGCGGCGGTGGCGGAGGCCACCCGCCAGGCCTACCTGCGACCCAACGCAGTAGATGCCGTGAGCGGGCGCAACAGCGGGAATAATCTGGGCACAGGTTTCCCCTTCTTCCACTTCGAGGAGTGGGAGCAGGATGTGCTGCGGGTGGACCTGCTGCTCAAGGGCGGGGGGAGCGAGAACGTGAGCACACAGTACGCGCTGCCCTACGCCGCCCTGGAGGCCGGGCGCGACCTGGAGGGGGTGCGCCGGGTGGTGCTGGATGCGGTGTACCGGGCGCAAGGGCAGGGGTGCGCGCCGGGCGTGCTGGGGATCGCGCTCGGCGGCGACCGGGGCACCGGCTATAGCGGTGCCAAAGAGCAACTCCTCCGCCCACTGGACGAGGTCAACCCGGTGCCGGAACTGGCCGCGCTCGAGGAGCGCCTGGTGCGCGAGTGTAACGAGTTGGGCATCGGGCCGATGGGTTTCGGCGGCAAGACGACCGTGTTCGGCGTCAGGGTGGGAGCCTACCACCGCCTGCCGGCCTGCTACTTTGTTACCGTGGCCTACATGTGTTGGGCCTGCCGGCGGGCGACGGTGGAGGTGGTGTCGCCCACGCCGGCCAGGGATGGGGTCGGTGGGTACACCGATGGGGCGGGTGGGTACATCCGTAACGGTCACATTCCTGGAAAGGTAAAGTTTTGCGATGGCGATCTATGATCTGAGTGTCCCGTTGTCTGAGCAAGCCGTGCGAGCGTTGCGCGTGGGTGACACGGTGCGGCTTTCCGGGGTGATGGTCACCGGGCGGGATGCGGCCCACAAGTACATGGTGGAAACCTTCATCCGCACGAGCACAGTCCCCGAGAGCGAGCGACCGCTGTATGAGGAATTGCGACGGCTGCTGGCAGGTGGCGTCATCTATCACTGTGGACCGGTGGTCCGCCAGTTATCCCCCAGCACCCCCCCAGCCCCCCCCTCACGAGGGGGGGAGACACCCCCCCCAGCCCCCTCCCAAGGGGGGGAGGGGAGCGGCGGACTGTTGTCCGCCGTGAGCAGGGAGGGGGGGTGGGAGTTCGTCGCGGCCGGGCCAACCACCTCTATCCGCGAGGAGGTGTACGAGCCGGAGGTCATCGCCCACTTTGGGCTGCGCGGCGTGATCGGCAAGGGAGGAATGGGACCAGGGACGCTGCGAGCCTGCCGGGAGTACGGTGCGGCTTATTTCCACGCCGTCGGTGGGGCGGCCTCGCTCATCGCCGACACGGTCAAAGAGGTGTTGGCGGTTTACAAGAAGGACGAGTTTGGCGTGCCGGAGGCTTTGTGGGTCATCCGGGCCGAGGGGTTCCCCGTCGTGGTGACGATGGACAGCCACGGGCGGAGCATCCACGATGAGGTAGAGCAGACATCCAAGGCAGCCCTTGAGCGCCTGCTCGCCGGCTCCTGAACGTTACGCATCACGCATCACGCATCACGCATTACGCATTACGCATGGAGTCTTAACATTCAACATGAAACTCTGGCGTACTCCGCTTGACGTAGACAAGTTCACCGTTCCTAAGGGGCGCGCGCATTTCATCCGGGCGCGCTGCAAGGGGTGTGGGCTGTGTGTGCGGTACTGCCCTCGAGACGTGCTGGAACTCTCCGACGAGATGAACGAGAAGGGCTATCACCTGCCGCGAGCTGTTCAGCCGGAGCAGTGTGTGGCCTGCGGGCTGTGCGAGTTGCTGTGCCCAGAGTTCTGCATCTACATACTGGAGGTGGCGGATGACAACCATCCGGAAGAAGGTGAGTGAACCCGGGGTGTTGGAGGGTAAGTTTTTCCTGGATGGCGACCACGCCATGGCGGAGGGAGCGATCTGTGCTGGGTGCCGTTTCTTCGCCGGCTATCCGATCACCCCGGCCACCGAGGTGGCCGAGCACATGGCCAACCGGCTGCCGGAGGTGGGCGGGGTGTTCATCCAGATGGAAGATGAACTGGCCTCGATGAACGCGGTGGTGGGAGCCGCGTGGGGTGGGGCACGCGCCATGACGGCTACCTCTGGCCCGGGCTTTAGCCTGATGTTGGAGAACATAGGCCTGGCCATCATGACCGAAACTCCTTGCGTGGTGGTGAACGTGCAGCGCGGCGGCCCCTCCACTGGCCTGCCGACGCTGGTGGGCCAGGCGGACATGATGCAAGCCCGCTGGGGATCCCACGGCCACTATGAGATCATCGCCCTGGCCCCCAGTTCGCCTCAGGAGGCGTTTAACCTGACGATCCATGCCTTCAACCTGGCCGAAAAGTACCGTATGCCGGTGCTCCTGATGGCCGACGAGGCGGTGGGCCACATGACGGAGGGGGTGGTCATCCCGCCGGTGGAAGAGATCGCCATCTATCCCTGGCGCAAGCCGAAGGCACCACCCGGCCCGGATTTCCTTCCTTATGCGCCGGAGGAGGACGGGGTGCCACCTTTCCCGCTGGCAGGGACGGGCTACCGGATCCACGTGACGGGCCTCACGCACGACGAGCGCGGGTATCCGGCGACGACGGCCGCAGGGCAGGCCAGGTTGATTCCGCGTCTCATCAATAAGATCCGGCATAACCGGCAGGATATCATGAGTGTGGTGGAGGACGGGGTCGAGGGGGCGGACGTGGTGGTGGTCTCTTACGGTATCTCGGCCCGCACCTCACTGTTGCCGGTGCGGGAGGCCAGGGAAGAGGGGCTGCGGGTGGGGCTGTTGAAGTTGGTGACGGTGTGGCCGTTCCCCGAGGAGCGCATCCGCCAACTGGCAGGGAAGGTGAAGGCGTTTGTGGTCCCGGAACTCAACATGGGGCAGATGGTGTTGGAGGTGGAGCGGTGTGCGCATGGGGAGGCCCGCGTGGTGCTGGTGCCGCATCCCGGCGGGGAGATCCATCTACCGGCGGACATCTTGGATGCCATCCGCGAGGCGGCCCGATGAGCGGAGGAACGGCGGATATGGCGCAGAGTACAGCGGGGGCGCAGAGTACAGCGGGGGCGCAGAGTACAGCGGGGGCGCAGAGGAGCAGAGGGGCAGAGGAGGGAGAGTTGGTAGAGGATGAACTGGTAGGTGTGCCGAGTGAGGAGGAGATCGAGCGCCATCCGATGGATGAATTGCTGCGCGCGGAGCGGTTGCCGCATATATGGTGTCCTGGCTGCGGATTGGGTACGGCGCTCAGTTGCTTCACCAGCGCGCTGATGCGCTCGGGGTTGGATTTGGACAAGGTGGCGATCGTGTCTGGCATCGGCTGCTCTGGACGGGCGGCGGGTTATCTGCGGCTGGATGGGTTCCACACGACGCACGGGCGGGCGATCCCGTTCGCCACCGGGCTGAAATTGGCGAACGGGGGGCTGAAGGTGGTCGTCTTCTCCGGCGATGGGGACCTGATGGCGATCGGAGGCAACCATTTTATTCACGCCGCTCGCCGCAACATGGATCTCACCGTGATCTGTGTCAACAACTTTAACTATGGCATGACCGGTGGGCAGGTGGCGCCGACCACGCCGGAGGGGGCGCGTACGAGCACGTCGCCTCGCGGTAACCTGGAGCACCCGTTCAGTATCCCGAACCTGGCCGCCGCGGCTGGAGCCACGTACGTGGCCCGCTGGACCGTGCTGCACGCACGCCGGCTGGAGAAATCCATCCACAAGGCCCTGTTGAAGCCCGGCTTCAGCGTGGTCGAGATTATTTCCCCCTGCACCACGCTGTATGGCCGTTTCAACCGCGCCCGCTACGGCACGGATATGATCGAGTACTATCATCAGAAGGCGGTCGTCCGCCACGGCGCCAGGCCGTGGGAGGTGGACATCGGGCTGGCCGGAGAGATCGTGTGCGGAGAATTCGTGGACGTTGAACGTCCCACGTTTCAGGACCGGCTGCGCGAGATGTTCGGCGAGTTGCACCCCTCGGATGATCTGGCCTTGCTTCGCCGGCCACCCGTGGAACTGGAGTCGCACGGTGAGTTCAGGCTGCGAGAGGCGAAACTGCCGGTGCCCTCGCTGGAGGTGGCCCAGCCCGGGCCCCCCGTCTCGAGGCACAGGTTCGCCGAGGGGGCAGAGAGCCTGGAGGTGCTGTTGTGCGGTTTCGGCGGGCAGGGGATTATCCTGTCCGGCAAGATTACCGGCGCGGGGGTGGCGCTGTACGACGGGCGGCAGGTGACGTTTACGCAGTCATACGGCCCTGAGTCCAGGGGGGGGGCATGCAGTGCTTCTCTGCTGATCTCGGACCAGCCGATTCTCTACCCCCACGTCACTCACCCACGCGTGATGGTCGTCATGTCCCAGGAAGCCTATGCCACCTACCACGGCCAGTTAGCAGAGGGGGGACTGATGCTAATTGACGCCGACCTGGTGGAGCCCGACCTGCACGCCAGCCAAGCTATGATTCCCATTCCCGCCACCCGCATCGCCGAGCAGGAACTCAAGCGCCAGATCGTGGCCAACATTGTCATGCTGGGAGCGTTGACTGCGCTGACGGCGGTGATCTCGGTAGACGCCATGCGGCGGGCCATCCTCGACAGCGTGCCCAAAGGGACGGAAGAGCTGAACATGAGGGCGTTCCAGATGGGGTATGACTATGCCAGCGAGCACGCTTGACCACCACCTCCCGAAAGTTCCCAACCTTCGGGAGGTTTCTTCCTGGTTGACAATGGCCTACTTGCAGAACCAATAGAATCACCATGCAGGTTTTCTCTCGTGAGCCTTTGAGGCGGCCAGGCCGATGGGGTCGGCCAGGCCGATGGGTGACACTCGTCGCGCTGCTATCCATGCTGTTTGCAGGCTGTCGCGAACCGATGTACTCACCGGCCTCACCGGCCACACCCCCGACAGTTGGCGCGCCCATATCTGCGGACGCTTCCCCCGGCTCCATCTATCTGCCGGCTATCGAAGGCGGTGGATCACCTCCGACTCCCACCGCGGTGCCTTCCCCTCCCTCTCATCCTTCTCCCAGTCCCACGCCACTGCCACCGCCGGTTCCCAAGCCCGGCTACGGCGTACAGGTGCACCTGTTTGCGGGCAATGTGGCCGAAACGCTGGAGTGGGCGCGTGGGCTGGGCGTGGGATGGGTCAAACAGCAGGTGACCTGGCACACCATTGAGCACGGGCCGGGCGACCTGGAATGGGAGCCGCTGGATCGGGCGGTGGAGGCCTGTAATGGCTTCGGTTTCCAGTTGCTGCTCAGCGTGGTGCACGCGCCGGACTGGACGCGCAGCTCTGAACTGGAGAGCGGGCCGCCGGCCGATTATGCCGAGTTTGGCCGCTTCATGGAGCAACTGGCGACTCGTTACCGGGGCCGCGTGGCCGCCTACGAACTATGGAACGAGCCCAACCTGGCTCGCGAGTGGCAGGGGGACACGCTCGACCCGGCCCGCTTCGTCGCCCTGGTGGCCGAGGGAGCGCAGGGGGTACGGGCGGCCGACTCGGGCGCGCTGGTGATCAGTGGGGCGCCGGCCGTGACCGGCATCAACGACGGGGTGGTGGCGATTGACGACCGGGCCTTCCTGCGCGGGATGTACGAGGCAGGCATCGCGCAGTGGGTGGACGGCATCGGTGCGCACCCCTACGGCTTCGCCAATCCGCCCGACGAGAGCTGGCAGGATCCGACGCACGTCGCCTCCGGCCACAACGACCATCCCAGTTTCTTCTTCCGCGACACGCTGGAGGATTATCATGCGATCATGGTCGCAGCCGGGGACGCCGACCACAGGATCTGGGTGACGGAGTTCGGCTGGCCTTCGATCGAGGGGTTGGGCGGCTCAGACAAGACGCCGGTGAATACGTCGGGGTGGGAGTACGTCCGCGAGGTGAGCGAAGCCCAGCAGGCCGACTATGTCGTGCGCGCCTTTCGGTTGGGGGAAGAGCGACTGTGGGTAGGGCCGATGTTCTTGTGGAACCTGAACCTGGCAACCATTTGGGGGGCGGGCGACCCGGTTTCCGCCTATAGCCTGCTGCGGCCCGATGGCTCCTACCGTCCAGCCTACGTGGCGCTGCGCCTGGCGGAACCCCTGCGTTGATTGCGCCCGTGGGTACACGGGTTGGCGGATTTCGGATTTCGGATCGCAAATCGTGTACCACCTTCCCGAAAGCTGGGAGCCTTCGGGAAGGTAATGTACTAGTCCCCTTCTGGTGTGGGTTCGAGCGGGACGTAGCCTTCCTCGGCCTGTGGCGGCAAGGGAGTCAGGGGCAGGCCATAGTAGGCTTCGATCACCTGGCGCGCCATGGGGGCCGCCACGGTCGAGCCTTCGCCAGCGTTTTCGACCAGCACGGCGACGGCGATTTCGGGCCTGGCGTACCCGCCAGCGGTGGCCGGGGCGTAGGCCGCGAACCAGGAGTGGGGCATCGTCTCTGGCTCACCGACCTCGGCGGTGCCGGTCTTGCCAGCCACCGGGATGCTCAATCCGGCGAAGCGATGGGGGGCTGTGCCGATGGGGCTCGTGGTCACCCCCAGGAGGGCCTGCTGAATGGCGGCCAGGTGTTCTGGGCTGACGGGCAGCTCTCCCTCGACCTGGGGTTGCGTCACTTGCTCCGGGATGTTGCCGCCGCCGGTGAGTATACCGGGGCCGAGGCGTTCGATCACATAGGGGCGGTAGAGCGTGCCGCCGTTGGCGACGGCGGCGAGCATGCGGGCGATCTGGAGCGGTGTCACCAGCAGGTAGCCCTGCCCGATCGCCAGGTTGACCGTATCGCCCACCCACCAGGCTTCTCCGAGGGCGTTGGCCTTCCAGGCTGGGTCGGGCACCAACCCTCCGTCTTCGACCAGTCCCTCCAGGCCGGTCGGTTGGCCGAACCCGAAGCCCTGTGCGAAGCGGGGGAGCAAATCTTGCCCGATCCCGTCCAGCGCCTGTCCCACGGCATAAAACGTGACGTCGCACGAGGCAGTCAGAGCCTGTTCGAGGCTGATGTCGCCGTGACCTTCGGCTTTCCAGCACACTTTACGGAAAGTCGGCCCCAGGCCTTCCCAGTAGCCAGGGCAGTAGAAGAAGGTCTGCGCCGGGTCCATACCTCCCGCCTCCATCGCTGTGGCCATCGTCACAATCTTGAACACAGAAGCGGCGGGATAGAGGCCCTGGGTGGCGCGGTTAAAGAGCGGATGGCGGGGGTCGGCCAGGATTTGGGCGCGGCCCACCGCGCCGGCCAGCCCAACGAACACGTTGGGGTCGAAGCCGGGACCGCTGGCCAGGGCCCGTATGGCGCCAGAGTGCACATCGAGCACGACGATGGCCCCCTTACGGTTGCCCAGGATCTGTTGCACCTGTACCTGGAAGGGGCGGTCGAAGGTGGTGAAGATCGTGCGGCTCGGCGTGGCGGAGCGCTCGGCGACCGTGGCCACTACTTCCCCGGCCGCGGTGACGATGGTGAGCACGCCGCCAGGTGTGCCGGCCAGGATGTTCTCTCCCCAACTTTCCAGTCCAGAGATGCCGACCCACTCGTCACCCCGGTAACCTCGCGCCCGATAGAGGGCCAGTTGCTCGGCCGGCACTGGGGACACCCAGCCGACGACGTGGGGGTCACCGGAGCCATACGGATAAGTGCGTCCCTCTTTCTCGTCCCGGTAAAGGCCGGGGATGGAGGACAGCAGCGCGTTGTAATCCACGCTCACCTCGGCGGGGATGTCGGCGATGGGGACTTTCCAGTCGGGAGGGGCGGCGACGTAGCGGCCACGGATCTCGTCCGGTGAGAGCCCGGTGACCGAGGCGATGGCGTCCAGGAGGGTGCTCTCGCTTGCGCCAGCCGTGATCTGGCCCGGGATGACGCCAATGGTGACGATGGTGCCCTCGGTGGCCAGCCCCAATCCAGCGCGGTCGTAGATGTTGGCGCGGGCGGGGATAGAGTATTCCATGCGGAAGTAGTGTCCGCCCCGCAATGGAGGCCAGATTAGCCCCTCGTCCCAGTCCACCCACCATTGCCCCTGGTACAGGCTGAGCGACATCAGCGTGTCGGTGATCAGGGTGCCGACCAGAGCGGTGTCCAGTTCCAGGTGGAAGGCGACGCTGGCGCGGTCTCCTTCGTACAGGGCGGAGTAGAGGCGGGTGGTAACGGTGAGGACGGTGGCGGTGGTGAGGGCGTTCTGGTAGCGCCTGGCGAAACCCTCGCCGTCAATGGCGGCCTGGCTGGCCGGGGAGAGGCGGGCGTACATCGTGCCATAGTCGCCGGCCTCCCAGGCAGCCAGGAAAGTGGCGGCGGTCGCATCGGGAGAAGGCGGTACAGGCGTGGGGGTAGGGGGGGGGACGGGAGTAGACGTAGGGGTGGCAGGTGGGGCAGTGGCGGTAAGACCGGGAGAACTGCTGCAGCCGACCAGGAGGAGGACCAGGAGCAAATGGCAAATCGCTTCATTCTTCATTTTTCATTGCTTCATTGAGTATGTCTGCATACACCTTGCACACTCGCCCTGTATGGGCCTGGCAGGCGGTGGGAACGTCATCAAGTGGCTTAATGTTCCACGCGCGCAGGCAGCGGGTGAGGTGGCAGAGAGGAAGCCCTACCACGTTGACGTAACAGCCCTGTACCTGGGCGACCGGGTGGAAACCGGCGTGTTGGATGGCATACGCGCCGGCCTTGTCCAGGGGGTCACCACTGGCGACGTAGGCGGCGATTTCGGCGTCGGTGTAGGCCCGCATCACTACTCGCGTCCTGGCCACGGCGGTCGAGAGGCGGCCAGTGGGCGGGCGGCTGGCGCTTAGCAGTGTGACGGCAGTGTAGACGTCGTGGAAGCGCCCGCGCAGGCGGCGCAGCATCGTCGTGGCCTCGGCTGGATTCCCTGGCTTGCCCAGGAGTTGTCCGTCCAAGGCCACGACGGTGTCGCAGGCGATAACGACGACTGGCTTGGCCAGGGCCGGGGCTGGCGCGGTGGGCCTGTCGCTAGGCAGTGGCGGTAAGACCGTGGCGCCAGCGTTAGCAGGCTGGAAAGCCTGCCCCACCGCTGCGCCAGCAGCGTGGGCTTTGGCCTGGCTCAGCCGGGCGACCAACGTGGCGGGTGCTTCGTCGGCCAGCGGATCTTCGTCCACATCCGCCACGGTCACCTCGAACAGCAATCCCAACAGCGCCAACAACTCGCGGCGACGAGGGGATGCGGAGGCCAGGAGCAAGTTTGTTGCTTGACAAACTGGAGGTCTTTGGTATACTAATTGCAACGCCACGGTGCACACTGTGGCGCTATTGTAGCATAAATGCCGGGGTTCGGGAAGGCAAGCGTGGTCTGTGTCACACAGTCTCCCTTGCTTGTACCACCTTCCCGAAAGCTGGGAGCCTTCGGGAAGGTAAGACTAAACTGCATAGTGTTTCTCCGCGAGGTGTCGGGATCAGGCGCTTGCCGGTATAGGATAGACCCGGCTGACGTTATCTCGGCGCCTCTTCTTTTGTGTTGCCGGGAGTGATAGATCAGTCACCCTATCGGCGTAACAAGCAAATGTAAAGGAATGTCAAAGAAACCATGGACACGACTCAAGAAAACGATGACTTGTCTCATAAACGCGAGCCATTGCACGGTCTGACTGCAGCCCAAGTGCTGGAACAACGGCACAGGTACGGCGAAAATGTCTTGCCGACTAAGAAAGGACCCTCCGCCTGGTCCGTTTTTTTCTCCCAGTTCAAAAGCCCCCTGGTGTACATTATCCTGGTGGCAGCAGCGGTTTCCCTGGCCGTGGGGGAGTACGGTGACTTTGCCATCATCATGGCCGTCGTCGCGATTGATGCTGTTCTGGGCTTCATTCAGGAGTACCGGGCGCAGCAGACCTATACGGCTCTCAAAAGCCTGCTGAAGCCAACCACGACTGTGATTCGCGACGGAGTCCGGCAGGAGATAGATCTCCGGGAACTCGTGCCTGGCGACCTGGCTGTGCTGAACGCAGGGGAACGCGTCCCGGGAGACGGGGAGATCATCGAGAGCACCAAACTGGCAGTAGACGAGGCCATCTTGACAGGAGAAAGCGAGCCGGTCAACAAGAATCTCGATCAGAAGCAGGTCTACATGGGGACGACCGTGGTGACGGGACGGGGCTTGGTGCACGTGACCCGCACCGGTTCCAGCACAGAACTGGGACAGATCGCGACGAGCCTGCAAGAGTACGAGCCGGAGGAAACCCCCTTGCAGGTGCGGCTGCGGGGGTTCAGCCGTTCACTGACTCGCCTGGTCGTTCTGGTCACCGTGGCTATCCTGGCTGTCGGGCTGCTGTCTGGTCGCCCCTTCCTGGAGATGCTGCGCGTCTCGATCATCCTGGCCATCGCGGCCGTGCCAGAGGGCTTGTTAATCGCTGTCACGGTGATCCTGGTTGTGGGGATGCGTAAGATCCTGAAGCGGAACGGATTGGTCAAGAAGTTGTTGGCCGTCGAAACGCTGGGCTCGGTGACGGTGATCTGTACCGACAAGACCGGCACGCTGACCGAAGGCCGCATGCAGGTCACCCGCAGTGGCCTCGTGGACCAACAGCGGGCTGTGGAGAGCATGGTTCTGTGCAACGACCTGGAAGGCCCTGTGGACGTCGCGCTGTGGGAATATGTGCGGACGCAATTGTCCGTAGATCCCCAGGAACTGGTCAACCGCGCGGAGCGGTTGAACGAAGAGCTTTTCAGCAGCGAGACCAAGTTCATGATCACGGCCAACCGCACTGACGGGCAGTACTTGCATTATTTAAAGGGTGCACCGGAAATCGTGTTGGACATGTGCCGCCTTACGCCAGCCGAGCGCACACACATCCTGGCCCAGGTAGAACAGTGGGCGAGTGAGGGACTGCGGTTGCTGGGTCTGGCGTACCGCCCCCAGGGAGCGCTTGAAGATCATACGGGCTATACATGGGTCGGGCTGGTGGCGATGGAGGATCCAATTCGCGAGGGCGTCCGTGAGTCCATTGCGGTTGCTCAGCGGGCGGGTATCCAGATCAAGATGATTACCGGCGACTATCGGCGCACGGCGGAACGGATTGCAGCCAGTATCGGCTTACCCGTGAGTGATGAGCGGGTCCTGGAGGGAGAAGAACTGGCGACACTGGACGACCAGCAACTTCAGGAGCGGGTCGGTAATACGGTCGTTTTTTCGCGTATCAGGCCGCAGGACAAGTTGCGCGTCGTGCGGGCACTGCAGGCTCGTGGCGAGATCACGGCCATGATCGGCGACGGGGTGAACGATGCCCCGGCCTTGCAGCGGGCCAATATCGGCGTGGTCGTGGGCAGTGCCACCGACGTTGCCAAGGAGACGGCCGACCTGATTTTGCTCGACAGCAACTTCCGGACGGTGGTCGCTGCGGTCGAAGAAGGCCGGGTAGTCTTTGAGAACATCCGCAAGGTAGTCGCCTACACCCTATCCAACTCCTTCGCCGAGGTCTTGACGATCTTTGGGGCCATGGTACTTGGCTGGCCAGCACCTCTGATGGTCGCCCAGATCCTGTGGATCCACCTGATCTGCGACGGCCCGTCGGACATCGTGCTGGGTTTCGAGCCGAAGGAAGAAGGCATTATGGACGAAATGCCCAAGCCAATCCACGAACCGGTGCTGAATCGCCTTGGCCTGTCGTTGATCGGCGTGATCAGCATCGCCAGCACGCTGGTAGCGCTGGCCTTCTTCGGCCACTACTATACCCTGCACCACAATCCGATCGAAGGCCGGAGCTATGCTTTTGCGAGCTTTGCGGTGAACTCGATGATCTACATCTTTGCCTATCGCAGCATGCGGCGTTCGATTTTCCACAGTGGCAGCCTAAGCCGGAACAAGCCGTTGATCGTAGCGGTGCTGGCTGGCTTGTTACTGGCCATCGGTGCTTTCCTGGTACCCCCGATCCGCAACCTGCTGGGCATCGTGCCCTTGAGCCTGCAACAGTGGGGAGTGGTCTTTGGTGTAGCGCTCTTGCTGATCGCCGTCGTTGAGATCGGCAAGCTGCTCAGCAAGCGCCTGCCACCTTCCCGAAAGCTGGGAGCTTTCGGGAAGGTTTCGAAGCCTGCGGGTCAAACGTAGTCTGTACGTCTTAGTTTGAGGAAGGGAGGTATTGCGTCCGTGAGTACACGGGTGGACACATTTCGTGCGATTCGTCGGGTCCTGTGGATCACCATGGGACTCAATCTCATCGCTACGTCGGTCAAATTGATCGTCGGCCTTTGGACCGGTTCTCTGAGCCTGATCGCCGACGGCTTGGACTCGGTCTTCGACTCTGCCTCCAACGTGATTGGACTGGTGGGAATCTACCTGGCAGCCCGCCCGGCCGACCAAGAGCATCCATACGGCCACCGCAAGGCCGAGACGATGACGGCGCTGATCGTCTCAGGGCTGTTGTTTCTGACCACGTGGGAACTGATCAAAAGCGCCGTGGAGCGACTGCGCGACCCTGCGCTGATTCATGCGCAGGTCAACGTGTGGAGTTTCGGCGCGTTGTTCGTCAGCATCGTCGTTCACATGACCGTCGTATGGTATGAGGTGCGCGAGGGCCGCCGCCTGCACAGCGATTTCCTGGTGGCCGATGCTCAGCATACCCGCGCCGACATCTTCGTTTCCCTCTCGGTGGTCGGGGGGTTGGTGGCCGTGCGGTTGGGCTTCCCGCTGGCTGATCCGATCCTGGCGCTGGTCATCGCGTTGGTGATTGCCAAGATTGGGATAGACATCATCCGCGCGAGTTCTCCCACGCTGATGGATAGCGTGGCCATGCCGTCGGACCAGTTGGAGCAGGTCGCTATGTCGGTGCCGGGTGTCATCTCCTGTCACGGGGTGCGCAGCCGGGGGCACGAGGGGGCCGTGTACGCTGACCTACACATCCAGGTGGATCCAGCGCTGAGCATTGACCAGGCCCACGCCATTGCCCACGAGGTGCAGTACCGCTTGCGTGAACGCCAGCCCGATATCCAGGACGTGACGATCCACGTGGAGCCGGCGGGGTCTGTGCCAGAAGAGCAGGACTTGGAGGAAGTCGCCGTTCAGTTGCGTCAGTTGGCCAGTGGGTTGGGGATAGATGTGCACGACGTGTGGGCCAGCGAGGTGGACGGAGCCTATTACCTGGACGTGCACCTGGAGACAGATGGTGCGCTTCCTTTGAGCCAGGCTCACGCGCTGGCCTCTTCGCTAGAGGAACGGGCGCGCGCGGAGATTCCTCACCTGGCGGAGTTGAGCACCCACATCGAGCCTAAGGGGCAATGGGTCCGCGGGCGAGCGCCCGCCTCAGCGGATGCTGGCCTGGGGGAGCAGCAGGTGGTTCAGACGGTGCAACAGGTGGCCCGTGAGACGCTCGGCGGCGGAGATTGCAGCCAGGTTCAGGTACGCCAGGACCACGAGGGGTGGAGCGTTTCCGTGAGTTGCCAGTTGCCCGGTGAGATGCCCCTCGCCGAAGCCCATCGGGTCAGCACCCGGTTAGAGACCCAGTTGCGGGAGAGTATCCCTGGGCTCGAACGGGTGATCATTCATACCGAGCCGGTCGGAGAAAGCGACTGAAGTCACCGCCGGTGGGTACACCGGTGAGGGCCGGTGGAGTACACCGG
>Ga0315294_10005350_pt1 | contig 14069 bp, 13 predicted proteins | sample YL17G13_40_MG_FD_203626 | JGI IMG/M metagenome (GOLD analysis project Ga0315294, IMG submission 203626) | Sediment microbial communities from Yellowstone Lake, YNP, Wyoming, USA - YL17G13_40 | ecosystem: Environmental > Aquatic > Freshwater > Lake > Sediment | place: USA: Wyoming | collected... | reverse complement strand
CCCTGAACATCGGATCGATGTAGTAGGCTATACGGTCTGCAATCAAGATCTTCTTCACCAACCCCAGAGTGAAGTAGAAAATCCCCAAGTTGAGATTCTCGGCCGACAGTCTCAGGGGCAGGTTCTTGAGGGTGTGATAGACCTCCCGGTAGCGGATGATCGGCCCGGCTATCAGGTGCGGGAACATCGCGAAATACGCGGCGAACTCGATGAAGTCGGTTGTCGCTTCCACGTCGCGGCGGTAGACATCGATCGAGTAACTCATTGCGTGGAAGGTGAAGAAGCTGATGCCGATCGGGAGTATGATTTTCCATGATGGAAGTATGCCTCCCCCTCCGAGCCATCCGGTAAGGTCGTTTGCGGTCGCCGCAAGAAGCATGTAGTACTTGAAGAAAGCCAGTATGCTCAGGCTGGCGACCAGCGATATCACGAGCCATGTTCGCCTGACGGCCTTGTTGTCGGTCGAGCCGATCTGCACTGTGGCGAAGTAGCAGATCACAGTGGTGAGCAGGAGGAGGCCGGACAGCGTGGTGAGCAGGAGGAGGCCGGACAGCTCCCATATCCACCAGCCGTAGAGAAAATAACTGGCCAGGGTCAGCCACCAGAGCTTGAGCCGGCGCGTTCTCAGAAGCCAGTAGCCGACAAAAGTGATGGGCGCGAAGACGAAAATGAATATTCTGCTTGCGAAAAGCATTGCCTAGGGTCCCTCCGCTATTCGCTCCAGTGCTTGATCTTGAAGCAGACGCCTGAGGAGAATCTCTGCGCTCGACGGTCGCATGTGCACCTCGTCGTAAAACTGGCTCGGATCCCCACTGAAACTGTCGACCTGCGTGAAGTCCTGGTAGGTGCCGCCCATCGCGTTGACGGTCTGGGAGAGGTAGTCGGATGTTTCCTTGAAGATGGGCTGGGCTCCCAGCGACGACAGGGCCTCCCAGAGCCTCGGGTGAACCGGCGGCATGAATACGTACACCCTGATTCCCTTGTTCTTGCAGATATCGAGAAACTGCTCCCATTGGGCCTTGCGCACAGCCGACAGGCCGGTGAATTTTGACAGCCCGAAGCTCTGCTCGGGATAGTCCGGGACCCGTCTTGTGAGCTCAGCGTTGAGGTCGTATGTACCCGCATCCCATGCGGCCTCTTTCTCGTAGAAAACCGCGTACCCGTCTTCTCGATACCCGAACGCCGCCGGCGTTTTGTCCAGGCCCGTCGCCTTTTCGAGCGCTTCGATCGATGCCCGGGTCTGCTCCGTGGTCAGCAGACGCAGAAGCTTGTCCAATGTCGTTTTCAGCCTGCGGTCGTACGGAAAATATCGGTAGTACTCGCGCACGAGAAACGATTGTGGGTGGAGATAGAGCGACGGATGAAACGCGAGCGGGTCGACGGCCACGACCACGAGATCGATCGGGGCTTTCTCATCCTCGACGGCGATTCTCAGCGACGCCAGGATTGTCTCCACTCGTCCCGATGGAAGCCCCCAGTTGAAACATCGCTCGCCCGTGATTTCCTCGACGAGCCTGGGATCGAAGGTCTCCGCGCGAGAGCTTCCCAGTATCAGCGCTCTGGGCGGCTCCTTTTTCGCGAACTCCCTGAACAGGTCGAGCTTCTTCCGGTACGTGTTGAACTGGAAGGGCTCGACAAGGCCGGTTCCGTACAGATCGAACGGATCGACGAGCAAATTGAATGCAGCGGTCAGAATCAGGGTTGCCAGCAGGACCCCGAAAAATACCCTCCAGAGGGAAGGATTCCCCCACCGACTATCCTTGTTCGCTTCGGCCATACCCGCGCGATTTAACCGCCAAGCGGCATCGGGGTCAAGTGTCCCGGACGAGTAGTATCCAGTCTTTGCGTCCATGTGTTTGCCGGCGGGCACCTACGGGTCGGCCGAAATACGCCCCGAAGGGTCTCCCTGGACGGCCTCTTCGTTCTCAAGCAGATGCCCCAGCAGAATTTCCGCGTTTGCGGGTCGCATATGGATTTCGTCGTAGAAAAGCCCCGGGTCGCCTCCGAAACTCTCCACGTCCATGTAGTCTCTGAAAACTCCGCCTTCGGATTCGACCGTGCTGTCGAGATAGCCCGAGACCTCGCCGAGGATCTCGTTCGCCCCGACCGTGTCGAGCAGCTGCAGAAGCCTCGGATGGTACGGCGGCAGAAATGCGTAGACCTTGATCCCTTTCTCCTTGCACAGCGCAAGAAAATCCTCCCAGTACAGCTTGCGCGTGTCCGAGAGCGTGGTGAATTGCCGGAGCATGAGGCTTCGATCCGGGTACTTGCGCACCCTTGTCTCCAGCTTGGCGTCAAAATCGAACGTGCCCTCGCTGATCTGCTTCTCCAACTGGACCCAGACCGAGTAGCCGTCCGATCTGAATTCCATTTTCTCCTGTCCGGTCTGCCGTTTCAGCAGATTGACAAGCGAGTTGATCGAGTCGCTGGTCTGGTTCAGAGTCAACAGGAGACCCAGTTTCTCCCAGGCGGAAGCCTGCCCGGATTTGTCGTGAATGAAATATTTCGAGTAGGCGGGGATGAATCTCGCCTCGGGCTGGATCGGCATGGCGGGATGGAACGATTCGGGGTCCACGCCGACGATGACCGTGTCGATGGGAGCGTCATAGTCCTCGATCGCCATCTTCAGGACCGAATAGAAGGTCTCGGTCCTTGCGCCGGGAAGGGCGAAATTGAAGCATCTTTTGCCGGTGAGGTCGCGCACAGTCTCGGGATCGAAGGCGATGACGCGCGAGCTTCCGAGGATCAGGACCTGGGGTCGGGGCTGGTATGCCTGGAATAGCGCGAGCTTTCTTTCGTAGAAATTGACCTCGACGCGCGGGAGGATGCCGAGGTTGTAGATGCTGTACGGGTCGACGAGCAGGTTCATCACTGCCGCAATCAGGACCACGGCGGCGATGGTTATCAGGAATCGTCGTGCGAAGACGGGGATTTTCCAGGCGGGATTGATCGAGTCGGTTTTGGCAGGAACGGACACCGTCGGGAAGGATAGGGTAGGGCAAGCCTCAGGGTCAAGGCGGGACCAATGTCTAACGGATCTGCGGGTGCACCTGTATACCGGGGCCTGACCGTGAGGGAGGGCGTGTCATCCGGAAGTGCCGTCTTGACATAAAAACGTTATGGTGTTATGATGTTACCATAGAAATGAGGCAATACTATGTCTGCATCGCCCAAACGCGCAACGATCTACCTCGACCCGGCTCTCCATAGAGCGCTGAAGATGAAGGCTGCCGAGACTTCCACATCGATTTCCGAGCTTGTCGGCTCGGCGGTGCGACAGTCGCTCGCAGAGGACGCGGAGGACCTTGCCGCCTTCGAGCATAGGGCCGCCGAACCCCTGGTCAGTTACGAGGACATGGTGAAAAGGCTGAAGCGAGATGGCAGGATATAGGGTCCTCTTTCGACGCTCGGTCTTCAAGGAACTGCGGAAGATCCCCAGGAAGGATCTCAGAATCATACTGAAGGAAATCGGGAGTCTTGGCGACGACCCTCGCCCTCGCAGCTGCGAAAAGCTGAGTGCGAAGGAGCAGTATCGCCTCAGGCATGGGAGGTACCGGATTGTCTATTCCGTTCAGGATGATGATGCGACCGTCTGGATCGTGAAGGTCGGTCACAGGAAGGGCATTTACAGATGATACCGGGAGGGATTATCGAGCAAATGGACATCGAGAAAATCAGACAATCCTACAGACCTCTAAAGGTCAGAATCCTGTTTATCGGTGAGTCCCCTCCGGCCAGTGGACGATTCTTTTATGTAAGCAGCAATATGACAAATCACACGAGAAAGGCCTTTGAGATGGCATGTGGAACGACATTCAAGGATGAGGCCGATTTTCTTGGCTATTTCAAGAAGAGTGGATGTTACCTTGACGATCTGAGCCACCTGCCAGTCAACAAGTTAGAGCATAAGGAGCGCAGGCAAATTCTGCAGGGATGCGTGCCGCTGCTCGGTCAACGGATTGTCGAGATGGATCCCGAGGTGATAGTCGTTGTATTGAAGAGATTGGAGCGATATGTACGAGAAGCCATTAATCAATCGGGTCGTCAATTTGAGCTCCATGTCCTCCCGTTCCCGGGGGTCGGTCATCAGAACAGGTACATTGATGGGCTGAGGGGAATCCTGAAAAAGCATCTGGGAGGGGAATGAAGTGAGTAGCCCGGCATTTCCTTTGCCGGGATTGTTCTTGTATGTATAAGATTCCCGGCAAGTGAGATGCCGGGCTACATACTAACGACGGGCACAGTCCGCCGCGGCGGATCGAAGACTCGCTCAGCTTGAGGGCGGCACCCAGTTTTTTGTTTAACGTCCACATGCTCGAGGACTCGCATGTGGACGCCACCGGCCTGCTGCGGCGAAGTCAATCGGGATTATCGAAGCCGGGTTTGCCGAGGAGGGCGAACATCTTGCGCTTGTAGACCTCGACGCCCGGCTGGTCGAACGGGTTGATGTCGCTCAAATACCCGGACAGAGCGCAGGCGTACTCGAAGAAGTAGATCAACACTCCCAGATGGTATGCGTCGAGCTTGTGCACGTACATCCCCATGTTCGGACAGCCGCCGGACGCGTGCGCGACCCTTGTCGCCTCCTGTGCAAGCCGATTGATGTCCGAAAGCTGCCGCCTGGCGAGATAATCGAGCCCGTCGGCGGAATCCTCTTTGTTCGCAGCCGACGGCACCGACAGAGACGGTTCGCCACTGTCGGCGGAGAGGAAAGTCTCGAACAGAATGCGGGGACCGTCCTGTACCCATTGTCCGAGCGAATGGAGATCGCGCGAGTAGATCGCTCCGGCGGGGAACAGGCCCTTGCCGTCTTTCCCCTCGCTCTCGCCGTACAGTTGTTTCCACCATTCGATGAGCTGGGCGAGACGAGGCTCGAACGCGACCATGAGCTCGATCGACAGTCCCGCACGGTAGAGAAGATGCCTTACCGTCGCGTACAGGCGCGATGGATTCCGCTCGAGTGTCTTTTCGCGACAGGCAACCGCGCATTCGGTAGCGCCGCCGACGAGCGCGTCGATATCGATCCCCGCGTACGCGAGAGGCAAGAGTCCGACGGGTGTGAGGACTGAGAATCTGCCCCCTACATCGTCCGGCACGACGAATGTCTCCCAGCCCTGAGATTGTGCAAGCTCTCTCAACGCGCCCTTCCGGCCGTCGGTCGTCGCGACGATAAGTCCGCGCGCGTTCTGTCGGCCGACCCGGTCCTCGAGATGACTCCTGAAAATCCTGAACGCGATTCCGGGCTCCGTCGTAGTGCCGGACTTCGAGATCACATTGATCGCGAACTTCTTGTCCCTGAGGGAATCGAGGAGGTCGAGATGGTACTGAGCGGAGAGGTTAATGCCGGCGTATGTGAGGGAATAGCCTCTGGATGCGGGCGTGACCGGTCTCAGGGCCTCATAACATGCGCGGGCGCCGAGATAGGATCCCCCGATGCCGATCACGACCAGATGATCGGTCTGATCGCGAAGCTTTCTGGCGGCATCCCTGAGCCGCACAAGCTCCTCGTCGTCGAGCATTTTCAACGGGTCGAGCCATCCGAGGAAATCGGCGCCCTTGCCGGTTCCGGCGTGGAGCTTCTCGACAGCTTCGCCCACCGCTCCCTGGAGGGAGTCAACCGCGGCGGGATCGACTTTGCCCGCGAGAAGCGAGCCGTCCAGCCGAAGACTGCCGTCATCGAACGAGCTTGTCAGTGTCATGAATACCTCCGCAATGCGCGGGAAGAAGTCCCTGAGACCTACTGGTAGCTATGGAATCCCTTGCCGGATTTCCGCCCGAGCTCTCCGGCATCGATATGTTCCTTGACGAGCGGGCAGGGCGCGTACTTGTCGTCGCCGAAGCCCTCGTACATGACCTCCATGATCGCGAGACAAATGTCGAGGCCGATCAGGTCGGCGAGCTCGAGCGGCCCCATCGGCATGTTGAGACACTTCTTCGCGATGAGGTCTATGTTCTGCGCATCCGAGACGCCCTGCCTGAGCGCCCAGGCGCCTTCATTGATGTAGGGCATGAGAATCCGGTTCGCGACGAAGCCGGGGAAGTCGTTCGATACGCCGGGGACCTTGCCGAGGTCCTTAGCCAGCTTGTCGACAGTTGCGTAGGTCTCGTCGGATGTCTTCCTGCCCCTGATAATCTCGACACCCGCCATGAGCGGCACGGGGTTCATGAAATGCATGCCGATGACCTTGTCGGGGCGCTTGGTGGCCGATGCGATGTTGGTGATCGGGATCGAGGAAGTGTTCGATGCAAGGATCGTGTCCTTGGGGCATTTCCTGTCGAGGTCGGCGAACAATTCTCTCTTTGCGTCCTCGACCTCGATGATGGCCTCGATCACGATGTCGGCGTCATAGACGCGCTCGACCGAGGTCTTGATGCGGCCAATGATCTGGTCCGCGGTCTCCTTTGTGATTTTCTCCTTGCTCACCATGCGGTCGAGGTTCTTGCGGATCGTCGCCATGCCCTTGTCGACAAAATCCTTCTTGATGTCGACCATGGTGACGTCGAGACCGGCCGCGGCGCACACCTGCGCGATCCCGTTGCCCATCGTCCCGGCACCGTAAATGATGACTTTCCTGATTTCCATGTTCGGTCTCCTTGAGAATCAGACGATTTCTATGGCCATGCCGACGCCGTTACCGCCGCCGAGGCAAAGCGCCGCCACGCCCTTCTTCAAACCACGCTGCCTGAGAGCGTAGATCAGGGTTGTGAGGATTCTCGCGCCGGAGCATCCGATCGGGTGACCCAGCGCTACCGCGCCGCCGTTCACGTTGATTTTCTTCGTGTCGATCCCGAGTTCCCGCGCGACCGCGATCAGCTGCACGCTGAAGGCCTCATTGAACTCCCAGAGATCGAAGTCCTCTTTCTTGAAGCCCTGCGCGTAGAGGGCCTTGACCGTCGGGATTGGGGTGAGCATAACCCACTGCGGCTCAAGTCCCCCGATGCCGGTCGCAAGAATCTTCGCAAGCGGCTTCAGCTTCCTTTCCTTGACGACTTTCTCACTCGCGAGAACGACCGCAGCGCCTCCGTCATTCGTGCTCGGAGCGTTGCCGGCGGTGACGGTCCCGTCCTTTTTGAACGCAGGCCTGAGCTTCGCCAAAGCTTCCTTTGTGGTGTCGCGCCTCGGACCCTCGTCGATCCTGAACTCGATGGGATCGCCCTTCTTCTGCGGGATCAATACCGGCGCGATTTCCTCGGCGAATCGGCCGTTGTCGATCGCGTCGATCGCCCTCATGTGCGAGTTATACGCCCAGTCGTCCTGCTCCTCGCGACTGATGCCGTATTTCTCCGCGACAAGCTCGCCGGTGTTGCCCATGTGGAAGTCGCTGTACGGGTCCCACAGGCCGTCGTAGACCATGCTGTCCATGACCTGCCCGTGGCCGAGACGGTAGCCGGTGCGGCCGTTCGGAAGATAGTACGGCGCGAGGCTCATCGACTCCATCCCGCCTGCCACGATCACATTCGCCACGCCGGCCCTGATTGTGATGAACCCGAGGTTCGCGGACTGCAGTCCCGATCCGCAGACCATGCCGACGAGGTAGGCGCTCTTCTCAGGGGGAACGCCCATGCCGATCAAAACCTGGCGCGCGGGATTCTGGCCGAGGCCCGTCGAGCATACGTTGCCCATGATGACCTGGTCGACATCCTGGGGCTTCAGTCCGGACTGCTCCAGCGCGGCCCTGGCGGCGACAGTTCCCAGTGTTGTTGCCGGCGTGTTCTGCAGAGCGCCCAGGAAACGCCCGACCGCCGTTCGTTTTGCTGCGATGATGTATACGTTTTCAGCCATGTTAAATATCCTTCCTTTCTTGTGTCTATTCGAGAACAAGGAATATTCAAGCCATGCGAACGATAGGGTTCCCGAATGACCTAAATGGGCGCGTATTATAACCTTTTGGCGAAAAGGGGGTCAAACGCCGGCACACGCGCGTCCTGTCCCCGTGTCCATAAATTGACGTGTATCGATATCCTAAATGTGCGGTGACAGGCCCCGATTTCGCCCCGACTGCCGGCAGTGCGGGATTCGGCGAGACGCGGGGGCGAAATCGGTGCCAGTCCCCGTACGCCACATCGATGTCAGTTTTTCCCCATCGATTACGTTATCAGGTAGAATGGCGCTTGATGTTCGGCATGTTATAATGCCGTAGCTCGGGCCAAAGCCGGTAAACCAAGGAGCGAGAAATGGGCATCAACAAGGTGATTCTGGTGGGAAATCTGGGGCGCAAGCCTGAAATCCGCTACACAGCGGACGGCACTCCGGTCGCGAACTTCTCCATGGCGACAACCGAGCGCTGGGGAACGGACGAACAGGGCCAGCGGAAGGAACATACCGAGTGGCATCGATGCGTCGCCTGGCGCAGGCTCGCCGAGATTTGCGGCCAGTACCTCGACAAGGGCACGAAAGTGTACGTCGAAGGCAGGATCAGGAGGAGCGAGTACACCGACCAGGCCGGCATCAAACGCTGGACAACCAACATCGAGCTCGACCGCATGGAGATTCTCACACCGAAGGGAGTGCGCGAGACGGTGCCTGCGGAGCCGGCATACCAGGAATTCCCCAACGCGTCCGCGGCGGCGCAGACTTCCAAACGCGCCGCGGAAGGGGCGCCTGCACCGCCGAACGATGTCGACCTCGATCCCGACATGGATCTCGAAGAGGACGAAGACTTTTTTGTCGATTCATGAGAGACCGTCAAGCAGGGAATTTCAGTATCCCAGACGGCTTTGGACACGCTCCGCGTCGGCGGTCAGAGGAAGAAACACCCACTCATCGAGACGCTCCCAGGCTTGAGGGTTGTTTTCCACAGGCATCCCGTTGGGTGCCCGCCACGCCCACCGGAAAATCAGCATTTGGCTCCCGTCCTGCGAGCTGACCTTGTACTCGTACAAAACCTGGTTCGGGTCGGACGGGTCCACGTCGAGATCGATCGTGCGCGCGACCACATAGCTTCCTTTCCGGTATTCGTCCATGAGTGAATCGACCGCGTGGATCGGTCCGCGCGCGTGGGCCTGTTCGATTACCCTGGGCATGTTGCTCGACACCGCGCGAACCGCACCGGCCGTTCTGCACGCATGGTACACGACCAGCACTGCCGCTATCGCAACCGCGACAGAAACCCACATCAGGATGATTTGCCTCGGGTCCCGTTTCATGCTCGTCACCTACGTCCTGTCGAAGCCGCAGAAAAACAGCCCTGGGCAAACAGAAGTATAAGACTGGAGAGGGGAGATGTAAAAAGCGGACCGTGTACGTCTCAGTCCCGACACCCATACTCCCAGCACCGTACGCGCCTGCCGTCGCCGAGCACCGTCTCGCACGGACGGTTTTCAAGGCAGAAATCGAGCTTCCCGGATTCCTTCGCCCTGGAGCACCTGTCGACAAACGGACAGCCCTTCGGCAATGCCGCGAGGTTGGGAGGCTGTCCCGCGATCGGCGTCAGCCTGTCCCTGATCTCGTCCACTCTGGGAAGGCAGTTCAAAAGGCCGATGGTGTACGGGTGCTTCGGGTCGTGAAATATCTGCTCGACCGTGCCTTCTTCCATCACCAGCCCGGCATACATCACCACGACCCTCGAACAGGTCTCGGCGACAACCCCGAGGTCGTGCGTGATCATCCACACCGCCATGCCGGTCTCGCGTTTCAGGTCGGAGATCAGGTCCAGAATCTGCGCCTGGATGGTGACATCCAGCGCGGTCGACGGTTCGTCGGCGATGAGAAGCGACGGATTGCAGCTCAGCGCCATCGCGATCATCGCGCGTTGCCTCATTCCGCCCGACATCTGGAACGGGTAGGACCGCATGCGCTCTTCGGGAAGCGGAATTCTCACCTTCTTGAGCATCTCGACACCGACATCCAATGCATCCCGTTTGCCCAGCTTCTGGTGGAGGATGATCGCCTCGCAAATCTGGTCGCCGATGGTCATGAGGGGATTGAGGCTTGTCATGGGGTCCTGGAAGATCATGGCGATCTCGTTGCCCCGGATGTGACGCATGCGCGCCTCGGGAAGCCTGAGGAGGTCGGCTCCTCGGAAGATCGCCTCGCCCGCGAGGATCTCGCCCGGCGGGATCTGGATCAGCCGCATGACCGACAGGGCGGTCACCGATTTTCCGCTGCCGCTCTCTCCGACCACTCCAAGCGCCTGTCCGGGATGGATGTCGAACGAGACGTCATCGACCGCCTTGATAAGCCCCTCGTCAGTGTGGAAATACGTTCTCAGGCCGCGAATCGACAGAAGCGCCTGGCCGCTGTCCGAAAGCCCCGACGCGTTCGCGACGGTGGGCTGACTTAGGCTGGACCGTGTCATGGGATTTCCCCGCCCTGAGGGGATTTCAGAATCCCCGGTCGATGACATCGAGGAGGATCGCCATGCCAATGAGCCCTGCGCCGAACCATGTGATCAGCCGGCGCATGCCCTCGTCCATCCCCTTCGCGCCGCGGGAGCTGTAGGACGAGCTACCCATGATGCCGGACAGCCCTTCCGACTTCTGATGCATCAGGAGCACTCCCCCGACGACGAGGATGCAGAGGATGAGATGGATGACTTTCAAGAGCATTAAACCCATACGACAACTCCTGATCTTCAAAAAAGCCGACCAATGATACCCAAAATAACATCCCCGCGCAACCGGGTATGGTTGCCCCGCTCATTATCTCATTATCAGAGCCGCGAGCGTAAGCGAGCGGTCCTTCGCCGTCAGCGAGCGGTCCTTCGCCGTACGCGAGCGGTCCTTCCCTGTAACCGACTGATGTCACCAGTTGCCGTCGGGGGGGAACTTGCTGAGGAAAACGTCGGGGTCCCCATTCGATGTATGGTTATCCACGCTGCTCCCGGGGTCAAAGTCAACTGTGTCTCGGAAGCAGCCAGTCACATACACGTTCCCTGATCCGTCAACTGCAACACCGCCGCCTGCGTCCCAGGCGCTTCCGCCCCAAGTGCGCGCCCATTTGAAGTCCCCCAAGGGATCGAACTTGCTGAGGAAAACGTCGCACTCCCCATTCGATGTATGGTTATCCACTCCGCTCCCGGGGTCAAAGTCAACTGTGTCCTGGAACCCGCCCGTCACACACACGTTGCCTGATCCGTCAACTGCAACACCGCCGCCTTCGTCCCGGGTGATTGCGCCCCAAGTGCGCGCCCCTTTGAAGGCCCCCGAGGAATCGAACTTGCTGAGGAAAACGTCGTAGTTCCCATTCGATGTATGGTTATCCACGCCGCTCCCGGGGTCAAAGTCAACTGTGCCCAGGAAGTAGCCTGTCACATACACGTTGCCTGATCCGTCGACCGCGACACCCTGGCCTTGGTCCGCCCCGCCGCTTCCGCCCCATGTGCGCGCCCATGCGAAGGCCCCCGAGGAATCGAGCTTGCTGAGGAAAACGTCGGTGTACCCATTCGATGTATGACTATCCACGCCGCTCCCGGGGTCAAAGTCAACCGTGCCAATGAACCAGCCTGTCACATACACGTTCCCTGATCCGTGGACTGCAACACCGTTGCCACACTCATCGTCGCTTCCGCCCCATGTGCGCGCCCAGTTGAAGTCCCCCGAGGAATCGAGCTTGCTGAGGAAAACGTCGGTGTGCCCATGCGATGTATGGTTATCGACGCCGCTCCCGGGGTCAAAGTCAGCTTTGCCCGAGAACCGGCCTGTCACATACACGTTACCTGATCCGTCAACGGCAACACCGAGGCCCCAGTCATAGTTGCTTCCGCCCCCCCACGTGCGCGCCCATTTGAAGTCCCCCAAGGAATCGAACTTGCTGAGGAAAACGTCGTCGTAGCCATTGGATGTACGGTTATCCACGCCGCTCCCGGGGTCAAAGTCAACTGTGCCACGGAACCAGCCTGTCACATACACGTTGCCTGATCCGTCGACCGCAACATCCGTGCCAACGTCATCATCGTTGCTTCCGCCCCATGTGCGCGCCCATTTGAAGGCCCCGGAGGAATCGAACTTGCTGAGGAAAACGTCCCATGGCCCATTCGATGTATGGTTATCCACTCCGCTCCCGGGGTCAAAGTCAACCGTGCCAATGAACCAGCCTGTCACATACACGTTACCTGATCCGTCAACTGCAACATCGTAGCCGTCGTCCTCGCCGGTTCCCCCCCATGTTCGCGCCCAGCCCTTCGGGGGGCCCACAGTTACACATGAGACCTGCCATGCGGCGATTTCCCCGAAATGGGGATCGCTTCCGGTGTCGGTGACCTTGACAAGCAGAGGATATTCCCCGACAGGCGCACCCAGATCATTGGAAAGCATCCCGCTGAATACGAAGGCTCCATTCGGGCTTGTTCCGGAGAACGCGAGGGCAAGTTCGCCTGCGAAAAGGTCCGGCGCCTCGACGGTAGCCGTTGAGATCGTCTCCAGCCCTTGATGGTCGTATACCTCAACCTGGATTGGAGCACTGTCTCCGGGTTCGTGCGAAAGACCTGAACCGATCGTGACGTCCAATCTGTAAGCCTCCAGGCAGTTCGCCTCCGGCGGGAAGTCCGTCAGCGGATCAATGACATTCTCGACAGGCTCCCAGCATGCGTCGACCGCATAGCCGAAATGAATGGGTCCCGACGGGGCGTAGAGCCTGATCGTTCTTGCTTCAGAACCGCCGGCCTCGAACATGCAGCGCGGGGCGTCGCGACGATAGGCAACGTATGGATTCAGCGTCGCGCTCAAATCGCCGCCGGTGGCGTATTTGCCGGGGATGTACCCAAGCGCGGCGGGAAATGTCTGCGGATATTCGGTGGGATTGAAAAGAGGTGTATAGCCGTCGGGATTCAGCATCCGAGGGACGGTGTCGCCCCATCCGATTTTCCTGCCGCTGACTGGAAAGGTGAAATCGGTCTGCGCGATGAAGATGCCGCGGACGTCGAATCCAGTGAATTTCAGCAGACCCGGAAAGGGATGACTCAGGGTGACATCCGCCTCAAGCTCATTCGGGGCCGTTACATGAACATTGCTGATCGTCAGACACGTCTTGCACGGGGTCACCTCAAGCAAGCGCACAACATTGAGGTGCATGTCCGCGTTTCTGCAGGGGATGACTTCAACGCTCTGATGATCTGAGGCAATTCGCACATCCCACAGTCCCCAGACATAGCGGTTGTCTGCGCCAGTGATCGCGTTCGCAACAGAAGGGGACGGGGTGATCGGCTCCCGTGCGCCGGAACCCGCACAGCTTGTAACCAGCACCGCTGCGAGAAAAACGGGAACGAGAATTCGCATAGCAGACCTCCTGCAAAGCACGCGGATGGTGAAAGTATTCTGAATATATCGCATCACAATCGGAGGCCGGGGACGATCCGGCCATCCGAAATATGGTCCCGCGTTCTCACCAGTTCCCGTCGGGGGGGAACTTGCTGAGGAAAGCGTCGGTGCCTCCATTTGTTGTATGGTTATCCACGCCGCTCCCGGGGTCGAAGTCAACTGTGTTCGTGAATAAGCCTGTCACATACACGCTGCCTGATCCGTCAACGGCAACACAGTGGCCCCAGTCCCAATAGCTTCCGCCCCAAGTGCGCGCCCATACGAAGGCCCCCGAGGAATCGAACTTGCTCAGGAAAACGTCGTACTCCCCATTCGATGTGTGGTTATCCACACCGCTCCCGGGGTCAAAGTCAACTGTGTCCTGGAACCAGCCTGTCACATACACGTTGTCTGATCCGTCAGCTGCAACACCGACGCCTTCGTCCGACTCGTGGCTGCTTCCACCCCAAGTGCGCGCCCACTTGAAGGCCCCCGATGAATCGAACTTGCTGAGGAAAACGTCGCCGACCCCATTCGAAGTACGGTTATCCACGCCGCTCCCGGGGTCAAAGTCAACTGTGCCATAGAACTCGCCTGTCACATACACGTTGTCTGATCCGTCAACGGCAACACCGTATCCCCAGTTTCCGCCCCATGTGCGCGCCCATATGAAGGCCCCCGAGGAATCGAACTTGCTGAGGAAAACGTCGTCCCCATTCGATGTATGGTTATCCACGCCGCTCCCGGGGTCAAAGTCAGCTGTGTCACGGAAGAAGCCCGTCACATACACGTTGCCTGATCCGTCAACTGCAACACCGTAGCCCTCGTCCTTG
>Ga0315294_10005347_pt1 | contig 14074 bp, 14 predicted proteins | sample YL17G13_40_MG_FD_203626 | JGI IMG/M metagenome (GOLD analysis project Ga0315294, IMG submission 203626) | Sediment microbial communities from Yellowstone Lake, YNP, Wyoming, USA - YL17G13_40 | ecosystem: Environmental > Aquatic > Freshwater > Lake > Sediment | place: USA: Wyoming | collected... | reverse complement strand
TCGATCCCGAGGGGTACCGGCTCGTCTCGGACTCGAACGTCTATCTCTACCGGAACGAGCGCGCCCTCCCGAGGGCGTTTCTTGTGTCGGGATACCGGGTCGCTGACAACGAGCCCGAGATCGCCGAAAGGCTCAAGAGCAAGACGTTCGATCCCGCACGGGAGGTCATCCTGGAAAAATTTCCGTCCCTGCCAAACGCCGTTTTCAGCCGCAGCGACCCGGCGCGGGAAGAGGGGATGATCGCTCCCAGACAAAAAGCCACTATCGTGAAATACTCGCCGAACGAAGTCATCGTGGATGTCAGCGTGAACTCGCCTCAATTTCTCGTGCTCAGCGATCAGTATTACCCGGGATGGAAGGCGTATCTCGACCAGAAACCGGTGCCGATCTATAAGGCGGATTTTGTGTTCAGGGCGGTCTCTATTGAAACAGCGGGAGATCATTCGGTCCGGTTCGTCTACGACCCCTTCTCCTTCAGGTTCGGCCTGCTCGTCTCAGGCCTGACCCTGGTCGTGCTCGCTTTCATTGCAATTTTGAGAAGATTATGATATATTTGATATGTAATAGCCATATAATATGCAATATATCATGAATAATGCCCGTAAGTTGCGAGGTTTCACGCTTGTCGAGATCGCCATCGTCATCGCGATCCTTGCCATTGTCATGGGCGCCACCCTTCCGAAACTGATCGATATCTACGCGGAATTCAAATTGGCGGGCGCGGCAAAGACATTGGCAGCGCATCTCGAATATCTGAAACAGAGCACGATCACCGAGCAGGTCAACCGCGTGGCAGACTTTAACGGCTCTACCTATACGATAGCAGGTCTCAAAGACCCCGTCAATCCTGAGGCGGGCGATATCGCCGGGCCTGCGTACGGCGAGGTCACCACGACAGCGAATCTGGCGTTCGATCTGGGCGGGAGTCCCACCGACGGTTCCGGGGGCCTCAAGACGACGGATCTTGTCCTCACGATAACCGATGGCGAACGCAGCCACACTGTCACCATAACGGCTTATACCGGGTTCATCGAGGTCAATTAGAAATATGAAGAAGCGCCGCGGCATGTCTCTGGTTGAAGCGATCATGGCGGTGGTATTTCTGGGTATCGCCATCCCGCCGCTCATCTTCGCGATCAGCACGATACTTGAAAAATCTATCGAGACGGAATCGATCTCCAAGGCGGTACTGCTGGCTCAGGCGAAGATGGAGTACATGATAACGGTCAATGCCCATTGGGGCTTCAGCGCCTTGAGTACGGATAATACCAAGATCAATCCCGGTTACCCGGGTCCCGAAGTGGTCTATTGGGCCGATAATTATCATCCGGGCGGCTGGACCATGTATTGGGGGGGGATGGGGGAGTATGGTCCAAAGCCGCAATTTCTCATCTGGGTAGAAATAGAGACTATTCAAAATGTGCAGACCGAATTGAATTTTACCGTATCAAGACTTACCATAAACGGCGAAGTGCCTTTTGAAGATCCTCCTTTTGATCCAACTCCAGCCATTAATGAAAATTGTAAACGGATAAAAGTATTTGTGTATAAATATTGCAATGAACCTTATGACGATTTTACCGATCCCGGTCAGAGGGCACAGCACCAACTGATGGCTCAACTATGCCTGATCGTCAATGCATACGTGAATCAAACGGTCTGGTGGTAGAGCATGTTTACCCGATGGAAAAAGAAGAAAGGGGTCACTTTAGTCGAGCTGGCGCTCGGGCTTCTTCTGGTGACGATCATTGTCGGAGTGGTCTACGCGCTGATCAAGATGGGCGTGGATTCCTGGATCATGCTTTCGACGAGAAAGGCGCTCTATCAGGAAGGCCGGGCGGCGATAGATATCATGTTGAGGGAGCTCAGGCACGTAGACACCGTCCACTTCTACTGGTCGCCTGATTCCCCGGAAGGGTGGAATGGGGAATATACGGGAGGATTTGAGATCGAGACGAACATGTACGGGGGGCTTATAATCGGCGAGGCTCAGCATATACAGATCTATAAAGGATGGGCATGGGGCCCGAGCCGGTCTTTTCTGAGTTCAAGCTCTACGGTGGATTATGAATATCATGACGCCGGCGACGCTACATATCCCAATATGATCGTCAAGTATTATCCGCAAGGGATCTGGGTGTGGGACGACCCCGTGAACTGGATAGGGCATTGGGAGTTGCTCCAATCGCACTTTGTCATAGCAAAAAATGTCACCGCTTTCACGTTCAGTTACGGTGATTATGCCGGATGGGCCCCTCCCGTGCCGAACGAGGAGGTCACCTGGGCGAATACGCATAACGTCTATACCCCTGACCTGATCCGCGTTCAATTCACCTTGACCAGGAACGGCCAGAGCGCGACCTTTTCGTCGACGGTCGCCCCGAGAAAGAAGATGTCGGCGTCGCAGCTCTTCATGTCTCCCTACTGGTGGTGGGGGTGGTAATATGAGAACAAAAAAAGCGAAAAGGGCGGCGGCTCTCGTAACGGCGGTCTTCGCGACATTGCTCCTTCTGACGATCGTCGGCGTGCTCGGTTCCATCCCGATCATCGACGTCTTTCATGTCACGAGTTACTCCGATGGGCTCAAAGCGTTCTATATCGCGGAGAGCGGCAATTATTTTCAACGCCAGACGGTCTATCAGCTGGCCTCGTGGTTCAACGAGGAGAATATCGGGGAGCCGCCCGGTTACGGGCTGCCTTGGTGGGAAGAAGATTATGCGTGGGGTATGCGGATACGATGTAATAATATTTTTGGCAACGGGACCGGAGATGTCGTTTCAGATTCCCATGGAAATATCTCTGAAGGGTGGCCGTACTCCTGGTGGAATTATTGGGGTTTCAGCTACCCGTATTATTGCACTATCACGGATTATCAATCGGATCCGTCGCGGGGATATTTCCCGGGCGAGTCGGATGCTCGCGCGAGGAGGTCCGTCGGAGAATATGCTCGCGCGAATTCTAGTGATTTTTATCAGAGGCGTTACTGGTTCGGGCCTTTCTGGAATTTTATCGAATTTGGCAACGCAGAGGCCAGCACAGAAGATTCTCTTTCGGGTACATGGCAGTATTGGGGTGACGGGGACTGGGGATGGGAATATAATTGGACCTTTACTTATTATGCAACTTTTGCGATTGATCGGTATTATCAATTCTACTACTGGCGACCATATTATCCACCATGGTATCCTGAACCCACCTATTGGGAAACAGAGTGGCACAGCATGGGGACCAAATTTGACGCAAATGGTGTTATGACCTATGCCGGTGACTCGGCGCCATGGCTTGAAGCGCGAGTGGGCTGGAATCCGATGTGCAATGGGCTTTATATTCAATTTGCCGCTATTGGAATGGGATTTCAATCAGTCACTATCAAGGTGTATGTGGGAGGCCATTGGGAGGATTTAGACGGCGACGGCCAAGCTGAAACGCTTGTCGGATCAGATACCCTGACGATTTATAGCGGTGGTCCTCCTAGTCCTATAACCCAATTTCATTATTATCCGTTCGATCCGGATCATCTCAATAAGCATTATTTCGTCCATAAGGTGAGAGTTGAATTTGTGGCGGGTACCATGTTCCAGCCCCCCGAGTATGGGGGCGCTACAATCGTTATGCCGGTAGGCATAGTAGACATGGGTCTCTCGAGCAATTATCCGTATGGTATGGGCATGAATGACGGTTCATGGTACGAAAACTATTGATCAATTTTCCGCACTAGAGTGCAATGCAGATAAGTCTCGGCACTTCACATATTATAGGCATAGATATCAGTTCCCGCTCGATTAAGATCGTCGGCATCCGCCGCGTTCCGTACCGGCTCTCTTTCTATACATCCCTTGATATCCGCGAGGAAGAAGGCTATAATTTCATCTCGGAGTCCATCGTCAAGGTCCTGAAGCAGTATCGTGCGCTGCGCGCTCCCATTTTCCTCAGCGTCTCCCACGAATCTATCGCTATCCGCAGGGTCAAGCTCCCCGCGATGCCTCAGAACGAGATCCTGAACGCGTTCAAATGGCAGACGAAGGACAGGCTCCCGTACGACACGGAACAGGCCTACATGGATTTCAAGATCCTGCGCGAATTTAACAGCGAAGACGGTTCGCGCATGCTGGAACTGAGCTTTGTCGCCATCGTGAAAGACGTGATCGAGCGGTATATCCAGCTCTTTAAAAAGGAGAATCTCGATCTCGTCTCGATCAACGTCTCGCCCTTCTGCATCGAGAATGTATTAAAAGTCTCGGCGGCGGGGACCTTCACCCGGTCCGCGCTCGTGGTCGATTTCGGCCACACCAAGACCGATTTCATCTTTTTTAAGGACGCGACATTCCAGTTCATCCGGACCATACCGATCGCTTCGCGCGACATAACGGAAGTGCTGCGGGGGCCTGTTTCCAGCGGGAGCGAGAAGATCGAACTGAGCCAGGAAGAGGCAGAATCCCTGAAAAGACAGGCGGGGATACCCTACGAGGCCATAACGCTCGATAAGAAGATCACCGCGATCCAGGTCCTGACGCTCATCAGGGGCGTTCTGGAGAGGCTCCTGAAGGAACTGCAGCGTTCGATCGACTACTACCATTCCGAGATGGGAGGGGACCCTGTCGAGGAGATATACCTCGTCGGCGCGGGCGCCTCCCTGAAGAATCTGGACAGATACCTGAGCGAAGAGCTCTCGTTGCCGGTGAAGCGCCTGGAGATACCGAAGGCCATCGACGTGTCGCGGTCAAACCTTAAAAAAGAGGACCATATCTCGGCGGCGGTCGCGCTGGGGGCTGCCCTCGACACGACGAAAAAGATCAACCTGATCCCACAGAAGTACCGGAGCGAAAAGCTGGAACTCATCGAGACGATGTCCCTGAGGGTTCTTTCCGTCATCGTCGCCGCCATCTTTCTGGTGTCGTTCCTTTTTGTCCGCATCAAGGTAGATGACTATGCCCAGAGGCTCAAGAACGTTCAGGCGCACCTGTCCGTGCTCTCCCACGTAAGAGACCTGACGCATCAGTTCCAGCAGCTGTCGTCCCTGAGAGACGCTGCCCGGCGCTCATCCTTCCCGGTCACGTCTGCCATGAAAGCGATAAGCCGCATGGTTCCTCAGAACATGCTCATCAGGTCGTTTTCCATCGATCCGAAAGCAAGGAAGATGTCGATGAGCGGGATCCTGTATGAAAGCGGCGGGATCGCCGAGGAGATACTGACAAAATTCAGCGAGGGGCTGGAGTCATCGCCGTTATTCAGGGAAGCCCAGGTGACATCGATACTGACGGGAGAAGAAGAGGGCCGGGCAATCGCGTCATTCACCATCGAGAGCATGCTTGAATAAAGGAGGATAGGTTGTGAAGCCGTTTCATCTTTCTTTAAAAGGGAAAAAATTGTCCGGTCCCCAAAGGAAGATCGCGCTCGCTTCCCTGATCATCATCATGGCGTTCATCCTCTTTACGCGATTCGTCTATGCGCCGTCCAAAAAACGGCTTGATGATCTAAGAAAGCAGGTAGTCGCTGCTCAGGAGGAGATCGGGCGGATAGGACTGACGCTGGGCCAGGATAAGCCTCTCGAGGAGGCGATCAACGGCCTGCAGAAAAATATCTCATCGCTGGAAGAGACATTCCCGAAAAGGGAAGAGGTCTTTTTGCGCGAATTCCCGAGAACAGCCAATCGGCTCGGCGTTGAGATCGTCTCGATGACCCCTCAGAGAAAGCGGATCATCGGCAGCATCGGCGAGATCCCGGTTTCCCTTAAAGGGTACAAACTCGAAGAGATGCAGATCACCATGGCTATCAGGTGCCCGTACATGATGCTGGGCGACTATCTGGGCGAGTTGCGTGAAGCGTTCCCGGTATTCGTCAGGATCGATTCGGTCCAGATGTTAAAGATCACGAACGACAGGACCGGTCCAAAATTGAACGTTTCGCTGAATCTTACCGTGTATCTTTTGAATAAGACCGGTTCGTAATGCCCAGGAATGAGCGCGATGGATAAGCGGAAGATCGAATTGTCAGTAATACCCGTCCTCATCCTTGTATTCCTTTTTACTTCGGGGAATCTTTTAAAAAAGATAGCGGTCGCGCGGAAGACCCCGGCGCCCCGGTCTTCAGTTCCTGCGCAGGCTGTTCCACCTGAGCCGCCTACCATTGCGGCGCAGCGCGGCCAGGTGGCGCCCGAGGCGACCCGTGAAGCAGACTGGGGCAGGGACCCGTTCGTCTTGCTGGAGACCCCGCGCGAAGACGGCGATCTTTCAGGACAGCTCGTCCTTATGGGGATATCGGTTACCGGCCTGGGAAATCCTACGGCGATCATTAACAATGAGATCGTCACCGCGGGCTCCAGGATCGGAAAATATACGATACTCCGGATCGACCAGAACAGCGTCGTCGCGACCGACGGGTCGAAAGAGGTCGTGCTTACCTTCATCAGATGATTTCCTTTGCCGCCTCTTCTGGCACTATACAACTTTCTATCCGCCTTCGCAGAGAACCCCGCCTATTAAGGCGGGGGTGAATGCGACAAGATGCTTCTGGCGAGATGTCGCACTGAAACATGTAGGCGGATACCCCGACATATCTTACGAGTCGGGGTAAGCAAAGGTACCACAATATGAAGGCGGATACCCCGACGAGTATGGCGAAATTATCGAAGAGAATTTCGACATATCTTACGAGTCGGGGTAAACAAAGGTACCACGCCTGTAAAGGCGTGGGGGCTCTATGTATAAACTCGCGATTATCGGAAGCGGCGGAGCAGGATTGGCGGCGGCCCTCGAGGCGGCAGGCTCTACCGACGATATTATCCTGGTGACCAAGACGCGCATCGGGTCTTCGAATACCGCTCTCGCGCAAGGCGGCATCTCCGTCAGCTTCGGTATCGGCGATTCGGAAGAGGCGCATTACCGGGATACCCTGAAGTGCGGTCATTTCAGGAATGTGCCCAGGCTGGCGAGGACTATGGTGAAAGAAGGCAGGTCCGTTCTACGCTGGCTTGAGTCGCTCGGTGTCCTGTTTGACAGGGATGCCCGCGGAAGGTATCTCTTAAAACATTCTCTTGGAGCGACCTACCCGCGGCTCATATCGTGCAAAGACAGGACCGGAGCGGCGATGGTAAAGGTCCTCGCCGAGAAGGTAAAAGCGCTCAGGATAAAGATACTGGAAGATTATCCCGTCTGTGATATAGAGAAAAAAAAGCGATGCTTTGTCATCCGTTGCGTAGGCAAGGGACCATCTGCCATAGAAGCCAGGAATATCCTCCTCGCCGCCGGAGGCAGGTGTTTTGCGGTCGCGCTTCAGAAAAAGGTCCCGACGAGCAATAGCAGGGAGGCTACCGGTGAGGTCTCGGGGATCGCCCGCAGGCTGGGCGCGCGGTTCGTTGATTATAATTCGTTCCAGTATCACCCCCTCGGATGGGCGGATCCCCAACCCTTACGGGGAAGACCGATACCGGAATCGATCCTATCATTCGGGGCGGAGATCTCCGGTAAAGATGGAGTCATCAGGATCGATTCAATGAAGCAGCGGGGAGCTCTTTCGTCTCTTTTGTTAAAAGAAGACCGCCAGGGGAGATCTTTTACCCTGAAGAACGGCGCGCGGGCATTTCAGCTGAATCTTAAGCCCGCGCTTGAGCGGTACGGTGAAAAGGTGATCGCGAATACATTTCCCGGCTTTCTCGCGCTCTGCTCGGCTCAGGGCATATCGATCAAGGATGAGCCTCTTTTTATATTTCCGACATTGCATTATCAGAACGGCGGAATAGCCATTGACGAACGGGGCAGGACAAAGGTCCCCGGTATATTCGCGGCCGGAGAGATAACGGGCGGCATCCACGGGACGGGGCGCCTGATGGGGAATTCGCTTCTGGATATCATCTGTTTCGGAAGAAGAGCCGGTTCATCGGCAGTCGCCGGGAAGAGGGTTTATGCGTAATCTTGCGCGGGTGATCGAAGATACTGTCGGGATTCTGTACGTGAAGGCGTTAAAGGAATTGCCGCCTGATGTTTCGAAGGCGATCGCTCATGCGGCGAGAAGAGAGAAGAACACCATCGCTAAAAAGATATTGAAGGTGATCCGGGAGAATATCCGGATCGCGGAAGAAAGAGGCCTCTTCATCTGTCAGGATACGGGGATCCCCGTTTGCATAGTAGGCGTGGGAAAGGATTTCCCGTTAAGCCTTTCCGAGATTGAGCGGTCTCTCCGGCGCGGTGTCGCGGCAGTTACCAGGAGCTATCCGATCAGGCCGAATATCCTCGATACCGTGACGAGAAAGAGGACCTTTTCCAACGTCGGCGCGAGGGTACCTGTGATCTATTATGAGCCGCTCGACAAGAAGAAGATAATCACTCTTTCTTTTATTCCCAAAGGCTCCGGATCGGAGAATATGAGCTTTTTGAGGATGTTTACGCCGGCTCAGGGCCTTACGGCGGTCAAACGGTTCATTATCGAATGCGTCGCCCAGGCGGGAGCGAACCCCTGTCCGCCGGTCATTGTCGGCGTCGGTCTGGGCGGCACCGCGGATGAGTGCATGAGGCTGGCGAAAAAAGCCGCGGTGAGGGATCTCTCCCGTAAAAATCCCAACAGGCGCATCGCCGGTCTGGAATCCGAGCTGCTCAGGTGTGTCAATAAGCTCGGGATCGGGCCGATGGGCCTGGGCGGGTCGACGACCGCCCTGGCCGTCAATATCGAAAAAGCCGATACGCATATTTCACTTAATCCTGTCGCGATAAACATGCAATGCTGGGCAGCCCGCAGATCGGCGGCATCGATCGATAATTCCGGAATGGTCCGCTATGGATAGGCATATGGCGAAAAAGATCGTTTTTCCAGTCAAGGATCCCGGTGTCATGAGGACGCTGAAGTTAGGCGAAGAGATATATATCGACGGATATATCATCGGCTGCCGCGACGCTTCTCTGATGAGGATGTTTGACGAAAAGAAGACCCCCCGTATGAGCCTTAAGGATGGGGCGATCTTGCACACGGCCCCAGGAGTAAAAAAGGTCGGCGCGTCATACGAGAAGGTCTGTATCGGGACGACCACCAGCACGAGGATGAATCGGTTCACGAGCGGCCTTCTTGAGGAGTATGACGTCAAGGCGATCATCGGAAAAGGCGGGCTCCTTCAGGACAGTGTCGACGCTCTCAAAAAGTTCGGGGCATGCTATCTCGCGATCACCGGAGGGGCAGCCGCGCTGGAGACGGCGCAGATCGAAGTCATAGAGGAAGTTGAATGGGAGGACCTGATGCCCGAATGTCTCTGGCGGTTCAGGGTGAAGGATTTCGGACCGCTCTTTGTCGCTATCGACGCGCACGGGAGGAGCCTCTACCGCGCCGTTTCCATAGAGACCCAGGAACGGCTTGCTGAACTGATACAGAGTATCGAACACCGAACACCAAAAACCGAACACCGTCATATCCGCCGACACGATCGATAAAAAAGGAGCGATACCATGCAGAAAGGTCTACGGCTACCGGCACGGGAGAAGAAACCGCGTTCGAAAGGGATAACCCATGTCCTTGATAAAGGGCTCGGAGTCCGCGCCATCGAAGATCTCCTGGAGACGTGCAAGGAGAGCATTGATATCGTCAAGCTGGGATGGGGGACAGCGCTGGTCACCGAAAATCTGAAGACCAAGATCGCCCTTTACCGTCATTATGACATCCCCGTCACTTTCGGCGGGACGCTCTTCGAGGTCTTTCTCGCTCAGGACCGGCTTGACGATTATCTGAGGCTTCTGGACGAATACGACATCAAACACGTTGAGATATCGAACGGGGTGATCGACCTGTCGCTCGAAGAGAAGGTCGCCCTGATCAGGCGCCTCTCCAAAAATTTTACGGTCATTTCGGAAGTCGGGAGCAAGGACGTGAATGTGGTCATGGCTCCCTACAAATGGGTCGAGCAGATCAAGGCTGAGCTTAAGGCGGGCGCCTGGAAGGTCATCACGGAAGGCCGCGAGAGCGGGACGGTCGGGGTATATCGCGAGACGGGAGAGATCAGGACAGGATTGATCGATGAGATCATCTCGCAGGTAAGACCGGATGACATCGTCTTCGAGGCCCCCAACAAGAAACAGCAGGTATGGTTCATCGAGCAGTTCGGAAGCGATGTCAACCTCGGGAATATTGCCCCCTCCGAGGTCATCGCGCTTGAGACGCTCCGCCTGGGCTTACGGGGCGATACACTTGCCAGGTTCCACGCGCACGGCAAGAAGGTGTCTTCGGCTTCTTCGAAGAAACATCCGGGCGCTCATCACGAGCAGGGCGCTCTGGCTAAAAAAACTCTCTAAGAGGAAAGAACGGCAGGTTGTGATATGGAAACCATGCTCAAGCGCGAGAGTGTTGCCATTGTTCACGGTGCGGACGGTCTTCTGAGAGAGGACGTCGGCGAGAACGATTGCGTCATCTTCGTCGATGCCTTACGCGCGAGTAACACCGTCCTGGCCGCGCTGCGTCAGAAGGTCAGCTTTATCCGGCTTTTCTCGAGCCTTGACGAGATCCGGCCGTTCAAAGACCAACACAGCGAGTATGTCTACATCGGAGAACAGGGCGCAGGCGACATTGAAGGGTTTGATTATAATAATTCGCCGACACAGATTTCCTCCGCCGGGAAAAAGATATGTTCGCGGACTGCGGCGATGGTGACCTCGAACTTTACCAAAGCGGTCGGATCGGCTGATGCAGTGACGTGCGCTAAACTGGTCGGATCTCTCTTGAACGCGGCAACCATACGCTCTCATATCGTTCACCTGCAGCCTTCTTACAGACGGGTCTTTATTGTTGCTGTGGGTAAGGATGGAAGGCGTATGGCGGAGGACGATGCGACCGCCGCGTTTTTGCGGGCCCTTTTATTGGATTTAAAAACTGAAGATATCGGGACGATAATAAAGATCTATCGAGAGAGTGAATCGGCGCGTATCATCCGGAGCAGGGGTTATGCCGACGATATCGAGTTTTGTCTCTTGCCTGACAGTATCAGCATCATTCCTGAAATACGGGATAGACGCTTTATCTATCAAAAGGCTTAAGTGACCGATCATGGATAAGAAGATGAGGATTGTCCTCAAGACTGAGTTCGGCGATCGTATCGGCATGGGGCACCTTGTCGAAAGCCTGCATCTGGCCAGCGAGCTGAAACGAATGGGCGCCGTTCTGTCACTCGCCATACGGAGATACGGCACTGACAAAAACGTCCCCCGGGCCATTGCATCCGAAAACTACTCGCTCTTCGGAGAGGATGATACCTGGGACGCTGAATATGACTGGATAACCGGCCGCGTTGAACCGCGCGGGGTCGTCGTCTTTAATCAGAAAAACCTTGATAAGGACCTTGTGAAGAGATTGCGACAACAGCATATCAGGACAGTCTGTATCACTGAAGGCAAAGACAGCGGGCTATGCGACCGGGCGGTCGACATCGTAGCTGAACCGTCATATATGATCCTCAGTCCGCTCATCCAGCGCTTTCAGAAGCGGGATGTGCGGAAAAAAGCCGATACGGTCGTCCTTTGTCTGGGCGGAAGCGATCCAAGAAACAATACCGAGAAGATCCTTAAGGCCCTCAGCGCTCTCACGGACACAGTCAGGATCCACGCCGTTGTCGGGTATCTCTACCGGTCAAACGAGAGTCTCGAGCGCGCTGCCGCAAGGACGAAAGAAGGGGTATCTATTCACAGAGACGTTCCGCAGGAGACATTTTTTAAGCTCCTCGGCGATGCCGATCTCGGTATCTCGTCAGGCGGCGATACTCTGTATGAGATGGCCGCACTCGGACTTCCGACCGTGACGATATGCCCATCGCAGCATCAGGTACCGGCGGCAACCCGTTTTCATGAAGCGGGAGCAACGATCTTCCTCGGCCTCTCAGCTACGGTTGACGGACAAAAGATACGGGAAGAGGTTCAATCGCTTCTGGGGTCGTATGAAAAACGCCGGGCAATGAGCGTGAACGCCCAGATTCTCGTTGACGGCAGAGGCGCTGCCCGGGCAGCCAAAGTCATTCTTCAGGAAAGGGGATAGACCGGTGGATACTATTGACAGCGAACTTTCTTTGGTGAGGCGTTTTATCGCGGACCCGCGCCACAGGACGCTTATTGTGGCTGAAGCGGAAGTGAATCATAATGGTTCGGTCGCTTTAGCAAAGCAGATGATCCTGAAGGCGAAGGAGCTGGGCTGCGACGCGGTCAAGTTCCAGGCATATGTAACCGAGAATTTCGTCCGCGTTGATTCCCGGGATTACGAAGAATTCAAGAGCTATGAGCTTGCGGAAAAAGATTTTCTTGAATTGAAGAAATTCGCCGAAACGATCGGTATCTGCGTGTTCAGCACGGCGGTCGAGCCCGCAAGCGTCGAAACTATCGAGAGGGTCGGATTCCCGATCGTGAAGATCGGTTCAAGCAATATATCGAACGCCCCTCTCCTGAGAAAGGTCGCCCGGCTGAGACGGCCGGTCCTGCTCTCTACGGGGGCATCGAAACTCGACGAGATCCGCGCGGCGGTGAAGATATTGACCAGCTGCGGGGCTTCCGAGATCGCGCTCTTACATTGCACCGTGCAGTATCCGACAAGACCGGAGGAGGCGAATCTCAATATGATCGCGGCGCTCAGGAGGGCATTTCCGGATCATCCGATCGGTTTTTCCGATCACACTGTCGGCGTATCCGCGGCGCCAGCCGCTGTCGCGCTCGGCGCGACGATCATTGAGAAACATTTTACTCTGGACCGGTCGATGGAGGGGCCCGATCACGCCATCTCAGCCGACCCCGCGACCATGGAGATGATGGTCCGCATGGTCAGGGAGGTCGAACAGGAACTCGGTTCCCAGGAAAAAACGCCGATTGCGAGCGAACTTCCGAAGATCGCCGCCATGCGCAGGCGTATCGTTGCTGCGTCGGATCTGCCGAAAGGGCTGAGATTGACTGAAAAGGATATCACCTGCATGAGGAATGAACAGGGAAAAGGCCTGGAGCCGTGGCGCTGGGATGAATTCGTGGGGAAAAAGCTAGAGCGGGCCATTCCGCGCGGCGAGCCGATCTTACTCGAGGATCTCGTATCATGAGAGTCTTTTTGGCGACAACAGCATTAGAGGAATTTTGGAATAAAGAGCGGCGGATACTCTTCCTGGGGGAGTGGTGCAAGCTCTATGAGCGGAAGAGCAAATGGTCGAAGCTGGACTATGAAGACCTCGGCCTGGTCTGGATACGGGACAATGTCGAGCAGGCGTATAATCTCTGCGGTGTCATATATGAAAGAGCGCTCGATGAGCTTACCTCAGCGCTCAACCGTATCCACGGGCTTGATAAGCCGAAAGATTACTATAGGATCGTCCTGGGGAATTGGCTGATCGATTTTATCCATCAACTCTACGATAAGTATATCTCGATCAAGCGTTCTCTCGAGAAGTATCCGGACCTTGAGACGTTTCTTCTTGATGAATCACAGGAATATATTCCCGCGGATTACAGCGATTTTAAGTACAAGGTGAGTTATAGCGACCGATACGCCCTGCAGCTCTACTCTCAGATCTTCAGGAGCCTTGGATTCAAGTTTGAGTCGAAGAGGCTCGATCGGCCTCTCATTCAGAAAGAGGCGCTGCGCATCAACGGCGGTTTTAAGGACCGGGTATCTTCGTGCCTGAGCGGGATCCAGGCTGTGGTAAGTGCAGTTCTCTCGGAGGAAAGTCTGACGGTGACCGAGCCTTACTTTTACTACGATAATATGAGGAAAAGGTTCGCTCTCTTCTCCAAAGGGAAAGGCAAATTCATCTTTGATGATATGCGGTATGATATCACGATTCGATTGACGGTGGACGATGCAATGAGGGATCAGATGAAACTTTCCCTGGCCGAAAGCGAGTTCGAGAAGATCCTCTCGGAGGTAGTATGTAAGAATATACCGGTGATCTTTCTTGAAGGTTTCCAGGAGTTTCGAAAGAAGGTCCTTTCCCTGCCCGTCAAGAGATCAAAGGTATATTTTACGTCGACCGCGCTTCATTGGAACGCCATTTTTAAGTTTTACGTCGCCGAACACAGGAACGGCATAAAAATCCTGAATGCTCAGCATGGCGGAGGATACGGCGCTTATAAGGTCTGTGTTT